>ENA-ORSC01000001-ORSC01000001.1-human-gut-metagenome-genome-assembly--contig:-NODE-1-length-383845-cov-39.070919_pt1 | contig 383845 bp, 397 predicted proteins | sample MGYA00242178_ERZ509140 | MGnify/ENA primary metagenome ERZ509140 (study PRJEB26280, sample SAMEA2338681) | human gut metagenome | biome: human gut; feature: human-associated habitat; material: faeces... | reverse complement strand
ACAACAAATGGGGACACTTTTAAATGGGTGTGGTAATTTTATTCCGCTGTCCATTCCTTAAATCCCTATAGAAGAAAAGTTTTATAAGGGGTATACATATGATTAAATTAGATGAAGAAGCTATTTTAAAAAAGGTTGATGAAATTAGAGCTGAAAAAGCTGATGCAAAAGAGTTATTAGCATTAATTGGTGGAGATGAATTAGAAAAGATATTCGAGAAATATAGTATAGAAGCAATTATAGATACATTAATTCAGGAAAAGAAAACGCATTCTTTATATGAGGATGATGAAAATGGATTAACTGAGTTAGAAGGACTATTAAATAAAAAAATCACAGGAAAGTTAGGAAAATTCTATATGATGAAACCAGAATATATTATATCTTTACCACCAGAAGAGCAGGAACATATGGCAGAAAGTATTTCTGAAGGTAATATAGATTTAAAAAATGCTTTGATGACATTATGGAAAAATGGGATAGAAACAAAAGCATGTGGTGGAGTAAGAACAAAAGAAGAGGAAACACCTTATATATATGTAAATGTTTCATTAAAAAATAGTGATATTTTAGGAAGATTAAATAATATTACCCAAAAAGGAGAAAATTATCTGGATTTATGTTTTGATGCAGGAGATGATAGTTTAGACATTGTAATAAAAGGTGAAAATGTATATCAAGATGTAGTAGAAGAATTTCAAAAAGAACCACCTAAAAAAAACATTCTTGATTTTCTAGCAGAGGAACAATTATTAACAAGTACAGTTCTTGCTAAGCATATAGAAAATAATCAGCAATTAAAGTATACAGAAAAAGATGTTGAAGAGATTGTATTAGATACCGCAAAAGAGCACAAAGAACAAGCAGATAGAAATGAAGCTTTATTAAGAGAAAAATATGAAAATGAGATTAGAAGATTATCAAAGAAATTAGAAGAAGAGAAAAAAGAAAATGAAGAATTATCAGGTGCATTAGAAAAAAAACAAGAAGAAAAAGAAAATTTACAACAAAAATATGATAAATTATATGAAACACATGGAAGATTAAAAAATTTTATTGTACGCAAAATAGGTAAGATACCGTTTTTAGGTAGAAGAGTTTTAAAACTTATGGAGACAGAAGTAAGAGCTTTACCAGAAGGAAAAGATGATACAGAGAGAGAATAGGGGAAATTTAAAAATCCCTATTCTATCGAGCAGCAAACAAAAGGGGACACTCTTAAAAAGAAAGAATGTCCCTTTTGTGCATTATTTTTTAGAAAATGATGAAGAAATTATTAATCCAATTAAACAAGATAATATAGATAATATTCCAGTTGTATTAAAACTTATGTTAGGAAAAAGAATGAACACAGAACCCAAAACAAATCCTAATATAGAATAATATGTTTGTGAATGATATTTATTAAGTAAAAATTGTATTAATTTCATACATAAGAATCCACCAATAAGCAAACCAATTCCCATAGGAAGTAATATTCTCATATTCATTATAGATACTGCATAAAGATATGTTTCATAAACTCCAAGTAGCATTAAAATAACAGTGCTACTAACTCCAGGAACCACAACGCCAATACTCATTAAAAAGCCAGCTAGTATTAAAAATTCAAAACTATAGTTATCACCATAATATATTCCAACATTACTAGACATTTTATTTTCTAATAAAAGCAATAAAATAGCAATAATAAATGATACTATAAAAAATAAGATATATCGTAATTTGAATTTTTCTTTTGAATTACAAATTTTAAATATAGAAGGAATACAGCCTAAGATAAGACCAATAAAGGTAAATGATGTAATTTCTGGATATCTTTCGAATAAAAAGAGAATAATATTGCTAAAGATAATTATTCCAGTGAGACCACCTAATATAAAAGGAGTAAGAAATTTAATATTAGTCTTCCAATCTTTAAAAAAGTTTAATATACTATTTAAAAGAGTTTCGTAAATACCAAAAATAACACATAATACCCCACTGCTTATACCAGGTATTATTGCGCCAGCGCCAATAAGGATACCTTTAATGTAATTAAAAAGAAATTTCATAATACACCTCTAATATATGTATATGGAAGGAAGTAAATAATATGACAAATAAAGAAGTTATTGAAGCATATACAAAAACTAAAGAAAGCCTAAATCCAATTCTAGATGAACTTCAAGAGATGAATGGATTTGTATCTAGGAATGATATTATAGAAATTGCTAACTATCTAGATATTTCTGAAAAAGAGATAATGGTGCTTTTAAAATATAAGAAAAATATTAAACTAGAAAAACAAGGTGAAAATATAGTAATTGTATGTAAAGGGCCAAACTGTTTAAAGAAAGGTTCATTAGATATAATAAAAGAAATTGAAAAAGAATTTAATGTAAAAGAAGGCCATACAAGTAAAGATGGAAAAATTACATTAGACACAAAAAATTGTTTTAAAAAGTGTGGTTTTGCTCCAAATGTACAAATAAATGGAAAATTATATAGTAATTGTTCAAAACAAAATATTGTTAAACTTTTAAAAGATATGATATATTAATAAAGAGAAAGGAAGGGAAGATTATGAAAAAAGTAGCTGTAATGATTGCTGATGGAACTGAAGAGATTGAAGCTCTTACCGTAGTAGATGTTATGAGAAGAGCAAATATCAAATGTGATATTGTAAGTGTTAATGGAAGAGAAATAAAAAGTTCGCACAATATAGAAATATTAGCAGATAAAGTAATAGATGAATCTATTAAAGATTATGATATGATTGTATTACCAGGTGGTTTGCCAGGAGCATATAATCTAGCTGAAGATAAATTGTTAATAGAAACTTTAAGAGAATTTAGTAAAGATAGTAACAAATATATTGGTGCAATATGTGCATCACCAGCTATTGTTTTATCTAAAGCAAATATAGAAGAAGGAAAAAATATAACATCATATCCAGGTAAAGGATTCGAAGATTTATTAAAGAAAGCAAATTACACCGAAAATTTAGTAGAAGTAGATGGAAATATTATAACAAGTAGAGGACCTGCAACAGCAATGCTATTCGCATATAAACTATTAGATGTTTTAGGTCATAATTCTAAAGAAGTAAGTGATGGAATGCTTTGGAATTTATTATAGTGAAAAAAGGAACGTCCCTAAATCCCGAAGGAGGAGAAATAATGGAATTTGAAAGAGGAATAAATTATTATGAATTAGACGGAATGAATGTTGTTCATCATTCAAATTATATAAGGTATATGGAAGAAGCAAGGATATATTTATTAGATAAAATGGGGTTACCATACAAAAAAATAGAAGATAATGGAATAATGATTCCAGTTTTAGAAGTTAATTACAAATATAAGTATCCTGCGAAGTTTGGAGATATAATAGTTGTAAAAGTAGATATATCTGAATTTGATGGTATAAAATTAGGTATGAAATATGAAATTAGAAATAAAGAAACAGGAAAAGTTTTAGGAATAGGTGAAACTAAACATTGTTTTACAAATTCTAATATGAGACCAATATCATTAAAGAAGGTAAACAAAGAGTTTTATGATATATTTGAAAAATATGCTAAATAAATTAAGAAAAGATACATAGAAAGTTGCTATGTATCTTTTCTTATATATAAATGATTTTCTTATTGAAATGTAAGTACTAATGTGCTATTATTGCAAAAGTATGTTTTACAAGTAAGTTATATCATAGAAATAATGGTATAAAAATGAATTCTAGAATTTAGGAGGATTAAGAAATGAAAGAAAATTTAAAGAATGTAGCTCGGTTAATACTTTATGCGGTGTATGCTTTTTTAATCTCAGCTGTAATACTAAAGCTATGGTACGAAAATAAAAATTGGTTAATCATATCTATTTTATGTAGTGTATCTAATATTACAGCTAATATAATTTTTAACTATAAAATATATTCCGATGAAACACAGCAGGGTCAGGCTAAGATTATTAATTTTAAGACAAAATTAACAGAAAAAAATAAAACTAGCATGAAGATGATTATAATAGATAGTATTATTACAATAGTCGGGGCCTATTTTATTTTTGCTTTTTTCATAGGAGTATTGTTTGAAGTGGAAAATTGGGCAGAAATGGTGAAATTTCCAGTAACATTTTTTGCTGTAACATATATTGAGTGTCACTATACATATTCTAAAAGCGAGTAACAATTCTAACGAACGGTGCAAGTTTAACTTGTACCGTTTTTCTTTATATATAAATATGTAGATGCTTTATGTATAAAAAGAAAAATTTAAAAATAATTTTGTAAAAATATATCACAAAAAAAATATTAATGGTATAATTATTAAAAATATACCAAGGAGAATCCTTATGCTAAACGAAGTATTAGAAAATTCAAAGAATGAATTAATGCAAATAATTCAAAAAAGCGAAGCCTTGCAAAAAAGAAAAGCAGAGTTAGAAGAGGAAATGCAACAAACTAAGGCAGATATCATAAGTTTAAATCAAGAAAATCGAAGTCTTTCTGTCTATAGAAAAAGAAATCCAATAATTGAATTTTTTATGAAAACTTTTTCTAAAAAATATAAGCAAGAACTAAAGGCTTCAGCTAGTAATAGTAAAGAATTAACAAAATTAAATGAAAAAATGACAAACCTTAGGTCAAAAAAGAGAAAATTAGATTTAGATGAGCAAACATTAAATCCAGAAAGAGCAAAGGGTCAACTTGAGAAAATGGAAAATACAGATTTAGCAATACATATGTTAGTTAATGCAAAACCAGAACTAACTAAAAATCCAGAATTTATGAAGGATTTGATTAATAGAAATATGCAATATATAGAGTATGATAATTCTAATGAACCAGAATTATATATGCAATATATAGAAAAAATGATTCAAAAATTAGAAGAAGCCAAAGAAAGAAATAATGCAAACGAATTTACAATAAATATAACTATTAATACTGCAAAAAAGATATTAGAAGAATTAAATTCACCCAAAGAAGTAGAAGAAGGAAAATATAAAATACCTAGAAGATTTTTGTTCGAAGGTTTAAGAAAATCTGGTAAAAAGGATTTAGAATTATTAGAAAAAGGCGAAATGATAGATATATTATCAGTAGGAAGAGATTATTTACGCGAAGATGGATGCTACAAACAAGAATATGGTAAAAAGCTAGAAGAATTATATGAAGATAAAGATAGATTTTTAGTTATACACTATATAAATGCGTCATATCACTTTAGAGCAAAAGATGAGACTATGGCAATTAGAGATAATATTTATAAAGAGGGATTACATTCTTCAATCCAAGGAATGGATTGTATTAATACTTTAGATAGAACAGCGCATGGTACTTTTGAAGAAGATAAATCTTTTATGGAGCTTATGTCACCAGACCATAAAATGATAATAATGCTACCTAAAAAAGCATTAAATAAAAATTCAGAAGAACCAATATGGGGTTCAGACTTCCCAGAGGCAGATATACAACATCCAGGATATATTTTCCCAGAGTATATATATGGCTATATTAATCCAGATACAGAGGAAATAGAAGAGAATCCAATTCCAGTAGAAAACAGAAAAAAATATAAGTATCAATTCTTAAATGGACAAACTAGTTGTGTAGATGATAGAGTTAAATATTAAAAAAAGGACTATGTTAGTCCTTTTTTAGTTTGGCTTCTAATTTTTTTATAGCTTTAGTTTCTATTCTTGAAACATATGACCTAGAAATGCCTAAATCTTTTGCGATTTCATTTTGAGTTTCTGGTTTATGACCATTAAGTCCGAATCTTCTTATAAGTATTTCTTTTTCTCTATCTTTTAATATTTTATCTATATTTGTATAAAGTTTTTCTTTTTTTAAACCTAAATCTACTTCATCTTCTATGCTCTTAATATCAGCCTCTAAGACTTCTTGCAATGTTACAACATTATCATCTTTATCTTTACCAATTGGATCACTTAGTTTTACTTCTGCTTGAAGTTTTTTAGAAGAACGTAAGAACATTAATATTTCGTTATCTATGCATTTGGCAATGTATGTAGAAAGTTTTACACCTTTATCGTGTTTAAAACTATTTATCCCTTTTATAAGACCAATAGTGCCTATAGAAATTAAATCATCTTGCTCTATGTTAGAGGTAGAATATTTTTTTGCTACATGAGCTACTAAACGCAGGTTTTTTTCTATTAAAATATTTCTGGCTTCATTATCACCAGCTTTAAATTTATCTAAATAATATATTTCTTCTGATGGTGAAAGAGGTTCTGGAAACAAACTAGAACTTTGAATATATCCAACAACAAAAACGGCAGAACTTAAAAAAGAAATAAATCCAGCCAACGAAATAGTAGAGAACATACATATACCTCCATAAAAATCACTATATGAAAAGTATATGTTTAAAAACGATTTTTGTGCCTGGACCATTGAAATTTAAATATATACACATAATTACAATAATTTTATCATAAAATTTAAAAAAGTACAAATACTAGAATTATATAAACAAATTAAAATTAATAACTTTAACAAAGCATTCATAAGATAAAACAGAAAAAACACAAAAATTGCACAAAAAAGATATTGAAAACAAATTAAGAATGTGTTAAGATACTATTAAATTAAATAAACGACAAACAAAAACTTCCCTGCATAGTGCGTGTAGACTGGAATTTTAGAACCAACAAATTTTATAAGGGAGTCCGCCTTTAAATGTGGCGTGCAAGCTTACACTTCTATTTAGTAGTAAGAAGCCCACAAGCATTTAACAAGACACCCACCTACGCGAGTAGGCTCTTAAAATTTCTAAACTTCTTACGGCTAAGGCGGGGTAAGTTTTTTTATGTATATAACAGCTATGTTAGTAAAAATTTTGAAGCAATTGTGCAGATGTGGCAAAGCCACTTTTCTTACGTATGGAAAAAATGGAAGGGTTATTTATGACAATAAACGAAATAATAAAAAATGGAATAATTAATTTAAAAGAAAAAAATATAGAAGAACCACTATTAAAGATAAGATTATTGGTAGCTTCAGTTTTAAATAAACCGAAAGAATATGTCATGGCTCATAGTGAAGATGAATTAGACGAAATTCATGAAAAAAAGATATTAGAAGGAATTGAACAGCTAAGAAATTGTATTCCAATACAATATATAACTAATAATCAAGAATTTATGAAATTAAACTTTTTTGTTAATCAAAATGTACTAATTCCAAGAAGCGATACAGAAATTTTAGTAGAGGAAGTTATAAATACATATAAAAATGAACATGTAAAAATATTAGATATGTGTACAGGGAGTGGATGTATTGCAATTTCTTTAAAAAAATATATGCAAAATTCAGAAGTTTATGGTATAGATATAAGTAAAGAAGCATTAAAAGTTGCACAAAAAAATGCTAAGAATAATAATGTTGATGTGAAATTCGAATGTTCAGATATGTTTGCAGATATACAAGATAAAGATTTTGATGTAATTGTATCAAATCCACCATACATAAGAACACAAGTTATTAACACACTAGCTAAAGAAGTAAAAAATGAGCCAATTATTGCATTAGATGGTGGAGAAGATGGATTATATTTTTATAAAAAAATTATCAATGAAGCATTTAATTTTTTAGCTGATAATGGTATGATCTTTTTAGAAATTGGATTTGATCAAAAGGAAGAATTGGAAAAATTAATTAAAGCAGATAAAAGATATAAACTTGTAAAAACTAAAAAAGATTTAGGAGATAATGATAGAATAGTAGTTGTAAAGAAGGTGTAAAAATGTCTTTTTCATCTGAAATAAAAGAAGAATTAAGTAAACTGAATAATTTAAAGGATAAGCAAGCTGTTTATTATGAATTAGTTGGCTATTTAATAACAAAAAATACAAAAGTAGAGAGAAAAATAAGATTTTCTACAGAAAACGAATTTAATATTAATAGATTTAATAAACTCCTAAATAATATGGGGATAAAATATAAAATAGAAATGCAAGGAAATTTCTATGTAATTACATTTAGTAAACCAGAAAATTTAATTAATTGTTCTTTTAAGTCAAATTATGTAGCTTTTAATAAAACAGATGAAATGGAAGACAAAGATATAAGAGCTTTACTTAGGGGAGCCTTTATGGGTTCTGGTTTGGTAAGTGAGCCAAGTAGTACATATCATTTAGAAATTAATTTTAGTAATTTAGAGAATCTTTTAATTATAAGAGATTTTATGAAGAAATATAATATAACAGCAAAAACACTTAATAGAAATGGGAGTATTGCACTGTATATAAAAGAGGGGGAAGATATATCCAATTTTTTAGCTTGTATTGGTGCAAGTGGTGCAATGCTTAAATTTGAAGAGATAAGAGTAATAAAAGAAGCTAGAAATAATGTAAACAGAATGGTAAATTGTGAAGTGGCTAATTTAAATAAGACAGTTAATGCGGCTACTAAACAGATAGAAGCAATCAAGAAATTAAAAGCTAGTAAAAAATTTACAAATTTATCTGATGAATTAAAGGAGATTGCAGAACTCAGGTTAAAAAATCCAGATGCTAGCTTAATAGAATTAGGGAATATGCTAAAAATGCCAGTAGGAAAATCTGGAGTAAATTATAGATTGAACAAATTAATAAAAATAGCAAAGGAAATATAAGATGGAAAATATAGGTATATATGTACATATACCTTTTTGTATGCGCAAATGTTATTATTGTGATTTTTGCTCATATCCAGGGAAATTGGAAAAACAAGAAGATTATGTACAAGCACTAAAAGAAGAAATAAAAGAAAGAAGCAAAAGAGTAAAAAATTATGTAGATACAATATATATCGGTGGTGGAACACCATCAATTATAGATGCGTCATATATAGCAGAAATTTTAAATTGTATAAGGGATAATTATAAGGTAAAAAAGAATGCAGAAATAACAATCGAGGTAAACCCAGGTACTGTAACAGAAAACAAGTTACTATTATATAATGAAGCAGGAATAAATAGATTAAGTATAGGATTACAATCTACTAAAGATAAGTTATTAGAAGAAATAGGAAGAATACATAAATATGAAGATTTTTTAAATACATATAAACTAGCCAAAGAAATCGGATTTAAAAATATTAATGTGGATTTAATGATTGGACTTCCTGAGCAAACTTTGCAAGATGTTGAAGATAGCCTTATAGACATTATTACTTTAAATCCAAAACATATTTCTGTATATTCATTAATTTTAGAAGAAAATACGAAATTAGAGGTTTTAGTTAATTTGGGAAAACTTGATTTACCAACTGATGAAGTAGAAAGAGAAATGTATTGGAAAGTTAAAGATGTTTTGGAAGCTAATGGTTATGAACATTATGAAATCTCTAATTTTGCCAAAAAAGGATATAAATCTAAACATAATTATAATTGCTGGAAACAACATAATTACCTTGGTTTCGGTGTAGCAGCACATTCTTATTATAATAATATAAGATATTCTAATACAAATAGTTTAGAAGAATATTTGCAAAATCCAGAGAACAAAAAGATAGAAGAAACACAAGAAATAGAAGATGCTAAAAAAGAATATATGATGTTAGGCTTAAGAACTATAGAAGGTGTGAGTATATCAGAATTTAAACAAAAATATGTAGACAACCCATTGTATCTATTTAAAAATGAGCTTAATAAACTTACAGAAGAAGGCTTAGTAGAGATTGATTTAGATAATATAAAACTTACAAATAAAGGATTAGACTTAGCAAATTTAGTTTGGGAAGAATTCGTATAATTGGTATAAATGTAGCTTTACATAATTGAAAAAAGACAGAAAAAATGATAAAATAAACTAAATTAGTTTGTTTAGCTAGAACAATTAATCTGGCAGATAAATTAATTAGTCAAATGGTTATATAGGAGGAAAACATCAATGAAGAGGTATGAATTTTACTACCAATCAGCAGACAAAAAAACAAATATCCATGCTGTAAGGTGGATGCCTGAGGGGAAGCCTGTGGGAATTATACAAATTGCCCATGGTGTTACAGAGTACATCTTGCGATATGAAGATTTTGCAAGATATTTAACAGACAAAGGATTCATTGTAACAGGTAATGACCATTTAGGTCATGGAAAGTCCATTGCTGATGGGGCTAAACCGATGTATTTTGGACCAAAAGGATCATGGAAGTGGGTCGTTGAGGATATCAAGATGCTTAAAAACATTACTGTGGAAAGGTATCCGGACTTACCATATGTTATGCTAGGTTTCTCATTGGGTTCATTTGTAGTAAGAACCTATCTGATTAATCATCCAGGAGATTTGGATGCTGCTATACTAATGGGAACAGGTCAGATGCCTCCAGTGGCAATCAAGATTGCAAAACTTGTAGCAAATATGGAGGCAAAAAAGGCTGGAGAAGATAACTCAACTCCGACCATCCATAATTTGACCTTTGGAACATACAACAAAATCTTTGCTCCGAACAGAACGGAGTATGATTGGTTGTGTAGCAATGAAGAAGCCTTGGATGAGTACATAGCAGATCCTCAAAGAGGAGGCGATTTCTCTGCAGGCCTTTTTAGAGAATTACTTGACGGTATGCTTTATTCCTCACATGAAAAAAATGTGTGGAATATGGATAAGAGTTTGCCGATTTTACTTATTTCCGGTGAAATGGACCCTGTAGGGGACTGCGGAAAAGGTGTACAGGCGACAGAAAAGGTGATGCGCAAAGCCGGAGTCAAGGATATTGAAGTGAAGATGTATCCTGGATTAAGACACGACATTTTGCATGAGGCGATAAAAGAGCAGGTGTATGCCGATGTGTACAACTGGGTAACCAAGAAACTGAACAAATAAAACCATTTGACAGTGTAAGGGGGCAATGCCCCCGTTTTTTTGTTTTCACAAAAAATTCACAAAGAAATTTTAGCAAAAGGTATTGACATTTGCTAAAATTGAATATAATATATTTAAAGAATTTAGCAATCAGACACAAAGAGTGCTAAAGAGGTGAAAATATTGAGAAAGAAAGATTTAGACGAAAGAAAAAAGAAAGTATTACAAGCAATAGTAGAAGAATATATTAATACAGCAGAACCTGTAAGCTCTGGAAGTATAACAAAAGGCCATGGACTAGATTATAGTAGTGCAACAATAAGAAATGATATGGCACAATTAGAAAGTATAGGTTTTTTAGATAAACCACATACTTCAGCAGGAAGAGTGCCATCTGCAGAGGGTTATAGGTATTACGTTAATGAACTATTAAAAGAAGATAATTTAACGTTGGAAGAAATTAAATATATTCAGAATAAATTAAAAATTAAAGTTAATGAAATAGAAGACCTAACTAAAGTTGCAACAACTACTTTATCAGAGATAACACATTATACAACAGTTGCAGTTGGTCCAAAAGCAGACAAACAAATTATAGAAGAAATTAAATTTGTTTCTTTAGGACAAAGAATGTTGATGGTTGTAATTGTAACAGATACTGGATTGGTAAAAGAAACTATTATCAAATTTGACGAAGATATAACAGAAAGCCAAGTAGATACTTTAAATAATTTATTTAATACAAGATTAAGAGGAAAACCTTTATCTAAAATAGACAAGCCAATGGCAGAATATATTTTCTCAGAAGTTCATTATAGTATAGGAATTATGAAGGCTATTATAGAGCAAATAAATAGGATAGTAGAAGAAGAAAATAACAATATATTTTTGGAAGGTGCGAAAAAATCTTTTGACTTACCAGAATTTAAAAGTATGAAGGTAGCAAAGAATTTTGTCAATTTACTAGATGCTAAAGATGAAATGGTAGAAATATTTAATTCTGGAGATGCAGAAGATATTAATGTATTTATTGGTGATGACGATGAAAATAGTAATCTAAAAGATTTTAGTATTATAACTTTTAAACATACTATTGGAGATAAAGATTTAGGAACAATAGGAATAATAGGACCAAAAAGAATGGATTATGCAAAGGTTATATCTGTAATGAAATATATAAGTAAAAAATTAAATGAAGATAATAATAAGAAAGAAGGTATGTAAATTGGCAGAGAAAAAAGAAAATAAAAAAGAACCAGAAGTAATAAAAGCAGATGAAATGGTAAAGAAAGAAGAGCTAGTAAAAAAAGAACAAGAATATGATGAATTAATGGACAGGTATAAAAGGGTACTTGCAGAATTCGAAAATTACAAAAAGAGAAGTGCAAAAGAAAGAGATCAATTATATAACTCTATTATGGGAGATATAATGACTGGAATTCTACCAGTATTAGATAATCTTGAAAAAGCAGTACAAGTAGAAACAAAAGATACTGGATATAAGCAAGGTGTTGAACTTGTATATAAACAATTACAAGATTTGCTAAAAGCAAACGGAGTAGAAGAAATAGAAGCAGTAGGAAAAACTTTTGATCCAGAATTACACGAAGCAGTAAGTTCTGTAATTGACGAAAACTTAGGTGAAAAAGAAATAAAAGAAGATTACAGAAAAGGATACAAAATCGGAGATAGAGTTATAAGACATTCTATGGTCGTAGTAGCAAACTAAGTTAGCTGTATGAACAAAGTGAGTTACAGATAACTTATGCAATCGAACAAAAGTGAGATTGTAATCATTAGAAAAAAAGTGAAACATAGAAATTTTATTTAACCGAACGAAGCAAGTTTGTAAACTAATAAAAAGGAAAATAAATATGAATAAAGAAATAGAAAGAAAATTTGCTGTAAAGTATTTACCAGAAAATTTAAATGTAGAAAGCATTGTGCATATAAAACAAGCTTTTATATATAGGGATAAGTTAACACTTATAAGAATAAGAGACATAAAGGAAAGTTATCCAAAAGATAAGCAAATATATATTTATACACTAAAAACAAAAGGTGATATTGAATATAATAATAATTATGATGTTGCTAAAAAATATGAAATAGAAAATGAAATTGATAAAGAATTATTTGATAAGTTAATCAAAAATAAAATTAGTAACATAATAGAAAAAACAAGAATTAAAATACCAATAGAAAACAACCTAAAAGTTGAAATAGATATATATTATGATTATTTAGAAGGATTACTTACAGCAGAAATAGAATTTCCAAACGAAGAATTAGCCAATAAATTCCAAAAACCAGCTTGGCTAGGTAAGGAATTAGGATATAAAAAATTATCAAATAGAAAATTAGCAGAAATGACAAAAGATGAATGGCAAAAAGAAGTTACAAAAGAAATGATAGAAAACAATAATATTATAATTAAACAATTAAAAGATAATTATAATATAAAGTAAGTTATTAAGTTTTAAAATTTATATATTTTTTAGGAGGAATTTAAAATGGGAAAAATTATAGGAATTGACTTAGGAACAACAAATTCATGTGTTGCAGTTATGGAAGGTGGAGAAGCAGTAGTTATACCAAACGCAGAAGGAAATAGAACTACACCATCAGTTGTAGCATTCTCTAAAAATGGAGAAAGATTAGTAGGACAAATAGCAAAACGTCAAGCTGTTACAAACCCAGAAAACACAGTTATTTCAATCAAAAGAAAAATGGGAACAGCAGAAAAAGTTAAAATAGATGGAGATGAATTCTCACCACAAGAAATATCAGCAATGATATTACAAAAATTAAAGGCAGATGCAGAAAATTATTTAGGACAAAAAGTTACACAAGCTGTTATAACAGTTCCAGCATACTTTAGCGATAGTCAAAGACAAGCAACAAAAGATGCAGGAAAAATAGCAGGACTAGAAGTTTTAAGAATTATAAATGAGCCAACAGCAGCATCACTTGCTTATGGAATGGATAAAGAAGATCAAGATCAAAAAATAATGATTTATGATTTAGGTGGAGGAACATTCGATGTTTCTATTCTAGATATTGGTGATGGAGTATTCGAAGTTTTATCTACAAATGGTAATACACATTTAGGTGGAGATGACTTTGACCAAAGAATTATAGATTACTTAGTATCAGAATTCAAAAAATCAAACGGAATAGATTTAAGTGCAGATAGAATGGCTATGCAAAGATTAAAAGAAGCAGCAGAAAAAGCTAAAATAGAATTATCTGGAATGCAACAAACCCAAATTAACTTACCATTTATTACAGCAGATAGCACAGGACCAAAACACTTAGATGTAACATTAACAAGAGCTAAATTTGAAGAATTAATTAGTGATTTAATAGAAGCTACAAAAGTTCCAGTAGAACAAGCTCTAAAAGATGCAGGAATTACAGCTAACGATTTACACAAAGTATTATTAGTTGGTGGTTCTACAAGAGTTCCAGCTGTACAAGAAGCTGTTAAGAAAATAACAGGAAAAGAACCAGATAAAGGAATTAACCCAGATGAATGTGTTGCTATTGGTGCAGCAATCCAAGGTGGAGTACTTTCTGGAGATGTTAAAGACCTAGTATTACTAGATGTAACACCATTATCATTAGGTATCGAAACATATGGTGGAGTATTTACAAAATTAATTGACAGAAATACAACAATACCAACAAAGAAATCACAAGTATTTTCTACAGCAGCAGATGGTCAAACAGCAGTTGAAATTCATGTTCTTCAAGGTGAAAGAGAAATGGCTTCTGGAAACAAAACATTAGGAAGATTCCAATTAACAGGAATTCCAGCAGCTCCAAGAGGAGTACCACAAATCGAAGTCACTTTTGATATTGATGCAAATGGTATAGTTCACGTATCTGCAAAAGATATGGCAACAGGAAATGAACAAAATGTTGTTATTACAGCATCAACAAACTTATCAGATGAAGATATCGAAAAAGCTGTAAAAGATGCAGAAGCACATGCTGCAGAAGATAAGAAGATGAAAGAAGATATCGAAGTTAGAAATAATGCAGAGAGCTTAATCTTTAATACAGAAAAAACATTGAAAGATATTGGAGATAAAATAAGCAACGAAGAAAGATCTAAAGTAGAAGCAGAACTTGAAAACTTAAAGAAAACACTAGAAGGAAAAGATACAGAAGCAATTAAGAATGCTACAGAAAAATTAACATCTGTATTCTACGAAATAACAGAAAAATTATATAAAAATGCAAATCCAAATGCAGGAGCAGCTGGAGCTAATACAGACGCTGGAGCAAACGGAACAGCAGAAGGGCCAAAGACAGATGAAAATGGAAATGTATATGATGCAGATTATAAAGTAGAAGATGATAATGATAAAAAATAATGTTTAATATTGGAGGTTTAAAAGCCTCCAATAATTAAGCTTGTTATAAATTGGAGGATATAATGGCAGAAAAAAGAGATTATTATGAAGTTTTAGGAGTTAATAAAAATGCAACAGATGATGAACTAAAAAGGGCTTTTAGAAAAATGGCTAAAAAATATCATCCAGATGCAAATCCAAATAATAGAAAAGAAGCAGAGGAAAAGTTTAAAGAAGTAAATGAAGCTTATGAAACACTTTCTGATCCTCAAAAAAGAAAGATGTATGACCAATTTGGCTTTAATGGTCCACAAGGATTTGGTGGTCAAGGAGCAGGTCAAGGTGGATATTATTCATATACTTCTAATGGGTTTGATGGATTTAGTGGTTTTGGAGATTTTGGAGATATATTTAGTTCATTCTTTTCTGGGTTTGGTGGTTCTTCTGGAAGAAGTAATAGAAATGGTCCAAAAAGAGGTAGAGATTTAAGACATGATTTAGAGATTACTTTTGAAGAAGCATATTCAGGAATAAAAAAGGAATTTGTTATAAATAGAAATGAAAAATGTACAACTTGTAACGGAAGTGGTGCAAAACCTGGAACAAATCCTGTAACATGTCCAAATTGTCATGGAACTGGTCAAGTAACACAAGTTCAAAATACAATATTAGGACAAATGCAAACAACTAGAACTTGTTCTGAATGCCATGGAACTGGTAAAATTATAAAAGAGCCATGTACAACTTGTAGAGGAAGAGGAACAGTAAGGAAACAAGCAAAAGTTACTATAAATATTCCAGCAGGAATTGATGATAATCAAACATTAATCTTGAAAAAAGAAGGAGAGCCAGGTGAAAGAGGCGGAGAAAATGGAGATATCTATGTAACAGTACATTTGAAGAGACACAGTATTTTTACTAGAAAAGATAATAATGTATTATGCGATATTCCAATTACGATAACTCAAGCTACACTTGGTGCAGAACTAGAGATACCAATGGTAAATGGCGAAAAAGTAAAATATAAGATACCAGAAGGAACACAGACAGGAACAAAATTCACTATACGAAATAAAGGATTTAAAGCTATTAATGGAAATTGGCAGGGAGATTTTATATTTACTGTTAATGTACAAACTCCAAAAAAACTAACAAAAGAGCAAAGAGATTTATTGTTGCAACTTGCTAAAACTATGAATGAACAACCTCCAGTAAAGAAAAGAGGATTATTTGGATAGAAATTTCGGGATTTGGGGACGTTGTTTAAATCCCGATTAATATATATGAATCAAAAATGTCAAGATAGAATTTATATTTCTTTTCTTGACTTTTTTGATGCTAGTAAAAAAATTTAGCCAGACGAATGTATGATATTTCGTCTGGCTAAAAGATGGTCATTTAATCGGAACATACAAGCTTTTGTCGTGTTTGTAACCACTATCTTTTAAAGCTGCTACCATTGGATTAATATTGGTATCATCCTTTATTAGATAAGTGTCACCGTCACCTGCATAAACTAACAACAGGTGGTTCTCATTGTCTGTATTAAATTTTCCCACTTTACTTTTATCAATATGTGGAAATTTAATACTTGCCATCGGATAGAACATCCGGTGAGCTTTCTGGTCATAAATGCCAGTAAATGGGATTTTGGATGAAGGTGTTAAAAAGTCAAAAATTCCAAGGTCCCATCTCTCTAGTCTAAGGAGAGTATGAGCAGTGGATGCATTTAATTGCCCAATCACATTTATCATGTGATACCACTCGGTTTGATCCTTTGTATATAGTGGCATATGATTTGAAGTAAGTCTTACCGGCAAGATATCGTCAGACACCTTTTTAAAATTAAAACTTTTTAAGAGGGCATCAAGCCCAAAGAGTGCCGGAATAATAAATGTTCCGAATCCAGCAGCAAAGATATAGAAATCTTTATTTTTGGAATGATTAAAGATTCTGCCCTTTGTTTCTGCCGGAAAAATGTTGAAACGTTCTCCTTTAAGATTTTTGAAGGTTATTCCCTCCTTAGGAATTTTAAAAGCCCGTCCAACAAGTTCCATACCATCAATTGTAATCATATTTTCCCTCCATTTTTCGTGAAAACTTAAACAGCTTGTTATCGCAAAAATTATATCATAATTTACATAAAAAAGCAACATCTTGCAAAAACACAAAAATTATGTTAAGCTAGTGAAGATAACAATATAACAATTTCCTAATCAATAAAGGAGGAAAAAATATGAAACTTTTAAACGAACTAGTACAAAAAGATTTTACCGAGAAGATTTCCGATGGAATTGGAAAAGCAATCTTGTTTCCAAAGGAAGCAAGCTGTATCCGGATAGAACCGGGAAAAGAAATTGAACTGCACCACCATGATAAGGACCATGAGATATATATGGTTTTACATGGAGAGGTTGTAATTTTAGGAAATCTATATAAGAAAGGAGAGTTTCATGTTTGCAATTGTGGCGAATCACACAATTGTAGAAATTCGGGAGCCACCGAAACCATATTGTTAACAATGAAGATAGACGCGGAGTAATCCGCGTCATTTTCATACTTATATATTACCTCAACTTAAACCGAAAATTACTTAGTTAATCTTACGCATAGTTATAATTTGAATCAAAAGAGGGATTTTAAGAACGTCCCCAAATCCCTATGTATTGGCAAAAAGAAAATGTAGTGATATAATTTAGAAAAAATATGCGAAGAGGTAAAAATGAAATACAAAGGACAATACGAAAGGCTAAATTTGCCAGCTTATATGAAATTTGGAATAGAAATAGAAGCTAATAATGTTCAAACGAAAAATGGGTTATATGCTGGCGAAAGTGCGAAGTTTATAACCGATAGAAACTGGCATATGGCAACAAAATGGGAAGAAAGTTTAGTTGGAGAAAATGGAGCAGAACTTGTTTCACCAATTTTAACAGATACGGAAACTACATGGAGAAATATAGCAGAAATCTGTAGTAAGATTAAAGAATTTCCAAAAGATAAAAGTAAAGAAGTTAAGGCAGACGAGAAATGTGGATTACATGTGCATTTTGATGCAGAATATTTATCAAGTGATCCTAAAAAAATGAAAAATTTTCTTAATATATATGCTGAAGCCGAAGAACTTATATATAAAATGTGTAATGATAAAAATGATCCAATACGACCTAAAGCTATAAACAAAAATTTTCATGGATTATCAAATGTTATTTCTGCTATTTGGAGAAATGGTATGGCAACACCTACTAGCAAAAAAATATTGAAAAAGCTTAATAATGGAACGTTAAAGGTATCACATAAAAAATTTGGAAAATTAAGAATGGTTGCTAGTAAATTTAAGCTAGACGAAAGAAGATATGCAGGGCTTAATCTAACTAATATTGGAAATAGCAAGAAAAATACCATAGAATTTAGGATGGCTAATGGAACACTTAATCCAGAAGTAATAAAACAAAATGTATTTTTATATGCATCAATTATAGATACAGCTGTGAAGATGACAGAGAAACCAGAAAAATATGAACAAAAAATGCAAAAGTTTTTAAATCACGATGTTACAGAACAAGAAAAAGCACAAAGTTTTTTAAATTTGATTATAGATTCTGACGAGGATAAAAAGATATATTTAGATAGATGGGAATCTGTAAAAGATGCTAAAGTTTTTTCTAAAAATGCTAGAAAGGGATTTGCAACAACTTTTAAAAGAGAAGAATTTAAAGATATAGCAACAAGAACTAAGGGAAGCAAGATAAGAGCAACATTTAATAAAATAAAAGATTTTGTATATGCCAAAGAAGAAAGAGGAGATAAAGAAGATAATGTTAGAACTTAGATATAGAAATGCTTTTAAAGAAGTAGATGAAATATTAAGGTATACAGATATAGATTTAGTAAATAAGATTCCTAAAAAGTTTATTGATTTTTTGAGAGCGAATATGAATAATGACTACGAATTTAATGTACAAGAAGGACTCCGTTTAAATAAACAAAAACTATCTGAAGAAGCTAATAATATCTTGGCTTTAATATATAGAGATTATTGGTCAACAGAAGAAGAAAAAGAAGAATTTAGAAAAAAGGATGAAGAAGAAAGAAAATTAAATGAAGAAAAATTGAAGCATATATTTGACAGAAAGGATAATGATCCAATAGAAGAAAAAAAGAATAATAAACTTATAAAAATAGAACATGAAAGCTTTATAAAAAGATTATTTTCAAGGTTAAAAAGATTTTTTTGGAAGAATTAAAAAAGGCGTAATTATTTTTGCGTCTTTTTAATTATGTCAAATAAAATTGTTGTAATTAGTAAAAGCATAATTTTCTACTAAAAAATATTGCAAAGTTATGTCAAATTATTTTACAGAATTATGAGTTATATGATATAATGCAAACTATGAAAGCATAAAATAAAATAGGAGATATTATATGGAAATAATATTAGGTAAAACAGCCGGTTTTTGCAATGGAATTACACGAGCAGTAGAGACTGCTAAAGAGGAATTAAAAAATACAGAGAACTTAGATTGTTTAGGAGATTTATTACATAATAATCAAGTGCTAAATAAACTAAAAGCAAATGGACTTAGAATAATAACTGATATAAAAGAAGCCAAAGAAAGAGTACTAATAAGAGCTCATGGTGTAAAAAAAGAAGTTTATGAATATGCAAGTAAAAATAATATAGAATTAATAGATTGTACATGTCCAAAAGTACTAAAAATTCATGATTTGGCAGAAGAATTGTCAAATAAAGATTATTATATTTTAGTAATTGGCGAGAAATCTCATGCAGAAGTCGTGGGAACATTTAGTTTTTGCAAAAATGGCGAAGTAATAGAGAATATAGAACAATTGCAAGCACGAATTGATGATTTGAATAAAAAAGAAAAATTGGCAGTATTAACACAAACAACATATAATTTACAAAAATTTTTACAAATAGAGCAATATTTAAAAGAAAATATAAAAACAAGGCTGGAAATATATAATGGTATTTGTAATGCTACAGAAAGTAGACAAAAAGAGACAGAAAAAATATCTAAAGATGTAGAATATATGGTCATAATTGGAGGCAAAAAAAGCTCTAATACAAATAAATTATATGAAATTGCACAAAGAAATTGCAAAAATGCTATTAAAATAGAAGAAGTATCAGAGTTATATAATGAGAATTTTGCAAATATAAATAAAATAGGTGTGATGGCAGGTGCTTCAACACCACAGGAAAGTATAGAAGAAGTTATAAACTATTTAAAGGAGAGGAATTAACTTGAATATAGAAAAAACTTCAAGCGAATTAGAAAAATGTATATCAAAAGAATCAAAAATATATAAAAATGAATTAATGTCAAAACATACTTCATTTAAAGTTGGTGGAAAAGCTGATATATTTGTAAATACTAAAAATGAGCAAGATATAAAAAGCATATTAGAATATGCAAATAAAAATGAAACTCCTATAACAGTTATTGGAAATGGTAGTAATCTATTAGTAAAAGACGGTGGTATAAGAGGAATTGTCTTAAGAATAGATATACAAGATTTTAATATAGAAAAAATTAGCGATGAATATATAATAACAGTTGGTGCTGGTGTAAAAAATGGTTTTGTAGCACAAAAATTATTAATAGAGGAAATAGAAGGGTTCGAATTTGCAGCTGGAATCCCAGGTTCTATTGGTGGTGCAATCAGAATGAATGCAGGTGCACATGGTGGAGAAATGAAAGATATCGTTTTAGAAACTAAGTGTATGGATATGAATGGTAATATAAAAATATTATCTAATGAGGAGCAAAAATTCCAATACCGAAATAGCATTTTTAGTTGTAACAAATATATAATTTTAAGCACCAAATTAAAATTAAAAAAAGGAAGATATAAAGAAATAAAATCGAAGATGGACGAATATACTATATGGCGTAAAGAACATCAGCCATTAGAATATCCATCAGCAGGAAGTACATTTAAAAGAGGAACAGATTTTATTACCGCAAAGTTAATAGATGAATGTGGATTAAAAGGATACAATATAGGTGGTGCAGAAGTATCAACAAAACATGCTGGTTTTGTTGTAAATAAAGGAGATGCAAAAGCAAAAGATATATTAAATTTAGTAAAATACATTAGTGAAAAAGTCTATGAAAAATTTGGCAAAAAGATTGAGCTGGAGGTACAAGTAATAGGAGAAGATTAAGAAAACTGAACTTGAAAGGATGTATTAATAAAAAATGAAAGGTTTTATAGAGTGGTTTAGACCAAATGCAAGAATTAAAAGATGGATATTTCTTATTCTTGTAGGAATAATACTGGCATGTTATGGAATATCTACAATTATTGTAAGTGAAGAACTTGAAATAGCGCAGTTATTATTAATTATTTTATCATTTATTGTAGGTTTTACTTGTATAGTTCTAGGAATTGTATTTATGCAAAAAAGGACTATGGAGATGTTAATAGAATCTACAGATTCAAGAGTAAAAAATAATAGAAAACATATAAATATAAATTCATTAATATTTAACAAAAAAATTTATTCAGAAGGACCAAAAATTGTAGTAATAGGTTCTGGCAATGGGCTTGAAACAGTTGTAAGAGGATTAAAGCAATATACAGATAATATAACAGCAGTTGTTACGGTATCTTCATATGGTAATATGAAGAAAGAAAGCATAAATTCTATGCCTATAGAAGATATAAAAAATACAGTAATTGCATTAGCTAGGGATGAAGAATTAGCAAGTAAATTAATGTCTTATAAATATAAAAGTGGAGATTTAAAAGATATTAGTTTTAGTGATTTATATTTTACTACGATGCAAGATTTATCTAAAGATTTTACAGAAGCTATAGCAAATTCTAATGAGATTTTTAATATTATAGGAAGAGTTTTACCAATTACAAATGATGAAATGAGAATATGTGCAGAACTTGAAAATGGAATGATAATAGAAGAAAAAGATGAAATAAAAAAAGTAGTTTATGATAAAATTACAAGAATTAATAGAGTATTTATATCACCACCAAATTGTAGGGCAACTCCAGAAGTTGTACAAGCAATAAAAGAAGCGGATTGCATTGTAATTGGTCCAGGAAGTTTATATACAAATGTAATACCAAATTTGTTAGTAAATGGTGTATATAAAGCAATGAAAGATAGTAAAGCAATAAAAATATATGTAAGTAATATTATGACAGAACCAGGTCAAACAGATAATTACTCATTAGCTGACCATATAAAAGCAATAATAGAGCATACTGGTAAAAATGTTATAGATTATTGTATTTACGATACAGGAGAAATAATTCCAGAGTATATTAAAAGATATAATTTAAAGGGTTCAGAATTAGTAGCACAAGATGTTGCAAAGGCAAGAACTTTAGGAGTACGTTTATTACAAAGGGATTTAGCTTGTGTAGAAAATGGATATATAAGACATAATTCAGATTTAGTTGCTAAAGCAATTTCAGAATTGATTTGTGATGACTTAAAATATAGGGACAAACAATCAGATCCACAATATATGCTATTAAAATCTAAATTAGAATATGAAAAACAATTTAATAAAATAAAAAATAGACCTAAGAGAAAAAGAAAAATGAATGAAAATAAAAAGGAAAGAAAAAGTAAATTTCTATCTAAATATGGTAAACGTATAGAAGCTATGCGTAATACTGAGGAGGTCAAACTAAAAAACAGAGAAATTTTACTAAATGAAAATAAAGATAAGGAAGAGGAATTTATAGAGAAATTTATAGAAAAAGTTGAACAAAACAAGAAAAAATAATAATTGGAGGCATACAAATGAAAATAATGGTAAATAAAGGAGAATTTAAAGATTTAATTCAAAGAGAATGGATAATAGCTAATGGAATAGGAGGATTTGCAGCATCTACAGTTACAGGTGCCAACACAAGAAAATATCATGGGTTATTGGTTGCAGCACTAACACCTCCGGCAAGACGATTTTTAGTATTATCTAAGGTGGATGAATCTATAGAATTTAATGGATGCAAATATCCTTTATATACTAATATTTGCGATAATTATATTTCTGATGGTTATAAAAGAATAGAATCATTCGAGAAAAAATATGTACCAACATATACATATAAAATAGACGATATTTCTATCCAAAAGACTATAAGCATGCAATATGGTAGAAATACAGTTGTTATATTATACAATATTAAGAATGGAAATTATGATTCAAAATTAACATTGGCTCCAATAATAAATTATAGAGACTTTCACCAAGTTAATAAAGATACGGAATTCAATTTGAAAGAAAAGATAAGTGGCACAAAAGTAAGAATAGTTGTAAAAAATGAAAGTCAAACACCATTTTATATGAAGTGTTCAGAGGGAACATATATAGAACATCATAATGATATATTTTATAGGATGTTTTATATGGAAGAAGAAAAAAGAGGGTTTGACCCAATAGAAAACCATGCAATTCCAGGTAGATATGAGATAGAATTAAAACCAAATGAAGAGAAAAATATATCATTTGTATTTTCATTAGAAGAGAGTATAGACGAAATAAAAGCAGAGGATGTTATTAAGCAAGAAGAGGTAAGATTAAAGAAGATAGTAACAGATACGGGCTTAATAAATGAAAATACAGAGGATAAAGAATTAATAGAAGATTTTATAATTACTACTGATAGCTTTATTGCATACAGACCATCATTTGGACTTCATACTATAATTGCAGGTTACCCATGGTTTTTAGATTGGGGTAGAGATAGTTTAATAGCATTTGAAGGATTACTACTTAAAACAAAGAGATTTGATATAGCAAAAGAAGTTTTACTAACATTTATTAGAGATATAAAATATGGGCTTGTACCAAATGGATATTCCGGATATGATAACAGACCATTATATAATAGTGCAGATGCTTCATTATTACTTTTTGAAGAAATAAAAAAATATATTAATTATACGAATGACTATAAATTTATAAAGGACAATTTTTATATTTGTTTAAAGAAAATAATAGAGGCGTATATTACGGGAATAGATGTTGATGATAATAATATTTATATGGAAAGAGATGGTTTAATTCATTCTGGAACAATAAATACCCAAAATACATGGATGGATGTAAAGATTGGTGATTTTGCAGTAACCCCTAGAAATGGAAAAGCAGTAGAAATAAATAGTTTATGGTATAATGCCTTAAAAATAATGGAAGAACTAGCCAAAAAATTCGAAACTAAAAAAGTTGCAGAAATGTATGCAGAATTAGCAGAAAAGACTCAGAAATCATTTAATAGAAAATTTTATAATTCAGACAAGAAATCATTGTATGATGTATTAGGTGATGACAGAATAAGACCAAATCAATTATTTAGTTTATCACTTAGTTACCAAGTTTTAAATCCAGCAGGAAAAAATGCTAAAGAAATTTTAAAAACTGTAACTAATGAACTATATACAAAACATGGATTACGTACTTTAAATAGAAAGGATAAGCAGTATATTGCTACATATGAAGGAGATTCATACAGAAGGGATATAAGTTACCACCAAGGAATAACTTGGCCATGGCTTTTTGGATTATATAATGATGCATACAAGAATGTAATAGCTAATACAAAAGAGGGGAAAGTTAAAGGTGAATTGCAAAAGCAGTATGACTTATTCGTTAAAAATTTAAGAGTAACAGCTAAAACAATGATGTATAAAGAAGGGTGTATATTAAGTATTGCAGAACTATATGACTCTAAACCTCCATATTTACCTAAAGGCGCTTTTTCACAAGCTTGGAGTGTTGCAGAAATATTTAGAATAATATTAGATTCAAAAACAGAAGAAGAGGAAGGAAAATGAGAATATTAGGAATTGACCCTGGGTTTGCAATAACACGGGTATAGCATAATAGATTACATAGGAAATAAATTTAAACTAGAAACATCTGGTGCAATATTAACAGAAGCTGGTGAATCTTTTCCGCTAAGGTTAGAGAAGATTTACACAGATTTAAATAATATAATAAATACATATAAACCAGATGCGATGTCAATAGAAGAGCTATTTTTTAATAATAACGCAAAAACAGCTATTAATGTTGCTCAGGCAAGGGGAGTGATATTAATAACAGCAAGAATAAACAAATTAGATATATTCGAATATACACCATTACAAATAAAGCAAGCAGTGACAGGATATGGTAGAGCAGATAAAATGCAAGTACAAAGAATGGTGAAAATGATATTAAATACAGAAAAATTACCAAAATTGGATGATATAACAGATAGTATGGCAATAGCAATTTGCCATGCACATTCATCTAAGTTTTCATCTCAATTTAAATTATAATATGAATAGATGAATAGGAACAGGTGTTTTTGGGACGTTCCTTAAATCCCGAAAAGGAAGATGGATATGTTAATAGAAGAATTAGAAAAAGAACTTCGGACAAGGAAAGTTAAATAGTATATATGTTTTATATGGTGAAGAAAAATTTTTACTAGAATCAGTAGTAAAAAAGATAAGAAAAAATTTTGGAGAATGTATAAATGGTATTAATTACATTAGCATAGATGAAACAAATATTTCTGAGCTAATAGCAGATATACAAACTCCAGCTTTTGGCTATCCAAAAAAATTAATTCTTGTACGAAATTCGGAAATATTAAAAAAAGAAGGAAAGAGAAAGAATCCAGAGCTTGCTAAAATTAAAACTAGTGTTGCAGAATACATAGAAAATAATATTGATGAAATTAATGAAAGTGTAATTTTAGTATTTGTAGAGGAAAATGTAGAAAAACAAAAATTATATAAGGTATTAGAAAAAAATGGTGAGGTATGTGAATTTACATATCAAAAACCAAACCAAATTATAAGAAGGTTAAAAGCTATTGCTAATGCATATAAAGTTAATGTAGCAGAAAATACATTGCAATATTTAATAGAACAATGTGGACAAAATATGCAAGACTTAATTAACGAGATAAGAAAGTTAATAGAATATGCTGGTGAAGGTGGAACAATAAATAAAGCAGATATAGATTTATTGTGTACTAAACAAACACAAGCCATTATATTTAACTTAACCGATTATCTAGGAAAGAAACAAATAAAACTAGCATTAGAAGAACTAAATAATTTGCTTTATAATAAAGAGCCAATTCAAAAAATTTTAATAACATTATATAATCATTTTAAAAAATTGTATTTTACAAAAATAGCAGAAAGGTATAAACTAGATATAGCAAAGGCTTTAAATTTAAAACCGAATCAATTATTTTTAGTAAATAAATATAAAATGCAAGCAAAAAGCTTTACAGATTTAGAGATTTCTAATATCATAAAAGAACTGATAGATTTAGACTATAATTATAAGATTGGTAAAATTGATTTAAATATAGGCTTAGAAACGATTTTATGTAATAATTGTTCAAAGTAAAAAGAGGGATGATAAATGGAGTCAAACAATGAACTAATAGCAAACTTAAAAAAAGAAGTAAAAGAAGAGCTTAAAGGTGAATTTAACGAAACAGCAGTTGGCTATATACATATTTTTAACAAAAGATTAGAAGAAAAATTAAGAGAACAAGGAATAGAATATGATAAAGAAAAATTAGAACATAAACAAATAGACTAAACATAGGAGAAGATTATTATGTTAGATACTAAATTAGAAGAGAATAACGGAGAAAAAAATAATTTAAGAAGAACAATAGATGCAATAGATGGTGAAAATAATAAGGTATCATATTTAGCAAACCAAAAAGATAATGAAGAAAAATTAGAGTTTTTAAAGAATTTTACAGAAAAAGAATCTAGGGATAAAATAATAAGTAGTCTAGAACATAAAGTGTCTCCAGACTTATTTAAGATTGTCTATTTAGCTCAAAGAATGATTAAAGAATTTATAAAAGATGTGTATACAAGTACTCCGGCAGATAAATTAGAAGCCATAGAAATTACTTTTAACAGAACAAATATTATTTTTAACAAATTACCAGACAACTATAATATGGAAGTTGATGAAGAGTCTAAAACAATAACAATAGCAGAAAATAGAAGACATAATCAAAATAAATTATTAGGTTACGTTTTACATGGATATGCACATTGTTTTTCGAACATAAATAAAAGTGAAAACGAAGATGAAATATTAGAAGAAGGCAATGCAGATATTTTTGTTGATTTAGTAGTAAATAATTATATAAAAAAACATCCATTCGAAAGTTTTGGATTTCATATTGATAAAAATTATAGTATCGAAAGTGCTTATACAGAAGCAAATAGCATAATAAGAACTAGAATGTATGTATTAGAAAAGTTAAAAATTGATAAAAAAATGTTATTAGAATTTTTATTAGGAGATAAAGAAAAATATTTAAAAAACATATTTAATGGAGTTCAAAAGAATGACGAATTCAATTTAAATGAATTTTATGAAAAGAACAAATTTGCGTTACAAGACATAAACAGAGAAAGTATATATTATAGGAAAAATGCAATTTTACCAATGTATATATTACAAGAAAAAATAGTAACTGAAAATATTTTAGAAAAAGAATATAGCCAGTTAGATTTGATTAAAAAACGTTTTAATTATGAAAGAATAAATAAGATAAATGCAGATGAGCTAGATGATTTTATAAATATTATGCAAGATACAGACAGAGTAAAAGATAATTTGGCAGAATTTATAGCTACAGAGTTGGATGGATTAACAGATATGGAGAAAAGAATGTCTGCAGATAATATAATAGAAAATGTTTTAGTTATTTGCAAATATAAAAAAATAAATAATGATATTGCAAAACAAACTTTAGAGATTATCCAGTATTTAATAAATGATTTAGAAAGAAATGTAAAAATAGAAAGAAATAATGAGTTACTACAAAAGATTGGTGATTTAAGCAATAAAATAGATATAGAAGATAAACAAATAGAGGATGAATTAAAAGATTCATTATCATACCTAAAGATAAAATTAGAAATGGCAAATGGGGGAAGTCTAACTCCAGACATATTTTTTAATAGATTACAAAGTTCTTTAAAAAATGGTAGTAAGATAGAAAGAAATGAAGAATTAATAGCTTACCAAACTATTAAAGATGAATTAAATATTAGTAAAAAATAGGAGAAAGTTATGGAAAACGAATTAGCACAAGCATATTCAGAAGTATATGAAATCTTAAAATATATACCAATGGCATATCTAAATAAAATACCAAAAGATGTATTGAATATTTTTAAAACTAAAAGAGATAAAAACTATAAAGTTAATATTAATCCGAATCTTCCTTTAGAAGATCAAAAACTACATAGGAAAACATTAATATTATTATCTGTTTTAAATTTAGATTATTGGTGCGAGCCAGACGAAAGGGAAGAAATTTTAAACATATATTGGAAAAATGAGAAAGAATCTTATGTAGTATTGGATGAAGAGAATAATCTGATACCAAATTCTGCAGATACAAGTTTAGTATTATACCAAGAAGAAAGTTTTATAGAAAAAATATGGAGTAAATTAAAAAGATTCTTTAAAAGAAGTTAAAAAAATAGTATAAAATAATCTTTTTTTCTTAAAATATAAATAGGTGTTGTTTAATGCAACGGGAATTTTAGGAAAGGAAGGTTATTTTTTATGTTAGATTTTAGAACAGACCTTGCTGATGAAAGAAAAGATTTGTATAAAAAAGCAAACAATATAGAAAATGAGATTGATGGAATAGAAGCAACTGAGGAACAGATAAATAATAATATAAAAGTTACACGAGTTAAGATAATGAATGAACAAGGTGAAAGAGCATTAGGTAAAGTAAAGGGAAATTATGTAACAATAGATATGAAAAATATGAAATATATGGGAGAAGAAGAAGTCCAAAAGGCAAGTGAAATATTATGTGAAGAATTAAAAAAGATGATAGATGAATATGTAAACAAAGAACAGGAAATATTAGTTGTAGGTTTAGGAAATATATATGTTACACCAGATGCATTAGGTCCAAAAGTAATAAATGAGATAGATATTACGAGACATCTATTAAAATATGTACCACAATATTTAGATAAAAACACAAGACCAGTAAGTGCAATTTCGCCAGGTGTTTTAGGAACAACAGGAATGGAAACAGCAGAGATTTTAAAAGGAATAGTAGATAATGTAAAGCCTAAACTAGTTATAGTTATAGATAGTTTGGCTTCTAGAAGCATGGAAAGAATAAGCAGTACAATTCAATTAGCAGATACAGGAATTGTTCCAGGTGCAGGAGTAGACAATGCTAGGAAAGAGTTAACAGTAAATACATTAGGAGTTCCAGTAATTGCACTAGGAATACCAACAGTTGTAGAGACAGCAGTTGTGGTAAATGATTGCTTAGATGTTTTTATAGAAAAATTACAAGAAAAAGCAGAATCTAATGAATATTTAAATAAACTAAAAGAAGAGGATAATTATCTGGAGATAAAAGAAGCATTAATACCGAAAAATTTTAATTTTATAGTAACACCAAAGGAAATAGATTCTTTAGTAGAAAATATGAAAGATGTAGTTGCACGAGGTATTAATATGAGCTTATAGAGAGAAAGATAGGGACGTTCGGGATTTGGGGACGTTCCTTTTTTTCCGTTTTTTAGCAAATCTGTAATTCAATTAGTTACTCTAAAAATCCCTATTGCAAATAGGGATTTTTAGGAACGTCCCTAGATCCCGATATAAGTTCTATTCTATTTTCGAAAATACATATTAATGTTTTTATAAATTCATCCGGTTCTTTTTCTAAATGTATTATTATCTTTTGTGGTAGAAGAGTAAGCAGGGTATTAAGTACTATATCATTTTCAGAAAAGGAAACATCAGAAATATAATTTAAGTTAGCTAGGTCATCTGTAAATGGTATTTTTTTGTGTTTACTGTCAAGTAATATAGAAGAAGTGTTTTTATAAATAAAATGTACACTATTTATATTAGAAGGCTTAGAATTTACATAAGATTTTAGCAAATTAATAAATTCCTTGTATTCTCTATCTACGACTAATTCATTTACAAAAGTATCTACAACATAGTCTAAGATTTTCATGTAATTTGAAAGCCTAAAATGAATAAAACCACTTAGAATCATAGCTTTATTATTTGTAATATATTTAAGAGCTGCTATATAAATATGTTCAATCCTTACTTGATATTCAACAGAAGATGTATCTTTAAGGTAAGTTAAACATTTATCTAACACAATATCCTGTTCAGATTCTGAAAAATAAAAATAATTAGATTTTATAATTGACTTTAATAAGTTTTCTTCATAAAAATTTAATATTAAAGAGACTAAATTATTTGCAAGTTCGTTGTAAAAAGCAGAAGCATTTTCTCCAATATAATGGATAATTATGTTTTTATATATTTTAAATTTTCTTATAGAAATATATGTGTTAGGAAAATTGAAATTATTTAGTAGATAAGCTAGTATATTTTTGTTATTTGTCTTAATACAAAATGATTTCATAAAAAAATCTCCTTTCACATATATGTAATATTATCTACTAAATAAAGTATCATTATACATATAATATGAAAGAAGAAGTGTTTTGCAACTTGTATATTAGTAATAAATCATATAATCAATTTCATCGAAAATTTTATCCTTTTTATAAATTTCTTCTAAATAGTCTTTATCAATTTTATCATTTTTTAGTTGTAGGTAAAGTTTAGTAAACCTACCGATATGATCTTTAATTCTCTTTTTAGCATAGTCTACCATCGTTTGATTTGTTATAATAAATAACCAATCACTACTTTGGGCAAGCAACAATTCTCTTGCACATTGATTTAAAGCAAATCTCTTTAATTTATCTTGTTCATTAGGAAATAGATGAGCAAGTTCTACCATTCTATCTCCAGCTTTATGAAGATGTCTATGTACATAGTCATTTAATGGATTAAGCCATACATAATTGTAACCATTAGCACCCCAACTAGATCTACAAGGAGATGAAACCTGAATGTTTGGATATTTATCTATATATTCACTAGGTGTAATAAGCTTAAAATTACAATCATCATAGTAGATTTTTTTGAATAATACATATAACCAATCTGGACCTTCATACCACCAGTGTCCATATAGTTCTGCATCATATGGGCATAGAATAATAGGTGGGTGATCCATATAACTTGAGATGTCATTTATTTGTTTTACCCTACAATCAAAGAAATGACCTGTTTGTTTATATATGGAATCTTGAGCCCATTGCAAGTTATAAAAATCTTTTTGGTCTGTTTTTCCAGTAATTCTATAATATTTAATACCAGTATTAACTCTTACACCGTCATGAGCGATGTATGGTTTAATATAATCATAGTCAGCTTCGTAACCAATATCTCTGTAGAATTCTCTGTAATTATAATCACCCGGATATCCATTTATAGAACTCCAAACTTGTCTTGAAGATTCCATATCACGTCCAAATGCAATTAACCCTCCAGGGGATACAATTGGCGCGAAAGTACCATATATTGGTGTAGGGTCTGCATACAATATACCATGAGATTCTACAATAGCATATTCTATACCAAATTCTTTTAAATATTTATCTGCTTCTGGAACATAGCCACATTCAGGAAGCCAAATTCCTCTTGGTTGTTTTCCGAAATACTTCTTATATGTTTGGACACCAACAGCAATTTGAGCTTTTACTGTTTTTTCATTAACATATAAGATAGGGAAGAAACCATGTGTTGCACCACAAGTTATTATTTCTAATACACCAATATCTTGGAAATGTTTAAAAGCTTGGATTAAATTACAATTAAATACTTTTTCAAATAAATATAGGTCATCAGAATATCTATTTAAATAATATTTAGATAGTCCATTTAATCTAGAATCATAAGCTGTTCTTTTTACTTCTTTTTCACAAAGTTCAATATGCTCTTTTAAATAATGAATATATTTTTTTTGAAGTAATTTATTGTCTAGCATCCAAAGTAAAGGTGGTGTCATAGACATTGTTATTCTAAATTCGACTTTTTCATCTACTAATTTTTTAAAATTTCTAAGAAGAGGAATATAAGTTTCTGACATTGCTTCGAATAACCATTGTTCCTCTAAATAGTCATCACTTTCGGGATGATGTATAAAAGGTAAGTGTGCATGTAGTACAAAACTTACATATCCTTTTACGTTTTTGCTCATTTTAATACTCCTTTAAATTATTATTTTAGTATAAACATTAATATCACCTATAAGAATTTTTCTTAAAGGTGATATTAAAAAATTCTATTTAAATCTTGAAGAACTTAAACTATTTGATGATGGATTCTGTATTTTATCAAAAGAGTCCAAATCTTCATCTTTATAAAACTTCTTATAGAAATCATTAACTTTATATACTTTTCCAAGACTTTTAACAAAATTAAGACTAGCTATGTTCTTGGCTGTTACTGTATTATTTTTTACATTTTTAAAATATATCATTTCTTGTTTCTTTTCGAATAGAATATGATCATTAGGAGATTCTACCTCATTTGATGATGTTATAGGGATATAACTTTGAGTTATTTTCTGAGTAGTTTTAACTTCTGTAACTTCACCATTATACATAACTTCAAAAGGTTTTCTACCTAATTCTATTTTATATTTACATTTACTATCATTAACATTTAAATACCAACAATTAGCAAAATCATTAATTTCTACTTCAAAACTATAACCTTTTGTTTCATTATGAACTACAAGTACAGGTTTTGTTTTTTCGAAGAAGTCTTCACCATAAGTTTCTTTAAATTTTTCTCTATCTTCGTCAGAAATATCCCAATAAATAAATAGAGTTGTAGGTGTTTGATAAAGTAATTTAACTATTGTTTGATTATACCTGTATGGTAAATCATAATATTCTGCAATAGAGAATTCTTCACCACTTATAGTAGTTGGTTTTTTTGCTACTTCATTTTTTTCGGTACTTTTTATAGAATCTTTAGTTAAAGTTTTTAAAGATTTTTTAGTATTTGTAGTAGTTGTTTTTGCTGAAGATTTTTTGGTAGTGTTTTTCTTTTTTGGTGTAATAGAATCTACTACTTTTTTGATAATATTAGAATTTTTTGCTGATTTTGTAGCAGTTTTTTTTGCTGTAACCTTATTCGTTGTAGTTGCACTAACTTTAGTAGAAGTCTTTTTTTCAGTTTTGGTTGTTTTAGGAGCTACTTTACTTACTTGTTTTACTTCTATTTCGCTTTTTTCTTCTTTTGCTTTTCTTGGCATTTAATTTCCTCCTTTGTGTCGATCCATAATTAATATATATACTATATCAAAATAAAAATAAATTCAATAGAAAAAAGACAAAAATATTATAAAGAAAATACTAAAAATTATTTGACAAAAATAAAACTATAATAGATAATATAATAAGTTATGTACGACAGATAAAACACGAAGAAACTAAGGAGGAAATATTAATGTATATATTTAATAAAATTACGGTAAATCCACAATTACCAAAAAGAGTAGGAGAATTATTAGATATTGCAAACAATTTATGGTGGGCTTGGAATTCAGAATTCTTAAGATTATTTAAAGAAATTGATTCTGACTTATGGGAAACAGTTGGAAAAAATCCAGTTAAATTCTTAAAACTAGTTTCTCAAGATAAATTAGAAGATATAGCAAAAGATGAAGAATTTTTAGCTAAATATGATGAAGTTGTAAATCATTTTAATTCATATATGCAAACAAAAGAGACATGGTTTTCTAAAAATTATCCTAATAATGCAAATGATTTAATTGCGTATTTTTCAGCAGAATATGGTATAGATGAGATAATACCAATATATTCAGGAGGATTAGGAATACTTTCAGGAGACCATCTAAAATCAGCAAGTGATTTAGGATTGCCTTTTGTTGCTGTAGGTTTATTATATAAAAATGGATATTTTAACCAAAAAATAGATGGATATGGAACTCAAAAAACGGAGTACACAAATATAGATTTAGATAATTTACCAATTTTACCAGTTAAAGATGAAAATGGTGAAGACTTAATAATAGATGTAGACTTTCCAGACAGAAAATTATATTTAAAGATATGGAAAATTGTTGTAGGTAGAATTTCTTTATACCTAATGGATTCAGATATAGATAAAAACATAGCAGAAGATAGAGTTGTTACATTAAGACTATATGGTGGAGACCAAGAAATGAGAATAAGACAAGAGATCGTCTTAGGTATGGCAGGAATTAAACTATTAAGACGTTTAGGTTTAAAACCAAGTGTATATCATATGAATGAAGGACACTCTGCATTTTTAACACTAGAAGTAATAAAAGATGTAATGGAAGAAAAACAAGTATCATTCGAAGTTGCAAAATCAATGTGTTCTGCTAAAACTGTATTTACAACACATACACCAGTTCCAGCAGGAAATGATATATTCCCAATAGAATTAATGGATAAATATTTTTCTAACTTCTGGCCAAAACTTGGAATTTCTCGTGAAGATTTCTTAAGATTAGGTATGAAAAATACACAAGGTTTAGAGCAAGGATTTAATATGGGAATGCTTGCATTAAGAATAGCAGGTAAAAAGAATGGTGTAAGTAAATTACATGGTGCAGTATCAAGAAGACTATTCTCAGATGTATGGCCAAATATAGCACCAGATGAATCGCCAATAGAATATGTAACAAACGGAATTCATACATGTTCATGGCTTGCACCATCAATGAAAAAATTGTTTAACCAATATTTAAAACCTTATTGGCAAGATAATATTCAAGATGATGAAACTTGGAATGATATTAAAAATATTCCAAATAAAGAATTATGGGATACACATACAGATAGAAAGAAAAAATTATTTACTTTAGTAAAAAATAATATAACAACTAGATTAAAATCTAGTGGATATAATTATGAAGAAATAAATGAAATAGTTTCTAAATTAAATCCAAATGCGTTAACAATTGGTTTTGCAAGAAGATTTGCTACATATAAAAGAGCAACACTAATATTTAGAGATTTAGAAAGATTAACACAATTACTAAATAATCCAGAAAGACCAGTTCAATTAATTTTTGCTGGAAAAGCACATCCGGCAGATAAAGAAGGCCAAGATTTAATTAAATATATTCACGAAGTTTCTATGAAACCTCAATTTAAAGGAAAGATATTCTTATTAGAAAATTACAATATAGCAATGTCAAGATATCTAATAAGTGGTGTTGATGTATGGCTTAATAATCCAAGAAGACCAATGGAAGCTTCTGGTACAAGCGGTCAAAAGGCATCTGTAAATGGTGTAATCAACTTTAGCGTGTTAGATGGTTGGTGGGCAGAAGGATATAACCAAAAAAATGGTTGGACAATAGGAGATAATACAGAATATCAATCTTACGAAGAACAAGATATTGCAGATAGTGAAAGCTTATATAATACTTTAGAAAGTAAAATTATTCCATTATATTATGAAAATAAGAAAGAAGATGGAGTATCTGACAAATGGATGGAAATGTTTAAAAATTCAATAATCTCTACAGGTGGAAGATATTCGACATCTAGAATGGTAATAGATTATACAAGAGATTATTATATGGAACTTGCTAATTTGTCTAAAAATCATTATCAAAATTTAGATGAAGTAATTGATTTTACCAACTGGAAGAAGAACATGTATGCAAGTTGGAAAGACATAAAGATTACACAAAATAATAATTTAGACAATATAACGATAGATGCAGGTAACCAAATAGAAGTACATTGTATAGTAAATTTACCAGAAAATATAGATTGTAATTCTATCAGAACAGAAGTATATTATGGTAAAATATTAGAAAACGGAATAATGGAGCAAATTCAGACTGTTCCAATGAATTTGATAGAACAAGATGATGAAAATAGAACATATAAATATTCTGCTAAGATAGAATTAAAAACAGGCGGTAACTATGGTTACACATTTAGAGTTATGCCACAAACAGTTATGATGCTAGATACAGCTAACTTAGATTTAATACAATGGGTAACACGATAGAATTAACAGGCATTAGGGGACGTTCCAAGAGAGGGATTTGGGGACGTTCTTAAAATCCCTATATAATATTAAAATAACCTTCAAACTGTTAAACAAAAGTTTTTCAATTTGGGGGTTGTTTTTCTATGTATTTTTTTCGCATTCAATGTTTATAATAAAAACTATTATTTCTTGCTTTTGCGAATTTGACTATTAAAATGTAAGCATTCATTATACTAGTCTTCAAACAAGTGACGATATTCATAAAATAACAATGTCAAAATCCTTGCATAAAATACTAATATGATATAGAATAAATTCATAAAAAAAGGAAAAGAGGTATTGCCATATGAAAGATTTAAAAATAGACTTAAGCTATACAAAATTAGATGAGGAAGAATTATTAAAATATTCAAAAAAAGTAACAGATATACATAATGAATTATATAAAAAAGCAGATGATGAAAAAGAATTTTTAGGATGGCTTAAACTTCCAACTGATTATGATAAAAAAGAATTCAAAAGAATAGAAAAAGCTGCTAAAAAAGTACAAAGGGATTCTGACGTATTTCTAGTAATAGGAATTGGAGGATCATATTTAGGTGCAAGAGCAGTAATAGAAGCTATGAATAGCAACTTTGCAAATGCTGTACCAGATGAAAAATCAAAATATCCAAAAGTAATATTTGCAGGAAATAATTTAAATCCTGATTATATAAATGATATTATAGAATTTATAGGTGATAGAGACTTGTCTATAAATGTTATATCTAAATCTGGAACAACAACAGAACCAGCAATCGCATTTAGAATATTCAGAGAATTTTTAGAGAATAAATATGGAATAGATGAAGCAAGAAGCAGAATTTATGTTACAACAGACAAGAAAAAAGGAGCTTTAAAACAACTTGCAGATAAAGAAGGTTATGAAGAATTTGTTATTCCAGATAATGTAGGTGGAAGATATTCTGTTTTAACAGCTGTAGGTTTACTTCCTATAGCAGTAGCAGGAATTGATATAGATAAATTAATGCAAGGTGCTTTATCTGCACAAAATAAATATGCAGAAGAAAATCTAAAGTATAATGATTGCTATAAATATGCAGTAGCAAGAAATATTCTATACGAAAACAAAAAAGATATAGAATTATTAGTAGATTATGAACCAAAATTACACTATTTCATAGAATGGTGGAAACAATTATATGGTGAAAGCGAAGGAAAAGATTTAAAAGGAATTTTCCCAGCAGGAGTAGAATTTACAACAGACTTACATTCTATGGGGCAATATATTCAACAAGGAAGACGTAATTTATTCGAAACAGTATTAAATGTAGAAAAATCAAAAACAGATATAAAAATAGAAACAGATGAAGATAATTTAGATGGATTAAATTACCTTGTAGGAAAAACATTAGACTATGTAAATAAAAAAGCTATGGAAGCAACAATTGCAGCACATGTTGATGGAGATGTCCAAAACATCTTAATAACAATGGAAAAATTAGATGAAGAGAACTTAGGACAATTAATATATTTTTTCGAACTTGCGTGTGCAATGTCTGGTAAACTATTAGGGGTAAATCCATTTAATCAACCAGGTGTAGAAGCATATAAGAAGAATATGTTTACATTACTTGGAAAACCAGGATATGAAAAATAATGATGTTAGATTCAAAAAATGGAGCATTTTAAGATAGAAACGAGAAAGGCACTATTACTGTTAAAGTAATAGTGTCTGTTTCACTAAAACAAATGTAAATATAAAAGAAAAAAGTCAGACCATAGTCTGACTAAAAAAGTGCTTGTTTGTTGCGGTGGTTAACGAGTTGCAAATTTTTTTAAATGTGTTTGTATTCCTTGTTTTATTACTGGAATAATAGAAAAAAATAACATTCCAGTACCGCCAAAGCAAACACATGCCAAGTATTCGCCTGTTTTTGAATTAGTTTCCTGAGCCAATAATATACTTGCACTGGTTAAAAATATACAAACTAAAACCTGTACAAAAATCTTTTTGTAATTTTTTTTGTTAATATTCTTTGCAATGTTTTGGCCAAATCTTGATAAGAAGGCCATTGTAATTAGTGGGATGAGTACAGCGAAAACATCTGCACCTTCCATAAATCTGGTATAATCCATATTTCTCCATTTCCCAAGCACTTTTTTAAAAAGCAAATCCCTTAGTGTAGGAATCAAATAAAACGCTTTTATAAACTTAATTATAACATAATTTACATAAAGAATCAAATTAGCACTAATTGTATAATATAATTGAAAACAGAAAAATAATGAGGTATAATATACAAGAATTAAGTATAAATATAAATAAGAAGAAAAATAAGAGGAGTAACTATGAATAATATTAAAGTGTATGCTTTTGTAGGACCATCTGGAACTGGAAAAAGCTATAGAGCACAAATGGTTGCGAATGAAAATAATATTCATTATATAATAGATGATGGGCTTTTTATAAATGATAATGAGATAATCGCAGGGGAATCTGCAAAAAAAGCACCAACTAAAATAGAGACTGTAAAAAAAGCACTATTTTTAAAACAGGAACAAAAAGATGAGATAAGGAAAGCGATAGAAAAATATAAGCCTGAGTCAATTCTAATATTAGGAACATCTGATGGTATGGTAAATAAAATAGCTGCAAATATAGGTTTACCACCAATAGAAAAAATTATATACATAGACGAAATTGCAACACCAGAAGAAATTCAAGAAGCTAGAAGAAGTAGGGTAACAGAGGGAAAACACGTTATACCTGTACCAACATTCGAGATAAAAAAAGATTTTTCAGGATTTATATTAGATCCACTTCAAATATTTAAATTTAAAGGTAGAAATGACAAACCATATATATCAGAAAAATCTATAATAAGACCTACTTTTAGTTATTTAGGAAATTTTACAATATCAGATACGGTATTTAGACAAATTATAGAGTATATAGCAAAAAAAGATCCTAATATATACAATATCATAAGAACAAGAATAGATAATCAACCAGAAGGTCCATATGTATATATAGAACTTAGTGTCGAATATGGTGGAAATGTTAGAAATATTGTAGATAATTTTAAAAATAAAATAATAAAAGAAATTGAAAAATTAACAACGATGAGAGTACAAACAATTAAGATAATAATAAAAGAAATACATATTAATAAAGAAGAAATTAATTAGTGGAAGGTAGAATAAATATGTCATATATAGTTGCAATAGATGGACCAGCAGGTTCAGGAAAAGGCACAATAACCAAATTAGTTGCTAAAGATTTAGGGTTAGTAAGCATAGATACAGGAATGTTATACAGATGCCATGCTTTAGCTGTACTTAAAAATAATATTGATGTTTCTGATGAAGAAAAAGTAGAAGAAATATTAGAAAAAATAGATATTAATTTAAAGAATAAAAATAATAAACAGTCAGTATTTTTAAATGGAGAAGATGTAACTGACCAAATTAGAACACCAGAAGTAACAGGTATAGTTTCTAAAACATCTAGTATTTTTGGAGTTAGAGAGAAAATAACAAGGTTAGAAAGAAAAATTGGTTATGAATGGCTAAAAGAAGGCAAAAATATTATAATGGAAGGACGAGATATTACTACTGTAGTTTTTCCAGAGGCAAAAGTTAAAATATATTTGGATGCAACACCAATAGAACGAGCTAAAAGAAGATGTAGACAAAATAAGAGAAATGGAATTAATCAATCGTTCGAAGAAGTTTTACAGTCAATAATGGAAAGAGACAAAAATGATATGAATAAAAAAGTAGGAGCATTAAAAAAAGCGCCAGATGCCATATATGTAGATTCAAGTAAATCAAGTGTAAATAAAATTAAACATAAAATAATAAAAATAATAAAACAAAAAACTAAGGAGAATAGAAATGAACATTATAAAAAGAATATTAAGAGTAATCGTTAGAACAGCAATATATTTGTATTGCAAAGTTGTATATAGGTTAAAAGTTATAGGAAAAGAAAATATTCCAAAGGAAGGTCCAGTAATATATTGTGGAAACCATAGAAGTTATTTAGATCCACCTTTAATTGTGGTAACAGCAGGAAGACACGTTAGGTTTATGGCAAAAGAGGAATTAACAAAAAATAAATTTTTGAAATTTTTAGGTTATGTATTTGATGCTATATATGTTAAAAGAGATAATAAAGAAATAGCAGCTTTAAAAACAACATTAAAAGCTCTAAAAAATAAAGAAAGTATAGCTATGTTCCCAGAAGGAACAAGAAATGGACTAGAAAAAGGAGAAAGTGTAAAAGAAGGAGTAGCATTTTTCGTACTACAAACAGGTGCAAAGGTACAACCAGTTGGAATAGTAGGAGGAGAAAAACCTTTTAAAAGGGTATATGTTAATTATGGAAAACCATTAGATTATAGTGATAGAGTTACTAAAAAGCCTTCAAAAGAGGAGCTAGAGCAAGTAAGTAAAGAGATAATGGATAACATAATTATGTTGACAAATATCAAACAATAATATATAATATTGTCAGTTTACTGCGTATAAGGCGTTTTTCAGTTATGAAAAACGCCATTTATAAAGATAAACCAAACGAAAGAGGATGTTACAATGTAACAAAGAATTAGGAAGGTGAAATTATGTCAGAACAATTAAATTTTGAACAAATGATAGAAGAATCAATGAAAAATATTAATATAAAAGAAACAATAGAAGGAACAATAATAAATATAAACAAAAAGGGCGAAGTGATTATAGATATTGGGTATAAAGCAGATGGAATAATTCCAAGAGATGAATACTCATATAATGAATCAGCAGATCCTAGTGAAGAATTAAAAATTGGAGATAAAATAACAGCAGAAGTAATAAAAATGAATGATGGTGAAGGTAATGTATTGCTTTCCACTAAAAGATATAAAATGAAAGAGGCTCAAAAAGAGTTAGAAGAAAAATTTAAAAATAACGAAGTTTTAGAGGAAAGAATTACAGAAATTACAGACAAAGGATTTATAATTTCAAAAGAAGGATACAATATATTTATTCCAATTTCTTTATCTGGAATAACAAGAAGCGAAAACATAAAAGATTACAAAGATAAAGTGGTTAGATTTAGATTAATAGAATGTAAATTTAGACCTAGAAGAATAATAGGATCAATAAAAGCAGTTTTAGATGAAGAGAAAAATAAGAAAATAGATAAATTCTGGAATGAAGCAGAAGTAGGCAAAAAATATAAAGGAAAAGTTACAAGTATAAGTACATATGGAGCATTTGTAGATTTAGGAGCAGTACAAGGGTTACTACATATTTCTGAAATTACATGGAATAGAAATACACCACCTAATGAAATACTAAAGGTAGGACAAGTAATAGATGTAATAGCAATAGATGTGGATAAAGAAAATAAAAGAATTAAATTATCTTATGCAGAAAAGGGACCAGACCCTTGGAAATCTGTAGAAGGTAAATATAATATAAATGACATTTTAACAGTAAAAGTAGTTAAAATGATGCCTTTTGGAGCTTTTGTAGAACTAGAGCCAGGAATTGAAGGGTTAGTACATCTTTCTCAAATATGCGAAAGAAAAATAACAAAACCAGAGGAAGAACTAAGAATAGGACAAAAAGTAAATGCAAAAATAATTGATATGGATTTAGAAAATAAAAGAATCGAATTATCAATAAGAGAATTAGAAAATACATCAAATGAATATAAAGAATAAAGGAGTAATAAAAATGATAAACGAAAATATTAGAAACATAGCAATCATAGCACACGTAGACCATGGTAAAACAACATTAGTAGATGCATTATTAAAGCAAAGCCATGTATTTAGAGACAACGAAAAAGTTGACGAGAGAATTATGGATTCTAATGCATTAGAAAAAGAAAGAGGAATAACAATTCTTTCTAAGAATACAGCAGTTATGTATAATGGTGTAAAAATTAATATAGTAGATACACCAGGACATGCTGACTTCGGTGGAGAAGTGGAAAGAGTTTTAAAAACTGTTGATGGAGTTTTATTATTAGTAGATGCATTCGAAGGACCAATGCCTCAAACAAGAGAGGTTTTAAAGAAAGCGTTATCTTTAAATTTAAAACCGATAGTTGTAATAAATAAAATAGACAGACCAGGAGCAAACCCATCAAAAGTATTAGACCAAGTACTAGAATTATTTATAGAATTAGATGCAACAGACGAACAATTAGAATTCCCAGTAATCTATGCTTCAGCTAAAAATGGAATTGCTAAAATGAACATGGAAGATAGCAGTGATAATATAAATTGTATATTCGAAACAATTATTAAGGAAATAAATCCACCAGCTTGTGATGAAGAAGGACCTGTTCAAATGCTAGTATCTAATATTGACTATGATGAATTCATAGGAAGAATGGCTATAGGTAGACTAGAAAGAGGAATATTAAAAGTTAATGATCCAGTAGTTATTTGCAAAAAAGATGGAAAGATGGAGAATGCAAGAATAGGGAAAATCTATACACATATGGGACTTAAAAAAGTAGAAGTTCAAGAGATAGGTGCTGGTGATATCATTGAATTATCTGGTATTCCAGACATTAATATTGGTGAAACAATATGTGATATAGAACATCCAGAAAAAATAGATTTTGTAGATATAGACGAACCAACAGTTACTATGACATTTAGCGTAAATGATGGACCTTTAGCTGGTAAAGAAGGAAAATTCATTACTTCAAGACATTTAAGAGATAGATTATTTAAAGAGCTTGAAAGAAATGTAAGTTTACGTGTAAGCGAGACAGATTCTGCAGATTCATTTGAAGTAGCTGGTCGTGGAGAATTACATCTATCTGTATTAATAGAAACAATGAGAAGAGAAGGATACGAATTCTTAGTATCTAGACCTAAAGTTATTATTAAAGAAATAAATGGTGTAAAATGCGAACCAATCGAAAGACTTGTAGTTAATGTTCCAGATGATTGTATAGGAACTGTAATAGAAAAGTTAGGAAAAAGAAAAGCAGAGATGCAAAATATGGAACCAGCAGAGGCAGGACACACTAAAGTAGAATTCAAGATACCATCAAGAGGATTAATCGGATATAGAACAGAATTCATGACAGATACAAAAGGTAATGGTACTATGAACCATGTATTCGAAGATTACGAACCATACAAAGGAACAGTTGTTGCAAGAACAAGAGGAACAATCGTAGCTTTCGAAGCCGGAACATCTATAACATACGGATTATATAATGCACAAGATAAGGGTGATTTATTCATTGGGCCAGGTGTAGAAGTATATGAAGGTATGATTGTAGGTATAAACTCAAGACCAGAAGACTTATCTATAAATGTATGTAAAGAAAAACATCTAACTAATACAAGAGCCTCAGGTTCTGATGATGCTTTAAGATTAGTACCACCAATTCAAATGTCATTAGAAAAATCTATAGAATTTATTCAAGATGATGAATTAGTAGAAGTAACTCCAAAGAGTATTAGATTAAGAAAGAAAATACTAGATACAAAAACTAGAGAAAGAGAAGCAAGAAGAAAAGTTAAAGAAGATTAAAAATAAGATAAAAAGGGATTTGGGGACGGTCCTTTTTTCCCTTTTTTGTTTTCGAATAGGGATTTAAGGAACGTCCCTATTTTTTAAGGAGAAGCTATATGAACGAAATAGAGTTAAAAATAATAAAAGAAAAAGCTTTAGAAGACCATATTCCGATAATTATGGATGATACTTTAGAAGTAATAGATAAAATTTTAAAAGAAACGAAACCAAAAGCAATATTAGAGATAGGAACTGCTGTTGGGTATTCTGCTATGTGCTTTTCAAGATATTTAGCTGAAGGTGGTAAAATAGATACGATAGAAAGAGAACATGAAAGAGTAGAAGAGGCAAAGGTGAATATTCAAAAAGTAGGAGTAGCAGACAAGATTAATATTTTAGAAGGAGATGCAGTAGAAATATTGCCTACCTTAGATAAAAAATATGATGTTGTATTTATAGATGCTGCAAAGGGAAAATATCCATTCTTTTTAGAACAAGCTAAAAGAATGTTAAACAAAAATGGAATTATTTTTGCCGACAATATTTTATATAAAGGTTATGTAATGAGTGATTATAACAAACATAAACAAAGAACTGCAGTAAGAAATCTACGCGAATATATAAAAGAAGTAACAGAAGATGAAAATTGTACAACAGAAATATTAGAGGTTGGAGATGGGCTTGCAATAAGTAGATTTTAAAATATAGTGTTAAAGAAAAAAGACGTGATTTTAATTTTAATCACGCCTTTTTATTTTATGAGAATTTTATTTTATAAAAATTTTTTTGGTTTATGCAGCTCCCAGTTAGGCTGGGAAGAAATTTATGGTTATCTTAATTGTATAGCTCTCATTTGCATAAAATCGTCGAAGTTTATACCAAAATAATATTTGAAATTGGACTCAAAACTATCTAAGACTAAAATATCTTTTCTAGAATTTTTGTCAAATTCAAAATGCATATATTGTGGCAAGAAAAACATAGCTGAATTTACGCTTTCTATTTTTTCTAAAAATAAGTCCCTATTGTTTTTATATACCGAAGAATGACCAGCTGTGCCATTTTTTTCGGTCTCTCTCATTCTAAATGTTTTTATTTGTGTTTCGCGATAAAACTTAATATCTTTATCTGGAATATGAACAATACGAGTTGTATGTAAAGACGAATAACCATTTATTTTAGGTTCCGCTATATAATCTTTTCTTTTTCTGGAAAGTTCAGTTATATTTGGATTATGTGTAACTAAAAAGTTTTCCATTTCGTAAGCTTTTTGAATTAGTAAATCTTCATCTGTTTTACCATCTACAGCTAAGATAATTATTTTGTCTCCAAATATATCTAAAGCTTCACCTTTTTTATCTAGTTTTTCCATATAGTTATGCTTAGATTTTACCCTAGACATTATATAAAAATCTACGTTTTTAAAAGCAGCTTGTAAACTTGCGTTTTCTGCTTCTAAGTTTTGTATATAATATTGAAGATACTCATTTACATATGTATCATATAACCTTACTAGATTATTTCTATTTTCTAAAGCTGTCCTTTGTTCTGGACTTAAAATAAATTGAGCAAGTCCAACTCTTTGCGCGGGAACAGCAAGAATCTCACTACTTTTATCAGATTCTAATGAGTTTGTCTTTTGAGACAATGATATCACCTCTATAATAAAGTATATTTGCGCGCGAAGACTATTATACCAAATTTTACTAAAAATAGCAATAAAAAAGGGTATAAATCGTTCGACCTATACCTTCAAAATTCGACATTATAATTTACCTAAATATTTTAAACTAGAAAAAATAGTATCTACAATTAAAATTATTGGCATTAAGTATATTAGGACTTTTAAAATATAGGTAGGAATAGCTGTTAATGATTTTTCTATTTTTTTAGAGAAAAATGGATGAATATGATTAATAAATAATAATCCGATAAATCCCCATACTATTGTGTAAAAGATACTAATTCTACCATTTAAATTAAAAAAGTCATATGTATAATCCCACCATTTAGCAGCAAAAATTGCATCTAGTGCAAAACCTACTACATATTCAAAGGCAGAGAAAATAAATGCTGAAGCAAAAAATAATTTAATAGAATTTTTTTTATATTGGCTAATAAACAAAATCATTAAAATTGTTCCAAACCCATAAATAGGACAAATAGGACCAACTAAAAATCCACGGTTTGTGAAATGACCTAATACAAGTAATGAGTAGAATGTTTCCATTAGCCATCCAATGAATGAGTATAGGAAAAAGTATAATATTATATATTGTGTATCTGTTAATTTCTTTTTTACAATTAAAGCTTTTGACGCTTCCATAAAAAAACCCCCTATAACAAATGTAGGAGGTAATATATTTAAATTTCATTAATAGCATTTCGTATAATATTTGCACTAGTTTCGAATTTATGAATTTCCTCTTGGTTTAAAGTCATAATTCCAGTTTTTTCGACACCATTTATTCCAATAACAGAAGGTGTACTAATAAATATTTTTTGAACTGGGTCATAAGAAGAAACGCATATAATCGCTTTTTCATCTGCTATGATTGCACTAGTTATTCTTGTTAAAGCAGAAGCTATTCCAAAACAAGTGTAATTCTTCTTTTGAGCAATTTTAAAACCAAAGTTTCTTGTTTCGTCTTCTATATTTATCATATCTTCGTGTGATAGATAGTTATAAATTGGTTCTAAACCGATTTTTGCATTGCTCCAAGGAACAAACTGACTATTTCCATGTTCACCAATAACATAAGCATGTACGCTTTTTGGTGAAATATCAAGTCTATTTGCAATAATATTTTGAAGTCTTGCAGAATCTAATGATGTTCCAGAACCAATAATTTTATTTGAATTTAGTCCTGAATATTGCCAAGTAAGATATGTCATAACATCTAGTGGGTTACCTGCGACAAGTATAATTCCATTAAACTTTGTAGTTGCAATACTTTTAACAATTTCTTTAAAGATATTACTTGCATTATGCAAATCTTCCATTCTAGATGAAATATTTGCTCTTTGGCTAACACCAGCTGTTATACATATAATTGATGCATCATTACATTCTTCATATGTTCCAAACTTGATTTTAGAAGAAGTGTTAGTAAGTGGTATACAATTTAGTAAATCTAATGCTTCCCCTTCAGCTTTTTGCATATTAATGTCTATTAATACGATTTCATGTATATTTATATTAGAACTTAAAAGTGAATAGGCATAACTAACCCCAACGTTACCAGTACCTATTATAACTACTTTATTTTTCATTTGTAAGAGACCTCCTAATAATTTGTCTGCCAATATAGTATATAGCAAAATGGCTCTGCTGTAAAGATATTAAGATAATTTTAATATATTATATCTTAATAATTCATAAATAGTATTGCTAATAGAATAAAAAAATTGTACAATCATGAAAAATATAAAAAAGGGGGATAACCATGATTAAATTAGAAAATATTTCTAAGTCATATGTAAAAGGAAAAAAATCTGTAGATTCCCTAAACTTAGAAATAAAAGATGGAGAAATTTTTGGCTTTTTAGGTCCAAATGGTGCAGGAAAAACAACAACTATCAAGATGATTACAGGCATATTAAATGCTGATGAGGGAAGAATATTGGTAGATGATAAAGATATAAAAAAGGAGAGTATTTCTGCTAAGAAAACTATAGGCTTTGTGCCAGACACACCAGATATATTCTTAAAACTTAAAGGAATAGAATATTTAAATTTTATGGGAGATATTTATGAGGTCCCAAAAGAAATAAGAAAACAAAGAATAGAAGAATTAACAAAGAAATTTGAGATATATGATAATTTAAATGAAGAGATGCAAGGCTATTCACACGGAATGCGTCAAAAAATAATATTATGTGGTGCTCTTTTAAATAATCCAAAAAACTGGATATTAGATGAGCCAATGACGGGCTTAGATCCAAAGGCATCTTATGACTTAAAAGAAATGATGAGGAAACACGCAAAGGAAGGTAATTGTGTTTTCTTTTCTACACATGTTTTAGAAGTTGCAGAAAAATTATGTGACAGAGTAGGAATTATAAATAAGGGGAAATTAATTTTTGTTGGAACATTTGAAGAGATGAAGACAAAACTAAAAGACAATGGAACTTTGGAAGAATTATTCTTGGAGATTACACAAGATGAATAAGATTAGTTCACTTACAAAAGTTCTCCTTAAAAATTCCTTCCAAAAATATAGTGAAAATAATAAAAAAACAAGTCAAATAGGAAAAGTGATACTTTACGGAATTTTACTAGTCTATTTAATGGGAATATTTGGATTCCTTTCATATGGGTTAATTACAACATTACAGCAAGTGCATCAAGAAGCAATGTTTATTGGAATATTTTTATTAGGACTAGCATTGCTTACAATAATACAATCAATTATATCAGCAACAAATGTATTCTATTTTTCAAAAGATTTAGATTACATTTTGCCATTACCATTAAAACCAAGAGAAATATTAATTTCAAAATTAAATGTAATATTAGTAACCGAATATGTAATGGAGTTAATATTTGCGGTAGCCCCAATAACTGTTTATGGAATTCTTACATCAGCAGGTGCGATGTATTATATAGTTTCTTTATTGGTATTAATAATATTTCCGATAATTCCAATCTTAATCGCAACTTTTATAATAATGATTATAATGAGTTTTTCAAAAGGTGTAAAAAATAAGGATAGATTTAAATTAATAGCACCATTATTAGGAATTATATTAGCACTTGTACTTTCATTTGCTTTTTCGGGAACATCAGAATTAAGTGAAGCGGATTTATTAAAGGCATTAACACAAGCTAATAGTATGGTAGAAATGGTTAGGGATAGTTTACCTATTATAAAACCAGGAATTAATGCGATAGTAAATTCAAGTTTTATTGAATTTTTAAAATTGCTAGGAATTACAGCAATATGTTATATTGTATTTATATTAATAGGAAATAAACTTTATTTTAGAGGGGCAGTAGGAAATTTAGATTCAGGAGCAAAGAAAGGGAAAAATATTACTGGTAAAGATATAAAAATAAATTTAGTAGGGAAATCATATGTTGCTAAAGAATTTAAAATGTTATTTAAAAATCCGATATTTTTTGTGCAATGCGTATTGCCATCTGTATTAATGCCAGTAGTATTTTTGGGAATATTTATTGTAAGTATAAATAGTAATAATTCACAAGAAGCAATAAGTGAATTCCAAAATGTATTAAGTGGTTTTATAGAGACTCCAATTGGATTGGCAGCAATTCTTGCGCTTACAGAATTTTTAACAAGTATGCTTTATATTGCTCCAACAGCTATATCAAGAGATGGACAAAATGCAATATTTATGAAATATATACCTGTTCCATATTATAAACAACTAGTTTATAAAGGAATTCCGAATGTGGTTTTTGGAACTATAACATCAATAATTGTTTTAGTATTTGTTTATGTAGTAGCAAAAACATCAATTTTATTTTTATTAACAGCTTTTGTATTAAATTTAGTTTTATTAATTTTACAAACAATATTAATGGAATTAGTTGATTTAAGAAAACCAAAATTAGAATGGTCAACTGAATATGCGGTAGTAAAACAAAATATGAATTTATTATGGCCTTTTGTATTAAATTTATTAGAAATTGGAATAATATTTATAGTATCTATACCATTAAGTTTTACAAATTATTTAATAACAGCTGTAATTTTAGCGTTGCTACATATTATAATTACTTATTTTGTAAATAGATACATTTATAATAATCAAGCTAAATTATTTGACAAAGTAAGCTAGTAAACTAAGGAGGAAAAGATGAATATAGGAATTGACCTTGATGGTGTATTAACTAATTTTAATGAATTTTGTATGAGTTATGGAACAAAATATGCTTCTGAAATAGGCAAGGGAAAGATTGTAAATTCCAAAGGATATGAGAGTATAGAAATTTTTAGTTGGGATATACAAACAGACATGCAATTTTGGGAAAAATATAACTCGAAGTATGCTGAAGAAGAGAAGCCTAGACCATTTGCAAAAGAAGTATTAGATAAACTTAAAGCAGATGGACATAATATATATATTATTACAGCGAGAGCTAGTGAATTTGAAGATATAGAAGCACAAAGTAAGATGCAGGATATGGTGAAAAATTGGTTTGTAAACAATGAATTATATTATGACGAATTAATTTTTTCTACAGTTAATAAATTAGAAAATTGTAGAGAAAATAATATAGATATAATGATAGAAGATAGCCCACACAACATAAAACAACTTGCGGAGTTTTTGCCAATTATGTGTTTTGATACAAGATATAATAAGAATTGTGAAGGTAGGAATATAATTAGAGTATATAGTTTTTATGATATATATGAAAAAATAAAAGAATTTGAAAAAACAAAGAATCCAACTGAATAAGTTGGATTTTTTTGATGTAGGCTATGTTAAATTACTAATGAATGTGCTGTTACTATTGTGTTAAATAATAGTTAATTTAAATTTTCTCTTTATAAATTTAGTTATTTCTACTAAGATAACCGGTAATATAGATAATCCTATTGTTATAATCCATTCTATTGGTTTTAAAATAGTCAAACTAAATATATTTCTGACTATTGGAACAAATAAAATAATTAGTAATAATACAAATGAAGATGCAAGTGCAAAGAATAGATATTTGTTATGACCATTTCCTTTTGCAAAAATAGAGTCTGTATTAGATCGTTGGTTAAATGCGTGTAGCATTTGTGAAATTGCTAAAACGCAAAATGCCATAGTTTGACCTACAATATAGCTATCTGTAGTATATCCTATTAAAAATGCAGAAATTGTAGCAATTGTTATAAAAAGACCATGTAAAATGACTCTAGCAACTAATGATTTTTCAAAAAGAGTACCAGATTTTACAGGTTTTTCTTTCATTATGTTTTTGCTTGCTGGGTCAACACCTAATGCTAAAGCAGGAAGTGAATCTGTTGCTAAGTTTATACATAAAATGTGTATTGCAAGAATTGGTGGATCCCAATTTAATAAAGTTGCAATAAATAATGTTAAAATTTCTGCAATATTACCAGCTAATAAAAATTGAATTACTTTTTGAATATTCTTATAAACTCTACGACCTTCTTTTATGGCATAAACAATAGTAGTAAAATCATCATCTAATAAAATCATATCAGAAGCATCTTTAGCAACATCAGTACCGTTAATTCCCATTGATATACCAATATCAGCTTTATTAAGTGCAGGTGCATCGTTTACACCATCACCAGTCATTGCAACAATTTCTCCGTTTCTTTTTAAAGAATTTACAATTCTTAATTTGTGGTTAGGAGATACTCTAGCAAAAACAGAAGTGTTTTCGACGATTTTGTCCAATTCATCATCAGTCATATTATCTAATTCTGCTCCAGTGATTGCGGTTGTATTTTCTTCATATATTCCAAGCTCTTTTGCAATAGCTTTTGCTGTAATTACATGGTCACCTGTGATCATAATAGTTCTAATTCCTGCTTCTTTACAAGTTTTTATGGAATTTGGAACTTCAAGTCTTGGAGGGTCAATCATACCTACAATACCAATAAAAGTTAGATTATTTTCTATATTTTCTCCTTCGCTTGGAACTTTATTAAGAATTTTTTTGGCAAAACCTAAAACTCTTAAAGCTTCAGAAGATAGAGAGGTATTTAAATTAAGTATTTTTTCTTTATATTCAGCTGTTAAAGGCTGTATACCATTAGTTGTAAGAACATTATCACACACATTCAAAAGTTCATCTAAGGCACCTTTTACATATGCTGTTATATTGCCTTCTATATTGTGAACTGTAGTCATACGTTTTCTGTCAGAATCAAAAGGTTGTTCATAAAGTCTTTCATAGTTCCTTTCTAGTTCTTCTTGATTAATTTTAAAATAATCTCTACCAAGAAGTAAAAGGGCACCTTCTGTTGGGTCACCAATAAGCATATTGTTATTTTTCTTGTCAAATGTTGCATCATTACATAAAAGACTAGAATATATTAACTCCTTATACGTTTCTTTATTTTGTATATTAGTTATAGTAATGGCAGAGCCAGTTAAAATGTCATCCATAGTGGCTAATTTTTTTACAACCATTCTGTTTTGTGTAAGAGTTCCAGTTTTGTCAGAACAAATAACAGTACTACTACCAAGTGTTTCGACAGCAGGAAGTTTTCTAATTAAGGCATTTTCTTTTGCCATACGTTTTACTCCAAGAGCCATAACTATCGTGGCAGTTGCAGGTAAGCCTTCTGGTATTATAGAGATTGCAAGTGAAATCGCAGTCATAAATAATGGAAGAATAGGTCTTTTATAGAGTAGTCCGATTACAAATATAATTACACAAACGATTAAACCTACAATACTTAATGTTTTACCAACTGCAGAAAGTTTTCTTTTTAAAGGTGTATCAAATTCATCATTATTATTAAGAAGAGAGGCGATATGTCCAACTTCTGTATTCATACCTGTAGCAGTGACAACTCCAATACCTCTACCATAAGTAATAAGTGAAGAAGTATATGCCATGTTAATTCTATCTGCTAAAAAACAATCAGCAGTTAAAACTTCATCAGCATCTTTTTCTACAGGAACGGTTTCACCAGTTAAAGCAGATTCTTGAATTTTTAAATTTGCACTTTCTAAAAGTCTCATGTCAGCTGGTACTACACTTCCTGCATCTAAAATTACAATATCTCCAACTACAATTTCAGAAGCTGGGATAATAACTTCTGCGTTATTTCTAATAACATGTGCTGTAGGTGAACTCATACTTTTTAATGCTTCTATGGAAGCTTCAGCCTTTTTTTGTTGTACAACACTAATTATAGCATTTAAGAAAACTATGAATATAATTACATATCCTTCTATAAATTCATCTAAGAAGAAAGATAAAATACTTGCTAAAATAAGAATTATAATCATAGGATCTTTTAGTTCATATAAAATCAATTTAAAAATACTTTTTCTTTTCTTTTTAGAAAGTTCATTAAGCCCATAAATTTTTTGTCTACTGCGAATTTCTTCTTCACTTAATCCATAGTCCGAAGTTTTTAACTTTTCCAATACTTCTGACGAAGAAAGCGAATGCCAATTTTCTTGTTCCAAGTAAGAAACACTCCTTTCATAAATAAGTATAACCAAATTATAACAATACTAACAAAAAAATAAAATAAATATTGCAATTTATTAAAAATATTATTAAGATAGGTGAAAAGGAAAAAAGAAAAAGGAAAAGGAAAAAGAAAGAGGGATATGGGGACGGTCCTAAAATCCCTATATAAGAAAAGCTGGATTTATATATATAATTAAAGTAGTAGTTAACGGAGGAAGTAATGAAAAATAAAAAAGAAAAAACAAAGAAGAAATTTACGATTTTAGGAATGAGTATTTGGAGAGTTTTAGCGTATTTTATAATTTATAGTATTTTAGGATATTTAATTGAAACATTATTTGGATTAGTTACAAAAGGTGTTATAGAAAGTAGACAGAGCTTTTTATATGGCCCATTTTGCGCTATATATGGGTTAGGAGCTGTCATAATGATTGGACTTTTACAATATTTTAAGAAAAATAATTTTACATTGTTTTTTGGTGGCTTTTTAATTGGATCTGTAGTTGAATATTTAGTAAGTTTATTTGGAGAGATGATGTTACATGTAAAGTGGTGGGATTATTCGAATATTCCACTTAATATAAATGGTAGAATATGTGTATATTTTTCTATATTCTGGGGAATCCTTGCAATCTTTTTAATGACATATATTAATAAAAAAGTAGATAAATTATTGCTTTGGTTAAAAGAAAAAATTAATATAAAAGCATTAAAAACGATTACTATAATAACAATAATTTTTATGGCTGTTGATTGTGTATATACTGGAGTGGCTTTAAGAATGTTTTATGCAAGAATTGAACATAGTGGTTTAATTAAAATGCAAAATGGTGAGCAATACTTGCTAGATTATGAAGAAATACAAAATAAGCCTGGTGTAAAAGAATTTATGGAAAAATATTTAAGTGATGAAAAAATGCTTAAGACATTTCCAAATTTAAAAGTTACAGATATTAATGGAAATATCGTACTTGTAAAAGATGTATTTCCAGACATACAACCTTACTATGTTAAATTGTTTACACCAAAGCCTATACAGAGAATTAATGTGGAACAACAAAATTAGTAATTTTTTTTAAGGAGATATATATGGGCGAAAAAGAAATAATAGAGATAAATAAAAATGGCTGGAACGAATTAGTAAGAAGTGGAAAGAATTACTCTAATACATCATTACCAGAATATGGACCATTTATGAGAAATGAAGAATATTTTAATATATTTAAAGATGTAAAAAATAAAAAAGTTTTAGAGTTAGGTTGTGCTAAAGGCGAAAGCTTAAAATATTTACAAACTAAAGGTGCAAGCGAAGTTTGGGGAATAGATATATCAGAAGAGCAGATAAAATATGCAAAAAATAATGTGCCAACTGGAAAATTTTTTGTTTCAGCAATGGAAGATAACCCTGGTATTCCAGAGAATTATTTTGATTATTGTTTATCTTTATATAGTATAGGTTTTTCATCAAGTTTAGAAAAAACACTAGCACTTGTTTCAAGCTACTTAAATAAAGACGGAAAATTTGTGTTTTGTTGGACACATCCATTCTTTAACTGTTTAGGGATAGCTGAGGATAAAGTTGTAATAAGAAAATCATATAATAATGAAGCTCTTGCTAATATAACAAAAGGTGAAGACAAGATACCTATGGTACAATATAATTTTAAAATTTCTACAATTATAAATGCAATGATTAAATCAGGATTAACAATCGAAAAAATGATAGAAGATAAGCCAATTCAAGAAAATCATATTGGAAATTATAAAAGTAATTTTTGGGATAAACGAAAAATAGAAAGTGCTCCAACTACGTTAATAATTATTGCTAAGAAATAAAGAGGTGTAAAATGGAAAAGATTGCATTAATAGCAGATATACATTCAAATATAGTAGCATTAAAAGAGGTATTAGAAGATATAGAAAGTAGAGGCATAAGAAGAATATTTTGTTTGGGAGATATTGTACTAAAAGGTTCATCACCATGCGAAACATTGGATTTAATAAGAAACAAATGTGAAGTAGTTATAAAAGGAAATTGTGACAATTATGCAGTAAATCCTAATTATAAAAATCCGAATGAAAACCATTTATATCATAGAAGATGGTATAATAATATTTTAGGTGAAGAAAGAATAGAATATTTAAGAAATTTACCTATGTATAAGGATTTATATGTGAGTGGAACTTTAGTAAGAATGTTTCATGCTAGTAAAAATGATTTAGATTATAGAGTGTTCGATATTTCAAGTGTAGAAGAAAAGATGAAATTATTCGAAGATGAATCAAATATTCCAGACATTGTATTTTATGCTGATATTCACAAGCAGTATTTACAAAAAATTGTAAATAAAACTTTAATAAATGTTGGAAGTGTAGGAAATGCTTTAGAAATATCAATTCCGAATGATGAAGCTATAGATATGCAAGAGATTACCCAAGCACATTACTGCATTATTGAAGGTGAAGTAGGAGCTAAAGAGAAGAAGGCTTTATCAATTCAATTTGTAAGAGTGCCATATGATATAAATAAAGAGCTAGAATTAGCTAGAAAAGCTAATTCACCAAGTTTAGAAAAATATGAGTTGGAATTAACTAAAGCAAAATATAGAGGAAAAAATAAATAATTGAAATTAGGAAAAGAAAATATGGAATTTAATGAAATAAGAAAAGAAGCAAATAAAAAAGTTTTAGAAATTATGAGTATAATAAATACAGGTAATAATTTTGAGTATTTTAGTGATTTAGATTCTATTCAGTATAGAATAAAATCAGATAATAGCATTATTGCTAAAATGCAAAAGGTCGGAGATAACATATATAATGTATATGATCTTATTGGGATAAGGTATATTTTTAATGATTTAACTAATTACAAACAGCTTAAAGATTATATAGTAAATAATCCAAACTTTGAAATAGTAGAAATAAAAAATTATTTACAAGATGGTCATCCAGAAGATCCAAATTATAAAGCATTGCATATTAGAATGAAATATCATAACTTTCCATGTGAAGTAGAATTTATGGATGTTAAGATGGCTGAACATGTAGTAAAAACACATGCAGAGTATAAAAATGGTTTGCTAAAGTAAGCTAGTGAGGATGGATGCAAATAATGAAAAATTAGAGAATTTGATAATTAAAGAATAGAAAAAATATTTATATAAAAGAAGATAACTATATAGACAAACTGATATAAACTTGCTATAATACAATGTGATTTAATTTTTTGATATAAACGGAGGATTTTATCATGGATGTGCGGAAATTTGTAGGAACATCTTTTGAAGATGTTGCAACTGAATTGTCTAACATGATTAGGCAAGAGTACACCAATCATTTGGAGTTTTTAAGAGACAATGCAATTACGGACAGGGAGGAGCCTAAATACTGGGAAAAAAGATTGCTTGCAGAACCATCAATTGTAAGTACACGTGTATATGATAAGATAATGAGGGTTATGCAAGATCCAGATCAGTATAGGGAGTTATTAAAGAAAAGATTCCCATGGAGTAAGCCGGTAATTAGGATTACAAGGGTATCTAGTTTCTTTGAGGGGATTTTCCCTGGACCGCAAAATGCTATTCCAAAAAATGTAGAGTGGCTGATAAACGTAAGAAAGCTGTCACTCGAAAAAAGAGTATACTCAAAGTATACTAATTGTAATTAGTAAATCTTCCAACCAGTTCGCTGGAAATATGTAAGCAAGGAGCCTTATAGCAGAATGCTATTGGGCTTCTTTGTCGTTTTAAATGGAAGTGCATTGATTTTAAAAATACATACTGATATAATAATCCAAACAAAGGAGGAAATTATGGAAAATAAATTCGAATGGAAATTCACAGATATTTATAAAACTAAGGAAGATTATAAAGAAGATATTAAAAAGGTAAAAGAAAAACTAGAAGAAATCGTTCAATATAGAGGAAAATTAAAAGATTCATCAGAAAATATATATAAATGCTACAAAATATATGAAGAAATAGTAGAAATGGATTGCAAAATATATGCATACGGAATGTTACAATATCATAGAAATATGACAAATCAAGAAGCTGTAGAACTATTTAAAGAAGCAGAAGAATTAGATAATAAAATTGATGAAAAGACAGCATTTATGGTACCAGAGCTTACAAATATGGACACAGCTACATTAGAAAAATACATGAAAGAAGATAAAAGTTTACAAAGATATTCAAGAAGAATAACTGAAATTATAGAAAACAAAAAACATATATTAAGTAAAGAAATTGAGGAAGTGCTATCTAAATTTTCTGATACATTTAATGGATGTGAAAATGCATACAGTGTATTAACAAATGCAGAAATTAAATTTCCATCTATTAAAGATTCAAACGGAAAAGAACTAGAAGTAAATGAAGCTGAATATTCTAAATTATTAGAAAATAAAGATAGAGAAGTAAGAAGAAAGGGAGCTATAGCATTAGTATCAGAATATGGTAAATATATTAATACAATAACAGAATTATATTTAAATACAGTAAAACAGGATACAAAGATTGCTAAATTAAGAAATTATAAAAGCTCATTAGAAAAAGCAGTATTGGACGACGAGGCAACAGTAAAAGTTTATGAAACTTTATTAAAAACAATTAATGAACATATAGGAATAAATCATGAATATACATCGTTAAAGAAGAAACTTTTAAACTTACCAGATATTCATATGTATGATATGAGCATAAATCCATTTAATCAAACAGATACTACAATGGATATAGAAGATGCAGAAGAACTAGTACTAAAGGCACTAGCACCACTAGGAACAGAATATGTAAATAAATTAAAAGAAGCGTTTAATTCAAATTGGATGGATGCATACCTATCACCAAACAAAAGAGGAGGAGCATATAATATGCCAGTATACGGAGTTCATCCATATGTACTTTTAAATTATACTGGAACAAATTTTGATGTATCATCAATCGCCCATGAATTTGGACATGCAATGCATTCATATTATTCTGACAAAAATCAAAATGTGTTAGAACATAGCTATACTCTTTTATTAGCAGAGATAGCCTCAACAGTAAATGAAATTTTACTTGCACAATATAGACTAGATAATTCAACAGCTAAACAAGAAAAAATAGCACTATTATATGACAGAATAGAAACTGTAAAAAGTACATTATTTACACAAGCTATGTTTGCAGAATTTGAACAAGAAGTACACTCAAGAATAGAAAATGGAGAAATATTAAATGCAGAAAAACTAGGAAATATATATGTTGATTTATGCAGAAAGTATTATGGTGAAGACCTAGTTATAGACGAATATAACAAATACAATTGGACTAGAGTAAATCATTTCTTTAGATGTTTTTATGTATATAAATATGCAACAGGTATATCTTGTGCAATAGACATAGCAAGTAGAATTTTATCAGGAGAAGAAGGCTTAGTAGAAAAATATATTAATATGCTAAAAATGGGAGGAAGTAAAAAATCATTAGATATTTTAAAAACAGTAGGAATAGATTTAGAAGATAGCAGAACATATGAAAATGCACTTAAATTTTACAAAAACGATATAGAAAAATTAGAAGAATTAATATAGGGAAAAGAGAAATGTCTTCAAATCCCCGAAGAGGGAAAAAAGGACCGTCCCCAAATCCCGAGGAATGTCCTAAAATCCCGATGTTTCTAAATCCCGAAGGAGATAAAATGAGCGAAGTTAAATGGACAGAGGAGCAAAGTCAAGCTATACACGAAAAGGGTTCTAATATATTGGTTGCTGCAGCAGCAGGTAGTGGTAAGACGGCTGTTTTAGTAGAGCGAATAATTAATAAAATAATTGAAGAAGAAATTGATATAGATAAATTATTGGTTGTGACTTTTACAAATGCTGCTGCAAGTGAGATGAGAGAAAGAATATTAAATGCAATTTATAAGAAGATAGAAGAAGAACCAACTAATTTACGTCTACAAAAGCAAATTACGCTTTTAAATAAATCAAATATTTGTACAATACATTCTTTTTGTTTAGATGTAATACGAAATAATTTTTACGAAATAAATATTTCACCAAACTTTAGAATTGGTGATACAGCAGAAATAGAACTTTTAAAAGAAGAAGTATTAGATGAACTTTTTGAAGACTTGTATTTAAAAGAAGATGAAGGATTTTTAAAGCTTTTAGAAATTTATACGAGTTACAAAGATGATGAGCCTTTAAAAGATATAGTAAAAAGTATATATAATTTTATTCAAAGTGCACCATTCCCAGAAAAATGGCTAGCTGAAAAGGTAAAATTATTTGATATAGATATCGAAAATACTGATTTTGCAGAGACAGTATGGGGAAAAATTATTTTAAATAATTACAAAGAATGTATTGAAGAAAACATATTAGGTTTAAAGAAAATAAAAAAAGAATTAGAGGCAGAAAATGAACTAGAAAAATTTTCGCAAGCAATAAGACTAGACATAGAAAATTTAGAAAGTCTATTGGTAAACTTAAATTCATGGGATAAATCATATGAGCTTGCAAAAACCTTTTCTTTTGTTAGATGGCCAAGTAGTAAAAAAATAAATTCAGAAACACCTGCGCTTGTAAAAGAAAAAAGAGATATGATAAATGCAAAATTTAAGAAATTAAAAGATAGCATTTTTATATATACTTCAGCTGAGGTGCTAGCAGATTTAAAAGATATGTATGAAGTCCTAAATCTACTACAAGCAATAATTTTAAAATTTAATGAAAATTATAAAAAGGCAAAATTAGAAAGAAATATAATAGATTTTAATGACATAGAACATTTAGCCTTAAAAATATTAATTAAGGACGAAGATGGAAAATATGTACCTTCAGAGATTGCAAAAAAATACCAAGATAAGTTCGAAGAAATTGCGATTGATGAATATCAAGATAGTAATATGGTTCAAGAATACATATTAACTTCAATCTCTAAAGGCAACAACATATTTATGGTAGGAGATGTAAAACAAAGTATATATAAATTTAGACAGGCAATGCCAGAACTATTTTTAAATAAATACAAAACGTATAAATTAAAAAAGGAAAAAACAGAAGCTGATGATTTAAAAATACAATTATTTAAAAATTTTAGAAGTAGAAAAAACATACTAGATACAACTAATATTATCTTCCAAGAAATTATGAGCAAAGATTTAGGAGATGTTGATTATAATGAGGATGAATATTTAAACTTAGGAGCAAATTATGAAGAGCCTCAATTGGAAAATATAGATTTTGCAGGGAAAACGGAAATAAATATAATTAATTTGGAAGACACTACAAAAGACTCACAAGAAGATGAAGAAGATAATGTAAAAACAGAAAGAATTGAAAACTCTATTTTAGAAGCAAGGTATGTAGCCCAAAAGATTAATGAGCTCATAAATAGTAATTATTATGTGTTAGATAAAAAAGAAGGTTATAGAAAAGTTACATATAAAGATATAGTGGTACTATTAAGATCAACAACAGAATTATCTCCAATATATGAAAAAGAAATTTCAGATTTAGGTATGCCAGTATATAGTGAGACATCTACAGAATATTTAAATTCAGTAGAAATACAACTAATTATGTCTTGCCTAAAAATAATAGATAATCCAATGCAAGACATACCATTAGTTACAGTTATGAGATCAATGATTGGTGGATTTACAGATAATGATTTAATAGAGATTAGATTAGCAGATAAATATGAAAACTTTTATGAAAGTATTGTAAAAGCAAGAATTCAGGTAAATGAAGAATTACGTAACAAGATTGATTCTTTCTTGGAACTTATAAATCAATGGAGAGAAGCAAGTGAGTTTTTAGCATTAGATGAGTTGATTTGGAAAATTTATATGGATACAGGTTATTACAATTATGTTGGATTAATGCAAAATGGAAAGTTAAGACAAGCAAACTTAAAAATGCTTTTCGAAAGAGCAAAGCAATATGAGAGTGCAACATTTAAAGGTGTATTTAATTTTATAAACTTTATAGATAAGTTAAAGCTTCGCAACAATGATTTAGGTGCAGCAAAGATAATTGGTGAGAACGAAAATGTAATTAGAATTATGAGTATTCATAAAAGTAAAGGTTTAGAATTCCCTGTAGTATTTTTAAGTAGTACAGGAAAAAACTTTAATTTAAAAGATTTAAGAGAAAAAATATTAATACATCAAGAAATTGGTTTTGGACCAAATTATGAAAACAGTGAATTAAAAATAGAATATCCAACACTTGCAAAAGAAGCAATCAAGATGGTAAGCAAAAGAGAAAGCATTTCTGAAGAAATGAGAGTGCTATATGTTGCTTTAACAAGGGCTAAGGAAAAATTGATTATTACAGGAATAGAAAAAGATTTACAAAAATCTATCGAAAGCAAAGAGAAAGAATTACAAATTTATGAGAGTGAAGATAATTCAAAAATAAATCCTAAAATCCTAGAAAGTTATAAATCATATTTGGATTGGATAGAACTAGTTTATTTAAAAAATAAAATTAAAAATTCGGATATATTTGAATTTAATGTAGTAAGTAAAACTGAAATATTAAATCAAACTGTAGAAAGTGAAACAGAAAGAAAAGATGTATTAAAAGATATAGCAAATAAAAAAGTATCAAAAGAAAATATGGAAAAAATAAAGAATATTTTGGAATGGGAATATAAATATAAAGATTCTACAGAAATGCCAAGTGAACTTTCTGTCTCTAAAATTAAAGAACTATCAAAGGATACTGAGGAAAAGATTGGAATAACATTGAAAAAGCCAAATTTCTTAATAGAAAAGACAGAGCTAACACCAGCAGAAAAAGGTACAATAATGCACTTATGTTTACAAAAACTAAATTATAAAGAAGAGTATAATTTAGAAAAATTAAAAAATATGGTTAACAACCTAGTAAACAAAGAAATTATTTTACCAAAAGAAGCTGAAAGTGTAAATTATAATAAAATACTAGCTTTTCTAAGCTCAAATATATGGAAAGAAATGCAAACTGCAAAAGTAGTAGAGCAAGAAAAAGCATTTTATCTAAATCTAAAAGCAAATGAAATATACCAAAATGATGCAGAAGATGAAATATTAGTACAAGGTATTATAGATTTATATTATATAACTAATAATGATGAACTAGTTTTAGTAGACTATAAAACAGATTATGTAGAAAATAATAATGAACAAAGTTTAGAAGACAAATATAATATACAATTAGAGATTTATAAAAAAGCTCTAGAAGAATCCTTAAATAGAAAAGTTGATAAGGTCTACATATATTCAACATGGCTTAATAAAGAGATAGAGATTTAGGAAAACAAGAACGCCCCAAATCCCTATCAAAATCACGAAAAAATTTGCTACAAGCCTTGATTTTTGGAAATATATGTTATATAATACGAATATAGCAAAATACATTACATAAGGAGTGGGAACAAATCCCACTCCTTATGAGTGTAAAGGGAGGTAAAATCTTGTCTAAGATAGAAAAAAATGTAGAAGAATTAATAAATCCTATAGTAACAAATTTAGGATATAAACTTTATGATGTCATTTACGAAAAAGAAGCAAAAGACTATTATTTAAGAATTTTTATAGATAACGAAAATGGCATAAGTTTAGAAGATTGCGAAAAAGTGAATAATGCTATTACAGAGATTCTAGATGAAAAAGATTATATTAAAGATCAATACTTTTTAGAAGTATCATCACCTGGAATAGAAAGAGTATTAAGAAAGGATTGGCAATTAGAAGAAAATATAGGACAAGAGGTAGAAGTAAAATTATTTAAGCCATTTAATGGTGAAAAATTAATAACAGGAATTTTAAACGGATTTGATGAAGAAACAATAAATATAGATGAGCAAGAAATACCTAGAAAAGATATTTCATTAATAAAAATAAAATATAATTGGTAAAAGGAGTGTAAGTAATGAGAGAGGAAGGAATAGATAATAAACAACTAATAGTTGCAATACAAGAATTAGAAAAGGAAAAAGGAATAAAAAAAGATTATTTATTAGATTCTATAGAATCAGCATTATTAACAGCATATAAAAGAAATTATAATTCACAAGAAAATGTTAAAGTAGTAGTAGACAGAGAAACAGGAGCATCACACTTATATTCTGTAAAAGAAGTAGTAGAACACGCAGAAAATCCAATTTTACAAATATCATTAGAAGAAGCAAGAAAGATAGATAAAGAAGCACAAATTGGTGGAACAGTAGATGTAGAATTAGTTCCAAAGAACTTTGGAAGAATTGCAGCACAAACTGCAAAACAAGTAATTATTCAAAAGCTAAGAGAAGCAGAGAGAGAAATTATATATAGCGAATATAGCGAAAGAAAAGGAGAAATTGTTTCTGGAATAATTCAAAAGGCTGACCAAAACATCGTAGTTATGGATTTAGGTAAAGTAGAAGGAGTTATGCCAGCTAAAGAACAAATACCAACAGAAAAATATCATGTAAATGATAAAATAAAAGGATATATACTAGATGTAGAAAAAGGAGCAAAAGGAGTTCCACAAGTTATAATTTCAAGAGCGTGTCCAGAATTTGTTAAGAAATTATTTGAATTTGAGATACCAGAAATTTATGAAGGTGTAATAGAAATAAAAGCTGTATCTAGGGATGCAGGTAGCAGAAGTAAAGTTGCTGTATATTCACCAAACGAAAATATAGATCCAGTTGGTTCTTGTGTAGGACAAAAGGGAGTAAGAATTCAAAATATAATTAATGAATTAAATGGTGAAAAAATAGATGTAATAGAATGGAATGCAGATTTATCTATTTATATATCTTCAGCTTTATTACCAGCACAAGTAATGGCTGTAGATATAGATGAAGAAAACAGAATTGCACAAGTAATTGTACCAGATGACCAATTATCATTAGCAATTGGTAAATCAGGACAAAATGCAAGACTTGCTGCTAAGCTAACAGGATTATCAGATTGGAGAATAGATATAAAATCAGAAACTCAATTTAGAAATATCTTAATGGAAAAACAAGCTGAGATGGAAAAAGCAGACGAAGATAATGATGCAGAATAGTAAACATATAAATAGGCAAAAGCAAGTATAATATAAGGAAGTGTTAGAATGAAAAAGATACCACAAAGAACTTGCATAGGTTGTAAAGAAAAAAAAGATAAAAAAGATTTAATTCGTATAGTAAAAGACAAAGATGGTAACATTACATTAGATAGAACTGGAAGAGCAAATGGTAGAGGAGCTTATATTTGCGACAATATTCAATGTCTAGAAAAAGCAATAAAAACTAAGGCTTTAGCAAGGACTTTTGAAATGAATATAGATGAAACAGTTTATGATGAATTAAGAGGTGTAATTAGTGAAAAATAAAATTTTAAATTTACTTGGGTTAGCGACAAGAGCCGGGAACATAGTTGCTGGGAATAATGCATGCGAGAATGCATTAAAAATGAAGAAAATAAAAATGCTAGTAATATCTGAAGAAGCATCAGAAAAAACCAAGAAAAATTATAAATTTTATGCAGAAAAATATAATATTCCAATTATTTTTATAGGAACAATAGAAGAACTAAGTAAAGCAATAGGTCAGAAAAACAAAGCAATAATAGGAATTAAAGATATAAATATAGTAAAAGGAATACAAAAATTAATTAACGGGGGTGAAGCTATTGGGTAAAATAAAAATACATGAAATAGCAAAGAAGATGGGGCTTACAAGTAAGGAAGTTTTGGAGAAAGCTAAATCTTTAAATTTTGATGTAAAAAGTCATTTAAGTGCAGTAACTGATGAAGAGGCTAAAAAATTAGAAGAGGAATTAAAGAAAAATAATAAAGGTGAACAAAAAAATAAACCAGCTAAGAAACATCAAACATCAAACAAAAAAGATGAACCTGTAATAATAAGAAGAGAAGTTATTATTTCTGATGAAGAAATAGTAAAAAAGGAAGAAGAAGAAAAACAAAAAAGACAAAAAGAAAGAGAAAAACAGTTAGGGTTTGTAGAAAGAAATAAGAGTAAGGATTTTAATATTGTTTATAGAAATAAGCAAACAAAACCACTTACTGTAGAAGAATTATTTGGATTAAAGAAAAAAGAAGAACCAAAGAAAGAAACTCCAAAAGTGGAAGAAAAAGTAGTAGAAAAGCAAGAACCTAAAACAGAAGAGGTAAAGGAAATAGTAAAACCAGAACAAAAAATAGAAAATAAAAAAATAGAAAAAAGTGAAAGAGAGAATATGATAGGGGAACTAAACAGAAAAACAACAAAACAAATTGAATCAAATAAAAATGAAGAAAAAGACTTTTCAAAAAGAAATAATAATTTTAATAATAGAAAAGATAATAGAAACTTCAGAAATAACAATAATAATAGAGATGGTTACAGAAATAATAATTATAAAAACAATAATAATAACTTTAGAAATAATAATTATTCTAAAGGTCCTAGACCAATGGATGAAAGAACTATCGAAAAGAATATTAAAAATATAATGTCTTCAGAAGTAGCAGAAAAAGAAGTTGTAAGAGAATACAACAAATCAATGGAAAAACAAAAAAATAATAAATATGAAGAAAATAAGACAAGAAAATCTGCAAAAGCAAGTAAAAGATTTAGTGATGAAGATATAAACGAAAAGAAATTACAAGACTTAAAACAAACTAATAGCTTATCTACAATGTTTTCTGATCAAGATGGTGGAATGTTAGACTATTATGATTTATCTACAAGAAGGGGAAAGAAAAACAAAAAGAAAAATGCTAAAAATCAAAAGCCAGCTGAATCAAAACAAAAAATATTTAAGCTTACAGAAATTACAATACCAGAAACAATTTCTGTTAAAGATTTAGCTGCAGAATTAAAGAAAACAAGTAGTGAAGTAATAAAGAAACTATTAGGTTATGGTATCATGGCAACAATAAATAATGATATAGATTTTGATACAGCTTACTTAATAGCTCAAGAATTCGGAGTAACTGCTAAAAAGAAGAATGTTGTTAAAGAAGAAGATATTTTATTTGATGAATCAGAAGATAAAGCAGAAGATTTAGTACCAAGAGCACCAGTTATCGTAGTAATGGGACACGTAGACCATGGTAAAACATCATTACTTGATGCAATACGTTCAACTAATGTTATAGAAGGAGAAGCTGGAGGAATTACACAACATATAGGTGCATATCAAGTAAAAGTTAATGGAAGAGACATTACATTCCTAGATACACCAGGACACGAAGCTTTTACAAGTATGCGTGCAAGAGGTGCACAAATTACAGATATTGCAATATTAGTTGTTGCAGCAAATGATGGTGTTATGCCACAAACAGTAGAAGCTATAAATCATGCTAAAGCTGCAAATATACCAATAATTGTAGCAATAAACAAGATAGATTTACCAGGTGCTAACATAGAAAAAGTTAAAGAAGAATTAATGAAATACGAATTAGTTCCAGAAGAATGGGGCGGGGACACAATATATGTTCCAATATCTGCTAAAACACATCAAAATATTGATCAATTATTAGAAATGGTATTATTAGAAGCAGATATGTTAGATTTAAAAGTAAACCCTCATAAACAAGCTAAAGGTGCTGTAATAGAAGCTAGACTTGATAAATCAAAAGGTCCAATTGCATCACTATTAGTACAAAGAGGAACTTTAGATGTCGGAGATACAATAGTTGTAGGTTCTTCTATAGGAAGAATTAGAGCTATGAGAAATTATAAAGGACAAAAAGTTAAAAAAGCTGGTCCTTCAATGCCAGTAGAAGTTATGGGACTTACAGAAGTTCCAGTAGCAGGTGAAACATTCTACGAAGTAAAAGATGAAAAAATGGCTAAACACTTAATAGAAAGAAGAAAGAGACAAGAAAGAGAAAAATCAATAAATCAAGTAAATAAAGTTACATTAGACAATCTATTTAGCCAAATGGAAGAAGGAAAATTAAAACAATTAAACTTAATTATAAAAGCAGATGTACAAGGTACTGTAGAAGCTGTAAAACAATCATTAGAAAAATTATCTAATGAAGAAGTTAGAGTTAAAGTAATTCACTCAGCAGTTGGTGCTGTTACAGAATCAGACGTTACTCTTGCAAATGTATCTAATGCTATAATAATTGCATTTAATGTAAGACCTGTACCAACAGCAAAAGCAGAAGCTGAAAAAGATAATGTAGAAATAAAACAATATTCAATTATTTACCAAGCTATAGAAGATGTAGAAACAGCTATGAAAGGTATGTTAGATCCTAAGTATGTAGAAAGAATTATAGGAACAGCAGAAATAAGACAAACATTTAGAATCTCAAGTGTTGGAACAATTGGTGGAGCTTTTGTATTAACAGGAAAAATAGAAAGAAATGCAGGAGTTCGTGTAATACGTGATGAAGTTGTAATTCACGAAGGTAAACTAGCTTCATTAAAAAGATTTAAAGATGATGCAAAAGAAGTTAATAAAGGCTTCGAATGTGGTATGCAAATAGAAAATTACAATGATATAAAAGAAGGAGATATTATAGAAGCATTCGTAATGGATGAGGTAAAAAGATAATATCCAAAGGAGGTATATATGCCTAAGAAAGACTCAAACAGATTAAACAGAATTGATGAAGAAATGAAAAAGGAAATAAGTCATATTATAACATATGACTTAAAAGATCCTAATATAACTGGCTTAATAAGTGTAACAAAGGTAAAAGTTAGTGGTGATTTAAAATATGCTAAAGTTTATGTAAGCATGTTAAATGCAAAAGATAATAAACAAGTATTAGCAGCATTAAAGAAATCAGCAGGTTTTGTAAGAACAGAAGTTGCAAAACGAATTAACTTACGTACAACACCAGAAATAATATTTATATTTGATGATTCAATAGAATATGGTGCAAGAATTGATACAATTTTAAAAAATGTTATAAAAGACATTAAGCCAGAAAATAAAGGAGAATAGTTTATGACAACATTAGATAATATTGTAGAAGAGATAAAAAAAGCAGAAAGTATTGTTGTTTTAACACACGAAACACCAGATGGTGATGCAATAGGTAGTAGTTTAGCTATGTATAATGCGTTAAAACAAATAGGAAAAAAGGTAGATATAATAATTCCAGAATGTCCTAGAAATTTTGAATTTTTAGCTGGAGCAACAGAAATAAAAAAAGAAGGAAAAACAGATAATTATGATTTGGCTATTGCATTAGATTGTGCAACAATAGACAGATTAAATGGCTGGAAAAATTATTTGGACGAAGCAAATGTAACTATTAATATTGATCACCATACAAAAAATGGAATGTTTGCAGATTATAACTATGTTAATCCTGCATCACCTGCTTGTGCACAAATACTAATAATAGTATTAGAAGCATTAAATATAAAAATAACAAAAGAAATTGGAGAATGCTTATTAACTGGTATTATAACAGATACAGGTGGATTTAAATATCAAGGTGTATCAGCAGAGACATTTCAATTTGTTGCATGGCTTTTACAAACAGGAGTAAATGTTTCAGATGTATATAAAAAGGCATTTCAAATACGAACAAGATCAAGCTTTGAACTAGCAAAGATTGCAATTAATAGATTAGAATTTTTAGAAGATGGAAAAATTGCATTTACATATATAACAAAACAAGACGAAGCTGATGTTAATGCAGAGCCAGGAGATCATGAAGGAATAGTAGAAAAAGGTAGAGACATCGAAGGAGTAGAAGTTTCTGTATTCCTAAGACAAAAAGAGGAAAAAACATATAAGATATCATTACGTTCTAATGACTATGTAAATGTATCTGATGTAGCACTAGTATTTGGTGGTGGAGGTCATGTAAAGGCTGCAGGTTGTAAAATGAGTGGAACACCTGAACAAATAAAAAGTACATTAGTAAGTATAATAAGAAAATATTTAAAATAAGGATTTTAGAACATCGGGATTTAGGGACGTTCCTTTTGGTGGGATTTAGGGACGTTCCTTAAATCCCTATTTGAACTTTAGGGAGTGTTCTTAAAGTTCATTTTTTATGAGTAATGAAGAGGTTAGATATGGATGGAATTATAGTAATAAACAAAGAAAAAGAATATACATCACATGATGTAGTTGCAAAATTAAAGAAAAAGTTAAATATATCAAAAGTTGGGCATACTGGAACGCTAGATCCAAATGCTACAGGAGTTTTGCCAATATTAATTGGTAAAGGAACGAAATTTTCTAAATATTTAATTAATCATGATAAAATATATGAAGTGGAATTAGAGCTTGGGAAGAAAACTGACACTGCAGATATAGAGGGAAAAGTAATAGAAGAAAAAGAAGTAGATGAAGAATATGTAAATAAAAATTTATTACAGGTGTTAGAAAGTTTTATAGGAAAACAAGAACAAATGCCTCCAATGTATTCTGCAATAAAAAAGAATGGCAAAAAATTATATGAATATGCACGTTCTGGAGAAAAAGTTGAGATTGAAGCAAGGAAAATTGAGATTTATAAAATAGATTTAAATAAATACAATAAAAATATTATAAGTTTTGTTGTAAGTTGTTCAAAAGGTACATATATTAGAAGTTTGTGTGAAGATATTGCAGAAAAATTAAATACAGTAGGATATATGAAGAATCTAAAAAGATTACAAGTTGGAGAATTTAATATTAGAGATGCAGTTTATATAGATGATATAGATTTAAAGAATGTTAATGACTATTTAATTACACTAGAAGAAATTTTAAGAGGAATACCTTGTATAAACTTGGATGAAAAGAAACTTAAATTATTTTTAAATGGAGTCCAATTAACTGATAATAATATTGATGGACTTTACAAAATATATGTAGCTAATAAATTTATTGGAACAGGAACTATAAAAAAAGGATTATTAAAAAGAGATATTATATTATAATTTCGAAAGAGGTATGTTAGTGGATATAGAAAAAATTAAACAAGCCAAGACAAAATACATTGGGAAAAATGTAATATATTTTAATGAAATTGATTCAACACAAACAGAGGCAAAAAGAAATGTAGAAAAATATAGTAATGGAACAGTAATTATAGCTGATATGCAAACAGCTGGAAGAGGAACACACGGTAGAGTGTGGCATACAAAAACAGATAACATAGCCATGACTATAATATTAAAACCAGAAATTAATATAGACAAACTAGAGGGTTTTACTGTTGCGATTGCAGAAAATATACGACAATCGATTAAAGAGCTATATGGAATAGAATTAGAAATTAAATTACCTAATGATTTATTATTAAACAAGAAAAAAATATGTGGAATATTAACAGAGGTAGTTACAATAAAAGAAATAGTCAAAGAAATTTTTATTGGAGTAGGGTTTAATGTTAATGAAAGTGATTTTTCAAGTGATATTTCTAATATTGCCACATCACTTTATAAAGCAACAAAACAAGTTTATTGTAGAGAAGATATTATTTGTAAAATATTAGAAAATATAGAGCAAGAATTAGAAAAAAGAATATAAGAATAGTTTTAGCATTCCTTCATAATATGAAATATGGAGGAATTTTTTATGATTAAGAAAATAAAAAACGAACAAAATTTCATATTTATATTGACAACTTATAATGCAAAATATAAAATGTCAAAAACGAGGTGGTAGTATGATATATAAATATAACAAGCTTGTAAGAGATAAAATTCCAGAAGAAATAGAAAATCAAGGGAAAGAATGCAAATATGAGATTTTAGATGATGAAAAATATAGTAAAGAACTAGATAAAAAATTATTAGAAGAAGTTAATGAATATATATCAGACCATAGTGAAAAAGAAATGGCAGATGTACAAGAAGTATTAAAGGCTATTATTAAATATAGGAATATAGATGAAAAAAGAGTTGAAGAATTAAGAAAAGCTAAAGAGCTAAAAAAAGGTGGTTTCTATAATAAAATATATCTAACAGAAGTACTAGAAGGTAAAAATGAAAAGCAGGAACAAAACAAAATAAATACACAAGAAGGGCTTTTAACCAATATAGATAAAAGCAGTACTTTAGACGAATTGCAAGAATATATAAGAAGCGTAATTAGAATACGTGGATTTGAAAAACAAGAGATAGAAAAAACAATGCTTTTATTATTAGAAGAAACAGGTGAACTTGCAAAAGCCATAAGAAAAGATTATACAGATATGAGAATAGATTATAAAAAATTAAATCATTATACAAATATTGAAAATGAAATAGCTGATGTATTCATAGTACTTACTTGCATATGCAATAAATTAAATATTAATTTATTTGATGCTGTGTATAAAAAAGAAACAGAGAATGTAACTAGAAATTGGGATAAAAAGGAGAATAAAAATGGATAATGTACAAAGTATTCTAAATAATTATTATAATGAATATGACGAAGATGGAAGACTAGAAAAAGACAAGGCACATAGTATAGAATTTATAACAACAACAAAATATATTGAACAATATTTAAATGAAGGAGATAAAATATTAGAGATAGGAGCTGGCACAGGTAGATATACCTTGTATTATGCTAAAAAGGGCTTTGATGTAAGTGCAGTAGAATTAATAGATAGTAATTTAGATAAATTAAAAAGTAAAATAGAAGAAGGGATGTGCGTAAAAGCAGTACAGGGAAATGCAATGGATTTAAGTCTGTTTGAAGATAATACATTTGATATAACATTATCTTTAGGACCTTTATACCATTTATTTACTGAAGAAGATGTAAATAAAGCTGTAAGTGAAGCAATAAGAGTAACAAAACCAGGTGGAAAAATATTTTTCGCATATATTACTAATGAAGCTGTAATTTTTAATTATGGTTTAAAAAAAGGTCACTTAAAAGAAATAGAAGAAATGTGTGATGATAATTTTAAAGTTCCAAATATTCCAGAAGAAATTTTTGCTGTAAGATATATAAAAGATTTTAATAAAACAATGTCAAATTATAAAAATATTAAGAAACTTAAAGAACTTGCAACAGACGGAATTGCTGGAGGTATTGGTGCTATATATGTAAATGAATTATCTGATGAAGAATTTAAAATATGGATAAACTATCATCTAGCAACTTGTGAAAGAGAAGATTTAATGGGTTGTAGTAATCATATTTTATATATTGCAGAAAAAATATAAAATTTAATAAAACATAAAATGAGGCATAACTTTAATCTGTTATGCCTCATAAAATTTTCCTTGCCATAAATCTTGTTCTACTAAACGTTTTTCAAATCCATTTAAAACCCATTTTTTATGCAAATTCCATTCTGGTGCAACGAGTAAGTCCTTTGGAGCATCACCAGAAATTCTATGTATAATTAAATCTGGTCTTACATGTGTTATAACATATGTAAGACCATCTAGATAATAGTCTAATGTGATGGGTTCATATTCTTTGTTATAGTACATATTTGCAAGTACAGTATTTTTTACAATATATGTTGAATGTATTTTTAGTCCTTGAATATCATGGCTATTTATAAATATAACTGTATCTTTTATATCTTCAAAACTTTCTTTAGGAAGCCCAATCATCATATGTGCGATAATCTCTATATTATATTTTCTTAAAATATTAACAGCTGTTGTAAATTGCAAGCTAGAATAACAACGGTTAATAATTCTGCCAATATTTTCATTAGAAGTTTGTAGCCCGAGCTCAACAGATACATCATATCTATCAGCGTATGATGCTATTAATTTTGCAATATCTTTTGTAATACAATCAGGTCTTGTCGCAATAGAAATTCCAACAATTTTATTGCTAACATTTAAAGCGGAATCATATTTTTCTTTTAGATTTTCTAGTGTATCATATGTGTTAGTAAAATTTTGAAAATATGCGATAAATTTATTAGCTCGTTTTCCACGATAGCTATTTAAGAAATTAGTTACTTGATTTGCTATATGTTGATTAGCAAATTTAATCAATTCACCAGAACCTTTTTCACTACAAAAAATACAGCCAGAAGTGCTTAAAGTTCCATCACGATTAGGACATGTAAAACCTGCATCAATACAGATTTTTAATGTCCTCTCACCAAATTTATTTTTATAATATTCATTTAAATGATTATATCTTTCTTGATTTTCCATAATGTGTGTATTATATCAAACATTCCAGAATAAGACAAATATTCACAGACAGATTGACATAAAGTAATGAAAAAGAGTATAATTATAGTGATGCTAGAGTAATATAACTTTAAAGGAGGGTTTGCCTATGAAACAGATTTTCATACGGGGCAAAAGAACATCATTGGAACGGGCCAAGAAAATAACAAAGCAGGCATATGGTTCCAACAATTTCAAAGCAAGATATAAGAGAGGAGAAGTACAGCTGTATTTTCCGAACTACATCTCTGCAAAAGAAGTAGAAATAATTGCAAAGGAACTGAGACTTAAGGTAGTTAGTCTTGGGACCAAAGCAATTTTAGATGTTGATTAAAACCCTTTTGAGTTCCCTTGGGATATGCAAGTAATAAGAGCATATCCTGAGGGATTTTTCCTTATATAAGAAAATGAAATTGTGATTTTATGGTGGAGTAAGAAAAGTTGACTAAGGTAACATAATTTGATAAAATATAAGATGAAGTTTTTTGAATTTAGCAAATACTTGTTTAAAAGATGGGAGGACAACAAGATGAATATATCAGATAAAACGTTTAAAACATTGGAAGAAGATTTACTAAAGGCTACAGCTAAATTACTAAATAAACGTAGCCGGTATTTTTATAAGAATGAAATAAAGATACCAAAAAAATCTTTGGTTATGATGTGTGGTACGCCTGGAGCTGGAAAGACCACTATTGCGCGAAAAATTTGTAGTCAATTGAAAGATTCAATCCATGTCGATATTGACTATTTGTTTGATTGTGCAACAAAAACTCTTTATCCAAATGCTCAGTCTTTATCTGTAGAAGATATAGATTTAATTGCGAAAGAAGCTTATGATAAAGCATATCGAAATGCAGAAGAAATTTTAGCAAATGGAAATACTGTAATATGGGATAATTTGGGAATATTCCCAACAGAAAGAGCAGAGGTGCTAAATGGCTTGAGAACTAAATATGATTATGCAATACTGATTGTAGTAAATTGTGATAAGTTGCAGGCCATTCTCCGGTCGATTAGACGAGGTGACTCACAGAATAGAACTTATCTGATCTTAAACACACATACATATTTGCAGCTTCAACTTCAAAATCCAACTAAATATTTTATTGGGTTTGATGAAGTTTACATCATTGATGGGACACAAGAAGTAACAGTAAAGGAGCCATGAGAGTGGCTCTTTTACTATGTCAGATAATTTTTACGAAATGTAAGATAATTCTTGAAAGATTATGTAAAGTATGATGAAATATACAAGTCGCAAAACAATGTTGAGTTTTAACTATCATAAGGTAGGGAAAGGAGTTGCCATAATGATAAAAGTGGCACTTAAAAACGGATACACTGTATATGGAAGACTTATAGAAGAGAATTCATCTTCCATAATACTTGTAGCACAGCGGGAGCTGATTCCAGAGATGAGAATTTCTCATATCCGTTGTTCAAAAGACATCGGCGAGAAAATCGTCATTGACAGGAATCAGGTGGAAGAAATAGAGGAAGTCTCATATGATGAGATGGAATTTGTTGGTGAACCCGAGAAAGAGTGGTCTTTCTGGTTAGGTTTTAGTGAGCATTTATCTGCCGGCCAGCTTGAACCAGGAATTACTCAATATGATGAGGGACCGGTCAATCCAATTAGCGAGGAATTAAATCTGGAGCCAAAAGTTGAATTGGAGGAAGATCCAGAAGAAGAACTCGACGATGGGCTTGACATGTAAAATAATGACCATAGTGCACGCACATGCACTGTGGTCATTATTTTTTACTAAATATATGCTAGTTTAAAATATTGCTAATATCGTTTTTTAAAATTTCAAGATGGGTGTAAAATCTATTAAAACTCCTATTAAATCAAATATAATATTTTTTATCATAATTAGTACTCCTTATTTAAGTTTAGTTAACGTAGATTATAACATGTTATGGTTAATTAGCCAATATACAAAAATAAAATAATATGCTATAATAACCGTGGTAACAAAAAGGCAGAGAGGACTTACAAAAATATGTAAGTAAAAGGAGGTTCTTTATGGATGGCTTAAAAAAGGATGCTATTGTATATCTATTTACAAAAGCTGGAAGATGCATTTGTGGTAGGTATGTAGGAGAACGGAAGGGAAATGTACGAATAGTTCTCCAACGAAAAGTAATACCAGACGACAAATTGCTGGGAAAAGGCGTACATGACAGAACGCTTATAAGATGCTCACAGGACTTCGGAAATGCTATTAGCATTCCTAGAGCAGAACTCAAAGTATGGAGTTATGCAAGATACAATGAGATTTGCTTTATAGGAGAGCCTGAAGAGAAAGACTATTTCTGGCCATTTTTTCACTTTTACGATGCTCGGTATTTGAACATCGAAAACACTGTGATAACACAGTATAACTCAGCAGGGTATTCTAAGGGCAGAGAAAAAGAACCGCAGTTAGAAGAGTAATGCTAACTGTAAAGCAAACAGATTTTAATCATAGAGATGGAGTAATTAACAAGAAAGAAACGTTGTTGGTTTCTCCATCTCGATGAAAAAATCTGACCAGTCAGACTAATTAAAAATAGGCTAAAAAACAGTAAAATATTATAGGGAAATATATAGGAATAGGAGCAAATATGAGCAATATACAAATAATTTCAAGCGGAAAATATATTCCTGAAATAAAAATAACAAATGAAGAATTAGAAAAAAAATATCAAGTAGAAGAAAATTATATTTTAAAAAGAACAGGAATAAAACAAAGATATTATACTAATGAAGAAATAGAACAATTAGCAATTAAAGCTTCAAAAGAAGCGTTACATAACGTAAAAGAAAAGATAGATTTAATAATAGTAGCATCTATATCAGGAAGGTGCCAAATGCCAAGTATATCTTACGAGCTACAAAAATATTTCGACATAAAAAATTGTATGTGTATGGATATTCTAGCAGGATGCGCAGGTTTTATAAATGCTCTAGATATAGCAAAATTATATATAGATAGTGGAAGAGCATGTACAGCATTGGTTGTAGGAGTAGAAAAATTATCAACACATCTTGATATAAATGATATAAATACAGAGATTCTGCTTGCAGATGGTGCAGGTGCAATTGTTATAAAAAAGAGTAATGATGATAAATTATATGATTCATATATAGAAAGCAAAGGGCAAAAAGGCGAAATTCTAACATGTGTAAATAACGAAAAAATATATATGGATGGTAAAGAAATATATAAATATGCTGTAACAGATACAGTAAAAAAGATAACTAAGCTTTTAGAAAAAAATGAAATAGCCATGGAAGAAATAACTTATGTAATTCCACATCAATCTAATAGCAGAATTTTGTCATCAATGGCAACTAAATTAAAACTTCCAAGTGGCAAGATGTATTCAAATGTAGAAGAATACGGAAATACATTTTGTGCAAGTATTCCAATAGCACTAGATGACATGTTTAAACAAAATAAATTAAAAGAAAATGATAAAGTAATTTTAATAGGATATGGTGGTGGATTAAACACAGGAAGTATCTTATTAGAACTATAAAACAAAGGAAGGAAGATAATAATGAAAATAGCTTTTATGTTTCCAGGCCAAGGGGCCCAAACTGTAGGAATGGGAAAAGATTTATATGATAAATATGAAGAAATAAGAGAAGTATATAAAAAAGCTTCAGAAATATCTGGAAAAGATATAGCAGAATTAACATTTAATTCTACAATGGAAGAATTAAGTAAAACAGAAAATACACAACTTGCAATAGCAACAATGAGTTTAGGTATTTTAAAAGTATTAGAAAATAATGGAATAAACCCAGAAATAACAGTAGGATTAAGCTTAGGAGAATATCCAGCATTAATAAGTGGAGGATACTTAAGTTTTGAGGATGGAATCACGTTATTAAAGCATCGTGGATATTTAATGGGAAATAAAGTAGAACCAGGAAATTATAGTATGGCTGCAATAATAGGTTTAGATAGCAAAATCATAGAAGAAGTATGCTCAGAAATTGCAGCAAAAGGAATATTTATTTCACCTGCAAATTATAATTATTCTGGTCAAACAGTAATTTCAGGAGAAGAAGAAGCTATTAATTTAGCAATAGAAGCTTTAAAAGAAAAAGGAGCAAAAAGAACTTTAAAATTAGCAACAGGAGGACCTTTCCATACAACAAAATTAAATGAAGCAAAAGAACTATATACAGAAAAATTAAAAGAAGTAAAATTTAATACACAAGCTCCAAAAGCAAAAGTAATAAAAAATCTAGATGGAACATTTTATAATGAAAATGATGATATGGTAGATGTTTTATCAAGACATATCGTAAGTTCTGTAAGATTTGACAAAGCGATTAAAACAATGCAAGATTATGGAATAGATACATATGTAGAAATAGGACCAGGAAAAACATTAACAGGTTTTGTTAGAAAAGAAAACAAAGAAGCAAATGTAGTTAATATTAACAGTGTAGAAACATTAGAAGCTTTTTTGGATAGTTTAAAATAAAAATATAAGTAAAGGAGAGTAAAAATGGAAAAGAAAGTAGCTTTAATTACAGGTGGATCAAGAGGAATTGGAAAGGCAATTGCAGAAAAATTTGCTAAAAATGGATATGATTTAGTAATAAATTATGTTTCAGATAATACAGATTTAGATGCAATAAAAGAAGAGTTTAAACAATATGGTTCAGAAGTATTAATGGAAAAAGCAGATGTAAGCAATTTCGAACAATGCGAAAAAATGGTAACAGCTGCAATAGAAAAATTCGGAAGAATAGATGTATTAGTAAACAATGCTGGAGTTACTAGAGATAATTTATTAATGAGAATGAAAGAAGAAGATTTTGATAAAGTAATTTCTATAAATCTAAAAGGAACATTTAATTTAACAAAATTAGTAACACCATATATGATGAAAAGAAGAGAAGGAAGAATAGTAAGTATTTCATCTGTAGTTGGAGTTATGGGAAATGCTGGACAATCAAATTATGCGGCATCAAAAGCAGGAATTATAGGATTTACAAAAAGTGTTGCAAAAGAACTTGCATCAAGAAATATATTAGCAAATTGTGTAGCTCCTGGATTTATAGCTACAGATATGACAGCAGTATTAAATGATAAGGTAAAAGAAAGTATTAATGCACAAATTCCTTTAAAGAGAATGGGAACTGCAGAAGAAATTGCAAACGCAGTGTACTTCTTAGGAGGCGAAGAAAATACATATATAACAGGTCAAACATTAAATATAGATGGGGGTATGATTTAGAATGGAAAGAAGAGTTGTTGTTACAGGTATAGGAGCAGTTACACCAATAGGAAATACTGCAACAGATTTTTGGGCAGGAATTAAAGCAGGAAAATGTGGTATTGACGAGATAACAAAAGTTGATACTAGTGATTTAAAAGTAAAATTAGCAGCAGAAGTAAAAGATTTTAACCCAGAAGATTATTTTGACAGAAGAACAGCAAGAAGAATGGATTTGTATTCACAATATGCTGTAGTAGCATCAAGAGAGGCTCTAAAAGATAGTGGAATTACAGAAGAAAATACTGATATGACAAGAGTAGGAACTGTTATAGGATCTGGAATTGGTGGATTAAATACTATGGAAAAAGATATTGGGGCATGTGCAATAAAAGGACCAGATAGAGTATCTCCAATGTTTATTCCAATGGGAATACCAAACATGGCAGCAGGAAATGTAACAATAGACTTAGGTCTTAAAGGAGAATCTGTTGCAATGGTAACAGCATGTGCAACTGGAACACATTCAATTGGAGAAAGTTATAGAATGATTAAACATGGTTACCAAGATGCAGTACTTGCAGGAGGAACAGAAGCTCCAATTACAAAAACAGGTATAGCAGGTTTCCAAAATATAAAAGCATTAACACAAGCTACAGATAAAAACAGAGCAAGTATACCTTTTGACCTAGAAAGAAGTGGATTTGTTATGGGTGAAGGTGCTGCAGTTATAGTTCTAGAAGAGTTAGAACATGCTAAAAAAAGAGGAGCACATATATACGCAGAAATAGTAGGATATGGAGCATCATCAGATGCATATCATATTACATCACCATCACCAGATGGTGAAGGCGCAGCAAGAGCAATGGTATCAGCAATGGAAGATGCTAAAATAAAACCAGAAGATGTTACATATATAAATGCACATGGTACATCAACACATTTAAACGATGCTGGCGAGACTATGGCGATAAAAAAAGCATTAGGAGAAGAAGCAAGTAAAAAAGTTTTAGTAAGTTCTACAAAGAGTAATACAGGACATTTATTAGGAGCAGCTGGAGGAGTTGAAGCTATTGTTTGTGTTAAAGCAATAGAAGAAGGATATGTGCCAGCAACAATAAACTATAAAGTAGAAGACCCTGAATGTGATTTAGATATAGTTCCAAACGAAGGAAGAAATGTTGAAGTAAAATATGCAATGTCAAATTCATTAGGATTTGGTGGACATAACGGATCAATAATATTTAAGAAATATGAAGACTAGGGGGAATAAAAATGGAATATTCAGATATTAAAAGATTATTAGATGATATGGGAAACTCTAAAGTTGATAGTTTAGATATCGAATTCCCAGATGGAACAAAAATTAAAATGAAGAAAAACGAAGCCAAAATCATAGAAGCTATAGAACCAAGACCAGTACCAGCTGTAAAAGAAGTTACTTTACCAGCAGAAGCAAAAGAAGAACCAAAAGCAGTGGTAGCTACCGAAAATTACAAAGAAGTAAAATCACCAATGGTTGGAACTTTTTATAGCGCTCCATCACCAAAAGATGAACCATATGTAAAAGTTGGTGACAAAGTAAAAAAAGGTGATGTTCTTTGTGTAGTAGAAGCTATGAAATTAATGAACGAAATAGAATCAGAATTTGACGGAGAAATAGTAGAAATCTGCGTAAAAAATGAAGATATGGTAGAATATGGAACAACATTATTCAAAATAAAATAGGACTTTTGATGAACTTTAAGAACCGTCCCTAAAGTTCAAAAATTTTTAAAAGGAGAAAAGATTATGCTAAATATTAATGAAATAATGGAAATAATTCCACAAAGACCACCATTTTTAATGATAGACAGAGTAGAAGAGTTTGTGCCAGGAGAAAGTTGTGTGGCATATAAAAATGTATGTATAAATGAACCACACTTCCAAGGACATTTCCCTGGTAACCCAATAATGCCTGGAGTTCTTACAATAGAAGCTTTAGCACAAACAGGTGCAGTCGCAATTCTTTCTATGCCAGAAAACAAAGGTAAAAATGCGCTTTTCGGTGGTGTAGATAAATTAAGATTTAAACGACAAGTAATCCCAGGAGATGTTTTAAAATTAGAAGTTAAAATCATCAAAAGAAAAGGTCCAATAGGAGTTGGAGAAGCAATAGCAACAGTAAATGGAGAAGTAGCTGTAAAAGGTGAACTTACATTTGCAATAGTATAATTGTGGATAAGAAAGAAGCAAGAAAGGATTTGAAATTGATATGTTAAAAAAGATATTAATTGCAAACAGAGGAGAAATAGCTGTAAGAATTATAAGAGCTTGTAGAGAAATGGGAATAAAAACAGTTGCAGTATATTCAGAAGCTGACAAAACAGCATTACATACAAAACTTGCAGATGAAGCAGTATGTATAGGACCTGCTCCTTCTGTAAAAAGTTATTTAAATGTAAAAGCAATAATAGAAGCAGCTTGTTTGACTGGTGCAGATAGTATTCATCCAGGTTTTGGATTTTTATCAGAAAATAGCAGTTTTGCAAAGATGTGTGACGAAATAGGTTTAAAATTTATCGGACCAAAACCAGAAATTATAGAACTTATGGGAAATAAATCTAAAGCAAAAGAAACGATGAAAAATGCAGGGGTACCAGTTGTTCCAGGATCAGATGGATTAATATATACAATGCAAGAAGCAATAAATATATCAAACCAAATAGGATATCCAGTAATGCTTAAAGCGTCTGCTGGTGGAGGCGGAAAAGGCATACGAGTTGCATACAACGAGGATGAACTAAAAAAAGCATATGAAGTCGTAAAGCAAGAAGCAGCTATATCTTTTAATGATGATAGCATTTACATAGAGAAATTTATAGAAAATCCAAGACATATAGAAATTCAAGTAATGGCTGATGAACATGGTAATGCAGTACATTTAGGAGAAAGAGATTGTACTGTACAACGAAGAAACCAAAAAATGCTAGAAGAAACACCATCAGGAATAATAGATAGCAAATTAAGAGAAAAAATGGGTGCTGTAGCTGTTAAAGCTGTTAAAGAAGTTGGATACACAAATGTTGGAACAATAGAATTTTTAGTAGATAAAAATAAAGATTTCTATTTTATGGAAATGAATACAAGAATCCAAGTAGAACATCCAGTAACAGAGATGGTAACAGGATTAGACTTAATAAAAGAGCAAATTCGTATAGCTTCAGGTGAAAAAATGAAATACAAACAAAAAGATATTATATTTACAGGACATAGTTTAGAAGCTAGAATAAATGCAGAAAATCCAGCTAAAAACTTTATGCCATGTCCAGGATTAATAGAGGAATTACATCTTCCAGGTGGAAATGGTGTAAGAGTTGATACAGCTGTATATGCAGGATATAAAGTTCCTCAAAATTATGATTCTATGATTGCAAAAGTAATTGTTCATGGAAAAGACAGAAAAGAATCAATTGCTAAAATGAAAAGTGCATTATCAGAACTTGTAATTTCAGGGATAGAAACAAACACAGACTTCATATTAAAAATATTAGACAATGAGAAATTTAAAGCTAATGATTATGATACATCATTTATAGAAAAAGAATTTGGAAAATAGGGATCTGGTTTACTATTTTGATAAAAATATCGCACTTCTAAGAATTAGTATAAGCTATTCTTAGAGGTGTTTTTATTATATGTAGAAAATTATAGCCAAGTAGAAGCACTAGTTTGGTAATTTAGATTGAAAAAATAGCAAAGCAGTGGTATAATTATTATGTTTACTAACAACTGTGCACTAATAAAATAGGAGGCATGAATATGTCAAAAAGGTTAATTTGCTCAGAATCTTGGTTGCGGAACAAGATTCATGTAAAAGTCTATCTACCAGTTCCAGGTAGTATTGACAAATTGGAAGCTCCAGCAATGGGAAATTCACCGATGGAAAGAGACGAAAATATTATGAAGTTTGCAGAAGAAATGTGGTTTCCACAGTATTTTAGAGCTGTCAAACGAATAATAGATGTCTACGAAAGAAGTGAGATGCCATTACGTTATATTATAGGGCAGGAGATTGATATCTTTCCTATGATAGAGCGAGTTGGAATGTATTCAGTATTCAGTGGAAAGATTTCTATGGATAATGATAGTATGCTGGACATAAGTATCGTAGGTTCTGGAGCTCAGATTTTTGGACATGAAATGGGACATAAGCTTCTTTGCGTAAAAGAAAGCAACGAACTTCTTGAAAATGTACAAGAATATTTTGGAACTACAGAAAAATGGGCACATGAAATAATCGCAGAACTAACCGGTGAAATAGTTGCCAATGATGATACCGCAGTTAAAATCTCCTTTATAGATGGAAGGACACAGGAGTTTTTTAAGCGCCAAATTTTAAAATTGGCGTGGCAATAAGTAAATAATAACTGAACTTAAATCCCAGTAAAAGGATAGTATCTTTTTACTGGGATTTGTCTGTTTATAAAAATATGCATACTAATCTTGATAGATAGTATGTGTAAAATTAAGATTAAAAAAAGATTAATTTATTATAAAGAGGGAAAAAAGGAACAGTACAAAATCCTTAATTAAGGAAAGTCTCTTAATCCACCAATCCCTATTGTCATATACAAAATTTTGGTATAGAATAAAACCGAAGAAAAACGGAAAAGGATGTGATATGAATGACACCTAGTTATGATACAATTGTTATAGGAATGGGACCAGGAGCAATATTTTTTGCATATGAGATGATTCAAAAAAATCAAAATAAAAAAATATTGTTAGTAGAACAAGGAAAACGAGTAGAAGATAGAAATTGCCCTATAGAAACAATAGGAAAATGTGTAAAATGCAAACCATTTTGTAATATTACAAGCGGATTTTCTGGAGCAGGAGCTTTTTCAGATGGAAAATTATCTTTATATAATATAGAAGACGATGATTTTTATGTTGGAGGAGAACTGCATAAGTATGTTGGAGTAGAAGAAACAAAGAAATTAATAGACTATACAGATCAAATATACTTAGATTTTGGAGCAGATCCAAAACTAGAAGGAACGAAGTATAAAAACGAAATAAACGAGATAAAGAAAAAAGCCAAAAAAGAAGAAATAACATTAATAGATATTCCAATAAGACATCTAGGAACAGAAAAAGCACATGAACTATACAAAAAATTAGAAAAATATTTAGAAGAACATAATATAGATTTAATGTTCGAAACAGAAGTAAAAGATTTAATAATAGAAAATAACGAAGCTAAAGGAATTATTGTACATAATATAAAAGAAAATTCCGAAGAAAAGGTATATGGAAAAAACATAATAATAGCAGTAGGAAGAAAAGGAGCAAACTGGCTAGTAGACATGTGTAATGCCCATAACATCAAAACAGAAGCTGGAGTAGTAGATATAGGTGTAAGATATGAGCTTTCAGACGAAGTAATGAAAGATATAAATACATATATGTACGAAGGTAAATTTATCGGTTATCCAGGACCTTTTAAAGATAAAGTAAGAACATTTTGTCAAAATCCAAGTGGATTTGTTTCATCAGAAGTATATGATGAAGGAATAAACTTAGTTAATGGACATTCATATAAAGACAAAAAAAGCACACATACAAATTTAGCAATACTAGTATCACATCATTTTAATTATCCATTTGATAAACCAATAGAATATGGAAGAAATATAGCTAAAAATATAAATGAATTAGGAAATGGAAACATTGTAGTTCAAAGATTAGGAGATATTTATAGAGGAAAAAGGACTTGGGATGAAGAATTACAAAATAATAAAATTAAGCCAACATTAAAATCAGCAGTTGCAGGAGATATAACATTTGCACTTGGATATAGAACTATGACAGACATTCTTCAATTTATAAGAAGTATGGACAAAATAGTAGAAGGATTTGCAAATCCAGAAAATCTATTATATGCACCGGAAATAAAATTCTATAGTAATAAAGTAGTAATAGATCATAATTTTGAAACAAGTGTAAAAGGCTTGTATTCTATAGGAGATGGTGGAGGAATGACAAGAGGATTAATGATGGCATCAGCTTCTGGAGTACAAATGGCAAGGAATTTAATAAATAAAGGAGTATAATATGCATATAAGTGTTAGAGGAATAGTAGAAAAAGATGATGGAATCATCTTAATACATAGAATAAAACCAAGAGAAGATGGTACATTAAGAGATTATTTTGTTGTACCTGGCGGAAAGAAAGAAGAAGGGGAAAGCAATTTAGAAACATTAAATAGAGAAATAGAAGAAGAGCTAGGCATTACAGTAGATGTAAAAGAAAAATTAATAGAATATGATGACCAAGCTTATAATGATAGCATTCAAATATTTTACATATGTACACATAAAGACGGAATAATAGGAACAGGAAATGGCCCAGAAATGACTAATAAAAATGAATATAAAGGTACCTTCGAGCCAGTAGTTGTAAAATATGAAGATCTAAAAAATGTGAATTTAGTACCAGAAGCTATTAAAGACTTACTAGTAGAAAGATATGAGGAAATAAAAAATGAAAAGAAGTTATAGTTATTTTATAGTAAAACCAGATGGAATACGATATTTAGATGAAATATTAAATGATTTAGAGGGAAAATTTCAAGAAATAAAATATTATGCAGTAGATGATTTTGAAAGTCTAATTAAAAAACTATATCATAAACATTATGAAAATAAAGGGGAGCGGCTTTGCAAAATCATATGCTTCATATTTATATGGAATTAGAGAAATTTTTGGTAATAAAGCATTATTAGTATTAGTAGGTGATAGAGAAAAAACATATGAAGAATTATCTAATGATATTTTTACAGAGAAAACATTAATAAGACAAAAATATGTTAATAACAATGTTGGCATAATTACAAATCTAGAAGATGAGCAAGTTAATTATGTAAGATATGTAGACAAAAGAGGAAAACTAAAGGAACCAAGAATTCTAAACGGGATAGGTAATATTAGAATAAATGATATGAATATTATACATTCACCAGATCCTGATGAAGCTACAACAAAAGAAGAACTACAAATTATAATAAATAGCGGAATTTTACAAGACAAAAATCTATTAACGCCAGACACTATTAAAAAAATAAGAGAATATGGAACATTTAATTTTTTTAATGATATGAAAAAAGATGATTATCAGGGAAATATAGGACCAGATATATCTGGATTTATTAAATCAGAAATAGACGAAAGATAATATACAAGGGGGAAAAAGTATGGAAGAAGAATTAGAAAATGGAATAGCTTTAATGGATGGAATATTACAAAATTGGGCAAATGAAAACAAAGGAAAGTATCATATATTCTTTCCGAAATGTACAAAAGAAAATGACAAGGATGTTGTGTTATTCCCAATATTTGAAGAAAATAAAAATGGAACTTTAAACCTAAAAGTATGGGCAAAATACAATTTAGAAAATTATTCTTTGGAAGATTATTTGGATGTAAAAAATAAAATTATATTATTTGATAAAAAATTAATAAATTATAAAAAGAAAAAATTTGCACAAAATGTAATTGCATTAATAGAAATATTTTATACAGCCCAAGAATTTATGGAACTTTCAGAAGATAGTATAGAATACATAGCAAATCAAGAATTGTTAGAAGAGAAAATTGATGAATATAAACAAAAATTTAAAACAATTCTTGCTGAAGAAGAACTAGCTATTGCATATGGAGTAAAAAAGAATGAGCCAGTAAAAACAGAAAAAGCGAAACTTCCAGTTACAAATACACAGCCTATTGAAAATAAGAAAGAAGAAACAAAAGAAAAGAGAACAGTAAAAATACCAGATTTAACGATAAAAAAATTACAAGAAAGTATATCTAAGATAGACCATAAAAATAATTCAAAAGAAAAATACATGTTAAAACTTATGGAAGAAGTTGGCGAGCTTGCAAAGGTTGTAAATGAAGATGTACGAATGAAAGATAAAGAAATTAAAGGAACAATAGAAGAAGAATTACAAGATGTGTTATATTATATAACATGCTTAGCAAATATTTATGGAATAGACTTAGAAGAATGTATATATTTAAAAGAAGAATTAAATTGTAAAAAATATAATAGGAAAAATATGTTTAAAGACTAAAATTAAGGAGTAATTAATGAGCAAAGTTGCAAATATGTTAAATATGGTAAAAATTCTGGAAGATGGTAAAATACATACAATACAAGACTTAGCAGATGAATTAGAAGTATCTACAAGAATGATAAGAATATATAAGCAAGAATTAGAACAAGCAGGAATATATATTCAAGGCAAGCAAGGAATAAATGGTGGGTATATTTTAGATAACATGAAAAGTACTATTGACATTGGACTAACAGGAGAAGAAATATATCAACTAAAAAATATGAAAAAGAATGAACTAGATGAAGCAATAATAAACAAGATTATTAAAGCATATATTACAAATGAACATAGAAAAGATAATACTAAAAGCAAACAGTTAATGCCAGAATTTACAGAAATTTATAAAGACTTTAGACTAGCAATCAATAATAGAAATAAGATTTTTATTGAGTTTAAATCTGTTAATTCAGGAAAAACTAAAAGAATAATCCATCCAACAGAACTATTTACATATTTAAATAATTGGTATGTTGCAGCATTTTGCGAATTAAGGAATGAAATTAGACTATTCAAATTAAATGACATAATTTCATATAAAATATTAGATAAAAAATACGAAGAAGTAAATTTAAAAATCTGGTCAAAAAATTAAACTGACAATTATATTTCCTCTTTTTGTGATAAAATAAAATCACAAAAGGAGGATTTTTATGTATAAAACAATAATATTTGATCTAGATGATACCTTAAATGATGATACAAAAAATATGCAAGAAGCATTTAAAATACTAACAAAAGATAAATATAGTGACGAAGAATTTAAAAAATTTCAGACAATAGATAAGAATCACTGGAAAGAAAGGGCTGCAGGAATAGTAAAAGATCCTAGAGAAGGGATGTCAAAAGCGGAAAAAGCAGAGTGGAATAGAGCACAAAGATTTTTAAGATATTTTAAAGGAATTTCTTATGAAGAAGCGGTAAAAATGAATGAAATATATACAGAAGGACTAAAACGAAAAGTACAAGAAATAGAAGGAGCTAAGGAAATCATAAAATATTTAAAAGACAAAAAGTATAAGCTTATAATTGCAAGTAATGGACCAAGCACAGCAATACCATCAAAATTGAAGGGATTAGGAATAAATGAATATATAGATGAAACCTTTGCAGCAGATGAATGTGGAAGTATGAAACCACATGCATATTTTTATGAAGCTTTGTTTAATAAAATAAATAACCATAATACCAAAGAAATGTTATATATAGGTGATGAGTTAGAAAAAGATATTAAAGGTGGAAACGAAGTAGGAATGGATACATGTTGGTTTAATATTAGGAATGAGAATGCTAGTATTTATAAGCCAACATATGAGATACATAAGTTAGAAGAATTAAAAAATATATTATAAAAAGGGAGAAAAAGATATGGAGGAAATAGTATTTGTAACACATAACAAAGGTAAAATAGCATCTGCACAAAAACAATTAGCAGGAGTAAATGTAAAAATATTCGAATATGAGTTAGACGAACCAAGAAGTGATGATATAAAATTTATTTCAAAAGCAAAAGTAGAAGAGGCGTATAAATTAGTAAAAAAGCCATGTATTTCTTTAGATTGTGGTTTCTGGATAGAAGAATTAAATGGATTTCCACGAGCATTTGTTAACTTTTCATTAGAAACATTAGGACTAGAAGGAATCTTAAAATTAATGGAAGGAAAAGAAAACAGAAACTGCAAATTCACAGAATGTTTATCATACTATGATGGAAAAGAAGTACATCAATTTATGGGAGAGCATAAAGGGAGACTAGCAAAAGAAATATTAGGAAATGATACAAACGAAAAATGGTCAGATTTATGGTATATCTATATACCTAGTGGATATGAAAAGACATTAGCACAAATGACTAAAGAGGAACGAGCTACGAGGAAAAAGTATGAAAGTAAAGATGCAATGAAAATATTCGCAAATTGGTATTTAGAAAATAATGCAAATTTATTATAGAGTTTAAAATTTTGAATAGTTGGATATAAATATTTAGATAAAAAGTAGTAAAATAGAAGCTTTTATGATATAGTTCTTTGTAAAATAGGAGTAGCAAGTTTAATATGTGAATGTTAAAATCACATATACTGGCGAATAAAGGAGTATATTATGAGAGCTAATTTTTTTGGAAGTACAGCATGCTATTTAAAGAAAGACAACAAAATATTATTTATAAAATTCAATAAAAAATGGGGACAAGTATATGCTCCAATAGGTGGAAAAATAGAAGCAGGAGAAACACCTACAGAATGTTTATTAAGAGAATTTAAAGAAGAAACAGGTCTAGAATTAAAAGATCCAAAACTTAAGGGAATTTCATTTTGGAAAGATAGCACAGAGGGTATAATATTTATATATACTGCCGAAAAAGTTGATGGAGATTTACAAGAATCTGAAGAAGGAAGACTAGAATGGATAGACATTAGCGAGTTAGACAATATAAAGCAATTTGATATGAACAGTAAATTTACTAAATATATATTAGAAGACGGTATGTTCGAAGGAAAATTTATTTTAGATGAAAATGCTAAAGTACTTGATTATAAAATAAGGAAGATTTAGAAAGAAAGGATTAATGCATGATTAAAAATATAATATTTGACTTAGGAAACGTAATATTACAATGCTCAACAATAGAAACGATGTATAATTTTACAGCTAGTGAAGAAATTGCAAAGAATCTAATAACATATATATTCAAATCAGAAGAATGGAAATTACTAGATTTAGGAAATATAAGTAAAGAAGAAGCTATATCAAGAATACAAGAAAGAGTGTCAGACGAATATAAACCTTTAATAAAAGAGGTTATGGATAACAGAGCAAAATATTTAAAATTGAATGAAGGTACAATAGAAATTGCAAAAAAATTAAAAGATATTGGATATAAAATATATGTGTTGTCAAATATGTCGACATTTACATATGAATATTTTAAAGATAACGAATTTTTTAAGTTATGTGATGGAATAGTAATTTCAGCATATGAGCACATTAAGAAACCAGATGAAGAAATATTTAAAAAATTATTAAATAGATATAAGCTACTTCCAGAAGAATGTTTATTTATAGACGATGACGATACAGGAAGAAGTTTTGAAACAGCAAATAAGTTAGGCATAAATGGAAGAAGAGTACTTCCAAATGATAGTGAAGATGTTCTAAAATTATTAGAAGAATATAATATAAAATTACAAGGAAAAATGGAGGAAATATAGAACAAATAATATAGGGGGAAAGACAGATGCTAAGATTTGAAAAAATAGATGACAAATATTGCAACCAATATATAGAGATGGTACAAGAATGGAAAGCGAGCAATACATCTTTAACACCAGATATTTTAGAAATACCTTGTAATAATGAAATAGAATATAGAAATATAGTTAGCATAGCAAAAAATGCAGCTATTGGAATACACGAAGATAGAGACTGGTATGAAAAATGCAACTATTACTTAGTTGTAAATGATCAAGACAAATTAATTGGAATAACTGCAGTAAGAAGCAATTTAACACAATTAGGAAAAGATACATTAGGAAATATTGCATACGGAATACGTCCATCAGAAAGAAGAAAAGGATATGCAAAAGCTGTTGCAAATATGCTAGTAAATAAATGTAGAGAATTAGGAATGAATGAAATTGTTGCATGTCATTATATAGAAAATGATGCATCAAAAAGAGTTTTAGAAAGTGCAGGAGCAATTCCTACAGGAGTGTTGACATCAGAATATTCTGGCAAAAAGATAAAACGTTATATAATAAGAACAAATACAAGTAGCGAAATAAACTTTACCTTGGCAAAACAAGTTTTTAATGACTACGTAAAAAAATTTGACAGGGAAGATGGAAGCATTTTATTAAAAATAACACATACATACCATGTTGTAGACTTAAGTGAATATATAGCAAAAGAACAAGGGTTAGATGAAGAAAATGTAGCTTTAGCTAAACTGATAGCGTTATTGCATGACATAGGAAGATTTAAACAAGTTACATTACTTAGAAACTTTTCTGATAAAGGGTTTGATCATGCAGATTATGGTGTTAAAATTCTTTTTGAAGAAAATTTAATAAGAAAATTTATTCCAACAAATAAATATGACGAGATAATAAAAAAAGCAATATATACTCATAATAAATACAAAATAGAAGATGGATTAAATGAATTAGAAGAACTGCACTGTAAAATTATAAGAGATGCAGATAAATTAGATAATTTTAGAGTAAAAGAAGAAAATAAATTTGAAGATAGTTTTCCAGAAACTAAAGATGTAGCAGGGGAGCTTTCTAATTCTGCGATGTCTGATGTAGTATATAATGACTTTTTAGCACATAAATGTATCAAACTTGAAGATAGAAAAACTTTAATAGATTATTGGGTATGTATACTTGCTTTTATATTTGATTTATATTTTAAAAGTTCATTAAAGTATATTAAAGACAAAAATTATATTGATATTTTAATTGATAAGATAGAATATAAAAATGAAGAAACAAAAGCAAGAATGGAAGATATAAGAAAATGTGCGAAAAAATACATAGAAGATAATATTTAAGGAATGTAAAATATGATTAGGAAAAGTACTAATAACGATTTAGAAAAAATTATGCAAATATGGTTGGATACGAATATTTCGGTACATAATTATATTCCACAAGAATATTGGACTAGTAATGAAAAATATGTTAAAGAAGCAATACAGGAGGCAGAAGTATATGTATATGAAGAAAATAAAGAAATAAAAGGTTTTATCGGAATAAATAAGGGACATATAGAGGGAATATTTGTAGAAGAAAAATATAGAAATCAAGGAATTGGAAAAGAATTACTATCTTATTGTAAAAACAAATATGATAAGCTAACCTTAGAAGTTTATAAGAAAAATACTAAAGCTATAAACTTTTATGAAAGAGAACAATTTAAGCCGATAAAAGAAGATGTTGATGAGGCAAATAATGAAGTAGAAATACTTATGGAATGGAAGAAAAATTAAAAGAGATTGTTTTGAGTTATTGCTATATTTGAGAGATGGATCCTTTTGGGGATTATATATAATATAATAAATAAAGGAAGTTAATATGAAGATACGTTTAGAAGAAGAAAAAGACTATTTTATGAATGAAAATTTAACACGAGAAGCTTTTTGGAATGTATATAGACCAGGTTGTTATGAACATTATATTCTTCATAAAATTAGAACAGATAAATGCTATGTAAAAGAATTAAGTTATGTAATGGAAGAAAACAACAGGCTAATAGGAAGTATAGTTTATGCAAAAGGAAAAATACAAAATGAAAATGGTGTACATGAAGTGTTACTATTTGGTCCAATAAGTATACTTCCAGAATATCAAGGAGCAGGATATGGAAAGAAACTAATAAAAATTACTTTAAAAAAGGCAAAGGAATTAGGATACCCTGCAGTAGTAATAACAGGAAAACCAGAATACTATGAAAAATTTGGATTTAAGCCTGCCTCAAAATATAATATATTTTATGAAGGAATGGAAAATGAAGAAAATCCGTTTTTTATGGTAAAAGTTTTGGATAAGCATAAAATGAAAGGTATATATGGAATATATACAGATCCAGATGTTTACACAGTAAACCAAGAAGAGGTAGAACAATTTGATAAGAAATTTCCAAAGAAGAAAAAGGAGAAAAGAGAAGGACAATTGGAATAATCGGAATATGCTTCGGGATTTTGGGACGTTCTTCGGGATTTAGGGACGTTCTTTAAATCCCGATTTTGAAAATTAATGAAGGAGCTTAAATACCTATTTTAGAATTATGTTAAAAGCCATCAACGACATCTTGCATTCGTTGGTGGCTTAATACTTGGAACTTATAAGGTTAAACGGTTCCAAAAATCCATATATATGTTTATGTCGTGCTTATGATATTTTAAACATCTGGCAATTCTACAATATAGAACAACAATTAACATAGCTTTAATCTTTTGATGAGGCTCAGAAAGTAAGCTATATATTTTATCAAGAGAAATATTTTTTACGACACTTGCATTACTAACGATGGCAAATAAAGTGTCGTATAAACTATCTCCAAGCACAGGCATTGGATCAATAACGCCAGCAAATTTACCATTAACTTTTATAAAATTGTGGGTACCAAAATCTCCATGAATTAATTTTTTATCAAATTTATAATCTTCTAATATTTTTACTTGATCTAGCACAATAGAATTATCTGGAATATAAGCTACTAAGGTTTTAGTAGAATCAGCTATTTCATCAAGTAAAAACTCAGACCACGTTGAAACTTCTTCATAAAGGTAGCCATATCCATAATAATCTACAGTTTTATAATTATTTGTAATATAAATAATATTTCTGAGAAAATCATCAATATCATCAACTTGTTTCATAATATCTCCGTGAATGAATTCATAAACAGCAAATCTATATGAAGGGTCAAAATAAATAATTTTTTGCATTTTAGGACTAGGATTTAAACTTAAAAATTTGATTTCAGCTTTTATGGCATATGGAGTACTTCTTTTTATTAAGTATTTGTTATTTAGCAAAATCACATGGCTTGAAACACCATCTGTAAAATACTTGTGGCTTTCATAAGGTATATTTAATAGTTTTAAAACAAATTCAATTATATTTTTATCTATTTTATTATCAATATTCATAATTTACCTCTAGATATATTTTAAAAATCCATCTGGATAAATAATTTTTTTACCAGATTTAAAATCATCAATATCTACCCATACAGCATTATACTCATCAGCTTCATCATCAATTTCATATTCATCTTTGTAAGTATCCTCTGGAATTTCTATAGAATAAAGAAATACGATTTCATGTCCTGTTTTCCCTTGATAGGTAAAAATATTCTCTGTTACTCCAAGAAGTTCTCCTACTTTAATATCAGCATGAATTTCTTCCTGAAATTCTCTTTTTACAGCATCTTTACTTGTTTCGCCAAATTCGATACCTCCTCCTAAAGCACGGTAAAAGGTTTGCTTCTTTACTTTGTCATATCCAATGCCTACTAAAATTTTGTTGTCTTTTTTTGCAATACCTAAAGATATAGGTCTGATAGAATCAGATTTAAACATTTTATACACTCTCCTTTATTTTGGTAAGCAAGTGTTTATATTGTCTAAGTGCAGTTAAAGAATGCTAATTTTTGTGTAACTTATGAAGATGAATACTGCTTGCCAATTAAATTATGTTATTAGTGTAGCATATAGAAATGTAGAACACAAGAAAAATATATAAATATTGAAATTAGACAATAAAATGATATAATGATTGCATGTAAAGAAATAGATATATGTATTAATGTATCAAATATTATTGAGTATATGGAGGTCAAAAGTGAATAAAGAAGCGGGACTAAAATCAATATATGAATTACGAAATTATAAATTTGTTATAGAGAGTTATCAAAGAGGATACAGGTGGGACTCTAAACAGGTTACAGAACTATTAGAAGATTTGTTAGAATTCCAAAAAACAGGAAATAATTTATATTGCTTACAACCAATTATAGTTAGAAAAGTTGATGAAAACAAATATGAATTAATAGATGGACAACAAAGACTTACAACTATATATATATTACTTAAATTTTTAAAACAAGAAGAATATTTATATGGGATAGAGTACAAAAGACCTAATAGTAAAGAATTTTTAGAAAATATTGAAAGTGAAGAAAATATAAACAATCTGGATTTTTATTTTATGAAAAATGCGTATACAACAATTAAAAAATGGTTTCATGTAGTAAGTGAAAATGAACAGACGGGAAATTTAAAGGGAAGGTTTATATCATTACTTTTGGAAAATGATAAGAATGTAAGATTTATTTGGTATGAAGTAAAGGATAAAAATATTTCATCAGAAGAGATTTTCACAAGAATAAATGTTGGTAAAATTCCATTAAATGATGCAGAGCTTATAAAAGCAAAATTACTTTATGATGTAAAATCAGAAAGAAAAGAAGAAAAGTATCTAAAACAAATAGAAATAGGAAACGAATGGGATAGAATAGAAAAAGATTTGCAGAATGATTCTTTTTGGAGATTTTTAGTAAATTATAAAAAAGAAAAATCAAATAGAATAGAATATATATTTGACTATGTAGCAAAAGAAGCGGAAGAAAAAACAAAAAGTAAGAGTAATAAATCTAAAAATATAACTGAAAATGAAGAGCACTCTACTTTTGAAAAAATAAGTCAATTAATGCAAGAACAAATAGTAAATAAAGATAATTGGTATACAGAAGAAAAGGATTTTTGGGATAATAATGTAAAAAAATATTACTATATTTTTAAAGATTGGTATAAAGATCCTGAAATATATAACTATATTGGTTTCTTAAACTTTTATAATAATAAAGAAGGTAATACGTATAGTCTCATTAAAGAATATGAAAAATGTACAGAAAAAACAAACTTTAAAGCATACGTTAAAAATTTAATAATAAAAGATGTTATAAATGATGTAGAAAATTTAGATGATTTAGATTATGAAGAAAATGGAGAGCAATTAAAAAAACTACTTATTTTATTTAATATTTTAACATTAAATAAAATGCAAGAAAAATTTCCATTTGAAAAATACAAGAAAGATGAGTGGTCACTTGAACATATTCATCCTAGAAATATTAAAAGTATGGGAAATGATAAAGAAAAATGGAAATCTTTGTGTGATGATGAAATAATAACTATAAAAGATTTTATTGAATTATTTAAGAATAGAAATGATAAAGAAAAATTTGAATTATATAATAACATTTTAAGAAAAATGGAAGAACTAAGGCAAAATATAGAAAATAAAAAAGATGCAGTTATTTTAGAAGAATTCGAAGCAATTAAAGATTTATCAAAAAATGAATATGGGGAAGAATTTATGAATTCAATTGCAAATTTAACTTTATTAGATAAAGATACAAATAGTAAAATAGGAAATAATTTTTTTGATACAAAAAGAAGAGAATTAATTAATGCCGAAAAAACAGGTGTTTATATTCCTATATGTACAAAAAATGTATTTTTGAAGTTTTATAGTAAGAATCCAAATCATATTTATTTTTGGACAAAAGAAGATAGAGAAGATTATAAAAATGCATTAAAAGAAGAGTTACAAAAATTTGTTGAAAGTGAGAGTGAAAGTGAAAATAATGAATAATACTGTATTAGATGAAGAAACATATAGTTTTTGGAAATTAATAAATAAATATAATATCACAATTCCTATGATTCAAAGGGATTATGTTCAGGGAAAAGAAGATAAAAGAATAAATGAAATAAGAGAAAAGTTAATAAATAACATAAAATTAGCAATACAAGGAGAAAAATTATTAGACTTTGATTTTATATATGGAAGTACGAAAATAAATGAAGATAATGAAGAAGAACTATCATTATTAGATGGGCAGCAAAGAATTACAACATTATTTTTATTACATTGGTATTTTGCAAAAAAGGAATGCAAAATGACTGATGAAGTAAAAAATATTATGCATAATTTTTCTTATCAAAATAGAGTCAGCTCAAGAGAATTTTGCAAAAGTTTAGTGGATAAAGAAATAAAAATTGAGAAAAATAAAAAAATAAGTGATTTAATAAGACAGAAAACATGGTATTATTCTGAATGGAATAATGATCCTACAGTAAAAAATATGCTTAATATGCTTGATTGTATCCATGAGAATTTTTATGAATATGAAGCTTTCGATAAGTTGATTGACGAAAATAATAGTCTTATCACATTTATGTTTATACCACTTGAAAAATTTAATTTAACAGATGAATTATATATAAAAATGAATTCTAGAGGAAAAAAATTAACAAATTTTGAAATATTTAAGTCTAAGATTTTAGAAATAATGAAAGAACAAAACGAAAAAGAATTATTAGAAGAATTTTCAGAAAAAATCGAATCAAGTTGGGCTGATTTTTTCTTTAGCTATAAAAAAGAGAATGAAGAAACATTTGATGAAATTTTTATGAGATATATTTATTATATTACTGAGATGATTTATGCTACAAAGATAAGTACTAAAACTCAATATGACAATGAAAAAGATTCTCCTTTTGATTATTCAAAAAAAGATTTAAATTTAGATTTAAAATTGGTAGAAGAAACTTATAAAGATAAAAATAATATTAAATTATTAATTAGTATATTAAATATATGGAAAAACAAAGAAGAGCTAACTGAAGATATTAATAAGGCATTTAGTAGTAAATATTCAGAAGGAAAGGTAATGTTATTTGACTCAAATGAAAAAATAAATTTATTTGAAAATTGTATTTATTATGAAAATTTTGAATGGTTAAATAGAATATTGTTATTTTCTTTCCTATTAAAGAAAAGTAAAAATAAAAATGATAATAATTATGATGATATAAGAATTATAAGAAATATATCTTTAAATATAAGATCTTTTTACAGATCTCAAGAAAGTTATACTCCAAATATTCGTTATTATATGTTAAGAGATTTATTTAATATTTTCGAAAAAATAATAGATGAGGAAGATCCATATTTATATTTATTGAATGAAAGTTTCATTTCAAGAGGAGAGTATATTTTTCCAGAAATAAAAAAAGCAGAAATTATAAAAAGAAAACCAGAATTAAAAAAAGTGATTTTTGAATGTGAAGATACCAATTCAACAAAGGGAAATTTGGTAAATTTAATAAATTTAATAGAAAAATATGAAAATAAAGTGATTAAACTGATAAAATTTTTTAATGATAAATCTCATTATCCATTAATTTTGAGAACGATGCTATCATTTGATAACTATGGAATATATATTGGAAAGGGAAATAGATATTTCTATGGAAGTAGTAACTCGATATATGATGTATTAACATATTCTAATAATAATGAAATACAAAGTAAAATACAAATTATTTTGGAAAAGATCTTTGAAAAAGTACAAAGTAATATTGATATAGATATAGAAAAATTGTTCATTAATACTATTAAAGAAAATATGAAAGAAATGGAAAAAAATAGTTGGAGATATAATGTGGTAAAATATGCAGAAATTTGGGAATTGAGCTATGAAAGAATATTTAATAAAAATAGTGAAATAATATATACTTTTGCATTAAATAGTGATGATGCAAATATTTCGTCATTTTCAAAAAAGGCAATAAATAGTAGACATATTAATCCATATTATAAACCACTATTGGCAAAATATAATTTAGAAAAACAAAAAGAATGTTATAGTACAAAAGATGATAATGGAAAGATTATATTAAATAATAATATAGTTATTAAAATTATAGAAAGTAGTTTTCAAGTTTCTTCCAATGTGAAAAAGGAAGAAATTAAAAAAGTTTTTATTGATAATAAAATAGATGAAGATGGAAACATATTTATAAAGTTTAATATAAATTGTGATTATATAGAGCAATTAGAACAAATAATAAATAAGATTTCTACATTATAAGGATAATGTTAAGATTGATATTAATACGTTTTAAGAGATAAAAAAGATATTAAAAGAGTTTTATAATATATTAAATAAAAACAACTACATTATATGACCAGTGAAATTGAAAAACTCCTTATTACAAATTATAATAAAAAAGATGTAATAAGGAGGAATTTTTATGGTTAATGAATATATTTTAGATGCAAAAGATGAAGCAATAATAAACGGATTAGATAATTTATTTGGAGTTGTTCAAAATAAAGAGGTATTAAGGAATATTATAATATTTTCAAAATTAAAAAGAGATGATGAAATAAACACAGGAAATTTTAATATTATTATAAGAAATAATTCCGACTATAATTTATTAGAAGATTTTCTAAGAATATGTACCAAGCTATTTGTTAAAAATAATATTATAGAAAATGATAAAATATATTTTTTTGGGGAAAATGAAGATAAATGTAAAGGCAGAAAAAATAATGATATTTGGAATATAGAATTAAAAAATAATGAAAGTTTAATTGTTTTTAAGTGTAACTCATTTTATATAAACTATAAAAGAGATAGAAATAAGATTGAAAAATTAATTAAGAAATATCCAAATAAAATATTTATATTTGAAGATACAAATTATTGTGAAGGCGAAATGGATGCAGAACTAGGAAATATTGCAACTTGGAGAATGACAATAGAAAAAATTTCTTTGGATGATAAAATAATATACTGTAAAAATATATTAGATAAAAATAAAATAAAATATAGAAATCAAGATATAAGAAATTTTTCGGAACAACCATTTTGGAAATTAAAACCTAACCTTTTGCAACTAATGGTTGAATGCAAGGCTAATAGGATTGAAAGTGTAAATAGTGAAATGTTTAGGAAAAAAGGTGAAAAATATAATATAAAACCAATAAGAAAAAATAATACAAAAAGTAGTAAAAAATCTGCAAAAGCAGATCTAGAAGAGCTTATAGGTCTTGATGAAATAAAAAGTGAAATAAGAAAAATATTAAATTATGTAAGTTTAAATAAAGAAAGAGGTAAAATGCCTACTTTACATATGTGCTTTTATGGAAATCCTGGAACAGGAAAAACAAGTGTTGCAAGAGTTATAGGAAAATTATTTGCAGAAGAGAGAATATTACCAGGGAATGGCGATTTCGTAGAAGTTCATGGAAGAGATTTAGTTGCAAAATTTGTAGGCTGGACTGCTCAAAAAGTTCATGAAGTAGTTGGAAAAGCTATTGGAGGGGTTTTATTTATCGATGAAGCATATAGTTTGATTTCTAGAGGAAGAGGGGGATTTGAATCAGAGGCAATAGACACTTTAATAAAAGAAATGGAAGATCACAGAGATGAAATTTGTATTATATTAGCTGGATATACTGATGAGATGAAAGAGTTATTAAAAGAAAATCCTGGCTTTGAAAGTAGAATACAGTTTAATATTGATTTTCCAGATTATACTGCAAATGAATTGTTAGAAATTTTTAATGAATTGAGTAAAAAAGAAAAGTATTGTATATCTAATAATTGCAGAGAAATATTATTAGACCACTTTAATAAAGTTAGAAGTCAAAAAAATTTTGGAAATGGTAGATATGTTAGAAACATTTTTGAAAAAATAAAATTTGAACAAGCCGATAGAGTTATAAGAACGAATTGCAAAAGCATGAATAGAATAACAAAAAGTGATGTTCAGAATGCATTGATACAAGTTCAAATGAAGCAAGAAAATAATTGTGTAAGAAAAATGATAGGTTTTTAAGGCAACAAAATAATCAAATGATATAATAAAGAAAATGTTAGAATTTGAAAAATATAAAATACTTAACAAGAAAGCAAAAATGAAAATAGAAGAAAATTAATTTTTATTTTACTTTTTCTTAAAACATTGAAGTAATTAATATTAAAGAAAAGTTATTCGAAATATTTTTTAACAGAATATGATATTGTAATAAAAAATTTATACTTTATAGAAGTATTTTATATACATAATCTTTTATCTACATAATTTATTTGCGAAGATGAAATTAAATAAAATAAAAAAACTCATAACCCGAAGGTCGATAGTTCGAGTCTATCCCCCGCAACCAATTAACTAATCGCTGTAATAGTAAAGGTTATAGCGATTTTTTGTTGTTTAAAAATCGTTTACAATAATGCTAAAATTGAGCATTATTATGTCGATTTGGGAAAAAGTTGGGAAAGATAATCTCCTCAAACTACTTAAATTCTAATAAAAAATCATTAAAATTTTATATATTATTTTTAAAATAATAAAAGGCAATGGGAAATCTAAAATTATATTTAGTTGCCTTTTATTTTTATATCGTGAAAACTGTAACGGCTTTCTAGCCTTATGTGAAAATTAGAAAAAAGTTCAAATTAAGACCTTGCTGGCAATAGTAAGTTTTCTAGTGCATATCCAGCTTTTCTGTTATGTGATAGTAGTGGATGCACATAAAAATCAAGTGTTGTACTTATTTGTGCATGACCTAATCTTGCAGAAATAACTGCTATATCGATATTTTGTGCAACTAGTAAACTTGCATTTGTGTGTCTTAATCCGTGAAAATTAATTACAGGTAATCCAATTTGTGCAACAAATTTTACAAACCATTTACTGATTGTTGATGGATGCATAGGCTTGCCATCTACTTGTACAAATAACCTATCAGAATCGGTCCATAATTCGCCGTAAAACGATTTTTGATCCTCATACCATAACTTATATTCCTCAAGCAAAGAAATTATAAATTCGGGTATTGCAATCTCTCTTATAGAACTTTCTGTTTTAGGTACTTTTGTAAAAACTCCTAAATCAGCTAAATACTGACTAGAACGATTTATACAGATTATTCCGTTTTTAAAATCAATGTCTTGCCATTCAAGTCCCATCAATTCACCTAAACGAACACCAGTAAAAACTGTTAAGATGATTGCAACTTTATATTTTGTATCTTCTATAGATAATTGCTCTAAATTTTCTAACAAGATTTTAGTTTGCTCATCATCATAAGATTTTCTTTTTGGCTTTCTAGCTTTAGGCGGTTGTACACGCTCTGCAGGATTTGTAACTATTAATTGCCAATAAACTGCTTTGTGTAACATTGCTCTTAATAATCTGTGATGCTCTAAAATAGTTTTACCAGATAAAGGTTTCTTAGTTTTTGCACCATTGTTGCCTTGCTTTCTAACTAATTGAGTATCTTTTTCAAGTAAATCATAGAATTTCATAATGTCAGTTGGTTTAATTTTGTTAATGTAAAAACGTCCGAAGTAGGGTAGAAGTCTTGTTTCTAACATTCTGCAATATCGCTTATATGTTGATGGAGCTAGTTCTTTTGAACCATAATCTCTTTTCCATATTTCAACGAATTCAGAAAATCTCAAGGCTTTACCATCTATAACTAAACCATTTTGCACTTCAGTAACAAATTTAGCAAGTTCTACTTCAGCTTCTTTCTTTGTTCCGTGTACAGTTTTTCTATGTATTAATGGTTTTCCATGTAAGTCATATCCTTCAGATACTATTAGCCTGTAACTATTTTTACCTCTTTTTTCTATACTCCCAGCCATTACTCTTTTCACCTCCTTTCGAGCATAACTATGGGTGGGAGGAGTTATATATTATATTTCTTTTTCTCCTAAATCTTCAGAAAATCTTAACAAATATCCATCTGGATCTTGTATTAAGAATTCTTTATTTCCTAATAATCTATTATCTTGTCTATACCAATTTTCTTCTATATCAAAAGTTATTTTATAATTTGAATTTTTAAAGCTATTATATATTTCATCTATATTTTCTACTTCTAATTGAAAATTTATACCATTTCCAAAAGGATATGAAAGTGGAGCAACATCCCATTTATCTGTATCAGAAATTTCTTGTAACATAAATTGTATTTCGCCTAAACTTATAAATGCAAATTTATTTTCAGGTCTATCATATTCTATTTTAAATCCAGCAGTTTTATAGAAATTTAAACTGTTTTCTAAGTTAGTAACAGATAATTCAGGAATATTTTTATTAAATTCTAAATAGTTTGAACTTCTTATTATTTCACTTTTAAAATATTGTTCTTGAAACTCTGTTAGAACTCTTATTTCGTTATTAGAAAAAGATTTATTTTCAGGAACAATAATTAATTTATCATCATTATCATTTAACCTTTGTATTATTGCAATACATTTGCCTTTAAAAGTCTCTAGTGGCGCATGTATTCCAAGCACATAACAATCTAATTCTTCTCCATCACCACTTATTGTATTTGGCACATATCCATAATTTACGGGATAAATAAAACCATGTTTAGGATGTTTACTTCCTAAGGGTCTGTCAATTTTTATTTCGAGTGTTTTATCTAAATAATCAATATTATTCATGTATATATTTCACCTTCTTTCTAATTATATAATTTTAATATTTTCCAAGTCCTGTTCCATTTTTTAAGAATACTTTAATTTGTGTTATTATATGAGGAATATTATAATTTCCACCAAATTTATTATTGTTTAACAATCCTTCATTAAGTTCTACCCATTCTAATTTGTTTTTTTCTTCAACTAAATTCACATCATGTTTCAAAATTCCATAATAAACTTGTAAATTATTTTCGTATTTAAAATAATTTAAATCCATAAAATGGTCTAATTCTATATCAGTTTTGCTTATTCCTGTTTCTTCAAATAATTCTCTATATGCTGCTTCGTCATTGGTTTCACCTTCTTCAACTTTTCCACCAACAAAATTATACTTCCCTTTATATGGCTCTTTAGCTCTAATACAGAAAAGTCCTTTACTTAAATCTTTATTGAATACAACTATTAAATTTAATTTTCTCATATTCTGCTCCTTAAATTTACTTTATTAATGAAATCTTTATTCCAACAACACCATATTGCTTTTCTTCGTCAGGGGAATAATACTGATACATTGATGTTGTTTTCCTCTTGATTTCATCTTCATCAGTAAATAGTTTTTTAAATAAGTTTTCAAATGTATCTTCTCTATATAAATCTAATACATCTACAAGGATAGTTTCTTGTAAATCAGGTAATTTTGCAAATTCAATCTGATCACCTATTTTTATTTTACTTCTCTTTTCATCATATAATCTAAATTCTACAGTTTTTGTTCCATTTTTAATTCTTTCAAATGGACTTTCTTGTAATTTCATTTTATGTATCATTTTTTTCACCTTCCTTCAACCAATTTAATAATATCTCAAATTCTTCATAGTGATTTTTGAAAAATTTATTTTCATTCATTAAAGAGTTTATTTCATCTATTGAAAGCCAACAAACAGATTCAACTTCTTCTTTTTGTAAAGATAAATTTTGAATATTAGGTATATCCATTTTAATATAATAATCATCCCAAAAGACTTTTTCTGAGTCAGACCTTCCAGAATAATACAGTTTTAAATCTTTTGGATTGATATTAAGTCCAATCTCTTCTTTTACTTCACTTATAATTCCTTGAATACTATTTTCACCAGACTTTGGATGACCACCAGTAGTAGCATATTTGCCATTTTTTATTTCACTTCTTTTTTGAATTAAGAATTTTCCTTCACTATTTTGTATAAATACTAGAACTACAACTATGTAGTTGTTATCTGGAATAGAATCACCTTTAAAAATAGTTTTTCCTGTTAAAGCTCTATTAATATCATATAAATCCCTTTGTTCCATATGTTTATAGCCTCCTACAAAATAAATCTATTATTATTTTCAATAATATCAACAGTTTCGTCAATTGATAAATTAGTTGTATCTAATATGTTTTGATTGTTATAATTATTGTTTTTAAAACTATTTAATAAAGTTATACAACGTTCTTTCATTTGATAATCTTCAGGTCTTTCTTTATCTCTTAAAAGTAGTGTTTTTTCATCTACTAATAGTACAACAAATTTTATAGAATAATCTTCAAATTCTTCTTTCATTATTTCCAAAGGAGTAGGTGTTACTATGTAATTAAATACTACATCATATCCATCTTCTAAATAAGTTTTTATAGTGTTAATACATACTTTCCAAAAGGTTTCAAGATGATTTCCTTCTTTCCAAGCTTGAACATATCCACCAACTACTTGATGATAAATTTCATCACCTTCAATTAGTGCAGATTTCTTTTTTGATTCTGCTATCTTTTTTGAAATTGTACTTTTGCCTACTCCAGCAGGTCCAGTTATTATATATAAGTTTGACATTGAACAGAGCACCTCCTAATAATTTTTTCTTGTTTCTTCAATCCATTGTTTAAATTCTTCTTCTGTTTTTTTATCTTCTTTAATATCTTTCTTAAACTGATTAGCTTCCTTCTTCCATTTTTCATATTTTTCTAAATACATTGGTATATCAGGATTTCTATTTGCTAGCATTTTCTTAGCTGATAATGTTTTTCTATATAATGAATTAATTTCGTCTTTTTTTAAATTTTCATTATAAGTAATCATGGCTCCAATTTCTTGGCATGTTTTATTATTCTCAAAGATGTTATTACAATATAATGTATTTTTCCTTGAAGTAGGAATAAAGAAGTTACCACAATTCTTGCATATATTAACAGGTATTTCATTTTGAATTAATTGTAATAAGCTAATAAAACAAACTGATTCAAGCTGTTTACAAGTAAAACTAAGCAACTGGTTTGGTATTTTTGAAAACTCTTTTTTATGAGTTTGAATATATTTTGCTAGTTTTTCAGGGTCATTATCTTCAAAATTTAAAAGATCACGAAAAGATGAATCTTCCTTAACTATATCTAAACTATATCCTACAGAAGTACTATGGAATATTAACATATGAATAATAACAGATGCCATAGGACTCATATTTTGATATACTAAAAATCTTTGATTAACAGATAAATTTTCTAGATAATCAACATTATCTAAATTATAAGAAAACATTAAAGCTTTTTTTAAAAATCCTTGAGATATTTTTATGTATTTAATATTTTCTTCTGTATAAAATTTTTTGCATATTTTAGTGAATTCATCAGGAGTAATATATATAGCTTTTTTACCATTAATTGTTTTTAATTTAAGTATCTTATGAAATGGATTTTTTACTTCTTCGAAATCATTAAATAATCCATATATAGCAGGAAAACCATACTTAAATACATATTTTTGATATGTTTCAAATTTATCAAAGTCATACTTTAAAAAGTCAAATAATACTGTTCCAACTTTATTTTTTTCATTACAAATATCTGATTTATATAGTGTACACATTTTGCTTTTATATTTTTTTATATAAGAGTTATATTCTTTTTTAGTTTTAAAATCATTTTCAGTTTTTAAAATTTGATAAGCATTTAAATCTGGCAAGAATATTGCATTAACTTTTGAAAAAGTATCTCTATGACTATGTTCGCTATTTTTATTGAAAGTGATATTAAATTTATCGTTTATAGAATTGATTTCAGGAATATCCATCATAGCCTCCTAAATTTTGTTAACAATTTGAAATGCATTTTTAAAAATTAATATGTATATCAAATATGAGCCTAAAATATTGACTTACGATATATTAACAATTAAAATACAAATAAATCAATTGTTAACGACATTATACATAGAAAAACACAATACGTCAATATCAAAAACAAAATTTTATAAGTTTTTTAGATTGGAGGTGAGCAAATGGAACTACAAAAGATTCAAAGAACAACACTAACGATGAAAGAAGCAGGTGAATATCTAGGAATTTCTTACTGGTTGATAAATCAATTAGTGAGAAGAAAGAAAATACCATGCTCAAAAGTTGGTGGAAAATATTTATTTAGAGTACAAGCTTTAGATGAATATTTAACAAAAATGGAACAAGAATCAATAGATTAGATTCTAAAGGAAGTGAGGAAAGGAGGATATGGCAAATTTACAATGGTTAAAATTATCTACAAATTTTTTTGATAATAACAAAATAAAATTGCTAGAAAGTGAAAGAGATGGAGATACACTAATTAGAGTATGGATACAACTTTTAACAATAGCAATGAAATGTAATTATCAAGGTAGATTATCAGTTACAGAAGATAAACCAATGACAGTTGATGAATTTTCAAAGATTATGGGAAAGTCTAAGAAAAAAATCACCAAATGTTTAGAAAAATTTGAAGAATTAAAAATGATTATTATAGAAGATAATTTTTATAAAATCAAAAACTGGTCTAAGTATCAAAGTGCTGATAAACTTGAAGAAATTAGACTACAAAATTGCTTAAGGCAACAAAAATATCGTGAAAAAATGAAAAGTGAAAAAGAAAAAAGTAACGTTACAGTAACGCAACGTAACACTAAAGAAGAGAAAAAGACTAGAAATAAAATAGAAAAAGAAGGAGATGAGAATAGAAGTGGATTTAAAGAATTCAAATTATAAAGTTATCACCAGTGAAGGTGCAAAATGTGCATTTTGTAACCAAAAACTAAAGCCAATTGGATTTGATTATTTATATGTAAATTATGATAAAAGCATGATTGAATATGAAAGATGTAAGTGTGAAAAAGCAATTCAATTTTGGAAAGAATTTGATTTAGAACAGGAAGAAAAACAAAGACAAGAAAAGTATAGAAAAATTATAAATAGTATTTATAAAGACAACTATATGAAAAAGAGATTACAAAAGTATAATTTTGAAAATCTTATTGATACATATGATGATACATCTATTATAAATCAATTAATAAAATTCACAGATTTATGTATTGAATCAGAGATGAAAAATGGACTGATTATTTATGGAAATATAAGTTATGAAAAAACATATTTAGCAGCTTGTATTGCTAATGAAATGATTGAACAAAACAAAATTGTATTAATGGAAAAAAGTAGTTCTATAATTGATAAAATTAAAGAATCATTTAATAACGAAGGACTATCAGAAATGCAAATTATTGAACTATATTCTAATGTAGATATGTTAATTATTGATGATTTTGGTAATGAAAATTTAAGCAAATGGGCTTTAGAAAAATTATATAAAATTATTAGTAATCGATATGATAATGAATTACCAATTGTTATTACAACAAGATATAATAAAGAGCAATTAATTGAACAATTAGCTACTGAAAATGACACAGAAATTGCAGAAGAAATTGTTGAAGTTCTGAATGAAATGTGTTATGGAATTTCAATTGTAGAAGAAATAAAAGCAAAAGAAAAAGTTAGCATAAGCAACCAAACTATTTGCTAACTCAATCTTAAAATCTAATAAAATTATAATATAAATTATAACAATTGTAAATAGAAAAAGTTTGAATTTTTGTTCAGACTTTTTCTAAAATTTAAACAAAAATTATAAAAAATGAATAAAAAATTTCCCTCGGAGAGCCAAAAAGGGTTTTAGGGATTTTTTCCCTAAACAGCAAAAAGGGGGTCAATGCCCCAAGCTGGCGAATATTAGGTACTAAAAAATACTACCTATATTCGAGCAAAATAAATTTTGCTAATTATTAATGCTTCGTAAACTAGCATTAATAAATCTTTATAGTAAGGAAGTGATGAATAATGTGGAGAACTCCAGAATCTAGATTGGATAGTGTTTTTCTATCATACGAAAAAATTTTAAGAAGATTTAATATGTGGGGAGTAACTACTAAAAATGGAAAAGAAATTACACATACAGATTTAAGAAAAGCCGTTAATGTAATGTTAAAAAAACATCCAACATGTAGATGGAGAAGTGAAAAAATAAAAAGCAATAATTACTTTGTTCTAATTGAAGGATTTGCATGGCTACAACAAGTGTATTTCCAAAAGGAAAAATCTTTAATTGATGCTGATGTAGACTTTTTTGAAGATAGAATAAAACAATATGAAGAACTATTAAAAATAGAGCATGATGAAAATTGGTGGAATGAAGATATGGATATAAAACAGTTATGTAAATATTTTAATAGAGAAGAAATTACTATAAGAAAAGCAATTAAGAAAATGTGTGATAGTGGATTAAGTGAATATAAATCTTTTGTAGATGGAAAAGTTTCTATTTCCTGTAAAGGCGTTGAATGGATTTGTAAAAATGTGTTTAAACAAAGGTATCTAGAACTATTAGAAAAGAAAAAAATGGAATTGACAGAGAAGTATATAAAAGCAGGTTACATATATGATCATTTCTTTGATAGGAATTAATTGTAAATATTTAAAAGTACCTGTTGAGAAAAATGTCGTTTTGTGATATAAAATATAATAGAATTATTATAAATAATTGTTGGGGGAATAAATAATGTCATATGAACATGAAAGTGAAGCTATGCTTGAAGAAAGATTAATAAAACATCTACAAATATTAGGATATGAAAAAGTAAACTTGAAAAACATTGATGATGTAAAAAATAATTTTAGAAAACAAATTAATATTCATAATAGTGAAGAACTTAACGGGAAAGATTTGTCAGATAAGGAATTTGAGAGATTATATAATATGATTACTGGGAAAGGTGTGTTTGCCAGTGCTAAAATTTTAAGGGAAAAACAATGTATAGAAAGAGATGACGGAAAGAAAGTATATATTGAATTATTCAATAAAAGACAATGGTGTAAAAATACATATCAGGTTTCAAATCAAATAACTAGTATTACTGGAGAATCTGAAACACGATATGATGTAACATTATTTATAAATGGTATTCCAGTAACTCAAATAGAGTTAAAAGCAAGAGGAAAAGAATTAAAAGAAGCAGTTAATCAGATAGAAAGGTATAGAAGAACGTCATATAAAGAATTATATAAATTTATTCAACTTTATGTTGTTAGTAATGGAGTTAATACTAAATATTTTGCAAATACAGACAGTGAGATAAATTTTGGATATACTTTTTATTGGACTGATGAAAATAATGTTAGGGTTAGCAATTTAAATGATTTCACTACACGATTTTTAGAAAAATGTTATATGTCTAAAATTATTGCAAGATATATGGTAATAAATGAAACAGATAAGCAATTAATGGTTTTAAGACCATATCAAATATATGCTGTTGAGGCTTTAGTACATCAAGCATTAGAAACTAGTAATAATGGGTATATTTGGCACACTACTGGATCAGGAAAAACATTAACATCCTTTAAAACTAGTCAAATATTAGCAAATGAACCAAGTATAAAACAAGTTTTTTTCTTGGTAGATAGAAAGGATTTAGATACACAAACTTATGATGAGTTTAACAAATTTGAACCAGAATGCGTTGATTTCAATAATAGTACATATAGATTAGTAAAGAATATTGAAGATTCAACAAAACCATTAATAATTACCACAATACAAAAAATGGCTAATGCTATTAATAATCCTAGATATGCAGAGTTAATGGATAAATACAAAGATGAAAAGGTAGTATTTATAATTGACGAATGTCATAGAAGTCAATTTGGAGATATGCATAAAGTTATAGAACAACATTTTAATAATGCCCAATATTTCGGATTTACAGGGACACCAAGATTTTCAATTAATAAAAGTTTAGATGGAAGAACTACTGCAGATATCTTTGGAAAATGTTTACACAAATATTTATTAAAAGATGCAATTAGTGATAGAAATGTTTTGGGATTTTCTGTAGATTATTATAAAACAATAGACTCAAATTTAGATAATGTTTTATATGATGAAGAGGTAGAAGGAATAGATACAGAAGAAGCATATGGAGCAGATGAAAGAATTAATAATATAGTTGAAGGAATTCTTACTATGCATCCACTAAAAACAAATGATATGCAATATACTTCTATTTTTGCGACAGCAAGTATTCCTCAATTAGTAAAATATTATGATTGCTTTAAATCAAAAAATACAAATTTGAAAATTGCAGCAATATTTACATATGGTCCGAATGAAGAATATGAAGGAAAAGATGAATTATCATTCCAAGCTCTTCAAAGAATAATGGATGATTATAATAAAACTTTTGATACTAATTATTCTTTAGCTACATTTGATGCATACTTCAAAGATATATCAAAGAAAGTAAAAAATGCAGAAATAGATATATTGATTGTGGTAAATATGTTTTTGACAGGATTTGATAGCAAGACACTAAATACTTTATATGTAGATAAAAGATTAAAACATCATGATTTAATACAAGCGTTTTCAAGAACAAATAGGGTTCATAAAACAGCTAAGACACAAGGGAATATTGTAAGCTTTAGAACAACAAAAAAAGCTGTTGATGAAGCAATTAGAATTTTTTCAGATACAAGTGATCCAGATGAAGTATTATTAAAACCTTATGAGTTTTATAAAGAAAAATTTATAGAGGCAGTAAAACAATTAAAAGAAATAGCACCAACAGTGGATTCGGTTGATAATATTCAATCTGAGGAAGAAAAGAAAAAATTTGTATTAACATTTAGAGAATTAACAAGAATATTAGTAAAACTGAAAATATTTAGAGAATTTAAATTTACTGAAGAGGAAGTTTTAATATCTAATCAAGAATATTTGGATTACAAAAGTAAATACTTAGACACGGTAATTCCAAAAGGAGATGAAAAGAAAGTAACTATTTTAGATGACATAGACTTTGAACTAGAATTAATGTATACTGACAAAATTAATGTAGATTACATTATGAATTTAATTAAATCAATTGACATGAAAGATTCAGTACAAAAAGATAAAGACATAAAGGACATCTTAAAGAAATTGGAAAATGCAGATAATAAGGATTTAAGATTAAAATCAGATTTAATAAGAGAATTCTTAAATTCAATAATGCCGAAATTAAATGAAGAGGATTCAATTGAAGAAAATTATTATAATTTCTTGGATGAACAACGTAGACAAGCTATTATAAATGAAGCAAAAAAATATGATATTGATATAGATTTATTAAATGATATTGTAAGCGAGTATGAATATTCAGGAGTACTGGATACAGGATTAATAAAAGAGAAAATAGATAAACCATTAATAGAGAAAGTTAAAATAACAAAGTCTATTAAAGAATTTATAGTAAATTTAATAGAAAAATTTAAATAGAGGTGTAAATTATGGGAGTAGCAGAAAAACAAAGTAAACAACAAGCAGAATTGCATTCAAAATTATGGAGTATGGCAAATGATTTAAGAGGTTCTATGGATGCTTCAGAATTCAAAAATTATATTTTAGGATTGATTTTTTATAGATTCCTTTCAGAAAAGTTGGTTAAATATGTAACCACAAAATTATTAAATCAAGATAAAATTACATATGAGAAAGCATGGCAAAACAAGGAGTATAAAGAAGCTATTATAGAAGATTTAATAAAAGATAGTGATTGCGGATACGTTATAGAGCCAGAATATTTATTTTCAAATTTAATAAAGATGATAGAAACAGGCAACTTTGATATATCAATATTAAGTAAAGCAATTTCAAAATTACAAGATTCTACTTTTGGAAATGCTAGTCAACATGACTTTGAAAACTTATTTGAAGATATGGATTTAAATTCATCTAAGTTAGGTAGAGGAGAAGCAGAAAAAAGTAAATTAATTGGTACAATTATGCAAAAAATAAATGATATAGATTTTGAATTTGAAGATACTGAGATAGATGTTTTAGGAGATGCATATGAATATTTAATTGGTCAATTTGCTGCAAGTGCAGGTAAAAAAGCTGGTGAATACTATACTCCTCAACAAGTTTCAAATATTTTAGCACAAATTGTTACTATGGATAATAAAGACATAAAAAATGTATATGATCCAACTTGTGGTTCAGGTTCACTATTATTGAGGGTTGCAAAACAAAAAGATGTTAAAGTAAGTAGTTTTTATGGTCAAGAAAAAGTTGGTACAACATATAACTTGGCAAGAATGAATATGCTATTACATAATGTGCCATTTAATAGATTTGACATATATAATGGAGATACATTAGAAAAACCTTGCGAACAACATATGAAGATGAGATTTCAAGCTATTGTAGCTAATCCACCATATTCTGCTAACTGGTCTGCAGATGCTAAATTTATGGATGATGAAAGATTTAGTGCATATGGAAAATTAGCACCAAAATCAAAAGCAGATTTTGCTTTTATACAACATATGATTTATTTATTAGATGATAATGGAACGATGGCAGTCGTGTTACCTCATGGGGTATTATTTAGAGGAGCAAGCGAAGGAATAATTAGAAAATATTTAGTAGAGGATAAAAATTATTTAGATGCAGTTATTGGATTACCAGCTAATATATTTTATGGAACATCAATTCCTACTTGTATATTGGTATTTAAAAAATGTAAAAAGCATGATAATGTAATATTTATAGATGCATCAAAGGATTTTGAACCTGGAAAAAACCAAAATAGATTAAGAGATGAAGATATAGAAAAAATTATAAAAACATATAAAGAGCGTAAAGAAGTCGAAAAATATTGTCATCTTGCTACAATAGAAGAAATTAAAGAAAATGAATGTAATTTAAATATTCCTAGATATGTTGATACTTTCGAAGAAGAGGAAGAAATTGATTTAGATGCATTATATGATGAACTTGAAAAGATTGATAAAGAAGATAAAGAGGTAACGCAAGAACTTAATAAATATCTTAAAGAATTGGGACTTAAAGAATTGAAATAAGAAAAATGGCTACACTTAATTGGTGTAGTCATTTTATATGAACATTTGTTGGAGCAATGATTTTTTTAATGCATCTAAATTCTTAAGCTTATTTTCCCCAACAATTATTTTTTTATCAGTATTAGATATTATTCTTGAATAATATAATTGTATTTCATATTCAGGCAATTCAATTACTAAATCAGAAAATTTACTTATGCTTAGTGCAAACCTTGTTCCGCCTTCTTTGTTAATCAAAATTTGATTTTTAAATTGGGAAGAAAAATTAATATAATTAATAAAATAATTTATATCAATAGTATCAATTGTATTAAATACGGGGTATGCAGGACTAACTATACCAATATCTATAATATTTTGAATATTAAAATAAAAATCGCCTGTATCACTCATAGAACGATATGTAATATAATTACGAGGAATTATTTTATATCCGATATTATTTTCACTAGCTGTTTGTCTATTAAAATAATCATCTTGAATTTTAATGCCATCTTTTGTTGAGGATAATATAGTAAATTCATTATTTTTTGTTGTTTTCCTATCGAAAATATTAATGCACTCAGATATTTTATATTGATTGGATATATTTTTATTATAATCAAAAATTTTATGGATTAACCCTCTTTTATACATCTTAAGGACTTCTATTTTTCTTTGTTGTAATTCTATTTTTTTGTTTAATAGTTCTAACAATAATGATACTTTTTTCTGTTCATCTAAACATGGTAGAATAATACTAATGTTTTTAATTTTATCAGCATATAAATGAACTATTGAATCTCCCTGTGCATACTTTGCAATAGTAATTCTTTTTTTATTTGATAATAAATAACTTAAGTATCTTCCATCAATATTTTTAGGTCTTAGAACATTTAAATCTCCTCCTAAAGCGACATCATCAAGGAGTACACATGTGGAAGTAGAAATATCCAAAGCCGTTTCGCCACTACATGGAATAAGAACATCATTAACTTTACTATAAAATAGATTTTTACTTTTATTATTTGTATAACTAAAAATTTGTTTAGTTATTTCGGAGTATTTGGTATATAATTCTCCATACAAAATACATGGAATATTTCCATCTGAAGTAATATCACTTTTAGCTAAAGTATTTCCTTTATAAAAATCTACAATGTTTTTTAATTTATAATTACTATAATTATTTTTAAATTCTTTAAACCTCAGTTTAGGAGCTAGCATTTTCTCACTTCCAATCTGTCCTTAAGTTTCAACCTTAAATAAATTTTGTATAATAGACATGGAGGTGTAAAATATGCTATTTAAAAAGAAAATATTGTACAAAGATTGGTTGTGGTATTGGATGCAAAAGAAAAAAGATTATATTAAAGAATCAACATATTCAAATTATTCAAATATCATTTCTAACCATATAATTCCTGAACTTGGAAACATTAAACTTTCTAATTTGAATAATAAACTAATTCAAGAATATTTGATAAATAAATATAAAACAGGTAGGTTAGATGGGAATGGTGGGCTATCATATAAGACAATACGAGATATAATTGCAGTAGTTAAAAGTAGTCTAAAATATGCAATAAAAGAAGAAATGATAAATAATATAAATCTTGATTTTACATATCCTAAGATTGCAAATAAGGATAAAATTTATATTATGCCAAAAAAAGATCAAGAAAGGCTTATTACATATATAAAGCAAGACGAGAATACCAGAAGCTTAGGAATTTTATTAGCTTTATATTCTGGAATAAGAATTGGAGAACTGTGTGCTTTACAATGGAAAGATATAGATTTCAAAAATAATATTTTGCATATAAATAAAACATTGCAAAGAATTTATATAAAAGATAATAAAGAGTCAGTTTCTAAAATAATAATAACAAATCCTAAAACACATAATGCTGAAAGAGATATACCACTTAATAAGGGATTTGCCCATATATTAAAAAAACATCAAACTGAATCAAATAACTATATACTATCTAACTGTGATAAGTGGATAGAACCTAGAACATATAGAAGATATTTCAAAAAATGTCTAGATAAAGCAAAAATTGGTCAGATTAATTTTCATGGGTTAAGACATACTTTTGCTACCAATTGTATAAAACTTGGTGTTGATTATAAAACAGTTAGTGAATTACTTGGACATGCAAATGTCAATATAACATTAAATTTATATGTTCATCCTCAAATGTCACAGAAAAAGAAATGTATTGACTTAATATGTAAAAATTTTTATGAGAAGTCTCCTTAAAGTTATTTACTTTTTTTGGGTTTTGTGATAAATATATTGTGTATGATTATAACCTTTAAGGTTGAAACTTAAGGACAGATTGGAAGTGAAAAAATGCTAGCTCCTAAACTAAGGTTTAAAGAATTTAATGATGAATGGAATTATAAATTATTTAATGAAATATTTGAATTTATACAAAACAATTCTTTTTCGAGAGATATGTTAAATTATAGTGAAAATTCTAAAATATATAATATACACTATGGTGATATATTAACAAAATATGGAGAGATAATAGATTTTAATATAATTTCTAATATTATACCAAAAATAAATAATGATATATCTTTATCAAAATTTGAAGATAAAAGTTATTTAAAAAATGGTGATATCATAATTGCTGATACAGCAGAAGATCTAACTGTAGGCAAATCATGTGAAGTTGTTAATTTGCATTGCAAAGCTTTAGCGGGATTGCATACAATTCCTTGTAGACCAAAATTTAAATTTGCTTCTCAATATTTGGGCGAGTATATTAATTCTACCTCATATCATTCACAATTAATTCCATATATAACAGGAATTAAGGTATCATCAATAAGTAAAACCAGCATAATAAAAACAAAAATATATTTTCCTACAATCAAAGAGCAAGAAAAAATATCAAAATTATTTAGTCTGTTAAATAAAAAAATAGAACTACAACAAAGAAAAATAGAAGTCCTTAAGATGTATAAAAAAGGACTATTTCAAAAAATATTAAATTGTGAAGGAGAAAACAGGAAAATAAGTGAAATATTGGAGGAAGTAGTAGAAAAAAGCACAGAGAATAATCAATATGATGTGATTTCTTCGACAAAAGATGGTTTAATTCTCCAAAAAGAGTATTTTAATAGGAATATAGCTAGTGAAAATAATATTGGTTATAAAATATTAAGAAATAATCAAATAGTGCTAAGCCCACAAAATTTATGGATGGGGAATATTAATTATAATGATAAATATTGCATAGGAATTGTATCGCCATCTTATAAAATATTTGATATCAAAGAAGGTTATTCAAAAGAATATATAGCAAGTTTAATAAAAACAAACAGAGCATTATACATGTATAAAATTAGTTCGGAACAAGGAGCGAGCATAGTTAGAAGAAATTTAAATATGGATGCATTTTATGAGATTACGTTCAAAATACCTAATTTAAAAGAACAAAATAAATATAGTGAAATAATTAAAAATTTAAACAGAAAAATAGATAACATGAGTGGTACTTTAAATATGTTATTAAAAATAAAGAAAGGGTTATTACAACAAATGTTTATATAGAGTAGTAGATACATACTATTCTATATTTTTTATTGTAGAACTGCTACAAAAGTGATATAATTACCAAAAGTAAGAGGTGAAAAATATGATTTTAAAAAATAACAAAGAATTAAAACAAAAAGATTTTAGAAATGAAAAGGAATTACAAAAATTTTTTGAAAACAATATAGAAATAATATTAGGATATAAATTTATAGACACTGAATTTGTTGTAGGTGACTTTAGAATTGATTCTTTAGCTTTTGATGAAGAATCTAAATCATTTAGAATAATTGAATATAAAAATGTTAAAAATCATTCATTAATTGACCAAGGATATACATATTTAAAATTAATGCTAGAAAGAAAAGCAGATTTTGTATTACAATATAACATAAAAACTAAGTCATCATTGACTATTCAAGATATTGACTGGAGTCAATCAAGAATTATATTTGTCTCACCAATTTATACAGCGTATCAATTAAATGCTACTGATTTTAAGAATATACCAGTAGATTTGGTGAAAGTGACAAGATATGAAGATGATATTATTGAAATTGACTTTATTAAAAAGACAAGTAATGTTAAGGTACAAGATGTTCAAATGGAATCAGTACAAAACGATGTTAATAAAGAAGTAGTAGTATATACTGAAGAAGATCATTTAGAAAAAGCATCAGATAATATAAAAAGATTATATGAAGAAATAAAAAATAAGATACTGGAACTAGATGATATTGATATAGAAGCTAAAAAATTATATATAGCATTTAAAGGTATGAGAAATATTACAGATATAGAAATTCATAAAAATAAATTAAAAATATATATAAATATGAAAAAAGGAACTTTGAATGATCCATTAAATATTTCAAAAGATATTAGCGATATTGGACATTGGGGAAATGGAGATTACTGTATTATAATAGATAACGAAGATGATATTGATAATTTAATTCCATTAATTAAGCAATCACTAAAAGTGAATAAAAAATAGAGTATAGGTGAAAAAATATGAAAATAAAATGTTTATCTTGTAATGATATAATTGAATCAAAATATAGGCATGATTTGGTAAGTTGCGAATGTAATAATTGTTATATTGATGGTGGACAAGATTATTTACACTTTGGTGGAAATGATTTTAATAAAATCCTAATTATTTTTGATGATGGTACAGAAATATTAGCAAGTGATGAAGAAAAATATAAAAAGAAATATGAGGAATGGGAAAATAATAGGATAAAGGAGTTCAACAAAAATGAAAGTATTAACAATTAAACAACCTTGGGCAACTTTAATAATTCAAGGTGATAAAAGATTTGAATTTAGAAGTTGGCAAACAAAATATAGAGGAGATTTATTAATACATGCAGGTAAAGGAATAGATAAAGAAGCAATGAAAAGATTAGCAAAATATCTTCCGGTAGAATTGCCATATGGAAAAATTTTAGGGAAAGTAAAATTAGTAGATTGTATAAAGATGTCTCCAGAATTCAAAGAATTATTACTAAAAGAAAATAGTGATATATATACTAAAAGCTCTTTTCAAGAAAACTATGGATGGCAAGTTTCAGATGTTGAAGTATTTGAAAAACCAATAGAAGTAAAAGGCCATTTAAGTTTATGGGAATATAACATGTAAAAAATAAAAATATCAATAAAATTTGAGAAATTTTCTCAAAAATATTGATATTTTTTTAAATTTAGCATATAATATATAAAGTAAAGGAGGATTTTAAAATGTTAATAAGATTTAGTTTTAAAAATTTCAAATCTTTTAAAAATGAAAATTGTTTAGATATGGAAGCAACATCATTAAAAGAACACGAATATAATGTGGCTAAAATTGATAATGGTGAATATTTAAAAGTATCTGCAATTTATGGTGCTAATGCTAGTGGAAAAACTAATGTGTTACAGGCTTTTGATTATATGAAAAAGAGAATATTAGTAAGTGATGACTCTAAAAAGAATTCTCCAATAGATGAAGAAAATGTATATAGCTTTATGATAAATAATGATCCAATTGCTTTAGAAGTAGAGATATTAGCTAAAAACAATAAAATATACAAATATGGTTTTGAATTAGTCAAAGATAATATTATTTCAGAATGGCTATATGAAAAAAGAGTTAATAAATTTTATTCTATTTTTGAGAGAGAAAAAAATAATGTAAAAAATATTAGAAATAATAAGATAACAATGCTAGCAAATATAGACGAAAGAACATTATTCTTAAATATATATAGCAAAATAGATAGAAACAACGAAGATTTTAGTAGTGTATATGATTGGTTTGTAAATAGCACATATTTGGACTTAGGTAATCCAAATTTTGAAAGATTTATTAATAATAGAGTCTCATTAAAAATATTAAGTGATGAAAATTATAAAAAGGAACTATTAAAATTTATAAAAACATTTGATTCTGGAATTGAAGGAATAAAAACTACGCCAGATTCAATTGAAGCAGTAAAAAGCAATAATGGAATAATAGATATTGAAGTTATCCATAGAGGAGAAAATGGAGAATTGAAAGCATTGCCATTTTATTTGGAATCTAATGGTACTAGAAAAATGTTCCATTTATTTGATTTTTTTATGGATGCATTAAAAAATGGTATGGTATTATTTGTTGATGAATTAGATGCAAAATTACATCCTTTATTAACAAGATATATTATTAATTTATTCCACAATAGTGATACAAATAAAGGTAATGGGCAGTTAATATATTCAACACATGATACAGTAAATTTAAATAAAGAAACATTTAGAAGAGATGAAATATGGTTTGCAGAAAAAGATAAAGATGGTATTTCAGAGATATATGCATTATCTGATTATATACTAGAAGATGATAAAAATGCAGGTAAAAAAGTAAGAAATGATGCAACATACAATAAAGACTATTTAACTGGAAGATATGGTGCTATTCCAGTATTGGAAGAATTTGAAATAGGTTATGAAAAACAATAATATTTCAAGGAAAGACAGATTAAAAAGTAAAAGGCAAGCACCAGCCAATTACTTAATTGTATGTGAAGGAAAGAAAACAGAACCTAATTACTTTAACGGACTAAAAAGAAAAATCAATGAAAAGTATGGAAATAAGGTAGATGTTTTGATTCCGAATATTGATGTAAAAGGTACAGGAATGAATACTACATCTTTAGTAAAATATACTCAAAAAACAGTTAACCATGCAAATAAAGTATATGGACAAGTTTGGGTAGTATTTGATAAAGATGATTATAACAATGAACAATTTGATTCTGCAATAAAAAACTGTGATTACAATGTTGCTTGGTCTAATCCTAATTTTGAAGTTTGGTTATTAGCACATTTTAAGAAAGTGAATAGATATATTTCAAAAGATGATGTTTTACAAGAACTTAGCAAAGAATTTCAGAAAAAAGGATTAGGAGATTATACTAAAATCGATACAAATATATTTGAAAAAATTACAAGTGAAGGAAATCTAGATACAGCAATAAAGAATTGCGAATATATGGAAGAATTAAATAAAGACGGACAAGCATCACAAAGAAATCCAATGACTAAAGTTTATAAAATAGTAGACGGATTAAAAGAATATTTAGAATAAATTTTACGAAAGAAAAGCAAAGTATGAGAGTAATTAAAATTTACAGGATTATTTTGCTTTTTATATAAGGGGGCAAAAAAGTGAGTGGAACATTTTTAAATTTTTTCGAGTGTAAATTAAATAATAATATAGTGGAGGTATATACTACTGATTATAAAGATAAAGAAACATTTGATAAATTGAGGAAAAAATATTCGGGAATATATTTTCATAGGTTTGAGGGAAATAAAATATATTATTGGAAAAAACATAAAGATAGCGTCATTCCTGCAGACATTGGAGGAATCTGTATACATTTATCATTGGATGATTATCCACAAATATTTAGAATAATGTTGATAAATAGTATTGCAAACTATTTTGAAAAAAATGGAGCATTTGTAAAGAAACAAAAATATTCAAGTGCTTTTGAAATATATTCAAATAAAAATATTATGAAAAATATTGAAGGATTAGAAGTCAAGAAAATACTAATACTAGATAGTTTCTATAGTAAAGAAAACAAAATGTTAGGAATAACGATGTCATTTAGAATAAAAAATCGATTTATATGGAATAAGAAGCAATTGTCAGAACATGGAGTTGATACTAGAGATTTAAAAAGTAACGATGATTATGTATTTTGTAATAAAATAGCATTGAATAGATTTCTTGAAAATACAAATAGTGAAAATTTATATAGAACAACAATATGGAAAACCAACTCATTTATAGAACAATATAAAGATATTAATGGTACATATGCTTATTTAAAAAAGCATTTATCTAATATATACATAAGCGATAATATAGAAATATCGGAAATTTTCTTTAATAATTTACCATATAAAAACAATGCTTTTTCGATGGATAATTTATCGATACCAGATCATTACTACTATTCTAATAAAACTCAAAAAGGAAAATATGATAAAGCATTAAAAGAATTAAAACCTTATGCATATGAAATGTTTTCAAATCAAAAAATAAAATGTGCTGTTATATGTCCTCAAAAATATGAAGGAACAGAAGAAGTTTTTTCGGTAAAATTAAATAAAAAGTTGGAGGAAATTTTTCATTTAAAAATTGAATTTCACAAATATTATTTAAACAATACAAGCCTTGATGACTATAAGAATGCAATTTACGATAATTTGATTGTTAATGATGAAAAACTAGATATAGTATTAGTGGTTTTAGAAGAAAAACAAAAAAGATTAAACGTAATTAATTCACCATATTACTATTGTAAGGCCAAATTGATAGGCCAAGGAATACCTTCTCAAGAAATCCTGATTGAAAGGATAAAAGGAATTAATGATTTTATTTTAAATAATATTTCCTTAAATATTTATGCTAAAATAGGCGGAACAGCATGGACAGTTGAAAAAATAGAAAAAGAGAAACAAGAATTTATAATAGGCATTTCTTCTTGTTTTGATAAATTTCAAAGAAAAATATTTGGTGTTTCACAAATATTTGAATACAATGGTAATTATATTGTTACTGATTGTACTCCATTAACATCAATTCAGGAATATGAAAAAGCTTTTGAAAATTATTTAGAAGAGACATTAAGAAAGGCTTTATTAACACAAGGAAATACCAGTAAAGAGTTTAGACTTATCTTTCATATTAATAAATCTCCTAGTAATAAATATGAGATAAAAGCGATAAATAGTGTTATTAGTAAATTTAGTTATTTAAATATTAGTTATGCCATAGTACATTTAAATTATAATCATAATTTTAGATTGTTTAACAATGAAGGAAAGGATAATAATAGGAAAGGAATTTATATAAACATAGATGAAAATAAGACATTATTATCACTATCAGATAAGAGTATAAATCCACTTCTAATAGATATTGATAATCGATCTACATTTAAAGACAAAGATTATATTACTAAACAAATTTATTGGTTTTGTCATTTATCTTTTAGGAGCTTTATACCATCAAAAAAAACTGTAACCATGCAATATCCATATTTAATATCTAAATTAACAAATGAAATAAAAAATATTGAAGGATGGGATTATGATTTATTAAAGGGAATAGGAGATAAATTATGGTTTTTATAAAAGATGAAATTAATAGATTAAGGGAAAAATTGTTAAATGATATAACAGATATAGATGTGTATCTATATAACTATATTAGAGGAATTGAAAATAATACAGATATATTAATCCCTAATAATTTTAGAGAATTAGCAATATGTGGTTATTCTAATAAGAAAATTGATGAAAAAATAATGAATAATATTCTATCAAGGCCACCTATAAAAAATATGGATTTTAGGAGTAATATATATGAATTAATTGGGATTTTTTTGCTTAAACAAAATGATGATAATTTAGAAAATGATTTGATAAGAAAGTATGAAAATACTTCAGTAGAAAATAAATATTTGATATATAAAATTTATCCTCAAATACAAGAAAAATTAAAATATGATATTGCAGGAAATGATGACATAAAATCAATTATTATAAAAGATATATTAAATAGTAAAATGGAGTTGCCACAAAAAGAAACATATACGGAAATGATTAGATATGCTAGTAATATTAGTGATTTAATAATATTAGAAGATTTATATGAGAAAATGATAGGATTGGATATTCAATATCATGATGAACCTAAAGATATTATATTAGGAATACTAAAAGAATTCAATAATTCCATAAAAAGTGTGACTTTAAAAAGAAGAAAAAATCATGATAAATATGAGATAAAAGATGAATATGATGTTCAAGATTTATTACACGTAATTTTAAAATCCATATTTCCAAAAGTCACACCAGAAGAAAATACTCCACAGGTAGGTGGTAAAACTGAAAGAGCAGATTTTATATTCAAAGAATTTGGAATTATATTAGAAATAAAAATGATAAAAGATTCAGATAAGGACGAAAAAGAGTTTATTAAGCAAATAAAAATAGATATAGAGTCATATTATAGATATAATCCAAAATATATGATATTTTTTATTTATGATCCACAAAATAAGACTGTTGATATAAATCATTTTTATGATTTACAAGGAAAAACTAAAAAATTGGATGAGACAGGTGAATATGAATTTGATGTAATAACAATCTTAGGAAAATAAGAGTAAACGGAGGAATATAATGAAAAAAATTCTTGATATGACAGAAAAAGAGGCAAGAGATTATTTTTTGAAAAATTCGAGCTATTTTAATATGAGCTTACCAGAATATCTTGATTTTACAAATTTATTGGCAGATGTAGATAAAAAAATAAATAATTTGCCATTATCTACATTGTGGCATGATAAACCTGAAAAATATGATGATATAAACTATAAATTTCACCAAAATAAAGATGGAAGATTTGCTTGGAGAATGTTTCAATTAATACATCCTGCAATATATGTTGATTTAGTAAATTTGATTACTGAAACAAAAAATTGGAGACTAATTATAGATAGATTTAAAGAATTCAAAAGTAATGAAAAGATTGTATGTTGTAGCGATATAGTAGAGTCAAGCTCAAAGACTAAGGATCAAGGAGCATCTATAATGAATTGGTGGAATAATGTAGAACAAAAATCAATAGAATTATCATTAAAATATAATTGGATTGGTATAACAGATATAACAGATTGTTATGGTTCGATATATACACATTCAATTGCATGGGCACTGCATGGGATATCTACTGCAAAAACAAATCGAAAAGAAACATTAATTGGAAATGCAATTGATAAGAAAATAAGAAACATGACTTATGGACAAACTAATGGCATTCCACAAGGGAGCTCATTAATGGATTTTATAGCAGAAATAGTATTAGGGTATGGAGATTTATTACTTACTGAAATTTTAGAAGAGGAGAAAATTGAGGACTATACTATTCTAAGATATAGAGATGATTATAGGATATTTACTAAAGATGAATCAACTTTAAATAAAATTTTAAAATTACTATCTGAAAATTTATCAACTTTGAATTTTAAAGTGAATGCCCAAAAAACATCAATATCAAATGATATTATTTCCAAATCTATAAAACGAGATAAAATAGAAGCTTTGAATTTGAATTTTAATGGTGATTTTAGTATACAAAAGAAATTACTAGTTATACGAGAATTTGCAAATAAAAACCCCAATTGTGGAAGTTTAAAAACTATGTTAGTAGATTTTTATAAAGATACAATAGAGAAGTTGGAGAAGAAAAGAAACGACAATAAAGAAATTATTAGTATTATAGTTGATTTAATGTATAATAATCCTAATCTATACCAGATTTGTGTTATAATATTGAGTAAATTGTTATCTTTTGAAAATAAAGGTAATAAGGAATTGATAATTAAATGTATAGAAGAGAAATTTATCAAACTACCTAATACAGATTATTTAAGCATTTGGATACAAAGAATTACGCTTACATATAATGCAAAAAGAGAATTCAATTCAAAAATTTGTAAAATAATATATGACAGTACTGCTAAATTATGGAATTCAAGTTGGCTTAATATAGATATAAATGAAGAGTTAATTGTAGACAAAACAGTAATAAAAGAATTGACACCTGTTATTTCAAGTAAAGAACTAGATATATTTGATGATTATAATTGGTAAAAAATAGGAAAGGAAGGCACCCAAAGTTGTAAACCGCTATCAAGATTGTGTACATACAAAAAAGTAAATAGAAATTTCAAAGTGCAATTTGTTTGTTTTAAAGTGCAAAAATTGCACTTTAACTATTGATATTATATCTAATAACTGATATAATATATATGGAGGTATTTCTAATGGATAAAAAAGAAGAGTGGAATTTAGAGCTATCAGAATATATTAAACAAGGCGAACCAAATAGAGTAGAAAAGACAAAAACTTGGGAGACAGCAATAGGATTACAAGAGGTAGATGGATTAAAGCCTTCAAAATACTTAATTAAAACTGCTAAAGAACATATTGAAGGGAATATAGATATTGAAGAAGTAAAAACAAGAATAGATGAGTACTATGAAGTTCAAGGAAGTAGAAAAAACTTTGAAAAGGAAAATGAAGAAGCAGATAAAGTCGCAGTAAGAATTACAGAAATACTAAGTGAAAAAGCCTTTAACTTTTCTCCAACAGAATTATTAAATATCCATAAGAGATTATTTATAGATATTTTTGACGGTGCAGGAGTTTATAGAGATTATAATATTACGAAAAAGGAATGGGTATTAAATGGAGATACAGTAACATATGCATCATGTCAAAGTATAAAAGAAACTTTAGAATATGATTTTGAACAAGAAAAAGCTTTTTCATATAAAGGATTAAGCTTAGATGAATCTATAAATCATTTATGTTCTTTTACTGCTAATATATGGCAGATACACCCCTTTTGCGAAGGAAATACAAGAACAACAGCTGTATTTATTATTAAATATTTAAGAACTTTTGGATTTGATATTAATGATGAAGTATTTGCTGATAATTCATGGTATTTTAGAAATTCATTAGTAAGAGCTAATTATACAAATTTCCAAAAGAATATATTTGAAGATACTTCATTTTTGGAGAAGTTCTTTTATAATTTACTAACAAATAGTAAATATGAATTAAAGAATAGATATACACATATAGATAATATTCAAAGTGCAAATGAAAATAATTTAAAGGGCAATAATTGCACTTTAGAAGAACTAGCAATAATAAATATATTAAAGGTTAATCCATCAACAACACAAGAAGAAATAGCAATTCAAATTAATAAATCTGTAAGAACGGTTAAAACATATATGGCAGAAATGCAAGAGAAGGGATTAATAGAAAGAAAAAATGGCAAGAAAAATGGAGAATGGCAAGTAAATGTATAATCATATGATATTATAAAAAGGCGAGAACTAATCTCGCCTTGAATTATTCCTCAAAACACCCCATAACAAGCTGAGCTCCATCAACAAAACCATTTCTATAGTATTTCTCATTCCAGTAATATAAATAATCCATAAAATTCTTATCAAGCTGATCAAGTTGCTTTTGAACAAATTTCTTATTGTTATTAGGTACATTTTTTAGTATCTTTTCTACTATTTCTTCAAAATAGATGAAATATTTTTTATCTTGAGGGGACATCTCACAAAAAGCAGTTTCCTCTCTAAATTCTAACCATTCTTTTAATATATCATTTTCATTAACTTCTCTAAAATTATTCATAAATAAAAACCTCCATAAAAATTAAAATTTTAATAGCAAAAAATGCTTTTCAAAAGTTCAGCAAATACCAATTTTGAGTACGAACACATGTACATTACCTATTGGGAAAAAATTGGGTAATAAACCCTCAAAAAATGCCCTAAAAATGCACAAATGTTCTTAAAGCCAAAATCAATAAATTTACTGAAATACCAACAAAAACTCTAATTTTCACAAAGGTACAAAAAGCCGTCAACCGCCGCTCATAACCCGAAGGTCGTAAGTTTTTACTTTACCTACAAACCCACTGAAAAATCTCTGTTAAAGCAACTTATAGAGACCTTTATTACTAAAAAGTAATTGTGTACTGTTAAAAAACATAAAAATAAAATTTCATAAAGTTTGGAGAAAGCATATTAAAATAGTGTAATTTAATAAAATGATATTTATTATGAAATAGAAATAAAAACGAGTTTTAATAAATTAATTTCTAAAAGCATAATAACTAGTTAATTGCAATAAAATATGATATACTATTTAAAAATAAAATAGAAATGATAAACATCAAAAATACAACCATCCCGTGACCATCCAACTTATATTATCATAGATTTAATGATATAAAATATAAAAAAACATCAAAAAATCTGGAGGAAAAAATAAAATATTATGAATAATATATATTTATCAAAGTCAAGATATTGCAAGGCAAGGCAATGTAAAAAAATAATATGGTTAAAAAAATATAAACCAGAATATGCAATTCAAAAAGCGAGAGATATAGTATTAGAAAATGGAACAAAAGTTGGACAACTTGCAAAAGGTTTATTTGGAAAATATGAAAATATAGATTTTAATGAAAATCTTAATATTATGATTGACCAAACCAAAAAGTTATTAAAAAATAAACCTAATATTATAACAGAAGCTTCTTTTAATTATAACAACAATTTTTGTAGTGTTGATATATTAAAAAATGATATAGATGGTGTTGAAATTTATGAAGTTAAAAGTTCTACGGAAATTAGTGACATTTATTTAGATGATGTTTCTTATCAATATTATATATTAAATAATTTAGAATTTAATATAAAGAAAGCATGTATTGTATATATTAATAATAAATATGTAAAACAAGGAAATTTAGAATTAAATAAATTATTTAACATCGAGGATGTAACTGAAATTGCGAAATCAAAGCAGCAAGAAATAGAGAATAATATATATGAATTGAATAAATATATGGAAGAACACATGGACAATGAACCAAAAGATGATATAGGAATAAAATGCTTTAAACCATATGAATGTGAATTTTGGGAATATTGCACAAGAAATTTACCTAAACCAAATGTATTTGATATAAAAGGTGGCATGCATTTAGATAAGAAGTTTGAAAAATATTATGATGGAAAAATTTCTTTTAATGACCTACAAAATGAAAATATTAATCCTAAATATTTAGAACAAATAGATTTTGAATTAAATAATTTACAACCTAAAATAGATAAAGATTACATCAAAGAGATAATAAAAGCTTTGAATTATCCACTATATTTTTTAGACTACGAAACATACCAAGTAGCTATTCCAGAAATAGATGGAACTAGGCCATATCAACAATTACCTTTTCAGTATTCATTACATATTATAAAAGAAGAAGGAGCAGCAATAGAACATAAAGAATTTTTAGCAGAAATAGAGGATAAAGACTTTATTAGGCATTTTGCAGAAAATCTAATAAAAGATATACCTGATAATGGGAGTGTTATTATTTATAACAGAGCTTTTGAACCAGCAAGAAACAGAGAAATTGCAGAAATGTACCCAGATTTAAAAGATGAACTGGAAAGAATAAATTGTAATATGATAGATTTCCTAGAACCGTTTAAACAAAGAAAATATTATACTAAAGAAATGCAAGGTTCGGCTTCAATTAAGTATGTATTGCCAGCACTGTACCAAAAGGATTCAGAACTTGATTATCATAATCTACCAGTAGTACATAATGGTGAAGAAGCATCCGAAGCGTTCTTAAGTCTAAAAGGAAAATCAAAAGAAAAGCAAAAAGAAATAAGAAATGGATTGTTAGTATATTGCCAATTGGACACATATGCAATGGTAAAAATATGGATGAAATTTAAACAGATATTAAGTAAATAATGCTTGGAAATGTCAATATAAAGAAAGTAAAAAAAGGCTAGAAATACTTGTTAAAAAAGGAGTAAATTTAATGAAGATAGATAAAGAAAAATTTATAAAAGATATAGAAAAAGATTTGGGCATAAAAAAATATGAAGAACAAGTAAATACTAATGATGATTTCAAGAAAAAAATTAACGATTCGAATTTTGAAGATTTAGGAGATTTTTTTAAAGAGATTTTTGAAAAAAATCAGGGATATCAATCTAATGTTTTAGATATAGAAGGAACTTGTAAAATTAGTAAAGAAGAAGCAAAAAAAGGTTGTGAAAGAGAAATTAAGATTAAAAGAAATTTTTTTGATAAAAAAGAAAATAAGTTGAAAAATAAAAAAGTAAAAATAAGAGTTAAAATACCAAAAGAAATAAAACAAGGTCAATCAATATTAATATATGGGGAAGGAAATGAGGATAAAAAATTAAATAAAGGAAATTTACTTGTTAAGATAGTTATAAAAAATAATTAAAATAGGAGATAAAAGATTATGGATTTATATGAGAAAAATGGAAATATATTATACATATTAAATGTATTAAAAAAATATAGTGATTTTGACCATAAGTTATCAGCAGTAGAAATTCAAAGAAAAGTAGCAGAAATATATAATGTAGAAATAGACCCGAGAACAATTAGGAGAAACATAAATCTTTTAAAATATAAATTGAATTATGATATTAGTACAAGAGACGAAAACGGAAAAGGGTATTATATAAATCGTGATCCAGCTACTGAGTTTGAGCCAGGAGAAATAAGAGCAATAATTGATAATTTTAGTTATGCAAATTATATAGTTCCAAGTGTAGCAAAAGAAATAATAAAAAAATGTAAAAATATGCAAACGGTATATGAAAATGCAAAACTAAAAGATTATCAGATTTATTCTGTTAATAATAAAACAGAAAACGCAGAAGTAATAAAAAATATTGAAGATATTTCAGATAGTATTTATTATAATAATAAAATTAAATTTGAATATTGGAAGTATGTAATAACAAACAAATTAGAGAAAACAATAGTAAGTACACCTATAGTTTCTCCATATGCGATTGTCTATAATAAACAAGAATTTTATTTGATTGCAATAAAAGAAGGTCAACAGAAATTCTATAATTATAGGCTAGATAGAATAAGAAATATACAAATTTTAGATGAAAAAATTAAAATTAAGAAAAGTAAAAGTGATATTAAAGAATTTGCAGAATCATCCACAGAAATGTTTGGAGGAGAAAAAGAGGAAATTGAAGCAATATGTCATATATGGCTTTTAGATACTATATTTGAGACTTTTGGAAGAAATGTTACAATAAAAAAAATACCAAAAGATGATGATCATTTTAAACTAATTGTTGATACAAATTCTATGGGATTTAGAATGTGGGCAATGAGAAATGTAGATTTAGTGGAAGTAAAAAAACCATTACACTTAAGAGAAGAAATGAAGAAAATTGTGAAAAATGCATTTGAAAAATATAATACATAAAGAAATTTATATAACGAAATGTCAAAAAAATAAAAGCTTTGGGTTCAGTATAGATTCCAAGACTTTTATTTTTTATGATAATGTACATTATATGACCAAGCATATTGATGAAATTTTATTACCGTAATACAATTTTTAAAAAATTGAATATATTAGCAAGAGAATTAATTCAAGATGCTTTTCTATGTTGTTGAACAAAATGATATTAAAAGTATGACAGAATATAGATGCTAATAAATATACACTTTCAGAAATAAAAGAAATTTTAAATATACTAAATGATTATTTAAAAGAAATAAAAATATATTACTAAAATGGAGTGTGAAAAAATGATGTTAAATATGGATAATCAATTATCAAAAGAGAATGATTGTATAGAAAATATAATCAAAGAAGAAAAATTAATAGAAGGTACTATTTTTATAAATAAAGCTAATATTTATAATTGTTTTAATAAATTGATACTAAAAAATTACAATAGCAAAAATGATTTGGAGAAAGAAGAGATAATAATAGATAAAATAAATAAGCGAATTATAAAAGAAGATATTTTAAATAAAAGTAAAAGATTTAAAAATGGAAATAATAAACAAGACATTGTTGCTCTTGATATTTTAGAGTGTAAAATAAAAAATAAAAAGTATTTTTCAGAAAGTAGAAGGTTATGGTTTGAAGAAATTATTGATAGAGGAGATTTGTATACGAATGTAATTTATGTATTCCTAATTGTCAAAGAATTAAATGCAGTTAAACAAGAACAGTACAAATTTTTAGGGTTATATAAGTTAATAGATTATGATAAAAAAAACAATCTCAGATTATGGGAAAAACAAAATTTTCAAAATAATATAGTACCATTAAATGATGATGAAATAATAAAAGTAATTAAAAATATCGAGAATGGAAGGATTATTAAATGACAATAGACTTAGAAGGTACAATAATGTCAAAATATACTTTTGAAAATTTTGTAGTAGGAAAGAATAATGAATTTGCTTATAAGATTGCAAAAAGTGTAGCCGAAAAGAAGATGAGCTATAATCTATTTTTTATATATGGAGATGTTGGTGTTGGAAAGACACATTTAATGTATGCGATTGTAAACCAAATAACAAGAGATTTTCCTAATGAAAATGTTGTATATTTAACAGCAGAAGAATTTACAAATCAATTAATTAATTCAATAAAAAAGAAAAAATATGAACAATTTAGAAGATGGTATAGAAATATTGATTTTTTATTAATAGACGATATTCAATTTATTGTGGGAAAAGAAAGAATTGAAGAAGTAGTACTTAATGTATGTGATTTTTTATATCATAATCAAAAGAAACTTGTTATAGCAAGTAGTTGTAAAATTAACAATTTTATTGTGTCATCACAAAGATTAAAAACAAGATTTGCAAATGGAGTATTGGCTAATATTTCTATGCAAGAATATAAAACAAGACAAGCTATTTTAGTCAATAAAATAAAAGATGAAAATATAGAAATAAATAAAGAAATACTAACATATATAGTTAAAAAATCTAATTTAAGTATTAGAGCAATGATGGGATTAGTTAATACGATAAAAGCACATAAAGATTTAATTAGAAACTCAATTCCTGAAGAAAAAATAAAAATGTTAATAGATGATATGTTATATAAATAATTATTGTCAAAAGAAGTAGAAATAATTTGGTAAAAATACCAGCAATGGTCAAAAATAAAAGTAAATGAATGTTGAAATCTTTGTTTTTGCATGTGCAGTTATAAGTGCGAAAAGTCAATAAACCGCAAGAAATAATTTGAGTTATTTCTTGCGGTTTATGTCTTATTATTGAGTCAATAGAATTATATTAACTCAAATCTATCACATCTAAATCTCTAATCGCAGGATTATACAATTGATGTCCTTTGTAATCAAATCTAGACCCATGGCAAGGGCAATCCCAAGTCTTATCAAGATTATTCCAACTAAGGAGACAACCTAAATGTGTACAAATAGGATTAACAGCAAAAATTTTTCCATCATTATCTTTATAAATTCCAATTGTTTGCCCATTATATTTAAGTACATGTCCTGAGTCATTTTTTATTTCTTCAAAATTACCAGCTTTTTTACTTCCTGACATGACAGAATTATCTTCAATTACATCCAAATCAGCATCAGGTACCTTAAATTTATTAATCACAAAAGAATTAGTAGTTTCTTTTATCATATTACCAAGTTCCACATTATTCTTAATAGGGTGTAATCTGGTAGCTTTAAATACATTCTCATATTCATTTTCGCGACCTAAAATTTTATCAACAATAATATTACCAGCAACATTCGAAGAAGTCATTCCCCATTTATTAAAGCCAGTACCAATATACATATTAGGCATAAAGTGGGAAAATTCACCAATATAAGGAATCTTATCAAGCGTAATACAATCTTCCGTATTCCATTTATACAAAACTTTACAATCTGGATAATATTTTCTTACTTCATATTCTAAAATACTATAAGCATTTGATAAATCTATTTTGCTTCCAGTCTTATGATCTGCACCACCTACTAACAAAAGTCTTTTTCCACAAGAACCACTAAAATTTGCAAATCTATATGAAAAAGTAGGTTGCTTGGAATTTATATACATTCCGTCAAAAGTTTTATCTCCAATATCTACAGCAATTACATAAGATGTTGATTGATACATCTTCAAAAAATAATATCCTAAACGGTCAATAAAAGGATAATGAGAGGCTAGTATTACATATTTTGACCTAACGACATAATCTTTACATGATGTTATAAACTCATCATTTTCCTTTTTAATATTTTGAACAAGCGTATCTGTATAAATTTCACCTGTACCTTTTGCAAGATTTAAACTAGCACCACCTGGACTATTTTCAACGATGCCATCTCCAACAGAAACTGAACCAACCGAACCAGCATTAACTAAGCCATCAATCGCACTAGAACCATTAGAAGTAATACATTTTGCCAATCCATACGCATATTTTATAGGATTAAACTCAGCTTGATTTGGAAACCTTAAAGCACCTAACACATTAAAGGGAAGAGGAGTAGATGTAACAAATTCGCTTTTAAACCCAAGAGAATTTACAGCTTTATTTTCTAATTTAATTTTTTCTAATTCATCCAAATTATTAGTATAAACATAACTATCTTGTCTTACAAAATCACAGTCAATATTTTCATCATTTATAATCTGATAAATATTTTCTATGGCATCTTGATTTGCGTACAAATATTTCTTAGCCATAGATTCACCTAAAGAGTCAATTAAATATTTATATATAAGATTATGCTGACTTGTTATTTTTGCAGTAGTATGCCCAGTTGTTTTACTGGCAATATCTTTCTCTTTCTCCAAAAGAACAACATTATATCCTTGTTTTGTTAAATAATAACCGCAAGTAAGTCCAAAAATACCAGCACCTACTATACAAACATCAGTAGATATGTCCTTTTCTAATTTATTAAACTTATTTTTATTTTCTATAGAATCAAGCCAAAAAGAATTCATAAGATACCTCCATTAGATCTAATTATGCTCATAGTTGCCAAAGCATTACTATATTAACTAAATATAGTTTGAATTAAAGTCAGTCCGTATAACACAAAAAAGAGATAATTAGCTAAAGATGAAACTGTTCTTTTTTATGTGAGTTTAGCTAATAAAGTTATACGACATTCACTGAATATGTATACTAATTAAATTCTATATTAAGATTATGTACAAGCACATAAAAAATTATTCGACAAATATGCTAACTAGATAAATATCTTTGATTAAATATGTAGTACCAGTTATAACAATAAAATTAGTGAAACAACTAATTAAGTAAATAATTTTAACTAATTATTGGATAATTTAATAAGAAATGAAAATAAACACACATTGAAACATCTAGTATTTTAAATAATAATTTTAGTTGAGCGAGCTTTTAAATAAAAATGTTTAGTGACACGAAATTTATATATAATAGGAATTAAAGAAATAAAAACAATAAAGCGAAAGTATCAATGCAGAAGAAAATAAAGCATTGATACTTTCTTGAAATAAATCTTTTATCAGCAAAGGAAGAAAAAAATATGGATGTCCTTTACTTTACATAATTGTAACACAATAAAAATGCAAAGTTTGTAGAAAACTGTCGAAAAGCTTAAAAAACTTGAAAAAACACAAAAAAATTGAGATATAATAAGCTTTCTTGGAGCGAAAAGCAAAATAACATTGTGAAAATCGCAAAAACTAAAGAATTTACCTTGTAAATTAAGATATTCTAAAATAAAATATAAAAAATTTAATATTTTGTAGAAAATAGTCGAACTATATGTTATATTATTTATAGTAGGATTGGTGAAAGAATGAACAAAAAAAGCATAAAGATAATACTAATAGAACTTTTTATATTAATACTAGCAATTATTGGGGTAAATAGTAATCTAATGCAATATACACCAAGTTGTTTGTTTTACGAAGCTACAAATCTTCAGTGTCCTTCTTGTGGGGGAACAAGATGTGTAGAAAATATATTAAAAGGTAATTTTAAAGAAGCTTTTTTGTTTCATCCAATATTTTTTATAACCATTTTTTATTTATTACTTTGTAATATAGTATATTTAATTAACTTAAATAAGAAAAATAAAATTTTAACATGGATATATCCAAAATATTGGTATACTATAATTTTTGCTGTAATCCTAGTAATATATGGAATACTACGTAACCTAGTCTAGTAAAAAAACAGCCAAGGTTTAACAAAAAGTAAATAAATTAATAGACATTAAGTAATACATATATAGTGTGATTTTAAATAATAAAATCAGGTTTGCCCAAAAGAAAAATTTCCTAAGAGAGTTTATTAAAATAAAGGAGGATTTTTTATGGACGAAAATAACAAAGATGATGTTATAAAAAATGATAACAATAATATCGAAGCAAATGATCAAACTATAGAAAAAACTGAAACAAATGTAGTAAAAGAAGAGCAACCAGTCCAAAAGCAAGAAAATGTGAATAACAACAATACAACAGCAAACCAGCAACAAAAAGATAAGAAAGGATTTAGTATAGCAGCTTTAGTTCTTGGTATTGTAGCAATTGTACTTTGCTGTGTATGGTATATATCAATACCATGTGGAATTTTGGCTATTGTTTTTGGTACTATAGGACTAAGATCAAGCAAAAGAGGAATGTCAATATCAGGAATTGTTACAGGTATTATTGGTATAATCATTTCTATATTTATAATATTTATGATAATTATTTCGGGATTTACACAAGGATTAATTGAAGGTATTACAAATGGAATTGAACAAAATAATTATTCAGACTTTGATGATGATCACTACAATTATAAGTATGATAGTTTTTATAACTTTTAATGCTTAATATTATTATAAAGCAAATGAATTAAGTACAATAGCAAATAATATTAAGAAATTAATTACGGTATTTATCAAATTAAATACATATATACAAAAAGAAAAAATAGGAGGGAGTTTTTATGAACGAAGACAAAGAAAATGAAGTAAACAATGTTGAAAGCGAGGTAAATCAAGCAACCAATACTGCACCAGCAAATGACAAAAAAGGCTTCTCAATTGCTGCATTAGTATTAGGAATAATTGCACTTGTACTTTGTTGTATTTGGTATGTATCTATACCTTGTGGTATTATCGCATTAATACTTGGAATTATAGGTTTAAAATCAAGCAAAAGAGGAATGTCAATTGCAGGAATTATTACAGGTGTTATTGGTATGATACTAAGTATTGTATTAGTAATAGCAATTGTTATGTTAGGTGTAAGTATTTTTAATAGTGCTAAAGATGCAATCGAAGATAGCGATTATCCATCAAGCTATTACTACTACAATGACTAGGAATTAGTAAACTATGAAGAATGGAGAAAAAGTTGCTCTTCCTTACCAAAGTGTTAAAGAAGAGCATTATAAAAAATATAGTATAGCATCTATTGTATTAGGAATTTTATCAATAGTTTTATCATCCTTTTTTCATATATCGATCTTATGTGGCATTATAGCAATTGGATTTGGAGTTTCGAGTGTGAAAAGTGGAAAGAAAGTTCTTTCAATAATCGGAATTATTTCAGGAGCTATTGGTATTGTCCTTACAGCTGTAGTTGCTATAAATTTATTATCATTTATAACAAGTAGTTCTTTTAGGTTTATTACAGAATTATTTGAAGAATTAAAAAAAATAACAAGCTTATTTTAATTTAAGCTTGTTTTTTTTATATAGCTAAATAACTTACTACGATTTTTATCGACAAAAATTATAGTAATTTATTGTACAAATAAATTTCTTTTGATATAATGAGCCATAGTATCATATACTGTAAAAGTATATATATTCAATAATGTCATAGCTACGCAGTTTAAATAAGACAAAAGGAAGAATTTATGACAGAATGGAGGCAAATATGTGCGAAAAAAATTGTATGGACGAAAAGTTATCTAACGAAATGAAAGAATTACTTAAAAATTATTCACAAGACAAATCAAATTTAATTCAAATTTTGAATGAAGTTCAAGAAAAGTATGGTTATATTCCAAAACAATCACAAATTGAAATTTCTAATTATTTATCAATTCCAATGGCAGAAATTTATGGTGTCATAACATTTTATTCTCGTTTTACTCTAGAACCAAAAGGAAAATATAATATATCAGTATGTCTAGGTACAGCTTGCTTTGTTAAAGGTTCACAAGCTTTATTAGATAGATTAAAAGAAAGACTTAAAATAGATGAAGGCGGGACTACTCCAGATGGTAAATTTTCTATTGATGCAACAAGATGTGTTGGAGCATGTGGTTTAGCACCTGTATTTACTATAAATAATGAAGTATATGGTAAAGCAACAGTAAAAAAACTAGATGAAGTATTAGATGAATATATGAAAAAAGAAGACTAATACTAACTATTTTGTAGCGACAACATAGTTAATCTTCAAAAGGAGGAACATTTTGAAAAAAGATTTATTAAAAACAAATTGCTTTGACGTAGAAGAAAAGATGATAATAATTGGAAGTTGTTTGGAATATATGTTTCCTAAAATATATAATGAATTAAATGAAATTTCAGAAAATATTTATGATGTATGTCTAGAAGATACACATTTAAATATGGTTATTACAAAAATTGCAGGGATGGTAGCAAGAAAAAAATGTAAAGAACTAACATTTGTAACAGTAGATAAATCACCACATTGTGTACAATTACATTATGTAGTAAAAGAATTAGAAAATATAATGGATTTAAAAGATATAAAGATAAAAAATTATGTAGCTACAAGTGATGGATTAATTGAAATACCAATAGAAGTTATAGGATTATCTAAAAACCTGGCAAAATTAAAAGAAAAGCTAAATTAAACAATCACTAAACTGAAGCTTCACACAAAAAACTAAAGATGGATTAATATATCGAAAGGAGAAAAGTATGAAAACTTTAGAAGAAATTCACCAAATAAGAGAACAAAAAAGAAAAGAATTGGACTTAAGAGTAAATATCAAAGCAGATACAAGAGAAAAACATATTTTAGTATGTAGAGGAACGGGTTGTACGTCTTCAAAATCACCAGAGATTATAGAGAATTTTAGAAAGATTATAGATGAAAAAGGTATCCAAAATGTAAGAGTTATTCAAACAGGATGCTTTGGTTTATGCGCCAAAGGACCTATTGTTATAATTCGTCCAGAGGATACCTTTTATGCTATGGTAACTCCAGAGGATTGCAGAGAAATTATAGAAAAACATATAGAAAAAGGTGAAATTGTAGAAAGACTACTTTGCAAAGATGTTGATAATACAATGGTTAATCGTTTAGATGAGCTTAATTTCTATAAAAAGCAAAAGCGTATTGCTTTAAAAAATTGTGGTATTATTGATCCAGAGCAAATTGACGAGTACATAGCATTTGATGGATATAAAGCATTAGAACAAGTTTTAACATCAATGTCTCCAGATGATGTAATTAATGAGATTACTGAATCTGGATTAAGAGGTCGTGGAGGAGCCGGTTTCCCAACAGGTAAGAAATGGCTGTTTACTAAACAAGCTGAAGGCGACCAAAAATATGTTGTATGTAATGCAGATGAGGGTGACCCAGGTGCTTTTATGGATCGTAGTATTTTGGAGGGTGATCCACATAGTGTACTAGAGGCAATGGAGATTGCAGGTTACAGTGTTGGTGCAGATAAAGGATATATCTATGTAAGAGCAGAATATCCAATTGCTGTACAAAGGCTTCAAGTTGCAATAGATCAAGCAAGAGAATATGGATTACTTGGAAAAAATATTTTTGGTACAGATTTTTCTTTTGATATAGAAATTAGATTAGGTGCAGGTGCATTTGTCTGTGGAGAGGAAACAGCACTTCTAGAATCTATAGAAGGAAGAAGAGGGCAACCACGTGTTAAACCTCCATATCCTGCAAATTCTGGTTTATGGGGTAAACCAACATTAATTAACAATGTTGAAACATATGCAAATATTACTAGAATTATCTTAAATGGTGCTAAATGGTATGCAAGTATTGGTACAGAAAAATCTAAAGGAACTAAAGTTTTTGCCTTAGGTGGAAATGTAAATAATATCGGACTTGTAGAGGTACCAATGGGAACGACTTTAAGAGAAATCGTTTTTGATATAGGTGGAGGAATTCCAAATGGTAGAGAGTTTAAAGCTGCTCAAACTGGTGGTCCTTCTGGTGGATGTATTCCAAAAGAGCATTTGGATACTCCAATAGATTATGAATCTCTTTCAAATATTGGTTCTATGATGGGTTCTGGTGGACTAATTGTTATGGATGATTCTAAATGTATGGTTAATATTGCTAAATTCTATCTAGACTTTACAGTTAGCGAAAGTTGTGGTAAATGTACACCATGTAGAATTGGTACAAAGAGAATGTTGGAAATATTAGAAAGAATGTGTGAAGGTAAGGCTGATGAAGATGATTTATATAAATTAGAGAAATTAGCGTTAAATATTAAAAAATCTGCTATCTGTGGACTTGGTCAAACAGCTCCAAACCCAGTTTTAAGTACTTTAAAATATTTTAGGGATGAGTATATGGAGCATATTAAATATAAAAAGTGTAGAGCTGGTCAATGTAAAGCTTTAGCAAATATAGAGATTGATCCAAAGAAATGTAAAGGTTGTGGTATTTGTAAAAGAAATTGTCCTGTTAATGCAATTACAGGTGAGCCAAGACAGCCACATAAAATTGATCCGGATGTATGTATTAAATGTGGTACTTGTGTTGATAAATGCCCATTTAAAGCTATTATGAACTAGTAAGGCAAAAGGTTGTTATAAGAATGAATTTGCCAAGTCCAAGTGAAGGGAGAATTAAGATGGAAGAGAATTTAGTAACATTAAAAATTGATGATAAAGAAGTTAAAGTGAAGCAAGGAACTACTATTTTGCAAGCTGCAAAGCAAGCAGGAATTGATATACCTACATTATGTTTCTTAAAAGATATTAATGAGGTTGGAGATTGCAGAATGTGTATAGTGGAAGTTGATGGAAGAAAAGGATTTGCAACTTCTTGTATTCAAAAGGCTGAAGAAGGTATGGTTGTGCATACACATTCACCAGCTGTTATGGAAGCAAGAAGAGTTATACTAGATTTAATCCTTTCTAATCATCATCGTGATTGTTTAACTTGTAGTCGTAATGGTAATTGTGAGTTACAAGCATTAGCAATGAAATTTAATGTTCAACATGTTGAATTTGAAGGTGAAATGACAGAACATAAAGTTGATGATAAATCTCCAGCGATTATGAGGGATTTTAATAAATGTATTTTATGTAGAAGATGTGTTGCTGCATGTAAGAATGTACAAGAAATTGGTGCTATAGATTGTATTAATAGAGGTTTTGAATCTTGTATTTCTACAGTTGGTGATCATAGTTTAAATGATGTTAACTGTACTTTTTGTGGTCAATGTATAGAGGCTTGTCCGACAGGGGCTTTGAAGGAGAAAGAATATATTAAAGATGTTTGGAGAAATTTAAAAGATCCAGATATTTATACTGTTGTTCAAACAGCTCCTGCTGTTAGAGTAGCTTTAGGTGAAGAGTTTGATATGCCTATTGGAACAAATGTAACTGGTAAAATGGTTTCTGCATTGAAGAGTTTAGGATTTGATAGAGTTTTTGATACAAATACAGGTGCAGATTTAACTATTATGGAAGAGGCTAATGAATTTATAGATCGTTTTTCTAAACAAGAATGTTTACCAATGATTACATCTTGTAGTCCAGGCTGGGTAAGGTTTGCAGAAAAGAATTATCCAGATTTATTAGGACATTTATCAAGCTGTAAATCTCCACATCAAATGTTTGGAGCAATGGTTAAATCATATTATGCCAAAAAATATAATGTAGATCCAAAGAAAATATGTATGGTTTCTGTTATGCCTTGTATTGCTAAGAAATACGAATGTCAAAGAGAAGAAATGGAAGTTGATGGTCTTCGTGATGTTGATTATGTAATTACAACAAGAGAATTGTCTAGAATGATAAAACAAGCAAATATTGAGTTTACTCAATTACAAGATGATGTATTTGATGAGCCAATGGGAGAAGCTACAGGTGCTGGCGCTATTTTTGGAACTACAGGTGGTGTTATGGAAGCAGCATTAAGAACTGCAGCAGATACTTTGGAAGGTAAAGACTTACCTCAATTTGAATATGAAGCTGTAAGAGGTGGTAAAGGTAGAAAAGAAGCAACTGTAGAAATTGCTGGTAAGAAAATTAAAGCAGTTGTAGTAAGTGGTTTAAGTAATGCAAGAAAAATAATGGATGAGATAAGAGAAGGAAAAGCAGATTATCAATTTGTAGAAATAATGGCTTGCCCAGGTGGATGTGTAATGGGTGGAGGCCAACCAATAAAGAGTTCTAAGATAAGAAGTGAAGTTGATGTTAGAAAATTAAGAGCAGACGCTTTATATACAATAGATGAAAAGAGTGTAATAAGAAAATCACACGAAAGTCCAGTAATGAAGCAAATGTATGAAGAATTTTTACAAAAACCAGGAAGCGAAGTAGCTCATAAATATTTACATACACATTATACAGCTAAAAATATGTATGATATCTAGGATTAGCAGGGATTTAGGGGGATTTGGGGACGGTCCTAAAATCCCTGTTTTTCCCTGTTCTATAATAATGAAAAGTGAAAAAAGCTTATTAGTCAATAATGTGTTAGCTAAATAGGAATATAAGGAGTAAGATATGAATACTGAATATGAAATTAGAGTACTAGAAATTGATAAAGAAAAATTAATAAAAAAGCTAGAAGAATTAGGTGCAGAATTTAAAGGCGATAATGAACAAAAAAGATATGTTTATGACATAATTCCAAAGGAAGATGGTAAATGGATTAGATTAAGAACAAATGGAAGAAAAACAACACTTACATATAAAAAAATGTAGTAAAGACAACAATAGATGGTACAAAAGAATTAGAAGTAGAAGTTTCTGATTTTGAAAAGACAAATGAACTATTAGAAAATATGGGAATTAAGAGTAGAGGATATCAAGAAAATAAAAGGACTCAGTATATTTTGAATGGTGTAGAAATAGATATAGATTCATGGCCAATGATTCCTACTTATGTCGAAATTGAAGGGAAAAATGAAGAAGAGGTAATGAATACGTTAGAAATATTAGAATTGCCAAAAGATAAAGTTACAACTTTGGATGTTGATAGTGTTTATAAGAAGTATGGAATTGATTTGAAGGTAATTAAAGTGTTAAAATTTTAATAAAGAAAAGATAAAGGGGGAATTAAAAGATGAAACAGAAAAGTAATGAAGAAATAAAAAATAATGAAAATATAAAAATGAAAGAAAAACATAAGGTTAATTGGTTTCAAGCATTATGTTGCTTACTTTTTTGGATAATTTTAATAAAAGTATTTATTGATGTATGTTTAAAAATTGGTGGATTAGTTGGTTTAATAAGTTCAATGTAATTTTGTATTAATCTAGAATTATAAGTAAATTAAAACAATAAAGTATTTGCGTATTAAAGCAAGTACGTTAATATTTAAAAAATCAGAATTTAACTTTTGGTTAATAACATATCATACTGACTACTCATACTAATAGAAAAAAATAAAAATAAACTATATAATAGCAAAAGAAAAATTGCGGAAAACTAAAAATACTTGCAAAAATGAAGTGAATAATATTTAATATATGAGTTGGTTTTAACGAGAAACTTACAGATAATTTGAAACTTTAAGGATAGCATATAGAAAGTTGATAAATAGGAATTTTAAGGGATAAACTTGAATTTCTAAAGGAGGAACAAAAAAGTATGGTAATAGACAAAATAAAAAAAGTAAATAACGCAGAAGATGAGAAGCCACAAAAAAATACCAAAGCTGCGGATATGCTAGTTGGTAAATGGGTAAAATGCGATGCATGTAAAGAGATACTATATAAAGATGATGTTCACAATAATTTTAGTGTATGTCCAAATTGCGGTAAACACTTTAGAATATCAGCAAGAAGAAGAATAAAACAAATAATAGATGAAGGAACATTTGTAGAAACATACGAAAATATGCCAGAAACAGACCCTATACATTTTGATGGTTATCTAAAGAAAATAGAAACATTAAAAGAAAAAACCAAAATACAAGAGGCTGTTACAACAGGATTTGGAGAAATACATGGTAATAAAGTAGTAATAGCTGTAATGGATGGAAATTTCTTAATGGGAAGTATGGGAAGTGTTGTAGGAGAAAAAATAACACTTGCTATAGAAGACGCAATAAAAGAAAAATTACCATTTATAATTTTTTGCGTGTCTGGTGGAGCTAGAATGCAAGAAGGCATGGTATCATTAATGCAAATGGCAAAGACTTCAGCTGCAGTTGCAAAATTAGATGATGCAGGCCTGTTAAATATAACTGTACTTACAGATCCAACAACTGGAGGAGTTACAGCGAGTTTTGCAAGTTTAGGAGATATAATTTTAGCAGAGCCTAATGCATTAATTGGTTTTGCAGGACCAAGGGTTATAGAACAAACAATAAAACAAAAATTACCTGAAGGTTTCCAAAGATCAGAATTTTTATTAGAACATGGCTTTATAGATAAAATAGTAGAAAGAAAAGACATGAAGAAAACTTTAGCACAAATATTAGAGTTACATAAAAACTAAGATAGGAGATGAAATTAATGAGTAAAAAAACAGCATGGGATATAGTTATGCTTGCAAGAGATTCACAAAGACCAAAAGCAAAGGACTACATAGAAAGTATCGTAGATGATTTCATCGAATTTCATGGTGATAGAGCCTTTGGAGATGATAAATCTATAATTGGTGGAATTGGTAGAATAAATGGTACAGTAGTTACAGTTATAGGGCAAGAAAAAGGTAGTACAACAAAAGAAAAAATGGAAAGAAATTTTGGTATGACAAATCCAGAAGGATATAGAAAAGCTTTAAGACTTATGAAACAAGCAGAAAAGTTCCATAGACCAATAATTACATTTGTAGATACTCCAGGAGCATATCCAGGACTAGGAGCAGAAGAAAGAGGTCAAGGAGAAGCAATAGCAAGAAACTTGATGGAAATGTCTAGATTAAAAACGCCAATAATTTCTATAGTAATTGGTGAAGGTTCAAGTGGTGGAGCTTTAGCAATTTGTATTGGTGACAGAATAGCGATGTTAGAAAATAGTGTATATTCTGTATTATCACCAGAAGGATTTGCAAGCATTTTATATAAAGATGCAAGCAAAAATAAAGAAGCAGCAGAAAAAATGAAAATCACAGCTAAAGACTTAAAAGAATTAGGTATAATAGATGACATTATAAAAGAAAAAGATAATCAAGAAGAAAATTTAGAGTTTGTATCAGCAGAACTAAAAGAATATATTACAAAAACTCTAAAAAAATTAACTAAGTTAAAAACTGAAGATTTATTAAATCTTAGGTATGAAAAATATAGAAAAATAGGAAAGATGGAGGAGTAAGATTATGTTATTAGAAAACAAAAAATTAGTATTAATGGGAGTAAGAAACAAATGGAGTATTGCATGGGGAGCAGCTAAATCAGCTCATGACAATGGTGCACAATTAATTTGCACATATAACCCAGAAGAAGGTTCAGAAAAATTAGCAAAATTATTAGAAGAATTTCCAGGAACAAAATTATATCCATGTGATGCAAGTTCAGATGAAAGTATAAGAGATTGCTTTGCTGCTATAAAAGCAGATTTCGGAAAAGTAGATGGAATATTACATAGTATAGCTCATGCTTTTACAGATGATTTAAGAAATGATTTTATTAATACATCAAGAGAAGGATATGCTCATGCATGTGATGTAAGTGCATATTCATTAGTAAAAATAGTAAACGAAGCTGTTGCACAAGATGCATTAAATGAAGGAGCAAGTATTGTTACATATACATATTACGGATCAGAAAAAGCAGTTGTTGGATATAATGTTATGGGTGTTGCAAAAGCAGCTCTAGAAGCTAGCATTCGTTACCTAGCACAAGATTTAGGTAAAAAAGGTATGAGAATTAATGGTATTTCTTCAGGACCAATCAAAACATTATCTGCAAAGGGAATTAAAGATTTTGGTTCAATATTAGATGTTATAGAAGAAAAAGCTCCAATGCACAAAAATGTTACAATAGAACAAGTTGGAGATACTACAACATTCTTATTTAGCAATATGTCATCTGGAATCACAGGTGAAATAATTCATTGTGATAACGGATTTACAACGGTAGGTGTTTAATTAGACAAATAAAAAACTCTAAGCTATTAAATTAGTTTAGAGTTTTTTTGATGTTATATTTATCAAATATTGCAAATAAAAATGCTTATGATATAATTTAAAAAATGTATTAGAATGAATTATGATAAAAGATAATAAATAAAGGAGACAAAAAATGAATATTAAATTAACAAAAAACATAGAAGAAGCAAATTGTATAACACATAACGGTACATTTCATTGTGATGAAATTTTTTCTACAATTATGTTTTCAAAATTATTACCAGAAGTTGTAGTGTGTAGAACATCAGACTTAGAAAAAGCAAGAGAGAATCAGTACATATATGATGTTGGTGGTGGAGAATTAGATCATCATCAATTTGGTGGCAATGGAGAACGAGAAAACGGAGTAAAATACTCTTCTTGTGGACTAGTTTGGAAGAAATTTGGAAAAGAAATAATAAAAAAATATACTAGCGAGTATATAAATGAAACTTGGCAAATGTTAGATAAAAACTTAATTCAATGTATAGATGCAGGTGATAATGGACAAATACCAGATATAAATGTAGATTACAAACTTGTACAAGTAGCAAGTATAATAGCTGAATTTAATCCAAATTGGGATGAAGAGATAGAGCCAGATGTTAAGTTTGAGGAAGCTTTGCAATTAGCAGAAAAAGTATTTGATAATTCATTAAAGTCTTCTATATCGAAAATGAGGGCTAAATCAAAAGTAGATATGGCAATTAATTCTTCAAAAGATGGAATTATGACATTAGAAAAATTTTTGCCTTGGAAAGAAGTTCTATTAGAATCAACTAGTGCTAAAGCTAAACTAATTAATTTTGTTATATTTCCTTCAAACAGAGGTGGATATAATATTTATACTGTGCCAGAAAAACTAGGCTCTTTTACAAGTAGAAAATTATTTCCAAAAGAATGGGCAGGTTTAAAGGACGAGGATTTACAAAAAGTAACAACAGTAGAGACTGCAAGATTTTGCCATAACAAATGTTTTATATGTGCTGTTGATACTAAAGAAGATGCCTTAAAGTTAGCAAAAATAGCAAACGGAACATATTAATAATGTTACAAAATATTTACATATAGTAAAAAAAATTAAATTATGATAAAAAATTACTAGAATAATTATTCTAAAGATAAAATTTGATATGTATTTTTTTACATATATATTATTTTAAGGGGGAAAACTTATGGAAAACACATTAAAGATTACGGTATTGTGCATTATTACATTAATTGTAAGTCTAGTAGTACCAACTATTAGTAATGCCGCAGGGGATGATGATTATTCAATTAATCTTAATTATCCTTTAAAATCTGTATTAATAAATACAGAACAAAAAATATCTGCAAGATTAACTTCAACAGCAGATGCAACAGGATTAACGAACGCTAGAATAAAGGTAGAAGTAAGTGGACCAGCTACGCCAAAAGTTATGGCAAAAGATACTTTGGGAAATGATATCGATGTAGTAAAAGAAGGATATTGGGGACCAAATGCAGGATTTCCTGTAGGAGCAAATTATAACGTTACAACAGAATTTACAGCTACATTCCCAGTTGCAGGAACTTATACAGCAACAATATCTTTAGTAGATATTAGTGGTGGAACAGAAAGAACTGTTACAAGCGAGAAAATGTCTATGACAGTAGGAACACAAATAAAAATTATAATGAGTGGAGTTGAATTAAATACATATTCAACAGTAGGAGCACAATCTTTAGCTGATTTAGGTTTAGCAAATGGACCAACTAATATAGAAAAAGGATATAAATTTGCTGGTTGGTTTACTGATGAAGCATTTACTAAACCAATTGATGCAAACACTCCAATAACAGAAGCAATAACTGTATATGCTAAAGTTGTTCCAGAAACAGTATCAGAGGAAGAAACTACAGATACAGATGAAGAAGCAATAGAGAATGTTGATGAAGCAACTTCAGAAGAAGAAAAAGACGAAACTCCAAAAACAGGTGTAGCAAATTATGTGGGAATTGCAGTTTTAGTAATTGCTATATCAGCAGCAACATTATTTATAATAAGAAAAAACAGAATATAAAATATTAATAGGATAGACTAGACTTGCTCTGTCTATCCTTATAATATATTTATGGAGATGAATTATGGCAAAACATTTTAAACAAACCGCAAAGAAAACAAGAAGATTAATATATATAGTGTTAATTATATTAATTATTATAGCTACTATATATATTGTATTTTTTATTAGAGGTAAAAATAATACAATACAGGAAAGTTCAGCTTTAAATGAAGTTCAAATAGATGAAGCAAAAGTAGACAGTAAAACTACAGAAAGAATGCTACAAGTTCAGGAATTACAAAAAGAAAATCCAGATGTAGTAGGTTGGATAGAAATAGAAGAAACAAATATAAATTATCCTGTATTACAAGGTACAGATAATAGTTATTATATGACGCATAATTATAAAAAAGAAGAAGCAAAAGATGGTTCTATTTTTTTAGATAAAGATTATGATTGGAGTATTCCTAGTAGCAATTTACTTATGTATGGACATAATATGGGTGATGGTGCTATGTTTCAAGATTTATTAAAATATGAAGATGAGGAATTTTATAAACAACATCCAATTGTAAGATTTACGACAGCAACTGAAGATGCAGAATATGAGATTATTTCAGCCTTTAAATCTAGGGTATATTATAAGTCAGAAAAAAATGTATTTAGATATTATTATTTTATAAATGCAGATAATGAAGAAGAATATAATGAATTTGTAAATAATGCAAAAGAAGCATCTTTTTATGATACAGGAAAGGATGCAGAATATGGAGACCAACTAATGACTTTATCTACATGTTCATATCATACAGAGGATGGAAGATTTGCTGTTGTTGCAAGAAAAAAATGAGGCAAATTATTTTTGCATAAATAAATAAAAAATACTTGACAAAGAAAGTTTTAATGTGCTATTATAAGTAATGTTAAAGCTTATGCGGATGTGGCGAAACTGGCAGACGCGCTGGTCTTAGGAACCAGTGCCAACGGCGTGGAGGTTCGAGTCCTCTCATCCGCACCAATAATTATTTAGTTAATAAGAGCTCAATTATTATTTAAGAATTGGGTTCTTTATTTTTTTATAATTTTATTGGAAATGAGAATTCTGGGGATGAAATCAAGAAGTAACAATAGAAGGATTAAATTTTTAGTAAAAGGTATTATTTTACGTATGTAGATTTTTTGTAAAAGTTATATTATAATCTTATAAACTGAGCTAGTAAGAATATCTTTATAGCAAAGTATTATAATTTCTTCTAATACCGAAATGTATTTAGAAAATTCATCTTATAATTTAGTGAATTGGATTAGTTAATTAAGGTAGAAGCAAATATAGGAGGATTTATGGATACAAGAGTAGCAATAATAGGAATTATATTAGAAAAAAAAGATGAAGTGGAAAAATTAAATTCCATTTTACATGAATATTCTAATAGAATAATAGGAAGAATGGGGATGCCATATAGTAAAAAGTCAATCAACATTATCACTATTGTTATTGATGCTCCACAGGATGAAATAAATACTTTATCTGGAAAAATTGGAAAGCTTTCTGGAATAACAAGTAAAGTTATTTATTCTAATAAGTAAAGATATATTTTAAAGCTCTGTCTATTAAAGAAAGAGAGGGTTTAAAATGGAGAATGAAGGAATAATTAACAAAAGGGTAAAGGATTTTTCTAAAGGTATTGATATTATGCAAACGATATTAATATTTTTAATTGCTTTACTAGTACCAACTTTTTTGGGTGGAATTTTAAGTAAAATTTTTGGTAGCACAAGTGTTATTTCTACTAATTCACAATTGATAGTAGGAACTATTGTAAATGCAGCATTAGTGGTATCAGCGATAAATTTAAAAGGCTGGGCGAAAATATTAGGAGTAGTTACAATGCCAAGTATATCTACAATACTAAGTGGATATGTTTTTGGAACAGCTTCTGTATATATGGTATATATGATACCTGCAATATGGATAGGAAATTTTGCATTGATTTATTCATATAAATTTTTGATGTTAGGAAAAAACAAACATTATTTTCTTGCTGGAATTGTGGGAATAATAGTAAAAGTAGCTATAATATTTGCTTTATTTAATTTGATTAATTTATTTGGAGTATTTCCTGAAAAATTAGTTGAAAATTTAAGAAATGCAATGGGAATGACACAACTTATAACAGCTACATTAGGTGTGATTGCGGCTTTTGTGATATATAAATTGGAAAAAAAATAAGATGCTTTTTAATTTAATATTAGCTGTGAAATAAATTTTTAGTTTGTTATTAACATTTATTTAAACTAAAAGTGCAGCGGAGCAGATGATGTTTAGCACATTTATCTACTCCGCTGCTTAATGCATTAATAATACAATTCGTTCCATTCGATTGAGGTGTCCGCCTCATCAAATGGTGTAATTGCCGCGCCGTCTTCTGTTGGATAACCTTCTTCTCCTTCGGCTGTGGAAACGACAAATTTTCCTTCGTCGTTTTCGATTACAACCGCTGAAAGATCATCCGCAAGTGCTACCGGAGTTCCAATAATTTCTTCTGTGTATACATTGGCATATGTCTCATATGCCGCCATGTCTGAAGCTCCAATTAACAAGAGGGTCTTGTTAGGTCTGACACTATAAACACAGAGATCAGGGTTATCCTGAACGAGGTACATCTCGTATTCGTCAATTGTGCCGGCGGCTGAATCTGAAACACTTTCAGATGATCCAGAATTAGCTCCAGCTGCAACAACAACACCTCCAACAACAGTTAATGTCAATACCATAGCAATTACAAAGATTTTTTTCCGCATAATAATGCTCCTTTCTAGATTTGAAAAATTTTTATACTGCATATTTGTATTATAACATAGATTACATAAAAAAGAAAATTATGTAAAATGATTTTTTGAAAAATCATTTATAAATCAATATTTTGCGTGGAAAATAAAAAATATTTTAAAAAATTAATAAAATGGTTGACAAAAGGATATAAAATAGTTTAAAATAATAAATGTCCGCAAGAGATGGTGAGTATAGCGTAGTTGGTTAACGCGCCAGTTTGTGGCACTGGAGACCCTGGGTTCGAATCCCAGTACTCACCCCAGATTTTATATTGGGGTAATACTGAGAAAATCACCTAACAAAATGGACAAGTAAATTATATTGGGCTGTAGCCAAGCGGTAAGGCACCAGACTTTGACTCTGGCATGCGCAAGTTCGAATCTTGCCAGCCCAGCCAACTAAATAATTGATGTAAATAGCTTGTATCAACAGATACAGGCTATTTACTTGCTTAAAACTAAATATAATTTTAAAAAATTTTCAACATTTAATTTTCATTAGAGATATATAGCTTTTCACGATTTTTAATTTATTTTAATTTTAGGTATTTCAAACAACTAACTAAACAAATCTATTTGTAATAATTAAAAAATATGTATTTGTTTAGTTAGTATAAGACATTTGTGTCAAACATAAAAATTAATAAATTTGATAACCCACTAATATCAATACTTACATGTTTTTTTGTGTTTAGTTAGTGTAAAATAACATAGTTATATTTCTTTTTCATTATCATTTTTTTCAGAAATTAAATTAGTTCCTATTAAATTTTCATTCAGATAATATTGATTAACTTTGTCAAGCTCTCTTTCTTTAAATTGCTCTAAAACAGAAGTATATGTATTTAATGTGACTGTAATATCTTTATGTCCCATTAATCTTTGAACTACAACGGGAGCCATACCACTTTCAATGCAACGTGTTCCAAAAGTATGTCTTAAAGAGTGGCTAGAAATATCAGTAATATTAAGTTCTTGTTTTAATATTCTCTTTAGCTCATTATTTATTGTAGAACGCCTGCAATATTTACTATTATTAGGTTTAAAAAGTAGTTTTTCATCATTATTAATTTGTTTGTCAGTTATTTGCATTTGTTCTACAACAAAAGGATAAAGAAAGTCGGGGATAGGGATAGTCCTTTTACCACTATATGTTTTTGTTTTATTTCCCATAATAATATTTCCTTTTTCGTCAGTTGTTAAAGTTCGATGTATATTTAATCTTTTATTTTTTAAGTCTATATCGTGTATTGTAAGGGCTAAAGCTTCTCCAACTCTTAAACCGGTATACATTTGCAATAGATATACATTTCTATATTTAAATTCATCTATAGGCTTATCAAGAAGCCAATTAGTAAAAGATTGTTGTTCTTCAACAGTTAATGCACGTACAACTTTATCCTCTTTGTTACTTTTAGGTCTAACTACATCAATCATTGGATTTTGAACTATATATCCTTTGTTCATAGCAATAGTAAAAGCTTGATTTAATTGTTGATGAGCTTTTTCTATCATCGAATTACTTAAATTTTTTAGAGAATTTAAATAAGTTTGTAATTCTTCTGTTTTTATTGTATCAATTTTTTTATTAGCAAGAGGGTATTTTTCTAATCGTTTAATTGAATTTAAAGTTCTACCATATTGTGCAAGTCCAATTTGATTAGTACTATATTTTAGTTCTAAATTAGCTTTTAATACTTCGACTAAGGGTATACCATTATGTTCTATATAAATAGGATTTTCTTTTTGATACATAATTGTATTTAAGTATTTTTTAGCTTCATTTTCTGTTTTAAAACTTTTTGTTTTATATTTCATTTTACCTGTTTCAGTATCATATTCTTTATATTGAGCGTTCCACTTTTTTCTTTGTTTATTATAATATATCGAACCTTCGCCATTTCCTTTTGATGACATAAATTACACCTCGCTTTCTTTTTTATTCATTTTCCATAATAAGTATGAAGCCAAAGTAACAGCTTTTCTTTTTCCAATTTGAATTGAAGGAAAGTCTTTTTGTTTGAATAGGTCATAAGCTTGATTTATTCCAATATGTAAATCTTTTGATACATATGATACAGATAATGTTGAAAAAGGATTTTGTACTTTGTTTAAATAATTTATTATTATTTGTTTTCTTAAATCTTCTTTCGCATTAGTTATATTTAATTGATTATTCATTAAAACACCTCCAATTACCTTTCATAATTTTTATCATTAAAATTTGTATTTCTTGCTAGACAAATAACATCTAAAAAAGCTTCTGCTTCGTCCCAAGTTTTAAAACAATTCTCATTATCTATTCCGTACCAATTAGTTTCAGTGTTATTTCTATTAATTAATGCAATAGCTTTATTATAGGTATAATCACTTGAAATATTTAACATTAATAATTTTTTATCAGTATCAGATAACATATATTCATTAAGTCCTTGTATTCTTTTTTGTAATTCTTGTTTTTTCATTTTTTATCATCTCCATTATTCTTTAAAATCTTAGCTAAAACTAGGTTTAAATGAATTAATATCTCAAATAAAATTTGTTCAAAATTCTTAGACGTAAAATATCCATTATTTTTAAAAGCTTTTTCATAAACATCTGTAATAGGTATTACTTTTTTTATATTAGATGATTTAATATCAACTTTTTTAGGAGATTTATTGTTAATATCTTTTGAATACCATATAATATCTTCTTGAGAAAGACTTTTAAATTCTCGTTCTTTTTTGTCTATATTTACAACAATAAGATCTCCTAGTATTCTTTTAAGTGGTAAAAATATATTAGGAAACATATTTGAATTTGATTTTTTGCTATGACATATAATAAAAATTTTTTCGTAAGGAATAATATCTAAACTTCTTTCAATAATTGCTTTCTTCAATTTGTAAACATCACTAATAATTTTAACCTCTGAAGGCTGACCTACTTTTTTATATAAAACTCTAATAGGATTTTTACTTACATCATTAGTTTTAGAAGATAACAGATGTTTATTTTTAATTCTTTTTATCATTTTTTGAACCTTTCTTTAATTTTTCAGATTTATATAAAATTTCTAGGTTATGCTTAAAATGATTTATTGCTTTACTTCTTAATGAGATTACTTCATTTTTTCCTAATTTTAATTTTTTACAAATATCATTTAATCTGCAATTTTCAATATAAGATAGGTATAGTACTTTTCTTTCAAGTAATGGAACTATTTTCATTGCTAGATAATAAGTTTCATTAGTAAAAATATTTTCTAAATGATTAATGTTTACATCTGCATTATCTATATCTTGCATAGACTTTTGATAATAATTATTTTCAATTATTTTAATAACTTTCTCATTATCAATTATTGTTTCAATAATTGATTGAAAAGTTTTTTTGTTTTTTGATAGATTTAATATTTTTTCATTTTTCATTTTTTTAAACCTCTTTTCAAAAAAGATTAGATTTCTAGAAATCGTGTAATTGTTCGAACTGGTTATATAATATAGTGGGAATGAGATAAATTGTATTTTTGTAAAGAAATTAAATAAAAAGTATAAAGATGTAATAGTTTGTAAGAAAATTATAAAAAGAAAAAGCTATATAAATAGCTCTAATAGTGACGTTAAAAGATTTGTTCACAGAATTTACGTGAATAAAAAATAACACTTAAAATAGATTATACTTTAAGTGTTATTTTTTATTTTTATTCATTTTCAAAAGCATATGTATCTGTTATATCAAGATATAAAATATTATGCTTATTTAGAGTTTCTTTTTCAACATCTGAAACTTTTAGTTTTTCTAATAATTCGTCTGTAAAGTCTACATCATCTTTAGAGAGAATACATTTTCTAATACTAGGAATATATTCACCATTGGTGCAATGAAAAGTTCCTAACATTAGCTTATTTGTTCCTCTAGCTATATTTACTATGATATGTGAAAGCTCAAAACGTAAATTGTTTTCCTTATAATTTTCAAAGACAAATACTGAAATGTGTTGGTCAGCTTGTAAATATCCCGATAGGTAAATATAATCTTCTTTATAGTCCATAAAATCCACTTTGCATAAATCTGGCTTTTGAATGATTTTTAATCGAAATTTACCTTTTCCATATTTTTTTGATTTTGGATAATATGCAATGTAATATAAATAAAGTATATCTGCATTAAAAGGGTTTCTTTCAGTTTCAATATTATTTATCTTTTTAGCACTATTAAATAGTTCATATTCATAAATACCTAATTCATTGCAAATTAAATATATTTGTTCTGCATTAGGTATAATTTCGCCAGTTTCATATCTAGCAATAGTTGCAGGTGTTTTATTTAGTAACATTGCTAGATTTTCTTGACTTAAACCTTTAGCTTTTCTAAACTTCCTTATATTGTTTCCAAACTCTTTTTTATTAAAGTTAGACATATTATTCACCTACTTTACATAACAAAATTATAACATATTATTACTATATAATCAATATAACTGTTGTAGACACCAGTAAAATTGCCATTTTTAACAAAATATAGTATAATAAAAATACTATATAGTAGAAAAGATGGCTTTGAGCTATTTATCAAGTTGTAATACTTGATTCGATTATGATAATTGTTTCAAGTATTGCAACTACTTGGACTTTAGGATACAACATTTGTTATCCTCTTTTATCATAATCGTTTTTAACTTATAGAATATCTATTGGGGAAGGAGAACAACAAATGGGAAGTCAAGAATTTTGTATTGACGGTGGAAGTCCAGGAGCCTCGAACCGTCTATCTGAAAGAGGAGGGTAAGATTTTCCCTCCTAACATCTTATATATTGCAAATACTATAAATATTTAGTATAATTAAGTTAGTTAATCTAAATTAGTTGCAATAGTTTTGGATTAATTATATAACGCAGGGGGCTTTTCCATTTGTTGTTCTCCTGTGTTTTTTAATTTCGTTAAACGTAATATTTGGTGATTTTACTTTACAAATAGTTATAACTTATAGCTACTTATAAAAAAAGTATCTAAAAAAGGTACAAAACTTGCATAATATGCAAATTTCATTGCTTATTATGTAAGTTTTATTTTTTTGAATTTTTTACATAAAGTTGCTATATTTTTATTATAAAATAATATTTCATAATGGTTGGGGGACGTTTAATTGTTAAATGATTATTTAAAAACAAATAATTTAATAAATTCTAAAAACTTAATTCTAATTTATAATATATTAAGAGATTTAGGTTTAAATACAACACTTAAAGGAACAAAGCTTTTAAATAAATCAATTCAAATTGTTATAAATAGTGAGGTTGAATTTATAGTTTTAGAAAATGTTTATAATAAACTCGCATTAAAATGTGTAGGCTTTAATTCAGCTCAAATTAGAAATTCGATTAAATATGCAATAGATACTCGAAATGAAGAAAAATCTAAAGTAAATTTTGAAAATATATTTGGATATCAATATGATAGTTATTATTTTACTAATAAAACGCTTATAGAAGAAATTGCAAGAGTTGTAAAATATAAAAATAGCATAATTATGCACTATTCAAAAATTTGTAGGTAAAAACGAGAAAACTAATAAAAATTCATATGTAAATATATTAGTGAGATAAAATTGTCAGTAAAAATTCATAAGTTAGTTTTTATTAAAATATTGACATTATCTGTAAAAATATGTAAAATATTAGTATACTTCTCTATAGAAGTAGTTTTTCTATATTATGGAGGACACTCTCTATAATAACGATGAGGAATTGGCATTTGTAAACTGGCAGAAAGGATGTAATTTATGAGTAGAAATATTATTAGGCGGGCATTGGCTTGTTTTTTAGCAGTAATTATGATTGCTGGAACTACAATGACAACTTTTGCTTCAGAAAAAGTAGAAACTGTTACACCAAAACAGACAACTGAAATGACTGCAAGAGGATATGGAAGTGCGGAATTTCCTTCCCAAAAGTCTGTACTCATTTCTGGTTCTGTTACTAAAGTTGCATATACAGCTGTATGTACAGGAAAAACTGGTGTCGTGATTTTACGTTTTAGAAATAGGACCACAGGAGAAAAACGAGACCATACATTCATTTGTAACAATGTATACCATAACAGTTCGAGTTTAGGTATCAACCCTTTTTCAGAAGGCTGGTGGGATATCGAGTATGTTATGAGTACTTGTGACAATTTTGTAACAATTTTTATGAATTTTAGCTAATAAAATCGTTTTAACAAATTTGTAACTTTTTAATGTAATGTCATAGCTAATTGCAAATGTCAATTCTATCTAAAGTGGAGGTATTACGTCCACTTTAGCATCTATATATAAAAGGAGGATTGATACTATGAAAAAGAAAATTTATATTATAGTCGCAGCTATAATAGTTATTATTTCAATTTTACTAATTGGTATGATATTTAATGTTATTAGAAACAATTCTATTATGCAAAAAACTTACGAAAGTAGTAAAAAACTTAATAATTCTATAAAAAATTATTATTATGAAAAAAAATCTGAATTATCTGAAGGAGAAACTAGAACAACTGAATATAAAATATATAATTATGAAAATAAATATTTAATAAAAGAGTATTATAATGAAGATGGTATTATTACAACAGAATGGGTGGATAAAAATATACCTGAATATCTATCTATTAACGAGAAAACAAAAGAAGAAGCTCAAGAAATAAAAATGAAAGAATTTGACAAAGAATATGAAGAAGCTTTATTTTTTAAAACTTTAGATACTATAGGATATGGAAAGATACTAGCAAACAATATATTAAAGCCTATAAAAATAGAAAACAATTGTTATGTTATTGATTATGAAGATACAACATTTTATGTTAATACTAATACAGGAATTATATCAAAAGTTTTCTATGCAAATAATAATGTGTTATGTACATATAAATTAAAAAATAATTCTGTTATTGAAGATGAAGTTATAAAGCCATAATAAAAGAACGAGCATTTTAAGCTCGTTTCTTTACTTTTCAAAATATTCAACAAAATTATTTACTAAACGTTTAAATCTACCAATGGGAAAGTTAAATAGATTTTTAACAACTTCAAAAGTTCTTTCAATATAATTTTTTAACTTTAAATTTTCTCTTTTTAATTCTTCATTTTCATTTTTTAAGTAAGTATTTTCATTTCGTAAGTTTTCAATATTTTCAATAGCAGTATAAGACTTTGCTAATTGTATTTTTAATTTATTTGCATAGCTAATTAATTCATTATTTTGTTGAATTAATAAAGAGGTATTTTTAGTTTCTATAGGTTGTATTTGTTCTTGCTCTAATTCATATTTTATATTATCATAGTTTGTTAGTTGCTTTAATTTTTCAGTACTTAAATGTTCAATGTTTCTTGTTTTTCCTCTTTCTAAATTGAATTCATTATTTTTTATATATTGATAGAAACTATCTTGTAATTCTTGATAACTATTTTTTCCTTTCCAATATTCGCTACAGGCAATTTTATTTAGTTTATTTCCACTTTTCTTATCTAATTTTTGGACAACAGGTACAAATACTAAATGTAAGTGAGGAGTGCTTTCGTCCATATGAACTTTAGCAGATAATATGTATTTTTCTCCTAAATTCTTATAATTTGCAACAAAGTTATAAGCAGTTTGAAAGTATCTTTTTGTTTCATGTTCTCCGATTGAGTCAAAAAATTCTTTATCAGATGTAATAATAAATTCACATACAAGATTAGTATAACTTGTAATTCTACATTTTAAATCATTTTCAGCTATTAATTGTTTAATAGCTTTTGAATAGGTAGTATTACATTGTTTAATTGAATAATTATTAATAGAATTGTTTTTATTAATATCTTTGTTAGAGTAATTAGTATTTTTTCTTTCGTTATGTTTATATAATCCAGGTAAATTTTCTCTTTTATAATTGGCATTTCTAATTATTGCATAACTCATTTTTATATATCCTTTTTTACTAGATAGCCTTCGAAGGCTTACAAAAATAAATACCTCCTTTGAATTTCTTAATAGAAAACTTTTACGAAGTTCTAACACACTAGAACTTCACGGAAGTTCTGTGTGATTAAGGACAACATAGTTTTCCTTAATAAACCTTTTATTGCACGATTGAATATTATATTTATTAAAATAATTTAATAAATACCATAAAATAATAATTAATTATTTTATTTAATATTCTAATCGTGTTATAAAAACCTGACCCACTTTAGCATCAAAGATTACTAGTGGGTACCCCATAACCTTTTTGCTTGCACAAAAAAATATTCGCTGTATGCTCATATTTTTATAAATAGATTTTGCATATAGCAAAATCTATTATCTAGCATTGGTTAAAGTAGTATTTTATTTCTATTCATTTGTAGTAAGTTATATAATTTTATTTTATAAATTCAACTGGCAAAAATAAATATTATTAAAACAATAGATTTTAATAAACAAGAATGGTATAATAATATTGTATAAATATTTTATGGAGGTAATTAATATGTCTATAGAAAAGCAAAAATTATTTAATGAAATCGAAACATTACCAGATGAACTTACAAATCAAGTTATTGATTTTATTGAGTATTTAAAATTATCTTATGTAGATGCAGAAGCTCCAGAAAATGTAACAATAAAAAGCAAAAAAGATTTAAAAGAAAAGTTACAAAAAGGATTAGATGATGTAAGAGAGAACAAAGTATTTTCACTAGATGAAGCCTTTGCAAAAATAGATAATATGTAAGAAAGCTAGGAGTGAATTTATGAAAAGATATATAGTAGAAATTTCTAAAACTGCAGAGCAAGATTTAGAAGATATTATTTTATATTTACGACATAGCTTAGCAGGAGAAATTATTGCTGACAAGTATAAAATATTATTTAAACAAAAATTAAAAGAGTTAGAGAATATAGCAGGAAGTATGCCTATTTTAAGCGAGGAATTGACAGGTAATAAAGACATTAGAAAAATTAATGTTAGAAATTATATTGTATTCTATATAATCGATAAAATTAATTCCAAAGCTTTAGTTCTTAGAATAGGTCACGCTTTTATGGACTGGGAAAAATATTTAAGAGATGAATAATTTTATATAATTATTTTAAATTTTTAGTAATTTATTTTCATTTCTAATTTTCAAACAACTAACTCAACAGATATAAGCAAAAATCTTGGTAAAGGCTGAAGTAGTCTGCTCAGCCCAGCCAACTCTTAGAGTATCAACGAATTATAACAGTTGATACTCTTTTTGCATAATAATAAGGCATCAGATTTAATGAAGGAATAGTCTAATCTGGTAACATTAGAGGTGTGGAATGAGTATAGAAGAAAATATATTTAAAAGAAGAAAAATTAATTCCGTTTGGATTTACTAAGGAAGGCAATATATATAAATACTCTAAAAATTTTATAAATGATAGTTTTAAAGGTGAGATAGAAATATTGAATCTAAAATTAGATGAACAAGTAGAAAAGTATATAATCAAAAAAGAAATCTATCCATCATACCATTTAAGTAAAAAGAATTGGATAAGTATTATACTAGATAATACATTAACAGATAAAGAAATAATCAAATTAGTAGAAATAAGTTATGAAAATTCAAATTTAAAAGGCAAATGGATAATTCCTGCAAATCCAAAATATTATGATATTATGAATGCTTTTAATAATACTAATATAATTACATGGAAACAATCTAATACAATTATGAAAGGTGATATAATCTACTTGTATATTGCTGAACCATATTAATCAATAATGTTCAAATGTGAAGTTATAGAAACAGATATACCATATGAATATAATAATAAAAATTTATCTATAAAAAAATTATGAAAATAAAGTTAATAAAAAGATATAATCAAAATGTGTGGACATTTAAAAAACTTAAGGAATATGGTATTAAAGCGATAAGAAGTCCAAGAAGTATAACAAATAAATTAAGCGAAGCATTAAACAAAGAGGAGTAATATGTATAAAGAAATAAAAATAAAAAATAAAATTATAGATATTTATTATAACGAAAAACATAAAGAAAATATTCCAGTTGTTATTTTAAATACATATGGAAATGAAGGAAAAGAAATTTTTGAAAGATGCAACAAGATACAAACAAAGGAATTTATACTAATAGCTATTTCAAATTTAGATTGGAATAATGATATGACACCGTGGTTTGCTCCAAAGTTAAATAATAATGACAAAGCCAGTTTAGGTAAAGCAGATGATTACTTAAAAACTTTAATAGAAAAAATTATTCCAGAAACTAAAAAATATATAGAGGATGAATTAAATGTAAAGATAAGTTACTATGCAATAGCAGGTTATTCTCTTGGAGGGCTATTTGCAATTTATTCTGCATATAAGACGAACTTATTTAGTCGAGCGGCATCTGCTTCTGGATCTTTTTGGTATCCTAATTTTATAGAATTTGCAAGCAAAAATACAATTTCCGAAAATATCGATAAAATATATTTTTCACTTGGCAATAAAGAAAGTAAAGTTAGAAATGAAGTATTAGCTACAGTGGAACAAAATACTAAAAAACTTGAGCAAATATATAATTTACAAGGAATAAAAACAATTTACGAAGAAAATGATGGAAACCATTTTAAAGATGCAGTATTAAGAATGGCAAAGGGAATTAAATGGATTTTACAATAATATAGGAGAGAAATAATGGATAAATATAACAGATTATATAAAGGACATAGTTTAATAAAAAATTTGAATGATTATACAGTATTAGATATAGAAACAACAAGTTTAGATTCTTTTACTGGAGAAATAGTAGAAATAAGTGCAATAAAGGTTAGAGATAAAAAAGAAGTAGATACTTTTTCAGAATTGATAAAAACTCAAAACAGATTAGGAGCATTTACTACAAGGCTAACTGGAATTACAAATGAGATGGTTCAAAAGGAAGGAAAAGATTTAATTAATGTATTGCAACAGTTCAAAGATTTTTTAGATAGAGACATTATAGTAGGACATAATGTTAATTTCGATATTAACTTTATTTATGACAGCATGTATAAAAATATGAATGAATATTTAACAAATGATTTTGTAGATACATTAAGAATTTCAAGAAAAGTATTGCCTAATCTTAGACATCACAAATTAGATAATTTAATAGATTATTTTAATTTAGTAAAAAGAGATGAACATAGAGCTTTAAATGATTGTGTATTAACAAATCAAGTATATATAAATTTGACTAAGATGTTATAAAAGGAGACGTAAAATGAAAACAATAGGTTTAGCGTGTACCGGTGGTGGAACAAAAGCACTTAGTAATTTAGGAGTAATAAAAGCTTTAGAAGAATTAAACATAAAAATATCTGCGATTTCTGGAACAAGTATTGGAAGCTGTATAGCAGTTTTATATGCAATGGGTTATACAACGAAGGAGATAGAAGAAAAGTTAAAAATATATACAATAGAATATCCTAAATTTACAGTTAAGGATAAAATATTAGCTCCATTTAAACTTTTAGCACAAGGTGGAGGAAAAAATCCATCCATAATTACTAAAACTATAAGGGAGGCTACAGAGGCTAAAGGGAAAAGACTAATGAGTGATTTAGATATGCCAGTATTCATTCCAACTATGGATATTACAGAGAAAAAGACTGTATATTATACTTCAAGAAAGATAAAAAATGAAGAATGCTATATGGATAGACCAATCGAAGAGGCTGTAAAAAATACGTGTTCACTGCCATTATTATATATACCTAATAATGTTTATATAGATGGAAAACTCCATCAATTTTTAGATGGAGGAATGACACATAATATTCCGACACATCGTATGAATCAATTTGTAGATTACGTTATAGGAGTAGAGAATGTATATTATAAAGAAATAAATCAGAGGAAAGTAAATATTATTACAGGAATACGAAATACTTTTCAAAGTATGAGGAGAACTGCAATAGTTTGGCAAAGAGAAGCAGCAGATTTAATTATAAAGGTTGACTGCAAAGATGTTGATATAATTGGAAATGAAGAAGAGGTAGAACAATGTGTTAAGGCTGGGTATGATGCTGCTATGGAGATTTTTAAAAGTGAAAAGTTTAAAGATGAAATAATTGTATAAATTATGCAAAACAGCTGAGTCACTTTATTGTGACCCAGCTGTTTTATCTGAATTTTCAACAATGGAACTATAATAATATGCTTCGACCATTGTTATAAATTGGGTATTAGAAGGAGCACGATCTGAGTTTTCATATATGTAAAAAACTCTTCTGTATAGTGGGGTTTTGAGCTCAAATGAAAATTCTTTTGCTGATCGTAGCTCACGCTCAGAAAAACCATTTTCTACCAGAGCAGAATAAAGTTGCTTTCCTGGTTTGATTTTGTGATCATGGCAATATTTTACAGCAAATTCTGTACATTCTAATCCATGGCCCCATTTTGTGCTACCAACTCCGAGTCGGATTAAAAAATCTTTTAATGTTAGTTTTTTCGGATTCATAAATTGTAATTCGAATTCTGCCATTCGTTCATTTACAGCTTCTTCAACCCGCTTATCAATGTACTTTTGAAGTTCCTCAAATACGTTATCCATAGAGCCTCCTATTCCAATCCTTCCAACAGTTACACCAAGTATATTATACAATAAATTTACATAAAGTACAACTTAATGAGTAATATTTCTATTTAAAATAAAAAAATATATTAATTAAAAATTTACAAAAAATTTACACTAAATAATAATATTTGTGGTAGAATAATGATGTTATTAAATAATTCCAGGAGGAAAAAAATGATAAAAGCAGCATTAGTATTAGAAGGTGGTGCACTAAGAGGAATGTATACCTCTGGTGTTTTAGATACATTTTTAAAAAATAATATGGAATTTGAATGTGTAGCAGGTGTCTCTGCAGGTGCATTAAATGCAATGAGCTACATATCAAAACAACCAGGAAGATCAGCAAAAATTAATTTAGAATATTGTGATGACCCAAGATATATAGGAAGAAAAGCATTTATAAAAAATAAAGGAATAATAGGATATGATTATCTATTTGGTGATATATCAGAAAATAAGGTTCCATTTGACTATAAATCTTTTGAAAATACGAACCAAAGATTTATAATAGTAACTACAAATTGTGAAAAAGCAGAAACAGAGTATTTGGAAAAAAGTAATTGTAATGATTTATTTAAAGTAGCACAAGCGTCATCAAGTATGCCACTTGCATCTGCAATGGTAGAGATAAATAATAATCACTATTTAGATGGAGCAGTTACAACAAGTATTCCTGTAAAATGGGCTTTAGAACAAGGCTATGAAAAAGTAGTTGTTGTCTTAACAAGGGATAAAACATATAGAAAACCTATATTATCAAATAAAATGAAGAAACTACATAAACTTGCATATCACAAATATCCAAAATTAATAGAAAAATTGAATACAATGCCAGAAAGATATAATAAATTACAAGAGGAATTAATAGACTTAGAAAAGGAAGGCAAAATATTTATAATAAGACCAGAAAAAGAAGTAACAGTTTCTAGACTTGAAAAAGATAAAGAAAAATTAGAGAACTTATATAAAGAAGGAATTGCTGAAGCAGAAAAGAATTTGGACGCTTTAAAAGAATATTTAGAGATTAGTTAGGAGAATTATGAAGAGAACGAAATTAAGAGATAGAATACTTCCAAAATATACAAAGGGAGAAGAAATTTTTAATATGACTTCACATATTGTAGGTGGAGCATTAGGAATTGTTGCATTGGTGTTATGTGTAGTGTTTGCAGCAGTTCATGGTAATGGTTATGGGGTTGTAAGTGGTGCAATATACGGGATTACTATGGTAATTTTATATACAATGTCTAGTATATATCATGGCTTAAATCCAAAGAGAAAAGCTAAAAAAGTATTTCAGGTATTAGACCATTGTTCTATATACTTATTAATTGCGGGTTCATATACGCCATTTGCATTATGTACTTTACGAGAGTATAGTACTGCATTAGGTTGGACCATATTTGGAGTTATTTGGTTTGTGGCAATATTGGGAATCATACTAAATTCTATCGATATAAAGAAATTTAGAGTGTTTTCTATGATTTGTTACTTAGTAATGGGCTGGTGCATTGTATTTAAAATAAACCTATTACCAGAATTATTAGGAACAGCAGGATTTGTACTGTTACTACTAGGAGGTTTAGCGTATACGATAGGAGCTATACTGTATGGATTAGGAAAGAAGCATAAATATATGCATTCGGTATTTCACTTATTTATTTTATTAGGAAGTTTATTGCAATTTTTTACAATATTATTATATGTTATGTAGGAGGACAAAATGAACGAATATATGAAAATGGCAAGAGAGCAAGCAGAAAAAGGTATGAAGAGTAATGAAGGGGGTCCTTTTGGAGCTGTTATTACAGATAAAGATGGAAATATTATTTCAGTTGCTAATAATCAAGTGCTAAAAAACAATGATCCAACAGCACATGCCGAAGTACAAGCTATACGAGAGGCTTGCAAAAAGCTTAATACACATGATTTATCTGGATATATTTTATATACATCTTGTGAACCATGTCCAATGTGTTTATCTGCAATTATTTGGGCAAATATTAAAGAAGTATATTATGCTTGTACTAGAAAAGATGCAGGAGAAATTGGCTTTAGAGATGATGCAATATATGAATTTTTAGAGACAAACAATAAGAGTTTACTAGATGAAAAACAAATAGATAGAGAAGATTGTATACATTTATTTAATGAATATAAAAAATTAAATGGAGAGATTTATTAATGTTTGCAGTATATATTACTAAAATAGGAAAACTAAAAATTGAATATGATAATGATGCAATAACTGGAATTACTTATGCAGAAAATGAAAAAGAGCAGGGAATAAAAAATGAGTTAACTGATAAAACAGTTTTGCAGTTAGAAGAATATTTTGATGGCAAAAGAAAAGAGTTTGACATACCTATTAAATTGCTTGGTACAGAATTTCAAAAGAAAGTGTGGAATGAACTTTTAAAAATACCATATGGAAAAACAGTTTCTTATAAAGATATATCCATAAAAATTGGTAATCCAAATGCATGCAGAGCTGTTGGCATGGCAAATCATAATAATCCAATATTAATAATTGTACCATGCCACAGAGTGATAAATGAAAATAAAAAATTAGGCGGTTATGCATTAGGGCTTGATTTAAAAAGAATACTGCTTGAAGTGGAAAAAGAAAATTCATAATAATGATAAAAGAGCTTACAAAAGTGTAAGCTTTTTTTATATTAAATCGATGTTTCAATTTACGAAAAATTAATATAATTTTAATAAATTATAAAAATTATATTAATGATTATATGCTAATTTATAGTAAATTGAGGTGATAATATATGAAAAGGAAAGATGTTTTTAAATTTGTACTAGTTATATTTTGGGTTTTTTTTATAGGAAGTATGATAGGATATGGAGTAGAAACAGCAGTAGCTATTATACAAAATGGACATTTTGCATCTAGACAAGGTTTATTATATGGTCCGTTAATTCCTGTATATGGTATTGGATTGGTTGTGTATTATTTAGTTATTTCAAAAATAAAAAATAAGGGTAATTTAAAGATATTTATTATTACTATGGTTTTAGGTGGAATTGTAGAATATTTATTTTCTTTCTTTCAAGAAAAGTTTTTTGGAACGGTTTCATGGGATTATAGTAATTTATGGTTTAATTTAAATGGTAGAACAAGTTTATTACATTGTTTATATTGGGGGACAGGAGGAGTGTTATTTGTTAAATATGTATATCCTTTTATAGAAAAATTGATTAATAAAATTGATATATTAGCGTTAAAACAAATAACAGTAATTTTATTAGTATTACTAGCATTTGATGTTGGGATTTCGTGTATAGCAGCAAATAGGCAAAGAGAAAGAATAGAAGGTGTTGTTGCAAATAGCAGTTTAGATAGATTCTGTGACGAATATTATCCAGATAGTGTTATGGATTACATATATTCTAATAAGATAAATAAAATTGAATAATACTTGAAAATTATGTAAATTAGTTATATAATAGTCATATGGCAAATGTTGAAAAGTGAGTAAAATTAATATTTTTCATATTGCCAAATAGCAACTTATTAACTTTTTATTTTTCATTAAAAGGAGGGCTCTTATGGTAGATATGTTAAAGCAATTTGATGAGAATGCTGAAGCTATCTGGATGTGTCCAATACCAGTTCGAATTTCTCGGATTGAGGAACTAGTAAATCAATATCCTATTGTACGAGAAAGGATAAGTAACTTCTTTAGGTCAGACAGTTTCGAAGCAATGTTTAATGACATGATGGACTTTGTAAATACTCAAAGCGTTTTACTTGGGATATCAAAGTAAGAAATTGATATGGCAAGAGACGTATTCATGTATAATATTAAACAGAATTTAAAAATTAATATATTCGTGAATGCGTTAGCGAGAGTTTTTACTATACCAGGTAAATGTTGGGAAGATATTGAACAAGAGCTTTTTGAACTGACTGATAAAACTCAGATAGGGAGGTTGATGTTTGAGTATCTTACTCACTTAAAACGTAACTCTAAAGATATGATTTGCGAAATGTTAAAAAGCGACTCAACAACAAGTTACACATCATGAAAGGAGACTTTATTAATGAGTAAAAAATGTTATTATTGTGAAAAGAAAAAAAGTCCGGATTACAAGCAGGTTGACGAACTGAAAAAGTTCGTTTTCGAAGACGGAAGAATAAAACCGGCAAGAAACACAGGGCTTTGTGGAAAGCATCAGCGGGCAATGAAAACAGCTGTAGAGAATGCAAGGCACATAGCTTTAATATGAGTTTTTCAAGTGAGGGAACTCTGGTTCGATGAACCAGAGCTTCTTTTTTTATAAATAAAAGTAATTAGAATTCTGGATTTGCTATAAAAAATTTAGTTATTATGATATAATTCAAAAAGGAGGAAAACTTATGCCAGGATATGTAATACATTTAGCAATTGCAGAAAAATATTTAGAAAAAAATATAAATGAAAAAGATAATGAATTTATAGATGGAGTTATCTATCCAGATGAAGTAGATAATAAATATAAAACACATTATTGGAATGAAATGAGATCAGTTAATTTATATAATTTTTTAAAAGCACATAAGATAGATACTAGTTTTAATAGAGGATATTTTTTACATTTATTAACAGATTACTTATTCTACAATAGATATATAGAATATTGGTCAACAGATATATATACTGATTATGATTTATTAAATCCATATCTATTAAAAAAGTATCATGTAGAATTGCCAACTAGAATAAAAAAATATGTATATACAGATGTGGAAGGCAAGAGTTTAAAAATTTTATCTAAAGAAGTAGTAGATAAATTTATAAAAGATTTATCAAACTTAAACCTAGAAAAAATTAAAGAAGAAATAGTGACAAATCCGGAAGAATGGACAAAAGTAAGACCATTAAAAGAACCTTAGTATTTAGCAGTAAATCTATTAAAGCAAAAAAGTTTTAATAGATTAAAAAATAATATTGACTTGGAGTAAACTCTAAGTAGTATCATAAAAAAAGTTTAAAGGGAGGTATGAATTATGGAAAAGCAAACTGCTGGAAGAAATCAATTAGGTGAATTTGCACCAAAATTTGCAGAATTAAATGATGATGTATTATTTGGAGAAGTATGGTCAAGAAAAGAAAAATTATCTTTAAGAGATAGATCATTAGTTACTATATGTGTATTTATGGGGAAAGGCCTAGTAGATAGTTCTTTAAAATACCATATTATAAACGCAAAGAATAACGGAGTAACAAAAGAAGAAATGGCAGAAATTATTACACATGCGGCTTTTTATGCTGGATGGCCAAATGCATGGGCAGTATTTAATATTGCCAAAGAAGTTTATGCAGATGATGAATCAGCAAAAGAAGAACATGGTGGATGGTTTGGACTAGGTGAACCAAATACAAACTTTGCACAATATTTTATAGGAAATTCATATTTAAATCCACTAACAAAACCAGGAGAATCTAGTATATTTATAGCAAATGTAACATTTGAACCAGGTTGTAGAAACAATTGGCATGTTCACCATGCTACAAAAGAAGGTGGTCAAATTCTTATTTGTGTTGATGGAGAAGGATGGTATCAAGAAGAAGGAAAAGAAGCTAGAAGCCTAAAACCGGGGGATATAGTTGTAATTCCTGCAAATGTTAAACACTGGCATGGAGCTAAAAAAGATAGTTGGTTTAGTCATTTAGCTATAGAAGTACCAGGAGAGAATACAAATAATGAATGGTTCGAACCAGTAACAGATGAGCAATATAATAATTTATAAAATTATGGAGGATGTAGAATGACAATATCTGAGGTAAGTAAAAAATATAATATAACTGCAGATACAATTAGATATTATGAAAAAGAAGGTCTTATTCCAAAAGTACCAAGAGATAAAAATGGAATTAGAGATTTTGATGAAGGATCTTGTGGTTGGATTGAATTTATAAAATGTATGAGAAGCGCAGGACTAGAAATTGAAACTCTAAAGCAATATGTAAGTTTATTTAAACAAGGAACTAAAACTGTAAAAGAAAGAAAAATATTACTAATAGAACAACGAGAAAAATTATTAAAGAAGCAGGAAAATATAAAAGCTACATTAGATAGATTAAATTATAAAATAGAAAAGTATGAAGAAATAGAAAAAGGTAAATTAAAAGATTTTACAGAAAAACCATAAGGAGTACTGGCAGGGATTTGGGGACGTTCCTAAAATCCCTTTTTCTATTCCAACGAATAATTTTAAGTCGCGATTTTAATCGAGGCTTATTTTTTTCTAATAAATTGTATATAAAATTTTGCAAACTAGATTTACTGAAATTTCAACTAAAAACAACAATTCTACTAAAAGTAGATTGCTAAAAATACATAAGAGTGATAACATTTTTATATCAAAAACTTTTAAGGAGACTAAAAATGGATAATCAGAAATTCGGAAGATTTATAAGAGACTTAAGAAAAAAGGCAAATATGACTCAAAAGGAATTAGGAGAGAAATTAAATGTAATAGATAAAGCTGTTTCAAAATGGGAAAGAGGCTTAGGCTTCCCTGATATTACAATTATTAATTTATTAGCAGAAACTTTTGGGATTACAGCATCAGAAGTATTAAATGCAGAAATAGGAAAAAAGGAGACTGTTGATGTAGAAAAAGCAGTACAAGAAGCTGTAGAGAAAGTAACGAAAGAAAAAGAAAGGAAAGAAAACAGAAAAAGAAAATTAATTAAATTTGTAAAAATAATATCTATTATAATATTTGTATTAATGCTTTTATTACAATTAGGGTATCTATGTATAATGAAGCCAAATGGATATGAATATATAAATGATTTAATATTTTATATTATTAATGAATTTATAATTATTACTGGAGTAGTGTTTCTTATTTTACAGATAAAAAAGTTAAAGAGTGTAAAGATAGTAGCTATAATTATTGCAGTTATTTTGAGTATTATTAATCTAGCTTTTATGATTAATAATGCAATTAATATAAGAACTATATTTAGTTTTTCTAATGACTTTTCAAATGAATTAGTAATAAAACAGAATAAAGAAAATGGAAAAACTAGGCTGTATAAATATGCCAAATTAATTTTATTTGCAAAACCATATGAACGATTTGAATATTCAGTAAGTGAAAATATAAAACATCAGTGGCTTACAAATGACATTTGCAATATAACTTATACGGATAAAGATGATAATTTAAGAAATTATGTAGCGACATATGGAAGTAGAAAAGGAACAGATTCATATTATTCTGTATTTAATGCATTATTAGGAAGATGGCAAATACAAGTAGATTCAATAGGAGATACAAAATTAACTGTAGATAAAAAAGGGATAAAAGTAACACGAAATGATACAGCTGAACAATTTGAAGTTAGTGATTGCAAACAATATGGTGTTACAGCATTAGTTCTTTACAAAGAGGATATTCCTAAATATGTAATTGCATTAAACGATGATTGCGAAATTGATGATGATACTAAATATATAAAGAATGGTGGAACAATTACATTTTGTGATATTTCGATGAAAAAGACAATAAAAGAAACATTATATTGTACAGTATATAAGGATGAGAATTTAAATAATTATAATGGTATAACAGTAGAAGCAAATAATTTTAAAATAGATAATGGAATTTTATATTTTAGTTATGATGGCGAAAACATAATAGAAGTTCCAGGAGATTTTACAGATGATAAATCAGCGTATAATGAGTATAATTATATAATTTCTGAAGAAAAAACGGTATTTTTCTATACTAAAGATGAGACAAAATATTTAGTGTATTCAGATGATATGGGAAATACATGGAATACAGCTAAATTACCAAGTAATGGAACGATTCAGAATATACAATTTTTAAATAAAGATGTAGGGTTTATATTACAATTTGAAGACTATGCCTTAGGAGGAGTTACTTTTGGGCATATTGTTAAAACTACAGATGGTGGGCAAACATGGACGATTATAAATAATGGAATTGGAAGTTCTAATGAAGGTACATTTAGAAGTGGAAGTCAATTGTTATTTGTAAATGAAAATATTGCTTTTATTACAATGCCATATGCCAGCGGAGATGACTCTGACATATATTATTCTGAAGACGGAGGTATAAATTTTACAAAAGTTACTCTAAGTGATGAGCAGATTTATGATTATTATTATTTGCCAACTATAAAAGATGGAAAACTTTATTTAGAAGTTGGCCAAGGAAATGATGGAGATTATAATGGTGGAGATTCTAAAAAATATTGTTCAGAAGATAATGGAAAGACATGGACTGAAATGTAAGCAAATGACAAAATTGTAAGGTTAATGTAAGGTAAAGAAATGGCAATTATTTTAATAAACATTATAATTATCATAGAGGAGGATGATAATTATGGATGGTATAAAAGGTAAGATTGCTGTAGCAATAGGAATAATAGTTTTTATTTTATTTTTATATGGAATATATTATTTGTTAGTTATTCAAAATAGTGAATATTATACACAAATAGATAATAGTAAAATAGAAGGACTTTCCACAACAGATAGTATGAAATATCAGTATACATTAACTGCATATGATGAAAAAGGTAAAGAAAAAGAAGTAACGTTTAAAACAAATAGAGAATTAAGAGAAGATGCATATCTAAAATTAGAAGTAATGCTAACTAGAGGAGTCACAAATTGGGAAGAAGTTCAATTTGATGAAATGCCAAAAGAAGTTCAAGAGAAATATAATTAATGCAAAATCCCTGGCTTAAAAGATTAAGCTAGGGATATTTTTTATATAAGTGGAAAAAAATATTATAAAGTATTGACTTAGAGTAAACTCTAAATGATATATCATATTTGTGTTATAACAGGTAAAAATTATGTAGAAGGGAAGATAAATTTATGAAAACACTATATTTTGATTGTTCAAGTGGAATTAGTGGAAATATGACACTAGGAGCGTTATTAGAAATCGTTGGGGACGAAAATTATTTATTAGGAGAATTGAAAAAATTAAATGTTGATGGATATAAAATAGAAATTTCTAAAAAAGTAAAAAACGGTATTACAGGAACATATGTTGATGTTATATTAGAAAATGAACACCATCATCATGATCACGACCATGGTCATGCCCATGACCATGAACATCATCATCACCATGAGCATAGAAATTTATATGATGTTAACACTATTATAGATAATAGTTCATTAGATGAAAATACTAAAGATTTAGCAAAAAGAATATTTTTAAGAGTTGCAAAAGCCGAATCAAAAGTTCACAATAAATCACTAGATGAAGTGCATTTTCACGAAGTTGGAGCTATTGACTCAATTGTTGATATAGTTGGAACAGCAATCTTAATAAATAAAATAAATCCAGATAGAATTATATCAAGTGTAGTTAATGATGGATATGGTTTTATAGAATGTGCACATGGAACTATGGCTGTACCAGTTCCAGCCACAAGTGAGATATTTGCAGCATCTAACGTAAAGTTTAGACAGATAGATATAGATACAGAACTTGTAACTCCAACAGGAGCTGCAATTATAGCAGAGCTTGCAGAAGATTTTACAACATTACCTGCAATGGTAACAGAAAAAATTGGTTGGGGAACTGGATCAAAGGATTTAAAAATACCAAATGTTTTAAAAGTGTACTATGGCGAAATGCAAGAAGAAAATCAAAATTTTGTAGTAATGGAAACAAACATAGATGATTGTTCAGGAGAAATATTAGGATATACTTCAGAAAAATTATTTGCAAATGGAGCTTTAGACGTATTTTATACACCAATATTTATGAAGAAGAATAGACCTGCATATAGATTATCTGTTGCTTGTAGAAAAGAAGATATGTTTAAACTTCAAAATATTATTTTTAAGGAAACAACTACAATAGGAATTAGATATCGTTTTGAAAGTAGAACAGAATTAGGTAGAGAATTTGTAGAAATAGATACAAAATACGGAAAAATAAGAGCAAAAAAAGTAACAAATAATGGTGAAACATATGTGTATCCAGAATATGAAAGTATGAAAAAAATAGCAGAAGAGAATAATATTCCTTTGAAGGAATTATATAAATTAGAAGAACTAAAATAATTAAATTATAATGATGTAGCAAAAGCTTATTTTATAAAAAAATATAAAATAAGCTTTTAAAATTGAATAAAAATTATTTAAATGATAGAATAATAATAAAATTATACGTAGGAGAAAATTTATGATAAGAGCGAAAGCAAGAAATTTATTAGAATTATTAAGAACTGGGAAGGGAATTAGCGGAAAATTTTCTAATTATTATGATAAAGAGACAGGAAAGATAATAGATGTTATTGTAAATGAATGTAAATCTTTAGTAAAAAATTCAGAAGGAGAATTAAGGCAATACGAAAGTACAACTTCAATAGGTCATATAAGAGAAATTGTTAATCAATTATTAAGTGATAGAAATACAATAGGTCCAGTACAAGCTGGAGTAATAATGAGAGATAATGGAATTTTAGGTTTGTCAAAAGAACTTAAAGTAATTAAAATAGTTGATAAATACGGTAAGTTAAAGTTAGATATAGAAAAACCTTTTCCAGATAATTTCAGAGACATAATAATGGGTATATACAATGAAAGAGAATTAACAGAAAAAATAATAAAGCCATATGTAGCTGGTCTTTGTGAGGAAAGCGAAGAACTATCCAAAAGACACATTTGGAGTAAAAGGTTAAATCCATTTAGACCAAGAAAATTATCTACTGATGAATTACAAAAAAGATATTCTAAATATTTAGAAAAAAATACTGATTTAGACGAAGAAAAAAGAGAAAATATGTCTAGATATTTTGTGGTGAATATTTTAGGTAGTGATAAAATTAAAAGCGAAATAATAACTGACGAAATAAATGGAACAGGTTTAACAGTAAAAGGAGAAAAGAAACGTAATAGCTATACAAGTATGTTACAAAATATGGCTGCTAATGTGTTAGACATAATGGGGGCAATAGAAAATCCAAATGATAGGCTAGCAGAAATCGAAAACATTTACGCTAATATAGAAGAACAATTAGAAGCACTAAGTACAGAGCTAGTACCAGATTCGAATCAAATTGAAGAAACAATTATAAATTTTAATAGAGCTGTAAATAACAAAGATAAAGAATATACAGGTGAAGATGGATATAGAAGTGCAAATGTTACATTTGGAAGAAATAATACTAAAAGTGTAGGACTATTAGAACATGAATTTGTTCCACAGGCAATGAAATTATATTCAAAAGATATGGCGGATTTTTTAGAACATTCTAGCAAAATGTCTGATGAAGAGTATATAAAACAAGTAGCGAAATTTCATTTTAGATTTGTTAGAATACATCCATTTATAGATGGAAACGGAAGAACTGCAAGAGCAATAACAAATTCGTTATTATCTAATAGAGATTTATGTGCTACATTCGAAAAATATACAAAATCAGAATATATTAAGGATATGAATTCAATTATAACAGATTATGATACATATAACAAAGGTTTATATACAGACCAATCAATTTGTAGTAAAATGGAAGATGAAAACATTCAAAAACTAGCAGACTATATAACTAAAAAATGTCAAATAGATAAAAACGAAATAGAGCAAGAAGGAAGTGCTGTAACTACAGATTTATCAAAAAAACAATCTACAGAAGAATATAGATAGAATTATAAATTGATTTAGGGTAAACTCTAGAAAATAAAATTGAAAAATAAAAAGATTTATAAAAGGAAGTGATTATATTGATAATTACTTCCTTTAGTGTTATTATCAACCTAACAAAACAAGTGATAAAACTTGTCTAAATTATAGAAAGGTAGGGGGGTATATGAAAAGGGGATTAAAAATTTTAATAATTATTTTAGTGATTTTAGCTGTTGTAGCAGTAACTATTTTACTTGTTAACCACTTTACAACGAAAAAAGTAAGTAATGAGCTTACAGGAAATAGCATATCTTATGATAATATAGACGCAATAGCTACAATGGATGTAGTAATAGTAAGAGTATATGATACATATCTTGGAGTTGTAGAAAAAGATGATACAACAGGTTTGATGCGAGTAAGTATTCCGACTGGTGATACTAATGAATACAAACAAAACCAAGAAATTAGAATTTATTTTGATGGAATAATAAACGAATCATATCCAGGTAGTTTTGGAAAGATTTTTAAGATAGAGATTCTAAAAGAAAATAGTGATGTTACAATACCAGAAAAAGCATTAAAGTATTTTTATAGTTCACGTGATAATGTATTAGTTTCAAATATTAATGTAACACAAACAGGTATATCTTTTGAAATAAAAGATACAAATGAATATAAATATGAATATACAAATAAATATACATTATTTAAAAAGAATCCAGAAGCTGAACAAGTAGAAGCTCCAGATATGCCAATAGTAACAGGTAATACAACATCATCATATGAAGGAAGTGGTATTCCGCTTTGGGAAGAGGCTTCAAAATTTTCAACTGTTAATAGTGAAGAAACAGTGATTTCTGAAGATATAACAGAAGATACTGTAAGAAAGACTTGTGATTGGACAAACATATATGGAAAATTAGCAAGTGGAGAATATGACTTTTCATTAACTGCAGAAGAATTTTTTATAAGAATTAAATTTACTGTAAATGAAAATGGAGAAATTTCAAATGTTACTTCTGATTTTATGTAATATGGATAGCTCCAAACTTAGGAAGATTTTCAAAAATATATAATATTTAACATTGACATTTTAAATAAAAGGAAGAGAAATATGGGAATTTTAGAATTATTATTAATAGCAATAGGATTAGCTATGGATGCTTTTGCAGTTTCAATATGCAAAGGTTTAGCAATGAAAAAAATGAATTGGAAAAAAGCTATTATAGTTGGGCTTTATTTTGGCATATTCCAAGCACTTATGTCAGTTATAGGATACTTCTTAGGAACAACATTCGAAAGTTTAGTAACTAAAGTAGACCATTGGATAGCATTTATTCTTTTGGCATTTATAGGTGGAAAAATGCTTAAAGAAGCATTTGATAATAATTCTGAAGGGTATAATGATAGCGTAAATTTTAAAACAATGGTAGTTTTAGCAATAGCAACAAGTATTGATGCTTTAGCAGTTGGTATAACTTTTGCGTTTTTACAAACTAATATAGTATTAGCAGTTATCTTAATAGGAGTAGTAACTTTTATATTATCTGTAATAGGTGTAAAAATCGGTAATCAATTTGGTATTAAATACGAGAAGAGGGCAGAGATTATAGGAGGAATAATTTTAATTCTTATAGGAATTAAGATTTTATTAGAACATTTAGGAATAATTAGTTTAGGGTAGTGATTTAAAACTAGCAGATAGAATAAATCTGCTAGTTTTGTTTTTCTCTATAACTATTTCCCCAGACAACCATAGAATCTAAAATAGGTTTTAAGCTCCAACCTGTTTCTGTTAAAGAATATTCAACTCTAGGTGGAACTTCTGCATATACTTTCCTATTAACAAGACCAGAAGCTTCCATTTGTCTTAAGTTATTTGTTAAAACTTTTTGGGTAATACCATTTAAAGATTTTTTTAATTCTCCAAATCTTTTAGTTCCAGTTAGTAAATCTCTAATAATTAAAACTTTCCATTTATCTCCAATTAACCCCATTGTAATTTCTACCGGACAAGCTGGTAATTCTTTTTTTATAATATCAACTCCGTACTTTTAATCTTAATTAAATTATATCAAACAATTTTTAAAACGCAATATAAAAACCAGAAAAATACACAATAGTTTCAAAAAGAATATAAGAGTCAAAATAAAACTAAAAAATTTTAATTGATGTAATTAAGAAAAATAGACAAGAGTATCTTTAAGGAAACTGTATTACAAAAAAGTGCCTACTTTACAAGTAAAAACAATAAATTTAGGTTGTATTTTTTTGAACAATATATTGACACAATGTCAGAATGGCGATATATAATAATCAGCCTGACATGATGTCAGGGAAATAAAGAAATGGAGATGTAAAATGGAAAAGAAACCAGTAGATGTAAGAAGAGAAGAAATAATTAATGCATGTGAAGAACTATATAAAAAAGAGAATTTTAAAGATATAACACTAAAACAAATTGGAGAAAAAACAACATTTTCCCGTACATCAATATATAACTATTTTCAAACAAAAGAAGAGATATTTTTAGCACTTTTTCAAAGAGAATATGAAAAATGGATAGAAGATTTAAATAAAATATATGAAAAAAATGAAAGATTAATGATCGAAGAGTTAGCAGATAAATTAGCCCATACAATAGAAAAAAGACCAACATTACTAAAGCTATTAGCCATGAATTTATATGATATGGAAGATAATAGCAAAATGGAAGCATTAGTAGAATTTAAACAAGCGTATGGTAATTCAATAAAAGCAGTAAAAAGATGTCTTGATAAATTTGTTACTAACATGAACGAAGAAGAAAAAACAAACTTTATACTTTCATTTTTTCCATTTATGTATGGAATATATCCATATGCAGTTGTAACAGCTAAGCAAAAAGAAGCAATGGAAAAAGCTGATGTGCCATTTAAAAAATTAACAATATATGAAATTGCATACATGGGAACTTTAAAATTGTTAAAATAAAAAAGGAGTGAAGGGTATGAGTAAAAAATTAGTAGCATTTTTTTCGTGCACAGGAACAACTAAAAAGGTAGCAGAGAATTTGTCAAAGGCTATAGGAGGCGATTTGTATGAGATAGTACCAACAAAATTATATACAAACGCAGATTTAAATTGGACTGATAAAACAAGTAGATCTTCTTTAGAAATGAATGATAAAAATTCTAGACCAGAAATAGCTACAAAAGTAAGTAATATGGAAGATTATGACACTATTTTTATTGGATTTCCAATTTGGTGGTATGTTGCTCCAAGAATAATAAATACATTTTTAGAAAGTTATGATTTTTCAGGAAAGAAAATAATAGTTTTTTGTACATCAGGTGGAAGTGGTCTTGGAAATACTGTGGCAGACTTAAAACAAAGCATATCAAGTGAAACAGAAATAATGGAAGGAAAACGTTTTGGAGTAAATACAAGCATAGAAGAACTAAAAGAATGGGCAAATAAATTTTAAGTAAATGAGAGAAAATATGAAAATAGTAAGTTATATGAATTATAAAGATGAAGGATTAAATAAGTGGAGGTTGTTTATGAATAAAAAAGTATTATTAGTTATAGTTTTAGCAATAATTATAATTGCAATTATTCTAGTTTTTGTATTTACTAATTCAGATAAAGATGAAAATATTAATATTACAAATCAAATAGCTATAGAAACTATTGAAAATCAAAATAACAAAGAAAAAATAAATACTGAGGCAATACAGTAGAAAAAGTACAAGTAGAAGGAGTTTTGTTATAACAACAAATGTAGATGATCAATTTTATAAGACTGGTTTTGATAAGGACAAGATATTTGCAACACAAGGAAGTTATAGATATATTCAATGTGGAATAGCATGTCATAATAAATTATATGATGCAAAAGATTTAGTAGCAAAAATGTTAGAAAATACACATGATTGTAAAATACCGTTAGAACTTGTTCCAGTATGTCCAGTGTGTGGAGAAACAATGGATGTAAATATTAGGAAAGATGCATATTTTGTAGAAGATAAGCATTGGTACAAACAAGATGAAAGATATGGAGAGTTTTTAGATACAACAAAAAATAAAAATGTTTTATTATTAGAGCTAGGAGCAGGATTTAATACTCCAGGAATTATTAGGATACCTTTTGAACAAATGACATATAAAAATCCTAATTGGAAATTAGTAAGAATAAATAAAGATGATTGTAGGACTTTTTTAGATATTGAAGATAGAAGTATATTAATTGAAGATGATATAAGTGAGATTGTAGAAAAAATTGCGGGTTAAGATTTGAGGACTATTTATAACTATAAATTTGCCATAAACATTTGACAAATACCAAAAAAGGCAATATAATCTATACGACCAATAAATGTTGACGAAGAAATTATATAAGTAGTTAATTTGAAACTCTAACTAGGGAATTGTAGCCATAGACTGGAAGCTACAATAGAAAGGCAAATTAACGAATTTCAGTAATGGAGTCAAATCGTGTAAGAGCGTTAATCTGTAATGAGGTAGTAGAAATACTATAAAAAAAGGTGGTACCACGAGCAAATCGTCCTTTATGGAAGATTGCTCGTTTTTTGATTTTCAATCCACATACAAATAGGAAATAGGGAATAGGGACTAGGGAAAGAGGGACGTTCCTTAAATCCCTATTCGAAAACAAAAAAAGGGAAAAAAGGACCGTCCCTATTTCCATAGAAAACAAAAAAGAACGTCCCAAAATCCCGAAGAAAGGAAAAGGTTTATGAAAGAGAAATTAGAAGAAATCAAAACAAAAGGTTTAGAGAAAATTAAAAACGTAAAGACTATCGCTGAGCTTGAAGAAGTCAGAAAAGAATTAACAGGTAAAAAAAGCGGATTATCAGAAGTTCTAAAATCTATGAAAGATTTACCAGTAGAAGAGAAAAAGACAATTGGAATGATGGCAACAGAAATAAAAAATACATTTTTAAGTAATTTACAAGAAAAAGAAGAAGAAATTATTGCTTCTATGAGTGTATTAGATGAACCAATCGACTTAACAATTCCTGGTAAAAAGGTGAGTGGAGGAGCGCTTCATCCAATAACTCAAATGAAACATGACTTAAATGATGCATTTTTATCTTTAGGTTTTGAAGTATATAGTGAAGATGATATAAGTAGTGAAAAATATGCATTTGATAATTTGAATTTTGCTAAAAATCATCCTGCACGTCAATCTATGGACACATATTGGCTTGAAGGAACAGAAGATAAAGAAGGTGCAGAAAGATTATGCTTAAGACCACATTTAACAGGTGGTTCTGTAAGATATTTACTAAAACATGGAGCACCAGCAAGATTTGTATATCCAGGAGAAGTATATAGAAATGAAACAACTGATGCTAGACATGAAAGGGCATTCTTCCAATATGAAGCATTAATAGTTGATAAAGATATATCTTTTTCATCTGGTATGGTTATGATCCAAACAATCTTAGAAAAAGTTTTTGGAAGAACGATAAAAACAAGAATGAGAGAAGGATTTTTCCCATTTACAGAACCAGGATATGAAATAGATATGGAATGTTTAGTATGTGGTGGAAAAGGATGTAAAGTATGTAATCATAATGGATGGATAGAAGTTATGCCAGGTGGTGTAATTCATCCAAATGTATTAAAATCAGCAGGATTAGATCCAGACATATGGACAGGATTCTATATTAATATTGGATTAGATAGATTAGTAATGATGAGATATGGAGTAGATGATGTACGTTTATTCCATAGTGGAGATTTAAGATTTTTAAAACAATTTAAATAGAAAGGATTTTGAATATGAAAGTATCATTAAATTTAATTAGAAAATATGTTGATTTACCTGAAGGTTTAACTGATGAACAAATTGCCTATGATATGACACTAAGGACAGTAGAAGTAGAAGAAGTCGAAAATACCGCTAAAAAATTTCATGACATAGTTGTAGGAGAAATTTTAGAAATAAAAGCACATCCAAATGCTGATAAATTAAGAATATGTATGGTAGATATTGGAGAAGAAGAACCTGTACAAATCGTATGTGGTGGTTCTAACCTTTATGTTGGAGAACATGTAGTAGTATCAAAACCAGGAGCAGAAGTTGTTTGGCATGGTCAAGGAGAACCTGTTAAAATAACAAAAACAAAAATGAGAGGAGAAAGCTCTTATGGAATGATTTGTGCTTCTACAGAAGTGTATTTAAGTGATTTCTTCCCAAATGAAGAAGAAAGTGAAATAGTTGATTTAAAAGATTTTGATTGCAAACCAGGAGATAGTGTTGCAGATTTATTTGGAATGAATGATACAGTATTAGAAATAGATAATAAATCATTATCTAATAGACCAGATTTATGGGGACATTATGGAATTGCAAGAGAATTATCAGCTATATATGATGTACCATTAAAAGAATTACCAAAATACGAAATACCAAAAGTTCCAGAATATAGTGTAGAAATAAAAGATACAACTAAATGTAATAGATATGTAGCAGTAGAAATAGATGGTATATATGAAAAACCATCCCCAATGTGGATGCAATCATTATTATCAAAAGTAGGTCAAAGACCAATAAATGCCATTGTTGATATAACAAATTATGTAATGATGGCAGTAGGTCAACCACTTCATGCTTTTGACAAAACACATGTAAGTGGAGAAAAAATAATAGTAAGAAATGCCAAAGAAAATGAGAAATTATTATTATTAGATAATAACTTTATTGAGCTTTCAACAGACGATTTAGTAATATGTGATGAAAGTGATGCAATGGCATTAGCTGGAATTAAAGGTGGTAAAAAAGATTCTATTTTGCCAGATACAAAAGGAGTTGTATTAGAAGTAGCAAACTTCTCTGCAGATACAGTTAGACAAACAGATAAAAAATTTGCAGAAAAAACAGAAGCTTCAATGAGATTTGAAAAAGGTGTTGATACACAAAGAGTAGATGAAGGATTAAATTTAGCATTAAGATTAATTAAAGAAATATTCCCAGATAGCAAAATAATTAAATATGCAGATGTTTATCCAAACGAAACTAAAAAGAATGAAATAAAAGTAAGTGAAGAATTCTTAGATACAAGATTAGGAAAGAAAATACCACAAGAGAAGATTGAACAAATTTTAACAGCTCTTGGATATGAAATATCATTAAATAACGGAGAATATGATGTAATAGTTCCAACATGGAGATCAACAGGTGATGTAACAATCAAAGATGATGTAATGGGAGATATTGCAAGAATATTAAGCTTTGATAGTTTTGAGGCAAAACCAATTACTATAACATTTGAACATTCTGTAAAACAAAATGATGTTTTACTTGAAAGAAGAATTAAAGAATATTTAGCATATAGATGCGGATTTTATGAAATTTTCACATATCCATGGATTGAAGAAAAATATATTAAAGCAGCAGGAATAGATATGGAGAAATCTTTAAAATTAGCAACTCCACCAGCACCAGATTTAGCATATTTAAGAAGTTCTTTAATTCCAGGAATGTTAGAAGCAGTTGCTAAAAATTTAAGATATTATGATGAATTTAGATTATTTGACTGTGAAGAAGTTTATGAAAAAGGTGATTATAGACCATCTTCAGAAGATGAAATCTTACCAATTCAAAAGAATTATTTAACTGGATGTATAGTTGGAAAAGAGGCTAAAGAAATATTCTATGAAGCAAAAGGTGTAATTGAAAATATGGCTGAATATTGCCATATGGAAGAACTTAAATTAGAAAAAATGGAGAAGCCATATTGGGCAGATGTTAATGCATACCTAAATGTAGTTAAAGGTAATGAAGTAATCGGAACATTAGGATTAGTTTCTGTAAAAGTAATGGCAGATACTAAAATAAAAAGAACAAATGTAGCAATGTTTGAAATTAATACAGAAAAATTTGTTCCATATGCTTCAAGAACAAATGAATATGAAAGATTACCAGAACTACCATTAGTAGAAAAAGATTTATCAATCATAGTTGATGAAGAAATTACATGGAAACAAATTGAAGAAAATATTAGAGCAAAAGTTAAAGAAGTTGAATTTGTTGATGAATATAGGGGAGACCAAATACCAGAAGGTAAAAAATCAGTTACATTAAAAGTAAAAATACTTAATGAAGGAACAACTATGACATCAGAACAAATAAATGAAAAAATGAATAGCATATTAAAAACTCTAGACAAGAGATGTGGAGCTAAATTGAGAGATTAATGAACTTTAGGGACGGAGCTTAAAGTTCAATTGGTAAACATAAGACGGGACGGTAAAATTAAAACTAAAGAGCTATTTAATTATGAGGACTTACCAGAAATGGTAGGTCTATATTTTTTGTTAAAATAATTATAAAAATGTTACTTTTTTTATAAAATTATCAATATAAAGATGTAAGATATCTTATGTAAAAAAGGAGTTTAAAACAAAAGTGAATAAAGATAGAGAAATAAAACGATATATAAAAAATAATGAACTTGATTTAGAAAGAATAATAAACGAATATTCATCTTATATAGCTATTATTATAAATAACATGGCAAGTACTAATTTAAGTAATGAAGATAAAGAAGAGATTATTTCTGAAGTGTTTTTTATACTATGGAAAAATAAACACAAATTAGATATAAACAAAAGCCTAAGTTCGTATATTGCAGGGATAACAAGAAACTTAGTAAAAGAATATTTAAGAAAAATTAAAATTAATGTAGATATTTCGGATTATGAAAATAGTTTGTATGGTTATGATAAAATTGATTTTCTTGATACTAATATTCAAGAAATTAGGCACATAGAAAAGAAACTAGAAAACATGAAGGAAATTGATAAAACAATATTTTTAGATTTTTATTATTCTTCTAAATCAATTAAGGATATAGCTAAAGAACAAAAGATGTCTGAATTTAGTGTAAAGCAAAGATTGTACAGAATTAGGAATAAAATAAAGAAAGAGGTTAAATAATATGGATAATAATAAAATTTTAGAAAAAGTAAAGGTGAAAATAGCTATATCCAATGTAAAAGAGGAGGATATAGTTATGAATAAAAATAGATTTAATGCTATTAAAAAGATAGGAATAGTTGCATGTGCTGCATTTTCTATGACTGGAGTAGTTTTTGCTACAACTCAAATTATTAATAAGTTTGGAAAAAATAGTAGTGATGGTGTCCAAACAGCTATTAATAATGCATATTATAGTGACGTAAATACAGAATATAAAGAAGCTAATGGTATTAGTGCAAATATAGAATCTTTTTTACTAGATGATTATAATTTTGATATAACTATAAATATAAAATTTGATGAAACTTATAATTTGACCAATATGCTATCTAAAGAAGGTAAAATAGATATAATGGACTTGAAGGTAGTAAATGAAAATAATGAAAAAGTTTTTGCAACAAGAGAACTAGAATCAGAAGAAATGACATCATTATATGAAACAGAGAAAGAAGCAAAAGCAAATTATGACAGCTATACTGGAGGATATAGTCAAGCAAGTGAGAAAATAGATGAACATGATTTAAAATTTTATTTAACTGCTACAGGAAATGAAAAAGAATTCCCAGAATCTAAAACACTAAAAGTAACATTTAATAAAATAAGAAATAAATATTGGGAAAATGGAGAAGAAAAATCTATTATTTATAATGGTGAATGGAGTTATGAAATAGATGTACCTACTAAAATGTCTAAGTCAAATATTATAGACTATAAGCTTGTTTCTATTAGTGATAAAAATTATAAATTTAAAAGTGCTAAAGTTTCAAATACTGCCTTTAGAATATATTTAGATAATTGCAAAGACATTGCGTGGAGTGAAAAAGAGTATGTGGAGACATCTGATGGAACTAAATATTATCCTGCACATAGATCTGATGGAGATGGAGAAATAAGCGTTAAAGAAGATGGAACAGTAACATACTATAATACTTTTAATTTAACAAATTATGATGCAACAGATACTTTAAAAGTGCATTTATTTAAAACAACTGGCGAAGAAGTTGTTATAGAGTTGGAAAAAGAAGAATAAGTATGAAATTAAAATAAAGAGCTATTTAATTAAATTTAAGTAGCTCTTTTGCTATATATGTGAAACTTCCGTGAAATCTTTACTATAGCTGTTGATTTTAGCAAAGAAAAATAATAAACTATATCTCATAAGCAAACTAAAAGGGTGAAGTAAAATGGTAGGAAATATAGTTACAAATCCTAAATTATTAGAAGATACAGATAAAAGATATTATAGAGAATGTTACTGTGGACTATGCAAATCATTACAAAGAAAGCACAAAAATATAAGCAGATTTACATTAAACTATGATATGACATTTTTAATAATATTATTAAATGAAGTTTACAAAGAAAAAAACGAAAAGTTAGAATGTAGATGTATGATGCATCCTGTTCATAAACATACTTATATTAAAGGAACTTTTATAGACTATGTAGCAGATATGAATATTTTACTTTCTTATTATAATCTTCTTGATGATTGGCAAGATGACAAAAATGTATTTGCTAATTGTTATGCAAAATTGATAAAAAAGAGTTTTAAAAAAGTATGTAAGAAATATCCTAAAAAAGCTCAAAATGTACAAAATGCTTTAAAAGAATTAAATGATATAGAAACCAAAAATATTATAAATCCAGATTTAGCAGCACAAGCAAGTGGCAAATTATTTGGAGAAATATTCGCACCATACGAGGATGAATATGAAGAAAAACTAAGAGATTTTGGTGATGCATTAGGAAAATTTATATATATATTAGATGCATGCATAGATTTAGAAAAAGATATTAAACATAAAAGATATAATCCATTAATAACTAATTCAAAGTCAGAATTTGATGATATGCTTAATCTACTTTTATCAGATTGTGTAGAAAAATATAAAAACCTAAATATTTCTAACAAAATAATTGAAAATATATTATATTCTGGAATTTGGACAAAATATGAAATACATAAAAAGAAGGGAGAAAAATAAATGATACAAAATCCATACGAAGTACTTGGAGTGTCATATGGAGCAACAGATGCAGAAGTTACGAAAGCATACAGAAAACTAGTAAAAAAATATCATCCAGATTTACATCCAGGGGACGAAGAAGCAGCAAAAAAGATGAGGGAAATAAATGAAGCATATGATCAAATAAAAAATGGTACTGCAAATCAATATAATAGCTATTCTAACACTCAAAATAATTCATATAGTAATAATAGTGGAAGTACAAATCTTTATCAAGTAGCAAGTCATTTTATACAAACTGGAATGTATAGGGAAGCATTAAGAGTGCTTTCAGAAATTCAGGATAAAACTGCTGAATGGTATTATTTAAGTAGTATTGCAAATTATTATACAGGTAATAGAATAACAGCATTAAACAATGCAAAAATGGCAGTACAAATGGAACCTAATAATTTAAGATATCAAGAATTATTACAACAATTGCAAGGCGGAGGAAATATGTATAGAGAACAAAGTAGAACATATGGAAGACCTTTTGATATGCAAAATATATGTTTTTGGTGGTGTTTAGCAGATTCTATATGTAATTGTTGTTGTGGTCCAAGATTTATATGTTAAAGGAGGAATGCATATTGAATAAATTTATATATAAATTAGCCGATTTTATGCAAGGCAGATATGGAATAGATGAATTATATAAATTTTTATTTATTATATTTTGGATTATTGCAATTATAAGTATAGTCATTAGAAATCCAATTATATATCTATTAGAGATACTAATTTGTGTTTATATGATGTTTAGAGTCTTTTCACGCAATATTTATAAAAGACAAAATGAAAATGCAAAATTTTTAAAGATTAAAAATAAAGTTATAGAAAAGATAAAATTACGTAAGAAAAAATGGGCATATAGAAAAACTCATATTTATAGAAAATGTCCTAATTGTAAAGCCGAAATCAGATTACCAAAGAAAAAAGGTAAACATGTTTGTACATGTCCTCGTTGTAAAAAAGATTTTGATGTTATAGTATGAAAATAAAAGTCCTTTGAAAAATGTGTGAAATTGTCACAAAAGTCGTTTGACTTTTGTGATTTTTACATGCCATAAATTATATCTCATACAATATCTTAATTTTCCTACCATCAACTTCAATAAGTTTATCATCCTTTAAATGCTTTAATTCTCTAAACATAGCAGATCTATCAATTGCAAGGTAATCTGCTAAATCCTTAAAAGGAAAACTTAAATAAATATTTTTAGAACGACTTTTTCTATGTTCAATCTCAAAAAATTTTAATAATTTTTCACGTATTTGTTTTTTCTCTAATACTTTAACTCTTTCGTTAGTTTCTCTGTATTTTGTATTGATTATATCAAATAAATTACTTAAAAAAATATTAAAATAATTATGATTAGTATTTTCAGGTCTCATAAGTTTTACATAGTCTATAATTAGCACTTCTGTATCTTCCTTTGCGATTATTTGACAGTCTTCACTATTAGTTGCAGAAATTGTTGTTCCAAACACACTATCTTTTCCAAGATTTTCCTGTACCATTTCGTTCCCATTGTACTCTATATTCATAATTTGGGCAAATCCACTAAGTACAATTCCAATAATATTATCGTTTTTTATGGTAGGAACAATCTCTTCACCTTTAGTATATCTATACCTGTGAACGCCTAGAAGCACAAAGAGTTTACCGATTTGTAATTTTGTTAATCCTTCAAAAGGAAGCCTCATTTTTATCACCTAAAAAAATTTTAACAAAAAAACAAAAAAGTTGCAAGTGCAACTTGTATATATTAAAAATTATATATAATATTTACTCGTAATAAATAATACAAAAAAATAAATCAGGGGAGGAACAAAAGAATGAAAATCGTTAAAAGAGATGGACACATTGTGGACTACGATCCAGAAAAAATTAGAGTAGCAATTGGAAAAGCAAATGAGGAGGTAAGAGGAAGAGAAAAAGCAACTAAAGAAGAAATAAAAGAAATCATAAAATACATCGAAGATTTAAATAAAAAAAGAATTTTAGTTGAAGATATTCAAGATATAATAGAACAAAAGCTAATGGAATTTGACAAATATCAATTAGCAAAGAAATATATTACATATAGATATACTAGAGAATTAGTAAGAAAAGCAAATACAACAGACAAATCAATTAAAGAATTAATTGAAGGAGAAAACGAATATTGGAATAGTGAAAATTCTAATAAAAATGCAGAAGTAGTTACAACACAAAGAGACTACTTAGCAGGAATAACAAGTACAGATATAACAAGAAGATTTTTACTCCCTGAAGATATAGTAGAGGCACATGATGCAGGTATTATACATTTTCATGATGCTGATTATTTTGCGCAAAATGCTCTTCATAATTGTGAATTAATTAACTTGGATGATATGTTACAATACGGAACAGTAATAAATGGAGTTATGATAGAAAAACCACATAGATTTTTAACAGCTGCAACAATAGCAACACAAATAATATTAGCAGTAACATCATCAAGCTATGGCGGAGCTACGGTATCACTTACACATTTAGCACCATTTGTTAGATTAAGCTATGAAAAGTATTTAAAGAAATATCAAGCAAGAAACTTTAGCAAAAAAGATTGTGAAAAATATGCTATGCAAGATACTAAAAAAGAAATTGAAGATGGTGTCCAAACATTTAACTATCAAGTAAACTCTATGACAAACACAAATGGACAAGCACCATTCTTATCAGTTTGTATGTATTTAGGAGAAACAGAAGAATATAAAGACGAACTTGCAATGATAATCGAAGAGTTCTTAAAACAAAGAATATTAGGTTTTAAGAACGAAAAAGGTGTATATATAACACCAGCGTTCCCAAAACTTTTATATGTACTTGAAGAAGACAACATTCGTGAAGGTAGCAAATACTGGTATTTAACAAAACTAGCTGCAGAATGTACAGCTAAAAGAATGGTTCCAGATTACATATCAGAAAAGATGATGCTTAAATATAAGAAAAATATCTTAGGAGATGGAGATTGTTATCCATGTATGGGATGTAGATCATTCTTAACACCTGATAGAATGTTAAATATAGGAAATATAGCAAAAGCTAAAAATTATGTAGAAGGAAAAGGTAAATATTATGGAAGATTCAACCAAGGTGTTGTAACGATTAATTTACCAGATGTTGCACTTTCTGCTGATGGTGATATGGATGAATTCTGGAAGATATTTGACGAAAGATTGGAGTTATGTCACAGAGCTTTACAAATAAGACATAAGAGATTAAGTAATGTAACAAGTGATGTAGCACCTATTTTATGGCAACATGGAGCATTAGCAAGATTAGAAAAAGGTGAATCAATACATGAATTATTACATCATGGATATTCTACAATTTCACTTGGATATGCAGGTCTATATGAATGTGTTAAAGTTATGACAGGACACAGTCATACAGATAATGGACCAGGAAAAGAATTTGGATTAAAAGTAATGCAACATTTAAATGATGCAACAAGCAAATGGAAAGCAGAAGAAGATTTAGATTATTCTGTTTATGGTACACCAATAGAATCAACGACATATAAATTTGCTAAATGCTTAAAAGAAAGATTTGGAACAGTAAAAGGAATTACAGACAGAAATTATATTACTAATTCATATCATGTTCCTGTATTCGAAGAAATAGACGCATTTTCTAAATTAAAACTAGAAAGCGAATTTCAAGTATTAAGTCCTGGTGGAGCTATTTCTTATGTAGAAACACCAAACTTACAAGGAAATATTGATGCAGTAATTGAAGTTATACAATTTATTTATGATAATATCATGTACGCAGAACTTAATACTAAATCTGACTATTGTCAACAATGTGGTTATACAGGTGAAATATTAATAGATGACGATTTAGAATGGTATTGCCCAAATTGTGGAAATAGAGATCACAATACACTAAATGTAGCAAGACGTACATGTGGATATATTGGAACAAATTTCTGGAATAAAGGAAGAACACAGGAAATAAAAGAAAGAGTTTTACATATAGATAACAAGGAGGCATAATTATGAGATACAATTTAATTAGAAAAATGGATATATCAAACGGGCCAGGAGTAAGAGTATCTATATTTATGCAAGGTTGTCCTTTTCATTGTAAGAACTGTTTTAATCCTGAAACATGGGATTTCGAAGGTGGAAAAGAATTTACACAAGAAACAATTGATAAAGTACTAGAATTAAGTAATAAAAATGAAGTAAAAGGGTTATCTATATTAGGTGGGGAGCCAATGGCTCCTACTAATATAGAAGGAACAGCAAAACTTGCCAAAGCATTTAAAGAAAAATATCCAGATAAAAATGTATGGGCATGGTCTGGTTATAAATATGAACAAATAAAAGATCAAGATGCATTAAAATATATAGATGTATTAGTTGATGGAAATTATGAAGACGAATTACATGATCCAACACTAAAATGGAAAGGTTCCTCTAACCAAAGAGTAATAGATGTACAAAAAAGTTTAAGAAATGGTGGAATCAATTTAGTAAAATAGGGTTTTGAGGCAGACATGGATTTGTGGGCATTCCTCAGGAATTTGGGGGACGGTCCTAAAATCCCTATTTTGTAAAAATTTAAAAATAAGTATATTAAAAAGTAGGTAATTTATTGTAAGTTACCTACTTTTGTGTTATTATGCAAATAATTTAAGGAGAAATAAAAATGTCTAAATTAGTTATATTAAGAGGAAACTCTGGAAGCGGCAAAACAACTGTTGCAAAAGGCTTGCAACAGAAATTAGGACATGGAACGATGCTTATTTCACAAGATGTTGTTAGAAGAGAAATGCTATATGTAAAAGATGGCGAAAAGCCTAAAGTAAGTGAATTACTTTTTCAACTTGCAGTTTATGGTAAAGAGCACTGTGAAGTAGTAATTTTAGAGGGAATATTAAACTCAAAATGGTATGACCCCTTATTTAAAAAGCTGCTTAAAGAATTTAATAAGGATATTTATGCATTTTACTTTGATATTCCATTTGATGAAACTTTAAGAAGGCATAAAACTAAACCTAATGCAAATGAATTTGGAGAAACAGAACTACGAAAATGGTGGAACGAAAATGATTTACTAGACTGTATTCCGGAAACATTATTAGGTAAAGAGCTAGAAATTGATGAAATCATAAACATAATAGTTAACAATTTAAATAGTAGGTGAAATAATGGATAAATGGTTAGAACTAATAATAGAAATACAAAGTTTAGCACAAAATGGTTTGGCTTATACAAACAATGCATACGACATAGAAAGATATAAAAGATTACGAGATATATCTGCAGAAATGTTAAGTATGAAAACCGAAATTTCATTAGAGAAAGTAAAAGATTTATTTTGTAATGAAACAGGTTATCAAACACCTAAATTAGATACAAGAGCTGCAATATTTAAAGATAATAAAATATTATTAACTCACGAAAATGATGGAACATGGTCTTTGCCAGGAGGATGGGTTGATGTGCTAGAGTCAATTAAATCAAATACAGTTAAGGAAGTAAAAGAGGAGACTGGTTTAGATGTTTTGGCAAAAAAACTAATTGCAGTTCAGGATAGAAATCAGCATAATAAACCTGTATATGCTTATGGCGTATGTAAGGTTTTTGTTCTATGTGATGTGGTAGGCGGACAATTCGAAAAAAATATAGAAACAACAGAGATAGCATATTTTTCATTAGACGAATTACCAGAATTATCAGAGGCAAAAAACAACAAAGAACAGATAGAGATGTGTTTTAAAGCTAATCAAGATAAAGATTGGGAAGTACAATTCGATTAAAATATGGAAGGAGCCTTAAATATGAAAAATATTTTAATACATGGGTTAGGGCAAAACGAGACTAGTTGGAATATAGTAGAAATAGAATTAAATCTTCATAATATTAAGATAGAAAAGCCAAATTTATATTCAATGTTAAAAGATACAAGAATTAATTATTCTATTTTATATAAAAAATTTGCGGATTACTGTAACAGTTTTAGCGAGAAATTAAACTTATGTGGCTTATCTCTTGGGGGAATATTAGCATTAGACTATTCAAAGGAATTTCCTGAGAAAGTGAATTCGCTTATTTTAATAGGAACACCTTACAAAATACCAAAATTTCTTTTTAAACTTCAAGGCATAATATTTCATATTACTCCAAAATCTACATTCGAGAAAATCGGATGCACAAAAGGAGATTTTATTTCACTAGTTGCTTCAATGGGCGATTTAGATATAGAAACTAATTTAGATAAAATAGATTGCAAAACATTAATTTTATGCGGAATAAAAGATAAGCAGAATATGGAAAATGCAAAATTATTAAATAAGACTATAAAAAACAGTTCTTTTAAGACAGTTAGCAACGCATCACATGTAGTGAATGTAGACAATCCAAAAGATTTATCTAATATGATTTATGATTTTTGGAGAGAAAAGTAGTAAATAATTATAAGATAATTTTATTTATATTATAATGCGAGAAATCTAAGGAGAAATAAATATGGAGTTGAATTTATTAAGGCATGCAGAAAGCGAATTCAATAAGATAGGATTATTACAAGGAAGAATTGATTGTAATTTAAGTGAAGAAGGAATAAGAAAAACAAAAGAAAGAGCAAAGAACAATGCAAATTATATGATGAATAATAATGCAAGGAGGAACCAAAATGAAAGTAATAACTGTATGTGGTAGTTATAAATACAAAAATGAAATGAAAGAAATAACGGAGAAAATGGCACTAAAAGGGAATTGTATGCTAACTCCAATTGAACTTACAAAGCCTAATAAAGAAGCATATACAAAAGAAGAAGCGTCTATGATTGATAAAATGCATAAAGAAAAAATAAAACTTTCTGATGCTATATTAGTTGTTAATGTAGACAGATATATTGGAAACAGTACAAAAAGTGAAATTGAATATGCTAAGTCATTAAATAAAGAAATCTTATATTATACAGATTTAATTGAATAGTATTTCGAAGGGAGTATTATTGTGACAAAAATAGTATTTATTAGACATGCTGAATCAGAATATAATAGAGATGGTATTGGGGCTGGAAGGGCAGACTGTAATTTGACTGAAAAAGGTATTGAAGACGCCAAAGAACTAGGAAAAAGTTTAAATAATAATTTTGATGTAATATATTGCTCTTCGTTAAAAAGAGCCAGACAAACATTAAATGCAATATTTCCTGGGACAGAACCAATTTGTGATGAAAGAATAACTGAAATATCAATAGGTGAATGGGAAAATCAGAGGCTAAAGAAGATACTTTATGCGCAGAATATATAAAGAGTTTATTAGAAGGCGAAAATTCAAATTTAGATAATGAAATAGAAGAATTAAAAATTATAGCAGGAAAAAGATTTTTTGATAAAAACTTACAAGACATTTTTCCAGAACGAGACTTTTATCTAGCAACAGAAGTAAACAAATTCAATTTTGTTTTAAAGGTAGAAAAAGATCAAGACGGAATGAATTATATTAAAAGGATAGATATTAATTAAAATAAAGGCTCTGTATGCAGAGTCTTTTTGTTATTAGCATAAGATAAAAAAGTTGTTTATAAGTTTTTGTAATCACGGTACAAAAACTTGGAAAATAATTGACGATTTTTTTTATTTATATTATTCTAATAAAGGCAATAAAATAGAAAAAAAGTAGTGAAGGAGAAAGATAAAATGAGTAAAAACATGTTAGTTGTAAGCGATTTAAAAGATATGTTAAATAAAACAAGAGAACTTTATGGAGATAGACCAGGATATAAAATAAAACTTGAAGAAGGAAAATATCAAGTATATACACATAATGAAATTAGAGATATGATAGATTACCTAGGAACAGCATTAATTAACTTAGGATTAAAGGATAAAAGAATCGCTGTTATAGGTGAAAATAGATATGAATGGGAACTTGCATATTTATCTGTAGTATGTGGTACAGGTACAGTTGTTCCATTAGATAAATCATTACCAGCAAACGAATTGGAAGAATTAGTAGAAAGATCAGAAGTTGAAGCAATATTTTATTCTAAAAAATATGAAGAGATAGTAGAAAAAATTAAATATAGTGAAAAAAATAAGTTAAAACACTTAATTTCTATGGATTCAGATATACATAAGGAAGGAATATATTCACAAAAAGAATTAATAGAAAAAGGAAAAGAATTTGTAGAAGCTGGAGACAGAAGCTTTATAGATGCAAAAATAAATCCAGAAGAAATGAGTATAATGTTATTTACTTCAGGAACAACATCAAAATCAAAAGTAGTAGCACTTTCTCACAAAAATATGGTATCAAACGTAATGGATTTTGCTTCTGTATTAGATATAGATTCAAGCGATAGAATATTATCATTCTTACCATTACATCACGTTTTTGAATGTACTGTAGGTATGTTATATTCACTATATATTGGTGCACAAAGATCATTCTGCGAAGGAATTAGACATATAGTAGAAAATCTAAACGAATACCAAATTACATTTGCTTCTTTTGTACCAGCTATATATGAAAGTATGCATAAAACTATAATTAAAAACTTAGAAAAAGAAGGCAAACTAGAAGCAGTTAGAAAGCTTATGGAAGCAAACAAAGATAAAACAATGGCAGAAAAGAAAGAGATATTTAAGGACATTCATAATGTATTTGGAGGACAAATTAAATTATTTGTTAGTGGAGCTGCAGCATTAGAAAAAGAAGTAGAAGAAGATTTTAGAGCATGGGGAGTTAACTTATGCCAAGGATATGGTTTAACAGAAACTTCTCCAGTTATAGGTGTAGAAACAAACGAAAACTTTAGAGTTGGATCAATAGGAAAACCACTTCCACATATACAAGCTAAAATAGAAGATGCAAATGAAGAAGGAATGGGAGAACTTGTTGTTAAAGGACCAAATGTAATGCTTGGGTATTATAATGATGAAGAAGCAACAAAAGAAGTTTTAGAAGATGGATGGTTCCGTACAGGAGATTTAGCAAAAATAGATGAAGATGGATATATATTTATTTGTGGAAGAAAGAAGAGTGTTATCGTATTAAAAAATGGTAAAAATATATTCCCAGAAGAAATGGAAGCACTAGTAAATAAAATAGAAGGTGTTAAAGAATCATTTATTTTTGGTAAACAACAATCAGATGATAAAGATGATATAAAAATAAATGTAAAAATAATATTTGATAGAGAAATTATGCAAGAGGCATACAAAGTTACAACAGATGATGAAATTTATAAAGTTCTAGCAGAAAAAGTTAAAGAAGTAAACCAAATCATGCCAAAATACAAAGCGATAAGAGGAATATTAATTTCAGAAGAACCATTATTAAAAACAACAACAAGCAAAATAAAAAGACAAGCAAATTTAGAGATAATTGAAAATGAGAATAAAAAATAGAGATATTATTTAAATCTATAATTAATAAAAAGATTGATTTATTTATAAATCAATCTTTTTTTGTACTAAAAATATAGAAAACAAAATAAATTAATGATAAAATTCAAAAAGATGAGAAAAGGAGCTTTATTATGTATAATGCAAATAAAATAGTAATATTTGATTGGGGAGGAGTAATCGAAAGCCATAGAGAAGGAGAATATTCTTTAAATACAGCTATAACAAATTTTATAAAACATTTTAACAATAAAGTAAATGAGAATAACTTAATAGAAAGATATTTTGATGTGTGCACAAGGAAAGTAGAAGAAGGAAATAAAGAAAATACATGGTTTGACAAAATAAGAAATGAATTTAATCTACAATGCAGTGAAGATGACTTTTATAAATTTTACGAAGAAGAATTTAATCGTATAGAATATTATAAAGACGTTGTAGAATATGCACATAGTTTAAAATCAAAATGTAAAATAGGAATATTATCTAATTTAGGTAAAGTGGATATAGCAAGATTAGATAAGCAAGTTGATTTAAAAGTTTTTGATTATGTATGGTTATCATGTGAACTTAAATGTAGTAAGCCTAATGAAAAAGTTTATAAAATTGTAGAAAAAGATTGTAATATAAGTCCAAATAATATCTTATTTATAGATGATGTTCAAAAAAATCTGGAACCTGCTAAAGAAAGAGGCTGGAATACTTGTAATGCATATGGTTATGAACTAGACAAAATACGCAATAGTGTAGAAAAATTTATTAATGAATAGGAGGAGATTAGAATGGATAATTCAAAAGAATACATTGGTAAAATACTGGAAGCAGAGATAGATAGACCTATGGGAACAGAACATCCTAAATTTCCAGAATCAATATATCCTATTAATTATGGATATATTCCTAATACAGTTAGTGGAGATGGTAAAGAGCTTGATTGCTATATATTAGGTGTATTTGAACCTGTTAAAACTTTTAAAGGAAAATGTATAGCTGTCATACATAGATTGAATGATAATGATGATAAATTAATTTTAACTTCAGAAGGTAAAGATTATTCCGATGACGCAATAAGAGCTTTAACAGAATTTCAAGAGAGATTTTTTAAAAGTATAATTATTAGAAAACCATAGCAGTTAAATATGAAAGAGGGATGAATTATATGATTAAAGCTGTAATCTTCGATATGGACGGTACAATGCTTGACACAGAAAGAATAAAAGAAAATGGATGGAAATATGCTGGGAAATGCTTAGGAATAACAATTACAGATGAAATTATTTCAGAAATAAGAGGAACTACTAATAAATACATTGAATCATATTTAGGTAAAAGATTTAATAAAATGAATTTTGAAAAATTATTTAAGATAAGGGAAGAATTTATAGCAAAAGAAATTTCAAAAAATGGGATAGAGACTAAAGATGGACTTATTGAGCTTTTAGATTTCTTAAAAAATAATAATTACAGGATGGCAGTTGCAAGTTCTTCAGAAGAAAAAAACATTAGGACATATTTAGACAAGCTAAATGTTATAAAAGATTTTGAAGTAATCTTAAGTGGAGAAATGGTTACGAAAGGCAAGCCTGCCCCAGAAATATATCTAAAATCAGCTGAATTACTAAATCTACCTATCGAAGAGTGTATAGGGCTCGAAGATAGTATTAATGGCGTTTTATCAATTTGTAGAGCTGGAATGAGAGCAGTTATGATTCCAGATTTACAAGAACCAACTAAAGAAGTAGAAGATATGCTATATGCAAAATTAAATTCTTTAACTGATGTAATTGATTTATTAAAAAATGAACATAAATAGCAAAAGGAGAGCTATATGAATAATTTAGAAATTAAACTTAATGAATTATTTGAAAAATGGAAAGAAGATCATAAAAAAGATACACTATATGAATATGATACACCTAATATTAAGGGAAAGTATATTCCGAAAGAGAATTTCATATGTGATGGTTTTTGTGTATCTAATAAAATTAAAGAAAATACTATACTATATATTGCTAAAGAGAGTCATGAATATAACAATAATAGTATAATTAAAGATGCAGAAACCAAAGAATAGACATATTTAAAGAAAAATATGTCTAAGAATTCAATATTTCCTAGAAGAATAAAAAAGATGCAAGAGGAAGTATTAAGAACGGATATAAATGATATTACATTTATGAACATTAATAAAAGAGGAGGTTTTTCCTATACTGATATGACAATTCTAAATACTTATGCAATGCAATTTAGCGATAACATCGTGCAGGAAATTGAAATAATTAATCCAGAACTAATAATATGTTGTGGAATTGGCTTAAAAAGAATTATTAATATGGTATATAAAAAATGCAATAAAAATCTTAATAAAGACATAATTGAAGTTCATCACCTATCATATGTTGTAGGTGATGATATATATATGAATGAATTTAAAGATAAATTAAAAGGAATTAATAGATTGAACAGAAAATAATGTAATATTTAGCAAATTTAGGCTTTCTTTTAAAAGATTATAAGTATGAGAGAAAAGACTTATGTAATATAAAAATATTCAAAACCACTACACAAATGATAAAAAATATGTTACAATAATTACCGGAAAATTAATTTGCACGCGAAATTTATAATTTGGCATTGCAAATATAATTTATAGAAAAAATAAAGAGGAGGAATTAAAATGTCAGGACATTCAAAATGGCACAATATACAAGCCAAAAAAGGAAAAGCTGATGCAGCAAGAGGAAAAATATTTACCAAACTAGGAAGAGAAATATTAATCGCAGTAAAACAAGGTGGACCAGACCCGGCAGGTAATTCCAAATTAAAAGATGTAATTTCAAAATGTAAGGCAAATAACATGCCTAATGATACGATAAATAATGCTATTAAAAAAGCTTCTGGAGCAACAGATACTTCAAATTATGAAGAAATTACATATGAAGGATATGGAACAAATGGTGTTGCAGTTATAGTAGAAGCTAGTACAGATAATAGAAATAGAACAGCAGCAGATGTAAGACACGTATTTGATAAAGCTGGTGGAAATTTAGGAACAACAGGTTGTGTATCATACTTATTTAATAAAAAAGGAATTATTGTTATAGATAAAGAAAGTACAAATATGGAAGAAGATGATTTAATGATGCTAGCATTAGATGCTGGTGCAGAAGATTTTTCTTCAGACGAAAATTGCTACGAAATAACAACAGCTCCTGCTGATTTCTCAAGTGTAAGGGATGCATTAGAAGAAGCTGGATTAGAATTCGTAGAAGCAGAAGTACAAATGGTTCCAACTACATATGTTTCTTTAAGTGAAGCAGATGGAGAAAAGATGCAAAGATTAATAGATAATTTAGAGGATTTAGACGATGTTATGAATGTTTACCATAACTGGGAACAAGAATAATTAAAAAATAGTAATAATTTATATATAAAGCACATATATATTTAATATATGTGCTTTTTTCATGTTCTATTATTAAGTTTTCGAATATGAAAAGCATAGATATGGAAAGGACAAGGTAATGACATATAACGAGATTTTAAGATATTTTCCAAGAAGAATAAGTACTAGCCTAGAAGAAGTTTTTAAACAAACGAATTATGTTATAGAAGAAATTAGATTAAGAACAGAAAGACCAATAATAATAAAACATTCTAAAGGTGAAGAGATATTAAAAACAACAGTTTCAATAAATGAAATATTAGAAACGCTTCAACATATTTGTGATAATTCAATATATACATATCAAAACCAGATTTGCAATGGATTTGTTACTATAAAAGGTGGACATAGAATAGGAATATCAGGGAGTGTAGTACAAACTGATGGAAAGATAAGTAATATAAACTATATTTCAAATCTTAATTTTAGAATAGCTAGACAAATAATAGGTGCTAGTAATGAAATTTTAAGATACATAATAAATATGGAAGAAAATAGTATATACAATACTTTAATTGCATCATCACCAGGAGCTGGTAAAACAACAATTTTAAGAGATGTAGTAAGAAGGCTAAGTGATGGAATAGATCAAATTAATTTTAAAGGTAAAACAATAAGTCTTGTAGATGAAAGAGGAGAGATTGCTGCAGTATATAAAGGTGTTCCGCAGAATGATATTGGAGTTAGAACAGACGTTATGGACAACGTGGACAAAAGTATTGGTATGAAACTGCTAATAAGATCAATGTCTCCAGAAATAATTGTTGCAGATGAAATAGGTAAAGACGAAGATGTGGAAGCTATAAATTATGCAGTTTGTTCTGGAATTAAAGGAATTTTCACTGCACATGGTGGAAGTTTAAAAGAATTACAATTAAATCCTGCAATATCAAAAATAATAGACAAACATATATTTGAAAGAATAATTTTTTTGGATAAAACAATTAAAGGAAAAGTAAAAACGGTATATGCTCTAGATAAAATAAATAATGAGTATGTAACAATTTAAATTTTAGTTCTAAAATGAAATTTTATGAATATATATAATAGGGGAAGATAAAAATGGAAATTTTTAAAATAATACTTTTAACAGCAGTAATGGGCATGTGTACAGTTTTAGGAATTATGAAAGCAAATAAATATAAATTAAGAGTAATTGATTTACAAGACATGAAAAAAGCTCTAAATTTAGCGATAACAAAAATGAGATATACATATGAACCATTACCAGAGTTATTTAAAGAAATATCAAAAGATTTAAATGAAAACATAGCTAATATTTTTATTAAAGCACATACATATATGGAAACTTTAAATGCAGGACATGCATGGGAAAAAGCAGTTGATGAGAGTAGCAACAACTTTACAAATGAGGATATAACTATCATTAAAGGACTATCAAAGCTATTAGGTAAAACAGATTTAGAAGGACAACTTATGCAAATAGAATTAACAATCAAATTAATAGATGAACAGCTAATAGAAGCAACAAATTTACAAACTAAAAACACCAAATTATATAAAACATTAGGAGCGACAATTGGACTTGCTTTAATGATTATTTTTATATAAGGGGAGAGCAATATGGATATAAATTTATTATTTAAAATAGCAGCAATAGGAATTTTAGTAGCGGTACTATACCAAGTGTTAGTACGAGCAGGAAGGGAAGATCAAGCTATGATGACAACACTTGCAGGTCTAATAATAGTATTAACAATGGTAATAAAAGAAATAAGCTCATTATTTAGTAATGTAAGAACAATGTTTAACTTATAGAAAAATAGTAGGGAACTAGGGACGATCCTTAAAACTCTATTCTATACAAAAAAGGAAAAAAGGACCGTCCAAAAATCCCTATAAAATCCCTAAAGGAGCTAATATGGATATTATAAAAATAGTAGGAATTGGTATAGTTGCAGTAATTATAATAACTATAATAAAGCAGTATAAACCAGAATTTGCTATTTATGTTTCTATCATTGCTGGTATAATCATCTTTTTTATGGTTTTTGACCAACTTTCTGGAATAATTAATTTGATAAACGAATTAACGTCTAAAGCAAATATAAATAGTGATTTTATAAAAATACTTCTAAAAATTACAGGAATAGCTTTTTTAGCAGAATTTGCAGTCCAGATATGTATGGATTTAGGAGAGTCTGCTTTAGCTAATAAAGTTGATTTAGGTGGCAAAGTTATAATAATTTCTCTTTCTATTCCAATACTATCTTCATTAGTAGAATCTGTTGTACAAATTCTACCTTAAAGGAGTTTGCTAATGAAAAAACTAATAACAATATTTGCTATTCTGATTTGTATTTTTAGTACAAGTATTTCTATAGCAGATACAGAAGATGAAGTTATAAATTCTCAAATGGATTCATTTAATATTTCTAATTTTATAGATGAGGCCAACAAATATTCTAACGATGTTCTTAAAGATATTGACATACAAGAATTGTTGAATAATGCTATAAAAGGAGAGTTAGACACAAATCAATTATTAAAAAATATTTTCCCTCTTCTTGGGACAGAAATAAAAGAAGCGTTAAAAGTTATGGGAAGTATATTAATAATTGTATTAATACATAGTGTACTAAAAAGTATAAGTGATAATCTAAATAATAAAAGTGTAGCTCAAATTACATATTATGTACAATATATTTTAATTGCAACAGTAATAATGACAAATTTTTCAAGTATTATAACACTTACAAAAGAAGCTGTGGGAAATATGATTTCTTTTATCCAATTATTATTTCCTCTTCTAATGACATTAATGCTTGCTTCTGGAAGTGTTGTGTCGGTAAATTTAGTACAGCCAATAATATTATTTATAATAAATTTAATTTCAAATATATTTCAATCAATAATTATACCAATAATCTTAGTAGGTACAGCACTTGCAATTGTTTCAAAAATATCAGATAGAATTCAAATAGATAAATTATCAAAATTTTTAAAATCTAGTTCAGTTTGGGTAATAGGAATATTACTTACAATATTTGTAGGAGTTTTGTCAATAGAAGGAACTTTAGGCAGTAGTGTAGATGGTATAACAGCTAAAACAGCCAAAGCTGCAGTTTCTAGTTTTATTCCTGTTGTAGGTAAAGTACTAGGAGATGCAGTTGATACAGTAATTGGATGTTCAGCAATTTTAAAAAATGCTATAGGAATAGTTGGTGTTATTGTAGTAATTGCTATATGTATAACACCAATATTAAAACTAGCAATTATAACTATAATATATCATCTTACTGCGGCTTTATGTGAGCCAATAGCAGATTCCAAAATTGTATCATTAATAACTCAAATGGCAGATACATTTAAGATATTACTAGCAATACTGTGTTCTATAAGTGTAATGCTTATAATTGGAATAACTTTAGTTATTAATATTTCTAATACAGGACTAATGTATAGGTAGGTATTAAAATGATTTCATGGTTTAATAGTTGGGCACAAGGAATTATTCTTGCAGTTATTATTGTAACTATTTTAGAGATGATTGTGCCAGAAGGAAAAAATAAAAAATACATAAAGATTGTTATGGGAGTATATATTACATTTACAATAATTTCTCCAATAATTACAAAAGTTACTGGAAATAATTTTGAACTTGATGTTAGTAAATATGAAGATTTATTTAATTCAAATTCTATGCAAGGTGCAAACGAAATTACAAGTATTAATAATCAAAGTATAGAAAATTTGTATTTAAATACTATTAAAACAGATATAAAGACAGAATTAGATAATGAAGGGTTCGAAAGTAAGAAGATTAATATAACAGCAGATATAAATGTAGAAAATGAAGAAGCGAAAATATACAAAATTGATATTGAGGTAACTAAAAAGCAAAATGAAAAAGATATAAAGAAAGTAAACAAAGTAGAGATAGGTAATAGTACAGATGAATCTAATGTAGAAGAATCCACTTTATCATCAGGTGAAGTAAATAAATTAAAAGAAGTCTTGGCAGGAAAATATGAAATAGAAAAAGAAAAGATTTATATAAATGGAAAGTAAGGCGGTGGTATGAATGTTAAAAGAAAAAATACATCAATTAAAAGAAAATATGACTAAAAGCGATAATAAAACTGGTAAGAAAAAAGTAGAAAATTTAGTAGTCGGAATACTTATATTAATAGTAACAGTAATTGCAATTAATACCATCTTGGCAGATGATGATAAAAAAGAAACAAGTAAAGATAGTAATACAGCAAATAACACGACAGTAGCAGAAACAACACAAGTAACTAATAATAGTTTAGAAGAAAGATTAGAAGGGATATTAGCAAAAATTAATGGTGTTGGAAAGGTAGATGTATTAATTAACTATTGTGAAAGTACAGAAATAGTTGCAATGTATAACGAGAACATAAAAGAAACATCTACAGAAGAACAAGATGAAGCTGGAGGCACTAGGGTTATAACAGAAAATGATATCCAAAGAGATGTAATATTTCAGGAAGACAATGGAGAGAAAACACCAATTACACAAAAGACTATTATGCCAAAAATAGAAGGAACAATAATAACTGCAGAAGGTGCAGGAGATGCAAATGTAAAGGAAAATATCATACAAGCAGTATCAGCAGCTACAGGACTTGCATCACATAAAATACAAGTTTTCCAAATGTCAAAATAAATAAAAGGAGAGAATATTATGAATTTTAAAAATATTAAAAGCAATCAAATTATTTTATTTGTTGTAGCATTAATGCTAGTGTCAGCAGGATATTTAAGTTATAGTATGAGAGGAACACCTGTTTCTAGTAACATTGTTTCAGAAAATGAGGTATCTAGTATCGGAGATGCTAGGTTAGTTTCTAGTAATAACGTTATAGATTCTAATAGTTTAAATGAAGTGAGTGTAGCAACTAGCAGTAGTTCCTCTTCTAGAACTGATGATTATTTTGCAAGTTCTAGGTTAGGTAGAGATACTATGTATTCACAAATGATAGAAAGCTATCAAAATTTATTGGATAATCAAAATGTGAGTGAGGAGCAAAAGACTGTAGCAACGCAAGAGATTACAGAAATCAATAATACGCAAAATAGCATTATGATTTGCGAGAATTTAATAAAAACCAAAGGAATTAGTGATGTTGTTATTTTTGTAAACGATAAAAGTATAAATGTAATAGTAAAAGCTGATACATTAGAACAAGATACAATAGCTCAGATACAAAATATCATTGCAAGAGAAATGAATGCAGAAATAGAGAATATACATATCAGTAATAAGTAATTTGCGGTATTTTACATAATGTTGTATAATTAATATATTACAAGTGTTTTTTGCAAGTATTATATTTATCGCCAGTAATGGTAAGTACTCCAAAAAATTGGAAGGAAGAATAAATATAAACTTAAGGCTTGTATACAAAAGACGAAGGTACTCCCAGAAAGAGTACAAGGAGGACATAATATGTTTGGCAAAAAAAGAAGAATTCAGTGGAAAGTAATTGAACAAACAATCCTTTCTAATAAGGAAAAACTTTCGAATGCTGAGATGTGGAAGAACGTTCTATATCTTCCAATTGCAAAAGGTTCACTATATAAAGCAAACCGTGAAGACTTAGAAGCAATTGGTTGGTATGTTGTCGAAACTGCCAATGGTTTGTATTATATAGTGCCAACAGCACTATGGATTCTTCAGTAAAATTAACAGGGTAGAACCTGTTAATTTTTTTGGTAAATTAAGTAAAAACTCTTGAAATAAAATAATATAATTGATATCATATAATTTGCGTAAGGAGGCATATAAATGAAATTAAACATTGTACTAGTAGAACCAGAAATACCACAAAACACAGGCAATATTGTAAGAACTTGTGCAGCAACAGGAGCTAAATTACATTTAGTAGAACCATTAGGATTTCAAATATCAGATAGATATTTAAAAAGGGCTGGTTTAGATTACTGGGACAAGTTAGAAATAGAAAAACATATTTCTTTTGCAGAATTTCTAAAAAAATATGACCCTACACAAACAAATATGTTTTTTATTACATCTAAAGGTACACATAGATATGATGAACCTAAATACGAAAATATGGATGAAGTATTTTTGCTATTTGGTAAAGAAACAAAAGGGCTACCAGAAGATATAATGAAAAAATATATTGAAAAAACTATGAGAATTCCAATGATAGATGGAATTAGATGTTTAAATCTATCAAATGCTGTTTCTATTTTAGCATATGAAGTTTTAAGACATACTAATTTTGAACACTTAAAAGAAACAAGTGAAAGATTATTGGGAGATTAAATCACTGTATATTTGTTAGTGATTATGTTTGTACTTATCAATTAGGGAGGTTTTTTAAATGATTAAAAAAGTAGCAATTTTAGCAAATGGTGGAGATGTTTCAGGGTTTAATGCTGTTATAAGAGCAATTAAAAAGACTTGTGAAACAAATGGAATTGAATGTTATGGTTATATTGATGGATACAGAGGTCTTGTAAATAACAATTATATTCGTCTAGATGGAAACGAAAAAGCTTCTGGTATTTTAACAAAGGGAGGTTCTATTATAGGTTCTTCAACAAATGCTATAGTATTCCATTACAAAGTTGAGCATGAAGATGGAACAGTTACTTATGAAGATTTATCAGACCAATGTGTAAGAAATGTAAAAGAAGCAGGATTTGATTGTGTATTTACGTTGGGTGGAGATAGTACACAAAAATCTGCAAGAGATTTATATTTAAAAGGAATTAACACAATAGGTGTTCCAAAAACAATAGATAATGATGTTGCATGTACAGATGTTACATTTGGATATAATACAGCTGTTCACGTTGCAACAGAAGCTTTAGATAGATTACACACAACTGCTGAAACACATGATAGAATAATGGTATTAGAAGTTATGGGAAGATTCGCTGGTTGGATAGCTTTAGAATCTGCTATTTCTGGTGGTGCAGATGTTGCTTTAATTCCAGAGATTCCATATGATATAAACAAAGCTGCTGCAGCAATTAATAAAAGAAAAGAAAACGGAAAAAGATTTAGTGTTGTTGTTGTATCAGAAGGAGCTCATCCAATAAATGCAGAACAAACAACACATGCTGCAGAAGGAATTGATAACAAAGCTGGAATAAGTGTAAAATTTGGTGGAGAAGGAAATAGAGTTGCAAAACAACTTAAAGAATTAACTGGTTTAGATTCTAGATGTACAATCTTAGGATATATGCAAAGAGGAGGAACTCCAACAGCATATGATAGAGTGCTATCTACAAAATATGGTGCAAAAGCTATGGAACTAGCTATGGAAGGAAAATTTGGAGTTTTAACAGTTATAAAGAACGGAAAATTAGATTGCGTTCCATTAGAAGTAGTTGTTGGAGAAAATAAAGAAATTGGTGCTGTTCAAGGTGGTACAGCAGAAAGCAATGTAAGATATGTTACTATGGATGATGACTTAGTAAAAACAGCAAGAGATATTGGAATTTGTTTAGGCGATTAATTCGAAGTTTAATTATGAATTAGTAAATATATTTAAAAATAATTATTCATATTAAGTAAAAAAAGCTTAATATGGATAATTTTTTTATTTTATATAAAGAATTAGAATAAATTGACATAACATATGAAAAATACTATAATTAATGATGGAAAAAATTAGTTGAAAGGGAGAAAATATGTTAAAAATCAATACAACTAAAACTGCTATGCAAATGCGGAATCTTTTTTATAACAGTAAAAGAAATATTACATTTGATGTAAGAGATGGGAGTCCATATACTACGATTGCACCAGCATGGTCGTCGAATGAGAATGGACAATATATTAGGGAGATATTAAGACCAACTGATACAGTATTAACTGTTGCGGGAAGTCTTGATAATGCAATAGATATGGCTTTGTTTGGAATAAAAAACATATATGCTGTAGATATTAATCCATTGCAACTTCCTATATGTTGGCTGAAATATCAAGCAATGATAAATTTGGATAATTATCAGGAATTTTATGATTTTGCAATCGGAACTTCAACAAAGGCTCTTTCAGGCATTACTGCAAGTAAAATACTGAGTAGAGCAGAATCATCAGAAGAAAGTGTGTTTTGGAGAAAGATATTCTCGGAGAAAAGTTCAATTGAAATTAGATTGAACTATCTGCTTAATGAACAGTATATATTAGAAAATATGGAAAGAAAATTATTGTTCAAGTATATAGAAAGAGAATATTGGCCAAAGGCAAAGCAAGCTTTAAAAGAGGCAGTAATTTATATAACAGAAAATGATATTTTTAAAGCAGATTTTCCTAAAGAAATGTTTGATGTAATTTATTTGTCCAACTTGCATAATTTTACACCTTTGAAAGAAACTATATCAAATATTATGAATATGAAGCAATTCTTAAAGCCAAAGGGTAAAATAATTTTATATTTGATTGGTATGAAAGAGCAATGGTTCTATTCGTGGGATAAAATTCAGCGTCCTGATTTTTCAAATGTATTTAACCTGGATTATGTTAAAGATGAAGAAACAAGATTTGTTGCAAAAAAGCAGATTTTGGATACGATGATGCTATATGCAGAATTAAAACATCGTTTCAAAACTTTGATTATTCCCGTAAAGACAGGTGGAGGTTATATGTTTTACAATACACCGACAGATGTGGTGATGGTATTACAATAACAAAATGTTAACCGGAGGAAAGCGTAATTCCTCCGGTTTCTCCGTTTTAACAATAGCATGAAAGGGAAAGCTTAAGAAAAACATAACGTATAATAGGGTTGTAGCATATCAATGATGCTATAATCCTATTTTTTATCTCAAATAATGTTATTAAATTACATTAAACTGGAAATAATTATATAAAATATAAAATGGAGGTAGACATGAAAAAGATTTATATAAATGGGGATTTTATAACTCTAGAGAATGACAATATAGAAGCACTTGCAACGGAAAATGACAAGATAATAAAAACAGGTTCTAAGGCTGAAATATTAGAAGTAGCAGATGCTAATACAGAGATAATAGATTTAAAAGGGAATACACTGATGCCATCATTTATAGATGCTCATAGCCATATATTTGCGTTAGCTAAAAGTTTAATGCAGATATCCATAGATGGGTTAACTAGTATCGAAGAAATTAAGAATTGCTTAGACAAATATAAAAAAGAAAACAGAACAAATGAGTGGATTATAGTAAATGGTTATGATAATAACATATTAAAGAACAGAGAACATATTACTAAACAAGAATTAGATGAAATATTTCCAGATACGCCTGTTATTATAGAAAATAAATCTAGACATAATGGTATTGCAAATAGTGAGGCATTAGAAAAATTAGGCATAACAAAAACAACAGCAGACCCAGAAGGTGGAAGAATTATTTTTGATAAAGGATTATTAGAAGAAAATGCATTTATTGATTCCCTTAAAAAGATACCTCTTCCAAAAATAGAAGAAATTATAAATGCATTTAAAGAAGCACAAGAAATATATTTATCACACGGAATAACTATGGCGCAAGAAGGTGTTATAACAAATGAATTAGCAAAAATATACAAGTTATTGGCAGATATGCATGAAATATTTCTTGATGTAGTTGCATACATGGATTATAGAAATGTGGACGAAATAAAGAAAGAATATAGTAAATTTATTAATAAATATAATAATAATTTTAAAATAGGTGGTATAAAAATATTTTTAGATGGTTCGCCACAGGCAAAGACTGCATGGTTAAGAGAAGCGTATGCAAATGAACCAGAATATTATGGATATAGAATAATGAAAGATGAAGATGTAGAAGAAATATTAGAAAATAGCAAAGAAAGCAATTTGCAAATATTAGCACATTGTAATGGAGATAAAGCAGCAGAACAATATATAAATGCGATAAAAAATATATCAGGTTTAAAAAGACCAGTTATGATACATGCACAGATTTTAGGATTAGACCAATTACCTGATGTAAAGAAATATAATATAATACCTTCATTCTTTATAAGCCATATATATTATTTTGGAGATATCCATATAAAAAACTTAGGAATGAAACGTGCAGAACATATTAGTCCAGCAGGTTCAAGTCTAAAAAAAATATATTATTTACTTTTCATCAAGATACACCTGTTATAGAACCAGATATGTTCGAAACAATTTGGTGTGCTGTAAATAGAACAACAAGAGATGGTAAAGTGTTAGGAGAAGATGAAAAAATTTCTGTATTAGAAGCCATAAAAACTGTTACGATAAATGCTGCATATCAATATGGCGAAGAAGAAATAAAAGGAAGTTTAAAAGCTGGTAAGAATGCTAATATGATTATTATTAATAAAAATCCATTAAAGATTGATAAAGATGAAATAAAAGACATAAAAATATTAGAAACAATTAAAGATGGAAAAAATATTTGGAAATGTCAATAGGGAATTTTTGGGAAGCTCCTCAAAATTCCTTTTTTAATTTTTTTTGATATATTATAATTTTTAAAAATTCTATACAATTTATATTTTTTATGATATAAAAAATTATGAAAATATTAAAAATGGAGAGAACAAATGATAGAACTAAAAAATGTAAGTAAAGCTTATGTGAAAAATAAGAAAGTAGTAGAAAATATAAACTTAAAAATAGAAGATGGAATTATTTTCGGATTTATTGGACCAAATGGTGCTGGTAAAACAACAACAATGGAAATGCTTACAGGCATATTGGATATAGATGAAGGCGAAATTCTAATAGATGGAATAAATATAGAAAAAGAACCTATTAAAGCCAAAAAAGAATTTGGATTTGTACCAGATTCACCAGATGCATTTGAAAAATTAACAGGTATAGAATATTTAAATTTTATTGGTGATGTATATGGTGTTGATCAAAAAACAAGATATGAGAGAATATCAAAACTTGCAAATGATTTTGGAATATATAATTCATTAAAGGATAGAATCCAAGGATACTCACATGGAATGAAACAAAAAATAGTTATTATAGGAGTGTTATTGCATAATCCTAAAAATTGGATCTTAGATGAACCAATGACTGGATTAGACCCTAAAGCTTCATTCCAATTAAAAGAATTAATGAGAGAACATAGTGATAAAGGTAATACAGTATTCTTTTCTACACATGTTTTAGAAGTAGCAGAAAAAATATGTGACAAAATAGCAGTAATAGATAAAGGAAAAATTAAATTTGTTGGAACTTGTGAAGAACTAAGAGAAAAATGGAAATCTAACAGTTCTTTGGAAGAATTATTTTTAAAAATTATAGAAGAATAGGTATATAAATATGAAAGAATTAACGAAAGTTATTTTTAAAAATGCTTATAGAAGAGATAATGTAAATAAAGATATTACTGCAAAAATTTTATCAGCTTTTGTTTTTGTCATTATATTTGGAACAATTTCATCATTAATGGCATTTGCAAGTTATAGATTAACAAATCAGCTTATAGAAGTAGACCAAGCACCAGCATTTATAAATATTATTTTACTTATAATGATAGTATTTTTATTTTCTAGAAGTGTTTTTGAAAGTTTAAATAATTTATACTTTTCTAAGGATTTAAAAATATTTTTACGAATGCCAATAAAACCATTGCAATTAGTAAAATCAAAGATTAAAAACATGATTGTTTCAGAATATTTAATGGAACTAATGTTATTAGCCTCACCAATAATTGTATATGGAATAATAATGAACGTAAATTATATATTTTATATTTATTCAGCGATAATATTGTTACTGTTACCAATAATACCAATTGTGCTGACTTCACTAATTACAGCAACAATTATGAGATTTACAAATGTAATAAAAAATAAAACACAAGTGCAATATATAACTGTATTTATAATATTTGTAATTTTAGGAATAATAACTAGTTTATTTTCTACCGGTGAAGGTTTTTCTACAGATATTTTTACAGAAAGAATGTTACAAGTTAATGGTTTAATCGAATTGATTTCTGACTATTTCGTAATATTAAAACCAATAATGAATAGTTTACTATATTATCAAGAATTAAGTGGGTTAATTAATATTGTAATTTTTGCAGCAGAAAGTATAATTTGTTACTATGTAATGACATGGTTGATTTCTAAAGTATACTTAAAAGGTGCTATAGGTGCAACTATAAATGGATCAATAAAAGACAGGATAATAGATGTTAAACTAAAACCAGAAGATTTTAAGCCACAAAATTCAAAGATAGCATACTTGTCAAAGGAACTAAAACAAATTATTAGAACACCCATATTTTGTATGCAATGCATAATATTTCCTGTAGTATTTCCTGTAGTATTTGTAGGATTACCAGTATTTGCATTAATTGCTTTTGCAAGAAGTATTGGATTAGACTTTTTAGCAGATGCACAGCAAAACATATTAAAACCGATTGGTGTAGTAATATGCGTATGTATTGCACAAGTATTATACATAATGAACTTTACCTCAATTACAGCAATTTCTAGAGAAGGAAAATCTGCTAAATTAATGAAAACAATTCCTATTGGTCTATATAATCAATTTAGATATAAATTATATCCAGGACTAATAGCCAATGGAATAATAGCGATAATAATTACAGCATTTTATGGTCTTTTTATGCCAGAATTTAATTTTATTTTAGTTTTAACATTATTTGTTGTATTAATAGAATTATGCTTGTTAGAAGAGAAGATAATGGTATTGATAGATTTAAACGCGCCAAAAATAACGTGGACAAGCGAATATACTATGATGAAGGAAAATGTAAATGTAATGTATGAATTCTTTTATGCTGTAATTGTTATTATCTTACTTGCGTTAACTATATTTGTTTTTAGAAATTCAACAGCATTATTAATATTCTTATTGATAGTATTACTTGCACTTAATGCCTTAATTAATAGATATGTAAGAAAAAATCAAGCGAAGTTATATAAAAAGGTTTATTAAATAGCCAGGATAGAAAAAACAGATTTTTTTAATAAATCTGTTTTTTTTATTTCTATTGTGATATAATTCGAATAAATATGAGAATAAGGAAGTAAATATTATGAGTGATGATACTATAATTATATTAAGTGCAATCCTTGCAACTATTACTCTTATAAGTTTAAGAGCTATAATTTATATTGTTAAAACATGGCAATATAGTAAAATTGCAAAAAATAGTAAAGCTAGAATGGAAGAATTAGAAAAGTTAGAAGAAGCAGGAATAATAAAAACAGTTGTAATAGATTTAGAAAATGAAAAGTATAGAGTAAGAAATCCTTCAGATTTTAATGGTTTAATAATAGATGGTGAAAAATATAATGATTTAACATCTTGGTTTATAAAGAAAAGAGAAGGTTTGTATATTATTGGAAAACAAGAAAATTATATAATAAAATTACTAATAAATAAAAATTAGGTTATAACAAAAGAAAATTATAATATAATAGGGGTAATAAATATGGAAGAGCAAAAGATAAAAGAAATAATAGAAGAAATACCGCAATATAAAGTAAATAAGATAGCAAACGAAATCGCTATAAGAATTACAAATGTATTTACAGAATTAAAAGATCAACATGATGATTTATTAAAAAAATTAGAACAATGTAAAATAAAAATTGCAAAATTTAAAGATGAAAATATATCTCATTATTATTCTAATGGAGTTATATATTTTTCTAATAAAATTCATACAAATTCGATAAACGAAATTTTGGTTATAGAATATTTACATTTTTTACAAGATGGCAGGGATCAAACATGCTTTCAAGAGTCTTTAAATAATTTTGCAGCTAAACTTTTAACGCAAGAATTAAAAGAAAGAATGAATGTATTTGGAATATTTTTATCTTCTTTAATAGAAGGAGATTATGCACTATTAGTTAATTTGGTTATGCAAATAGATTTTTTAGTAGGCAGAAAAGAATTTGTGCAAACTGTTATAAATAATAATGATGACTATTATGAATTAATAAATAAAATTTCAAATGGAAATATAGATAGACTTACAAGTGATTTTAATAAATTATATTATCTAATACTAGATTACAAAACAACAGATGATTTATATAAAGTAGAGCAAGAAATAAGAGAAATGTATTTTAGTATTCAAAATTATATTATGAAATTTTATTTTTACTATACACCAATTCACATAGCTGATGAAGAGGCAATACTAGGTGCAAAACAAAAATTAGAAGGATTAAAGAATTATAGGGGTGTAGTAGAAGAAGATAAATTTTATGAAGAAGGTTACCAGAAAATAACAGAGAGCTTAAACAAAAAAGAAAAGCAACTTAAGAAAAAGACTAGCAAAAATGCACTAGCCATAATATATAAAAACAAATTAATTGCATTTATTAAGAAACTATTATCTTTCAATAATTAGGAGGAATAAAAAGATGGAAGAAAAAGCAAAAGTATATTTTACAGATTTTAGAGCATTACCAGGAACAAATTTACAAAAGAAATTAGAAAAATTAATGAAGAAAGCCGGAATTGAAAATATTGATTTTGAAAATAAATTTGTTGCAATAAAAATTCATTTCGGAGAGCCAGGTAACTTGGCATATTTAAGACCTAATTATGCGAAAACTGTAGTTGATGTTGTTAAAAAATTAGAAGGTAAACCATTTTTAACTGACTGCAACACTTTATATGTTGGACAAAGAAAAAATGCCTTAGATCATCTTGAAGCTGCATATGAAAATGGGTTTAGCCCATTTTCTACAGGATGTCATGTGATTATTGGTGATGGATTAAAAGGAACCGATGATGTAGAAGTACCAGTAGAAGGCGGAGAGTATGTAAAAACTGCCAAAATTGGAAGAGCCATAATGGATGCAGACATATTCATTTCTTTAAATCATTTTAAAGGACATGAGGCAGCAGGTTTTGGTGGAGCTTTAAAAAATATTGGAATGGGATGTGGTAGTAGAGCTGGAAAGATGGAACAACATCGTTCTGGTAAACCTTCTGTAGATTTAGAAAAATGTAAAAAATGTCATTTATGTGCTAAAAATTGTGCACATGGTGCAATATCTTTTGATGAAAACGGAAAAGCGCATATAGATCATAACAAATGTGTTGGTTGTGGTAGATGTTTAGGTGCTTGTAATTTTGATGCAATATATAATAATAATTCTCATGCAAATGAATTATTAAATAAGAAAATGGCAGAATATTCTAAAGCAGTATTAGCTGGAAGACCAAACTTTCATATTAATTTAGTTCTAGATATTTCACCATATTGTGATTGTCATGCAGAAAATGATGTTCCAATATTGCCAGATATAGGAATGTTTGCAAGCTTTGACCCAGTAGCATTAGACCAAGCATGTGCAGATGCATGTAATGCTCAGCAACCTATACCTGGAAGCAAATTAGATGAAAACATGCATTCAAAAGATTTTGAAGATCATCATGACCACTTTAAAAACACAACACCACAGAGTGAATGGAAATCTTGTCTAGAACATGCCGAGAAAATAGGAATTGGTACTAGACAATACGAAATAATAAAAGTTAATTAATCTTTTGGAAAAAGTTATATGTGCTAATATAACTTGGTCTATTATATCTTTTTAATAAATATAAGGAATTAGGATTTTTAGTTAGTTTATTAATGCCTTGTTCACAGGATAAACTTGCTTTAAAACCTAATTCTTTTATTATGTCTAATGATGAATTACTAATTCCTCCAAATGGGTATGTAAAACATTGCGGAGTATAATTAGTGTTTTCTTCGAATTCTTGCTGAAGTTTTAAAATATCATCTTTTAAAATACTTTTATAATGTTCGTCTGTTTCACCTTTTATTTTCTTTGTACCAATTCTTTTTCCAGTATTACTATGCAAGTTATATGTATGGTTTTGAAATTCTATACGTCCAGTATCCATTAATTCTTTAATATCTTTCCATCTTAAATACGAGTAGTTTAAATTTGCTTCATCTGTTTCGGTAAATTTATCTGTATATGAACCTACAATTGATATAACAGCTTTCATATCATACTTTTCAAGGAGTGGAAATAAATAACCATAATTATTGTAATGTCCATCATCAAAGGTTAATACAATTGGGTTTTCCGGTAAAGGTTTATTATCATATACATAAGAAATTAAATCAGTTATTGTAACTGTAGTATAGCCTTTATCTTTAATATATTTTAAATCCTCTTCTAGAACAGTAGGAGTAACAGTATATTTATTAGACCTTGAAGAATCTTTTAAAATGCTATGATACATAATTATTGGGACTTCTATATAATCCTCAGAAGTTGCAATAACTATAGAAATACCAACAGTAAGAAGTGTGACTAATAAGGTTAAAAAAAGTAATATTTTAGATAAATGTATAACTTTAATTTTCAAAATAATCCTCCTAAATAAAATCTTAATAAATTGTATACTTTTTCCTTAATATTTATGTGCTAATATATGAACAGTAAAAACAATAGGGAGGGGAAAGTCTTGAAAAAGATTGTATTAAGATGTGAAAATTTAAAAAAGAATTTTCGGTCAGAAAGAAATTTTAAAAGGTGTATCACTAAAAGTATTAGAAGGAGATATTTTAGGATTTATAGGTCCAAATGGTGCTGGTAAAACAACTACTATAAAACTTATATTAGGACTTCAAAATATAACTTCTGGAAAGGTATATATTAACGGATATGATATAGAGCAAAACTTTAAAAAAGCAATAGAAAATGTAGGAACAATAGTAGAAAGTCCTGATTTATATATGTACATGTCTGGTTATGAAAATTTAAAATTAGTAGCCAACTTGTATAAAAATGTTGACAAAAAAAGAATTGATGAAATTGTAAAACTAGTCGGACTAGAAAACAGGATAAAAGATAAAGTTTCTAAGTATTCATTAGGAATGAGACAAAGATTAGGAATTGCTCAAGCTATTTTACATCGACCTAAATTATTAATATTGGATGAACCAACAAATGGGTTGGATCCTGAAGGAATAAAAGAAGTAAAAGTATTGCTTAAAAAATTGGCTAAACAAGAAAATATGGCAATTTTAATATCTAGCCATAATTTAGCAGAGCTAGATACATTCTGTAATAAGATATCAATTATTAAGAATGGTGAAATAGTAGAAACAAATGATATATATACATTCAAAAAAGATATTAAAAACAATTGTTATATATTAGAAGTAGAGGATTCTAGTGTAATAGGCTCTATTATAGATTATAAGATGGATATTTTAACAGAAACAGAAGTTAGAGTTTATATAGAAAAAGAAAAAGTTCCTCTTCTAATTAAAGAATTAGTTTTACGAAATATAAAAATATATAATGTTTCAGAAGAAAATTTAAGCTTGGAAGATGCATTCTTAAAGAAAACAGGGGGTAATGTAATTGAGTAAGTTGATAAAAAATGAGTTAATAAAGATTTTTTCAAAGAAAAGTATGATTGTTATTGGAGTAATTATTTTAGTTATAATAATAGGCTTTAATGTTTTAAACAAAATAAGTCAAAGCATGTCAAATTCATATTCTGCATATTCAGAAGGTTATATACAATATTTAGATGAAGAATTATCAAATTTAGACCCTAATAAACCTTCAGATATAAATAAATATGTAGAAACTAAATCACAAAAAGATTTAGCAACTCTTGCAAAAGATTATAAAGAAACTAGCTGGCAAGCAGAAGTAATTGGAACAGTTATTTCTCCTATAATAGAGGAAATGAACAATTATGAATATATAGATAAAAATAATGAAGCACTTACTACTTCTAAGGCTCAATATGATGAAATGCTTACAGCTTTAAAAAATAATGATTGGAAGTATTTTGCAAATAAAGAATTAGATAGTTTAAATACACAAATAGAAGAATTAAATACTTTAATAGCACAAGATAGTGAAAATGAAGATTTAAAAACTCAATTAAAGAGTTTAGAATTGCAAAAAGAAGTAGTTAATTTAAGATTAGATAAGAACATTAATTATGGTAGTGATAACTATAAAAGTATAGCTGTACAAAATTATAGAATGTATATGGGTAATTATATTCAATCATCACAAGGGAAAAATCTAACAGATGAAGATAAATCAGAAATAAATGGATATTTAGAAAATGCTAATTTATATAAATATGATTTATATAATGATACAGAATATCAAAATACTGCTACAGCAAATTATACCTTTCAAAATTCAATAGGCACATATATCGCAATTATAGTAATGGTTGTTGTTATAGTTTCTGGCGTTTCAATTAGTGAAGAGTTTAATAAAGGTACTGTAAAATTACTATTAGTTAGACCATATAGTAGAACTAAAATACTTATTTCAAAATTAATTGCTGTATTTATAACAATGCTTATTACCACAGCCACAATTTTATTATTACAATTTATTATTGGTGGAATTGTATATGGCTTTGGAACTTATATGATGAATGTTGTACAGTTTGATTTTACAACTAATAGTATTGTAACATTAAACATTTTTGCATATCTTGGTTTAATATTTATATGTAAATTACCAATATTTATTTTAATTGGAACATTAGCTTTTGCATTAAGTACACTTTTCTTAAATTCACCACTTGCAGTTGCATTACCTATACTTGGATACATGGGTAGTGATATGATTAATATGATTGCTATATCTTATAAATGGGACTGGGTAAAATATTTTGTAACACCTAACTGGGATTTAAGCCAATATTTATTTGGTGGAACTCCAATGTTTAATGGAATTAGTATAGAATTTTCTATAACTATTTGTGCAATATATTTTGCAATCATGTTAGTAGCTTCTATAGTTTCATTTAAGAAGAGGAATATTAAAAACATATAATATTTTACTATTTTATGTAAATATGATATAATTAAATGTATCAAATCTGTTGAATATTTCATCTCCTGTATATAGAGAACTTTCTATATATAGAAACAAGGCTTGACAAAAAAATAAAGGAGGTAAAAAGAGATGAAAAAATATGCAAATGTTGAAGAAATCCGGAAGGATGCTATCGAGGTAAAAGATGGAATGGTGGTCTACTGGCCGCAGGAAGGAAAAAATGAACCGTTGGCATTGGGAGAAATCCCGTTCAAATTCGAGCATAAGTTCGATATGAACAATGGAATCCTGTCTTTCGCTCTTGAAGGAACGGTGTATGTTATTCCCGAAATGTGGGGAGCATACGCAACTCTGCAGTCAGAAGGATTCCGCAAATCCTATTTCTATGTACCCTTCAGCAATGGAGATTATCCGCTGGCATATGAAGCTCAGTGGAAAAAGTTGCTTGAAGAGCAGAGAAAGAGCCTGAGAGAAGAGTTTCTTGAAGACTGCAAGGGATTCTGCAAGAAAAACGGAATTAAGAGTATTGATCCCAAGCTCGTGGCAATGTGCTTCGAGATTCCTGGAGGCGGATTGATAACACATCACCTCTATGGTGACAGTATTGTATATCCGGTCCTGAGCAGCATGTGTTTTGACTCTACCGCATGTTCCTGGATGGGAACATATGCAACCAATAATGGTACATGCCAGTTCGTGTACTGCGATGGTAAAACATATGTAACTAGAAACTGGGACGTGGTCGAAGCACTTCAGGCATCAGGGTTTAAACGCAAGGACCGCTTCGTACCGTTATCAAACGGTGAAGTGCCCACAGATCCGAGGTATAAGAACATTTGGAATATGTGTAAGTAATCTCTTAAGGGAAAAAGAACAAACTTTGTTCGCACACCTAAGCACTCAAGCTTAGGTGTGTTCCCTTTTATATTAGGATTATCACGCCTTGATTTTTAAGCAAAAACAGACTATAATATTGGAGGAAAAATAATTAGAAGGTGTAAAATTGAAAACAAAATATATAAATTTAAAAGAAGAATATAATGAAGAAAAAATAAAAGAAGTTGCACAAGATATACTAAATGGGGAATTAGTAATATTCCCAACAGAAACCGTATATGGAATAGGTGCAAATGCATTAAATGATGCAGCTTGTAAAAATATTTTTAAAGCAAAAGGTAGGGCAGGGGATAACCCTTTAATAGTGCATGTAAATAATGTAGACATGATTAAACAACTTGTAGAAGAACCAAATGAAGTAGAAAAAATATTAATTAATACCTTTTGCCCAGGTCCTTTTACATTAATATTAAAAGCTAAAAACATAATTCCAAAATCTGTTACAGCAGGACTAGATACTGTTGGGATAAGAATGCCATCAAATAAAATTGCAAGCAAATTAATAGAATATGCGGGTGTACCAATTGCTGCACCAAGTGCGAATGTATCTGGCAGACCAAGTGGAACTAAAATAGAAGATATATTAAAAGAATTTGATGGAAAAGTCTCAACTATTATAGATGATGGGAGGGTAGATATAGGATTGGAATCTACTGTAGTTAGAGTTATAGATAATAAAGTAAGAATATTAAGACCTGGTAAAATAACTAAAGAAGATATCGAAAAATTAAGAATAGAAGTAGAGATAGATAAGAACATTCTTGGAAAATATGACGGGAAAGAAAAAGTACTGTCACCAGGTATGAAATATAGACATTATGCGCCAAATACTAAATGCATGATGGTATATAGTAAGAACGAAGAATCTATGGTAAATAAAATAAATGAGCTTATAAGTGGTAAAAATGCATTAGTAGTATGTAGAGATAAAAATTTTGATAAATACGCTACTAAAAATAAAATAAAGATGGGTAGCTCATTAGATGAAATGGCACATAATATATTTTCTATATTAAGGCAAGTAGATAATTACAATGTAGATATTGTAATTATAGAAGGTATGCAAAAAGATGGATTAGGATTGGCATTAAATAATAGATTATTACGTGCTTGTGAATATAATTATATAGAAATATAGGGATATGGGGACGTTCCTTTTTTCCCTATACAATAAAACATAAAAGAACTGCTTGTATCGTTAAATCAACAATATGAATTATTAAAAGTAGACACACAAGCTAAAATAATATATAATAAATGTATTAAGAAATTAAGGAGTGATTTATATAAATGAAGCAATTTGATGATGGTAATATCCAAATTCAATATAGTGACGAGAATGAGCCGTGTGTGCTCGAACTTATGAACCAAGTACTAATTGCGTATGAGACTATCACAAGTTTATTTAAGTTAAAAAATTATGACAGAAAAATTATAATACAGTTATATAATAGTGTAGAAGAATTACATAAAGAAGTGTTTGGTAAAAAAAGAGAAGAATGGGAAGTTGCATTAGAATGCGAAGATGGAACTTTAAAATTAGTAACGCCTTTAAACCCAGGAAATGTACATTCATATAGCGATATTATGAAAATCGCACAAAAATCTGTTGCAGATATGATTCTTGCTGATAATTTTGACGAGATTCCTAATTGGTTAGATATTACAACATATCTTTTCGGCTTAAACGATGCAAAAACAACTTATTCATATCAAAAATTAAATATTAATGATATAAAATCTTTTAGTGATGCATATTTTATTACTTTATCATTAATTAATATATATGGAATTAACAAAATCATAAAAATATATAAAAAAGCTAAAAATTATAATAGGATATTAAACGCATCAGATAACGAAATTAATAATAAGATAATTAAGTATTATGCAGAAGCTGTATAAAAATAAAACTCATAACTTAAATATGGTATAATGTAGTTAAGTTATGGGTTTTCGTTTTGTCGAAAAAAGTCAAAAAGCGAGAAAAATGACGAACGAAAATGCTTGATTTTATAAGGCTATAGGTATACAGTAGAATATACAAGCTAAAATTTTTACACAATTTTAACTTAAGAAAAAAAGGAAGGGGTAATAAACAAATGAGTAAAAGATTTTGTGGAGGAATATTTTTTGATCCAAAGTTAATGATTGAATTAGGAGTAGAACATCCAGTGAGTTTGCTGTATTATTTAACCTATGCGAATAAAAGCTATGGATTAGAAATAGTAAAAATTCAATATAATGAGGATTCAAAAATGACAAGAGAAGTAGGAAACATAGATGATATATCAGAAAATGAAACTGAAGTAATCTCAATTATAGATAAGTTAAAAGAAAACTATGTTACACCTATCGTAATGAAAGATATAATAGAGGATATGAAATACGAGATTACCCCTATACAATAACAACTAGAACTTAAGTTTTGGTTGTTTTTTTATGCTTAATTAGATATAATAGATATGCAAAATAGAAGGGAAAAAAGGACCGTCCTCAAATCCCTAAGGAGGAATAAAATGAGAATTAGATTTAAACCATGGGCAAGACCAGAATTAGAAGCGTGTAAATTTTATATAGATAATCCAGAAGATTATAAAGGAAAATGGAAAACAGCTTTTAAAAATACAAATAATCCTATACATTTAGAACTTGGGTGTGGTAAAGGTAATTTTATATCTCAAATAGCTCTGCAAAATCCAAATGTAAATTATATTGCAATAGATTTAGTAGATGCAATGTTAGGTTTAGCTAAAAGAAATGTAGAACAAGAATTTAAAGAAAACAATAAAGAACCAGATAATGTTATTCTTACAAGATTTGATATAGAAAGAATTCTTTTAATGATGAATAATAATGATAATATAGAAAGAATTTATATTAATTTTTGCAATCCTTGGCCTAGAGGAAAGCATAGAAAGAAAAGATTAACACATACAAGGCAATTAGAAAAGTATAAAGAATTTTTAGTAGCAGGTGGAGAAATACATTTTAAAACTGATGATGATGATTTATTTGAATCTAGCATAAACTATTTTAAAGAGAGTGGTTTTGAAATTATAAAACTAACCTATGATTTACATTCTGAGACCGATTGGGAAGACATCCAAACAGAACATGAAAAAATGTTCTCAGAAAAAGGAATAAAGATAAAAGCTTTAATAGCTAAATTAACAAAAAAATAATGGAGGATGTTATGTATAAAAGAACTGAAACTAGACCTATAAAAGTTGGTAATGTGCAAATTGGTGGCCAAAATAAAGTAATAATACAATCTATGACAAATACAAAAACAAAAGATGTAGCTTCAACAGTTAAACAAATATTAGAATTAGAAAAAGCTGGTTGCGAAATAATACGTGTTGCATGTTTAGATATGGAAGATGCAAAAGCAATAAAAGATATAAAAGAACAAATACATATACCAATAGTAGCAGACATTCACTTTGACTATAAAATCGCAATATGTGCTATAGAAGCTGGAGTAGATAAAGTTAGAATTAATCCAGGTAATATTGGTGGCAAAGAGAAAGTAAAAGCAGTTGTAGACAAATGCAAAGAATACAATGTTCCTATAAGAATAGGAGTTAATGCTGGATCCTTGGAAAAAGATTTGTTAGCAAAGTATGGTGGTAAGCCTACAGCCAAAGCGATGGTAGAAAGTGCAAAAAGACATGTACAAATATTAGAAAATTTAGATTTTTATGATATAGCAATATCTTTAAAAGCTTCTAATCTAGATTTATGTATCGAAAGTTATGAAGAAGCAGCAAAAACTTTTAAATATCCATTACATTTGGGAATAACAGAGGCTGGAACAGCTTTTAGTGGAACTATTAAATCAAGTATTGGTCTTGGAATTTTATTAAGAGAGGGAATAGGTGATACTATAAGAGTATCTTTATCAGATGATCCTATAGAAGAAATTAAGGTTGTAAAAGAAATTTTAAAAGATTGTAATTTATACAGTAATGTACCAACATTAGTTTCTTGCCCTACTTGTGGAAGAACACAAATAGATTTAATACCAATGGCAAAAGAAGTAGAAGAATTTTTACAAACTATAAATAGTGATATAACTGTAGCTGTTATGGGATGTGCAGTAAATGGACCAGGAGAAGCTAGTAATGCAGATATAGGTATTGCTGGCGGAATAAAAGAAGGTTTACTATTTAAAAAAGGAAAAATAATTAGAAAAATTCCCCAAGAAAATATAGTAAATGAATTAAAAGAAGAAATATTAAAAATGATAGAAGGTTAAAAGATTGAAAGTAAAAGAATTATTACGCGAAATTCAAACTAATCCTGAATATCAAGAATTAGATGAATTAAGCTTTATTAGAAAGATTTATATAGAAATCGGAAAAAACAAGACTTTTGATGTAAGATACTATTTCGGAAATACAGCGACTCAAAAGCAAATATATAGATTAGCTAAAAAGCGAACTGGAGTTGAAGATCGACTTGATGACAGAGAAATTATATGTTATTCGTTAGCTAGACAATGCGAATATATTTTTAAGAAATTAGGATATAGTTGTACAGTTACACATGAACCAAAAGAATTAGAACATGTGTTTAATATTCTTACACTAAAAAATGGTGATAGGATAAAGCTTGACTTACAAGCTGATTTAGAATTCATACAAACTAGAAGGAGAACAAGACATTTTGGTACAACTGATGATGAATATGTTTTATTAACTGAGGTTCCCACAGAAGAACTTGAAAGAGTAGATAGGAATATCGGATATACAAGCGAAACTGGAGAATATACTGATGAAGTTATAAATTCAGTTATTTCTAACTTATCTGATTTACCATTAGCAGAAAGAGTTACAAGTTTCATAAATGATGAAGATATAATTAAAATTTCAGCAGATATGGGCTATATGCAACAATACTCATTTTATTATAAAATGCTAACCAGTTTGGCAGAAAATGAAATTTGGAAAAAGCTTTATATCTTTCCTTGCAAAATGAGTCAAGAAGAATATACAAGTTGTATATTTATAAGAGAGCAAGAACCAACTGTATTTTTATATTCCAATAAACATAACAAGTTTTTAAGTGTAGACATAGATAAAATTCCAGACTTACAAGAAGAAGGATTAAAATTGGGAGTTAGAGGAACAGAGAATGGAGTAAAATTACTAAAAAGAGCTATTACAGAAAGGAAAAGAAAACTAGAAGATTCAGAACAGTCTTTATAAGGAGATGGTAGATATGAAGAAAGCTGTTATAATTGGTGGTGGAGAGATAGGAAGGAAAGGAACAGAATACGAAACACAAAAAATAGATAAAGAAATAGTTGCTTTAGCAAACAAACAATCGCCAAACTTTCTTTTTCTTGGTTTTGCTAATGTAAATCATATAGAATCATATTTTAGAGTTATAAAAAGAAATTATAGGAATTTAGGATGTATATCTAAAACTATTTTAAAGAAAGAACTGGACAATCGAGAATTAATTCTAGAAAGATTTAATAATGCAGATATAATTTATATAGGTGGAGGAAATACCTTAGAACTAATGAAGATTTTAAAGCAATATAATATGATTTCACTATTAGAAGAGGCTTATAATGATGGAAAAGTAATTTGTGGTCTTAGTGCTGGAGCAATAGCTATTTGTAAATATGGATTATCTGATGCGAGAAAATATAAAGAATTTAAACTAACTAGAGTAAGAGGTATTGGATTAGTAGATTTACTTGTATGTCCTCATTATAATTTAGATGGAAGAGAAGAGGAATTAGAAAGAATTATGAAGCGAACAAAAGATGTACAAGGTGTAGGGTTAAAAAATTTACAAGCATTAAAAATTATAGATGGTAATATAAGCATAATTTCTGATTCAAATGATGATAAAGTAAAGTTTATAAATTAATTTAATTAAGCTTGCCAATAAAAAAATACTAATATATAATTGAATAGGCAGAAATTTTAGCCAACAAAACTAAAAGGAGGATTAAGATGGCTTTTATAGATGAAATTAAAAATAGAGCAAAAAAAGATATAAAAAAGATAGTACTTCCAGAGTCAGATGATGATAGAACATTAAAAGCTACATCAGAAGTATTAAAACAAAAATTTGCAGAAATAATATTAATAGGAAATAGAAATAAAATATTAGAAAGAGCAAAAGAACTTAGTCTAGATAACATAGAAGAAGCTGAAATTGTAGATCCTAATAACTCTGAAAATTATAATGAATTTGTAGAACAATTTTATGAATTAAGAAAACATAAAGGAATGACAATAGAAAAATCAAAAGAATTTATGTTAGACAATATTTATTTTGGAATGATGATGGTTAAACAAGGTTATGCAGATGGATTAGTTTCTGGAGCTGTTCATTCTACATCAGATACTTTAAGACCAGCACTTCAAATATTAAAAACAGCACCTGGCACTAAATTAGTATCTGCTTTTTTTATGATGATTGTGCCTAATTGTACATATGGAGAAAATGGTGTATTTCTATTTTCAGATAGTGGCTTAAATGAAAATCCAGATAGTGATGCTTTATCTGAAATAGCAATATCATCTAGTAAAAGTTTTGAGCTATTAACAGGTAAAACTCCTAAAATAGCAATGCTTTCATATTCTTCACATGGTAGTGCAAAATCTGAGTTAACTGAAAAGGTAATAAAAGCAACAAATTTAGTAAAAGAAAAAGCTCCAGATTTATTAGTAGATGGAGAATTACAATTAGATGCTGCAATAATTCCAGAGGTTGCAGAATATAAAGCTAACGGAAGTCCTTTAAAAGGTGAAGCAAATATTTTAATTTTTCCAGACTTAAATGCTGGAAATATAGGTTATAAACTAGTTCATAGGCTTGCAAAAGCAGAAGCATATGGTCCACTATGTCAAGGTATTGCAAAACCAGTTAATGATTTATCAAGAGGTTGTAGCAGTAAAGACATAGAAGGAGTTGTAGCAATTACTGCTGTACAAGCACAAGAACAAGATAAATAAATTTATTGGAGGTTTTTTATGAAAATTTTAGTAATTAATTGTGGAAGCTCATCATTAAAATATCAATTAATAGATATGGCTTCAGAAAAAGTAATGGCAAAAGGAACTTTTGAAAGAATAGGTCAACCAAACTCATTTTTAACACATAAAGTAAATGGAGAAAAATATAAAATAGAAAAACCAGTACAAAATCATGAAGAAGCATTAGAATTTTCACTAGAACAATTATTAAATCCAGAATACAAAGTAATTGATTCACTAGAAGAAATAAATGCTACAGGACATAGAGTTGTTCATGGTGGTGAAAAGTTTAATAAACCTGTAATTATTAATGAAGAAGTTATAAGTACTATAGAAGAATGTGCAAGCTTAGCACCACTTCATAATCCAGCAGCAGTAATGGGAATTAAAGCTGCACAAGAATTAATTCCTAATAAGCCAATGGTTGCTGTATTTGATACAGCATTTCATCAAACAATGCCAAAAGAACATTATATTTATCCAATTCCATATAAATATTATAATGAATATGGAGTTAGAAAATATGGTTTCCATGGTACATCTCATCAATATGTAGCTAATCGTGTAGCTGAATTAGAAGGAAAACCAATAGAAGATTTAAGAATAATATCTTGCCATTTAGGTCAAGGTGGAAGTATATGTGCAGTTCAAGGTGGTAAATCTGTAGAAACAAGTATGGGACTTACACCACTTGCTGGCATCCCAATGGGTACACGTTCTGGTGATATTGACCCATCTGTAGTTACATTTATAATGAAAAAAGAAGGCTTAACACCAGATGAAATGGAACGTATATTAAATAAAGAATCTGGTATTTTAGCATTATCAGGAGTTACACAAGACTGTAGAGATATGGAAGCTGCAGCAGCAGAAGGAAATGAACAAGCCGCACTTGCAATAAAAATACACAATTATTTAATTGCTGCACAAATAGCTAAATGTGCTGTTGCAATGAATGGATTTGATGTTATGCTATTTACTGCAGGAATCGGAGAAAACCAAAAGAATATTAGAAAAGGAATTTGCGAAAATTTAAAATTCTTGGGTGTAGAGATAGATGATGAAAGAAATGATGTAAAAGGTGAAGAAAGATTAATTTCTTCTGATAACTCTAAAATTAAAGTATATGTAGTTCCAACAGATGAAGAACTAATGATAGCAAAACAAACTTTAGAATTAATAAAATAATTAATTTTGAACTTTAGGGACGGTCCTTAAAGTTCATTTTATTTACATAATTCGTAAAATATGATATAATACACCAGATATATTGTAAAAATAACTCTAAATAATGAAGGGAGAAAAACAATGAAATTTTTAACACCTATGGAACTTCGGAGTGTAAACTTCAAAAAAATAAATCAGCTGTATGAATCAAAAGAAATCGGATTTGTAGGTTTTAATTTTGATACTTTTCATACAGTATGGTTACCGATTCAATATGAAATTGGACAAAAGCAAATCAGGATGCTGGATGATGGTGAGATAACCATAGAGGCAAAGTTGGTTATGGCTCTGTGGCAAACCGATTTCTCGGAAAATTTATATTTGTTTTCCGATTTAGTAGAATATATCCAGAAAAAGAATGGATATTATGACGCTCTGCCAAGGTTCAATCCTGCGCTTTGCGAAAAATGCGGAGGGAAATGTTGCAAGCGAACAGGGTGCTACTATTCGCCTAAAGATTTCTCAGAAATAAGTTTTGAGACACTCTTTAAGCATCTTTGCAAAGGATATACATCAATATATCCTATAGATGGCTTTTATACTGGGTTACAAAATTCCCTAATATTAAAGGTTAGGAATGTTGGCGAACCGGTGGCCATTGATAAAAATTATGGATACAATCAATGTATCCTGTTAGGAGAGAAAGGATGTAGCTTATCCAGAGAAAAGCGTCCTCGTGGCGGGCGGGAATTGATTCCTATGGAGAATGGTTGCATTACAGGCTATACATTCAGAGAGATAGTCGGAGATTGGGCTCCATATCAGCTTCTCTTGCTACATCTGTACAAGATTTTTTATGGAAAGGACATCCCATTCAAAGGTGTTATCTAACAGAACGAAGAACGTAGTTGATTGTAAAACTACGTTCGTTGTTTTTATATAAAATTTATCATACCATAATTAACATAATTTCATATTATATATAAAGATAATATGAAAGGAGGGAATTTATGGATTTAGAAAATATAAATATAGGATTTACAATGACAGGTTCATTTTGTACATTTAAAAAAGTAATTCCTAAAATTAAAGAACTTAAAGACTTGGGTGCTAATATAATACCAATTATGTCTTATAATAGCTATAATTTAGATACTAAATTTGGAAAAGCTAAAGAATTTATAGATGAAATAGAAAATATAACAGGTAATAAAATTATTCATACAATACAGGGAGCAGAGCCTATAGGTCCAAAAGGGTTAACTGATATTATGGTTGTAGCACCTTGTTCTGGCAATACCATCGCCAAACTTGCAAATTCAATAATTGATACGCCTGCTGTTATGGCAATAAAATCTCATCTACGCAATCAGCGACCTCTGGTAATAGGTATTTCAACAAATGATGGACTTTCAGGTTCTGCTGAAAACATAGGAAAATTACTGAATAGGAAAAATTATTATTTCGTGCCATTTACACAAGATAATCCTATTACCAAACCTACATCTTTAGTATTCAAATTTGATTATTTAATACCTACCATAAAAGAAGCTTTAGATAACAAGCAACTACAACCAGTAATAGGTTAAGCAATTTATATAATGCTCGAATGGTCATATAATATTAATATGTCACTGTTAGGATCTAGTTTCACATTAAAAGACACTAACCATAACATTGATTAGTGTCTTTTGCTTTATTTATCTGTTGAATAATCGGAAAGTGGATTTACATCAACTGCATTTCTAACTTGTTCATTAGCAACATGAGTATAAATTTCTGTTGTAGAAATACTTTCATGTCCTAAAAGCTCTTGAAGAGCCCTTATATCAACATTTCCGTACTGATACATAAGTGTTGCAGCAGTATGTCTTAATTTATGAGTAGAATATTTTTTTGTGTCTAAACCTGCACGTTTTAATTCTTTATCAACTACATATTGAACTGTTCTTTTACTAATTCGTTCTTTTCTCTCGCTTAAAAACAGTGCTTTAATTGAATCAGGTTTTATGCCAATCTTAGGTCTAACTTCTAAATAGTCATTAATTGCTTTTAAACAAGCTTTGTTTAAATAGATTGTTCTTTCTTTATTACCTTTACCAATTACAGTCATTTTAGCATCGTCAAATGAAATATCATTAATATTTATCCCAACTAATTCTGATAAACGAAGTCCACAGTTTAAAAATAAAGTTATAATTGCATAATCTCTTTCTTTGTTACGTTCTTCATCACTTGTAACTGTTAATAACTTTTTACTATCATCAAGAGTTAAGTACTTGGGCATACGTTTTTCTATCTTTGGTGTTTCTAAGTTTTGAGCAGGATTTTTTTCTATCAAATTAGTTTTTTGTGATAGATAATTAAAAAATACTCTAATGCTACTAACTTTTCTTGCACGGGTTGCGGCTTTACTATGATATGTAGTTGTTAAATATGCAAGAAATGCATGTATATCATTTAATTCTATCTTTTTTATTACATCAAGAGATAAATTGCTTATATTAATATCTTTAAAATCTTTAGCATTTGTAAGATGAAAATGAACCATAATAAATTTCAAGAACATTGCTAAGTCATAATTATATTCTTTTATTGTGTTTGGTGATTTATTTAAAATTGTTACAGAATAGTCTAAAAAAGAATTTAAATATTCTGGGTTCATATCACGTGAAATCATTTGTTCCTCCTTATGTTATTCTTCAAAGTTTGACATATTGTTTGAAAGTTTATCTATTACATCTAAAATGAATGTTATTATAATATAGCATAACGCAAAAATATTTTTATTAAACAAATTACCTATAAAAGATGGGGTAAATAATTGATTAATATAAAATCTTGAATACACATAATTTCCTGTAAATACAAGTTGAAAATTAACATGATATTTATTATAAAATTCTGCTAAATAATCTAACATGTCTGATGTTAATATTTCTGTTGCATTTATTCTGTCATTTGAATATACATGTAAAACCTTATTAAAATCTGCATTATCCATTTCTATGTATTTTAGTAATGAATTAGTTGTTCCTAATGCATATGTGGTATTATACTCTAAATTTTCGGTATTTATTTTAGTATACGAAGGAATCGTTTTATCCAAAATAACTGTAGAAAAAATTCCATTAAATACATTTTCATCTGTAGATGTTGCTGAAATATTAGAAGCATAAAACTTATAATTATCTTTAGTTACACCACTTATTGTATCTTTTGTTATTAAGCTACTAAGTTGTAAATTATCAAAACAAGCTGTTTGATAATAATTTTCTTCGTCTACATATGATGTGTTATTGTAAGTTAAGTTAGGATCTATTAATTGGATAAATCTTTTTATAACATCTGAATATTTTACTTTAAATTTTTTAAATTCTAGTAAAAATAATATTACTGTTATAGCTAATGCAAGTAATGGAATTATAGCAAAAGCCATATTAAAAGAATTTAAATAGGTAAAAATAAAAGTAAATAAGAATGCCATAAAACAGATTAGACCTATAATACTAAATAACATCAGCCTCTTTTTGCTAATAGTGATATCTAAAAAATCAAGTTCATTAAATTTGTTATATAATTCTTCAAATTCTCTAGGTGTCTGGGTTATATCTACTTTTTTAGTAGAAAAATTTGGCATTAAAATAAATTTGTATACTAAAAAACCAACCATTACTACAACTAAAATCTCTAAAAATATCATTTGTAATTCCTCCTATTGAAGATATTCTATCATAATTTAATATAGTATGTAAATTTTTTGACAATTTTTATAAAAAGTTTTATACTAAATATAATTATGAACAAGGGAATAAGGGAGGAATATAATGACAATAGCATTAATAGTAATATTAGTTATTTTAGTATTATATGTTATTATCACATATAATAAATTTGTAACACTAAAAAAACAAATGAATAACTCATATAGTGTTATAGATGTTTATTTAAAAAAGAGATTTGATTTAATACCAAATTTAGTAGAAGTAACGAAAGGTTATGCTAATTATGAGCAAGATGTTTTAACTAAAATAACAGAATATAGAACAGCTTATAATCAACATAAAGATAAAGATGCATTAAATAAATTAAATGAAGAATATAATAATTTAATATTAGTAGTAGAAAATTATCCAGAACTAAAAACTAGTGAACAGTTTTTAAAATTGCAGAAGAGCCTTATAAAAGTTGAAAGTGAATTACAAGCAGCAAGAAGAATTTATAACAATGATACTACTAAATATAATACAAAATTAAACGTTTTTCCTTCTAATATTATTGGTAAAATATTTAATTTTAAAGAAGGAGATTTATTTGAATTAGAGGATAGAAAAATTGAGGGAGAGAACATTAAAGTTGATATGTAAAAATAAAGAAGAAGCTTATTTAGGCTTCTTCTTTGTAATTTGTAATTAGTTTTGTTTTAGGCGAAAGACTAGTAATCAACGGTGTTTTATGGTATAATTAAAAGTGATACAAAAAACATTGCTGAATAGGAGGAAAAGTATGACAGAAGTAGAAGGACTGTGTCGGGAACTGTTAACGAATTACCTTGAACTGGTTGAGGAATTTTGCCAGGAAGCAGTTTATGCAACGGACAAAGAAGTCCATGAATCTGAAATTTTGGAAGACGATAATTTTCCAAAAGAATTTGGAGTTATTCGTTCTAGATATGGTAAACCCAGAAATTTCATTAATTTATTACATCGAGAATTAAAAAAACTAGCAAAGGAGGAATTTCTGTTAAACAGCCCATCACTGCAGGAAATTGTGCAGATGTCCAGGCTTTTCTTGAAAGAGACAAAAGTAGAGATGGAAAAGCTAAAGGATTATGCTGAACTTGTGGGTGTACCAGCATTAGTCTTGGCAATTGAGGAATTCAAACACCTTAAAAAGCAAGAGAAAAGACTCGGTATTGAGCAGACTGTACTGGTTTCTGAAGAAGACGAAGAAGTCTTACAAAGAATCAGATTTTACGCACAAATCTCTGAATATCTTCCAGGAAATAAGCGGGGGTAATCCCCGCATTTTCCTATTATATGAAAAACAATGAACGTCCCTAAATCCCGAATAGAATTTTATAAAAAAGCCTTTAAAAAAATTTTCTTTATTGGTATAATAAATTAAAATTATTAAAAAGGGAGTAAGGAAATGGGAACAATTGATAATAATGTAGCACAATTATATGACTTGCTAAATCATATACCAGTAACAAAAGATAATGCTGCTAAAATTCAAGAAATAAAAGATGCAATTGGCAAAAATGACTTAAAAAAAGCACTTGATGGTATAAAAGAATTAAATATAGCTATACAAAATAAGAAAAAAGAATTAAAAAAAAGACAAACCCAAAAGGAAAAAGATGAACAAGATGCTTTAGAAGCAGAAAAGAAAGAATTCGAAGCTGAACAAATTAAAGAAGATGAAGTAGAAAGATTTCCAAAAGAATTACAAGATTTAGACCTAGAAGAAGACTATATTGGTTTGTTACTTTATGACCCAAGATATATAGTAAGTTATAATTTTTTATATGATGAAGTATGCTTTCAAGATGAAAGAATGCTTAATTTATATAAAAGTGTTATCTTTACAGAAGGTGAAAAATACGCACCAGAAGCAGTAAAAAGGAAATTTAACTTTGCAAAAACTACTAGAGAAGTATATGAATTAAAGAAACAATTAGTAACTCGTATCAAATTACAAAGAACAGTTACTATGGAAAAAGTATATATAGATTTAAAAAAATTATTTATCTTAAGAAATTGGTATTTAAAAATACCAATCAAAAGTGTTCAAGAAAAAGTTGTTGAAATTAGAAATTACGAATTATATGATAAAATGTCAGTAGAAGAAGTAGAGAGTGCTGTAGAACAAGTTACCGCTACAGAAAAATTTAAAAGAGCAGTATTAAATAAAGGACTTACAGAATTCTTAGAAACAGGAGAAAACAACTTAACTACAGGAATTCCGTTGCCATTTGAACGTTTATCAAAAGAGTTTAAAGGTTTAAGAAAAGGAGAAACAATGGCTGTTGCGATGCCTTCTAACTCTGGAAAAAGTAGATTTACAATCAATCTAGTAGCTAATTTATCATTAGTTCATAAAAAAAGAGTTTTGGTAATCTCTAACGAGATGTCAGAAGAAAAAATGAAATTATGTTTAATGACAACAATTATAAATGATCCAGAAATTCAAAAAATTCATGGTAAAAAATTACATAAAACCGAAGGAGAATTGTTAGAATTTAAGTTTAGAGCAGATGAGGGGTCAGATGTAAAAACTGACGAGGATGGTTTTATATTACAAGAAGATGGAGAATCTAGAGCAGATTTTGTAAAAAGGCTAGCTAAAATTTCTAAAGAATTTAGAGACACTATTGCTGTTACAGATTGGATAGATAAAGAAATTAATAACTCAATTTATTTTATTAACATAACAGATCATACTAATGATGAATTGCAAAAAGTTATAATGAATTACTATTATATGAAACATATTGAATATATATTCTACGATACATTAAAAACAGATACTGAACACATAGGAAATGGGGAAGAGGTAAAGAAAACTGCAACTATTCTTTCTAACTTAGCACAAAATTTTAATATGTTTATCTTTTCAACATTACAATTAACAGAAACAGCAACTTGGCCAATCAATTTAACAATCAATGACTTACAAGCTAGTAGAACAGTAAAAGAAGTATTAGATACATTATGTTTGGTAAAACAAATCAATCACGAAAATTATAAAGATTATGAATATTCAATAGAAGAAATGGATGAAAAATGTTATGACTTAATAAAATATGATGACCCAGATGTAAGATATTATGCTTGTGTTGTAGATAAGAACAGAGCCGGTGCTAAGCCAAAATTGCTATTTAGATTAAATTTAGCATATAACAGATGGGAAGAACTTGGCTACCTAAAATTAAAACAACAGGAGCAAGATAGAGCAAATAATTAATGTAGACTGGAAATAGTACTTAACTATTTCCAGTTTTATACTATTTATAGTAATAATTTATACATGCCTTGAATATATATATTTAAGGAGGTACGAGTTATGGTAGAGGAAAGAAAGCAAACTAATATTAATGTTATGCAAAATATTGTTTTAGAAAATAGAGAAAAACTAAATGTAACAGGAATAAATGATATTTTAAGTTTTGATGATCAAGTAGTTATTCTTTCAACAGATTTAGGTATGCTTACAATAAAAGGTTCTGAATTAAAAATAAACAAATTAAACATAGATGAAAGCGAAGTAAAAATAGAGGGAAATATATCAAATATAGGATACAGTCAAGATATAGCGGAGAAGAAAAGTGAAAATATCTTTAGTAAAATATTTAGATAATTTAGGGGTTTTGTATGTTACAACTATATAATTTTTTTATATTTATTATTTTAGGTATAATTATTAGTTTTATATTTGATATATTTAGAATTTTAAGAAAAAAATTCAAAACAAGCAATTTTATTACTTATATAGAAGATATTTTATTTTGGGTTATATCAGGATTTTTAATAATTTCAGCTATATTTAAGTTTAATGATGGAGAATTAAGAGCCTATCTCTTTATTGGAATTTTTCTAGGCATAATAATATATATAATGCTATTTACAAAGCTAGTAAATAATATATTCTTAAAAATTCTTACACCTGTTAAATTATTATTAGACTTTATTTTATCGTTATCTAAGAAAATTTTTGTTTTTATAACTAATTGTCTAAAAAATTGTAAAAATAAATCAAAAAAAACTATACAAAAAAACAATTATAATGTATAATTAGGTAGAATTGATTATAGGAGAGAAAATATACTTATGAAAAGAATTTTTAGAAATAAAAAAATATTAAAAGTTATTATAATTTTAATTGTATTATCTTATTTTATTTATGTTCTTATTAAACAACAAACAACATTAAATTCATATCAAACAGAACAAGATTATGTTTCTTCACAAATTCAAGATCAACAAGAATATAAAAACGAATTAGCAGATATGGAAGCAAACATTAATTCCGATGAATACATAGAACAAATCGCTAGGGATAAATTAGACATGTATTTACCTAATGAGAGAGTTTATGTTGACGCCAATAAATAAAATTTAAAATATTAATAATAGGATTCTAAAGACTTTATACATATATATCTGTTATTAAACTTCTATTTTCGTATTCTTATTTAATAACAGATATATACTTCTTTTATCCATTTATTTTTCTATTTCTTATTATCAAACTTTTAATCTAGAATATTATTTCTCATGTAATTAGCTTAATTAAATATAGGAGGGATTTTATGAACTTAGAAGATTATAGTCTAAGTGAATTAAGAGAGCTTGCAAAAAACAAAAATATTAAAGGATATTCAAAATATAAAAAGAGTGAATTAATTGACCTATTAACAGAAAATGATACAACTAATAACGAAGACAAAAATAATGAAAGTGTTGTAACAGATAGTAATACAACATATAAAATTACTAATAGTGATGACAAAATTGCAGAAGGAATATTAGAAGTATTACCTGATGGATATGGTTTTTTAAGGGGCGAAAATTATCTTTCTACACCAGATGATGTATATATTTCCCCAGTACAAATAAGAAGATTTAAACTAGATACAGGTGACCATATAAAAGGAATTTCCAGAATGGCAAAGGAAGGGGAGAGATTCCCATCTTTAATTTTCGTTGGAGAAGTAAATGGTGAGGCACCAGAAAAAGCATATAGGAGAAAGAAATTTGACGATTTAACACCTATTTATCCAACCGAAAGAATAAAATTAGAAACTGAGCCAAATGAATATGCAATGAGAATGATAGATTTAATTAGTCCAATAGGAAAAGGACAAAGAGGAATGATTGTGGCTCCACCAAAAGTTGGAAAAACAACTTTAATTAAAAAATTTGCTAATAGTATTACAAAAAACAATCCAGAAATAGAATTAATAGTATTATTAATAGACGAAAGACCAGAAGAAGTTACAGATATGAAACGTTCTATAAATGGAGATGTAATATATTCAACATTTGATGAATTGCCAGAACATCATGTAAAAGTAGCAGAAATGGTAATAGAGAGATCTAAAAGACTTGTAGAACAAGGTAAAGATGTTGTTATTTTACTAGATAGTATTACAAGACTTGCTAGAGCATATAATTTAGTTATTCCTTCATCTGGTAGAACTTTATCTGGAGGTCTTGATCCAAATGCATTACATAAGCCTAAGAAATTTTTCGGTGCTGCAAGAAACATAGAAAATGGAGGAAGTTTAACTATACTCGCTTCAGCTTTAATAGAAACTGGAAGTAGAATGGATGATGTAATATTCGAAGAGTTTAAGGGTACTGGTAATATGGAAGTACATTTAGATAGGAAATTATCTGAAAAACGTATTTTCCCTGCAATTGATATTAATAAGTCTGGTACAAGAAGAGAAGATTTACTTCTTACTCCTAAGGAAATGGAGACTGTTTATGCATTGCGTAAGGCTTTAAATAATTTACCTGTAGCCGATGTTACAGAAAACATTATTTCTCAAATGGTACAAACAAAGAATAATGCAGAATTTCTAGATAAAATAGATTTATATTTAAGAAGATTTAAATAATTGGGGATGAGGTGCTTTTATATGGTGCATATAAAGAAATTAAAGATAATAATGATATCTATTATTTTGGCAGTTATAGCATTAATACCTAACAATGTATTAGCAGATGGACCATCTTATGATATTACCAATTATGATATGGATGCTTATATTCAAGAAGACGGAACAATTCATATAGATGAGTCTATTACTTATTATTTTTCTAGTAGCGCAAATGGTTTAACGCGTGATTTAAGATATTTTTATAAAACTAATAAAGATTCAATGGAACCAAACTCTGCTAGATATCAAGCAACTGGAATTGAAAATATAACTGTCGCTGTTACAAATCCAGCTAATATAACAACCAATTTTACAAAAGCATCTAATGCTGAGAAAGGTGATAATGGTGTTTACACTGTAGATGCAGTAAATGCAGATAGAACAGACGGATATGATATAATGGTTTATTCTCCAATATCTTCTAATAATTTTCAAACTGTACATTATTCATATGATATAACAGATGCAGTTGTTCAATATAATGATATGAGTGAAATATATTATAATTTTATAGGTAATGGGATAGAAACTGATGTAGATGAGTTTAATTTAGATATTTATTTGCCAAAATCTATAAATATGGATGATGTAAAATATTATCCTCATACATATGCTACAAAACTAGAGGATATACAAGTTATGTTGGATTCGGCATCAAATTGTATTAGTTTTAATATTAGAAATATTCCATCTGGTAAGCCTGTTGATGCTAGAATAGTTTTTCCTAATACTGTACTAATGAATTGTACAAAAAAATATAATAATGATTATGATTTTAACAGTCTATATAAAATTGAAAATAGTATGTCTTTAGGAAATACTAGATATTTTATACATATAACGATTAATGTTATTTTAGTAGTATTACTAGTTATTTTATGCATAATTTTCCTAACGTATGGAATTATTAAAAGTAAAAAATATAGAACAACTGTAAAAAATGCAAACTATTTTAGAGATATACCCAAACGTTTAAATTTATTAGAATATCAAGCATTATTACCAGCAAAGAGTACTAATGCTCTAAGTTCTAATTTAATTATTGCAACAATACTAGATTTAACTAATAGGAAAATATTAAATATGGAAACAAAAAAAGGTGCTAATAAGAAAAAAGAAGCTGATTATGAATATAATGTTTCTATTAATCAGAATGCAGATTTTACCCAATTGTGTCCATATGAAAAACAAATACTATCATTAATTTTTTCAGATCAAATATCTACAGATTTTAATGCTTCAGCTTATACAGAAACAACAGTAGAATTAAATGCTCGCTTTAAAGAAATTTCTAAGAACAGAAAATTAGTTCAACAAATCTCTAAAGCTAGCTCAAAAAAATTAATTGATAATAAAAAAATGTATAAAAAAGTTAAGACAAGTTTAATATTAAATTTCATAATATTAATTGTAACATTATTAATAGTATTTTTATTTAATACTTTGGTAATGAATCCTGATAAAGCACTTGGAATTATAGAATTAATTATATCTTCTATTTTTATAGCATTGTTTTCATTTATTGTAGTAGTAATATTAGATGATTTATATAAAATTCCTACCGACCAATATGCTCAAGAGCAAAAAGAAGTACTTGGACTATGGAAGTATTTAAAAGATTATAGTTTAATAAAGGACAGATACCCGATAGAGATAAGTATTTGGAATGAATACTTGGTATTTGCTTCCTTATTTGGTATTGCAGATAAAGTAGCGAAAGAATTCAAAGAAGAATTAATAAAAGCTGGATACTCAGATGATAAGATATATTTAACATATCCAGTCTTGTGTATGTCTAGCTATTCGTCTTCATTTGCAACTTCAATAAATTCTTCTACTGGCTATTCCGGTTCTGGTTCCGGTGGAGGAGGAGGCCGGAGGCGGTGGAGCAGGTGCTTTCTAATTCACTACTATTTAATATTTAACATACATAAAAGTCCCCTATCTTATTAAATTAAGATAGGGGACTGTACTATTAAATGAATACCGAACATTTGCTCTTTTAGAATTCGCAGTTATTTGGTGTTCTTGGGAAAGGTATCACATCACGAATATTTTGCATTCCTGTTAAATACATAATAGCTCTTTCAAAACCAAGACCAAAGCCTGCATGTTTACAGCTACCATATTTTCTTAAATCTAAGTACCAGTCATAATTTTCTAAAGGCATATTTAATTCTTTTATTCTAGCTAATAATTTGTCATAGTCGTCTTCTCTTTGACTTCCACCAATAATTTCACCTATTCCAGGAGCTAATAAATCAGCTGCTGCAACAGTTTTTCCATCATCATTTAGTTTCATATAAAATGCTTTAATTTCTTTTGGGTAATCAGTTACAAATACAGGTTTTTGGAATATCTTTTCACATAGATATCTTTCATGTTCTGTTTGTAAATCAACACCCCAACTAACCTTATATTCAAATTCATCATTATGCTTTTCTAATTCTGCAACAGCATCAGTATAACTAATTCTTGCAAAATCTGAATTTATAACATTATTTAATCTATCTAAAAGACCTTTATCTACAAAATTATTAAAGAATTGCATTTCTTCTGGATAATTATCTATAACATATTTAAAGATGTATTTAATCATTTCTTCAGCTAAATCCATGTCATCATTTAAGTCTGCAAAACATATTTCTGGTTCAACCATCCAAAATTCTGCAGCGTGCTTAACAGTGTTAGAATTTTCAGCACGGAATGTTGGTCCAAATGTATATACATTGCAAAAAGCTTCTGCAAATGTTTCGGCATTTAATTGACCGCTTACTGTTAGATGTGCTGGCTTTCCAAAGAAATTTTGTGAAAAATCTATATTTCCTTTATCATCTTTAGGCAAATTAGTTAAATCAAAAGAATTTACATTAAACATTTCACCAGCACCTTCTGCATCACTAGCTGTAATTAGAGGTGTATTTACATATACGAATCCTTTTTCTTGGAAAAATTTATGTATTGCATATGCTAATGCGCTTCTAACGCGAAATACAGCATTAAATGTATTACTTCTTGGACGTAGATGTGCAATTGTTCTTAAATATTCAAATGAATGTCTTTTCTTTTGAAGTGGATAGCTATTATCTGATAAACATTCTATTTCTACTGAAGTTGCTTGTATTTCGAATGGTTGTTTAGCATTCTCAGTTAATATAAATTTACCTTCAACTTTTATTGTAGAACTAATAGTTAATTTACAAATATCATTAAAGTTTGCTAAATTATCATTAAAAACTACTTGTACATTTTTAAAGAAAGTACCATCATTTAGTTCTATAAATCCAAATGTTTTTGAATCTCTTATAGTTCTAACCCAACCTTCGATACAAATATCTTTATCTGCATATTTCTCTTTTTGTCTATATAGATTTTTTAAAATTACTTTTTCCATATTATCCTCCTAAAAAATATAAAATCTTTTCATATTATATGACATTTTATATATAAATTCAATTAAAATAGTAAAATTAGTAAAAATAGGCTATTTTTAGCAATGAAGTTATATGACTTTTAAATAAAAACGGCTTAAAATTGATTCTCGTGCGTTGTGCTTTGAAAACACTGAAAATAGTGGCTTTTATCCACTTTGAAAAAATATGCAAAATATGTTATAATATATAAGATAGAACTATAAACCCATTTATAAATCAGGAGGTAACAACATGGAAAAATATTATGTTTTGCAACAGGTAAATGCAACTGGGAACGGTAGTACAACTACAACTCTCTTGGTAACCAATCCACGGATTGAAAATGGTGCTATTTACGCAACAGAAGTTGGCATAATAGATTCCAAAGAACTAGTTGCAAGTTTAATTTATGAAGCTTATACAAACGGATCTGGTGTCACTCTTGATAACTATGTTTTCAAACCTGTGGAGGCACGTGATTTCATCTGCATTGGTAATGCAACGCTTGAAGAAATCAAAAAACCACTGTTCAAATAATATGAATGGGAACAGGTATGTGACTATTGTCACTATGAAGAGTCAGAACTTTGCGGTTCTGGCTCTTCAATTTTTTTATCATATTATATGGACAAATATAAATTATAACTATATAATACCAAAAAGAGGGGGGAGGAATAAATATGACATCAACCGAGGAAAATAGTATCAAAGATAACCAGATTGATTATAGCAAGAGATATAGAATTATAAGCAAAATTTTTATTGTATTGGAATTATTGTTATTTTTATTTGTTAATACTTTCATAAGATGTGCTTGTGGTAGGCCATTTTTTAATTCAATTCCTCCAATTATAGTGTTAATAATTGAAATTATTTTGTATTTTATAACAAGAAATAGGGTAGGTACTAAACAAGAACAAAAAAAGATTGTTATTGTATATATTATGCTATTAATAATTTTCTGTATCTCACTAGTAGCTATTCAAAATCCACATAATACAATAATAGGTTAGAATATACAACATATATATCTGTTGTAATAAAGTTAATATAATCTATTAAAGAGAAAAAGGGAGGATAGTAAATATTATAATATTAAGCATAGAAAAATGAATATATAACATTGCACAAAATCAAAGTTTTGTGCAAAAAGAGATAGGGGCATAATATAAAACAGCTATAAACCTCTACTTCTACTAATTCAAGCCTTTTAGCTGTTCTATGCATACTAATATTCATTTATATACCTTTATTTTCTTATTATATTTATATTATATTCATTATTTTCTTAATTATTATAATCTTTTGTATTACTATTATATTAATATTCTTATGACTTATTAAAATCAATTTTAAGACATTTTTTTGTTTTATTTATATAATTTCATTACTATAATTATTTTACTTATTATATTTTTAAATTTATATCTATAATTTTTTCTTATTATATATTTTTTTATTTTTATATATTAAATTATATGAAAATTTTTCAAAAATCTCCAAAGTGCCTATTTCTCTCTATTTGCCTTATTTTACGGACAACAAACTATATGCCTAAAAAATTAAAACGGCTTAAAATCGATTCTCGTGCGTCGTTTTTTTGGCACTTTTTTGCATATCTATATATGATAGTAGTTTCTTCAAAAAAATCTACTTTTTAATGGTAATTTTCTAAAATCAATATTTAACCTAAAATTTTAAACAAGTAATTTATCAATCTAAAAATAAAAATGGCTTAAAATTGATTTTAGAAGGTCATTATTTTGCATAATTTTAGTTTGTAGTACAGCTATTGCAACAATCAAAGAATTTATAAGATCATAGTACAAAATGCAAATATTATATTAATTAGAATATATAAATTTGCAAACAAAATTCATTAAAATTGCTTAAAAACGATTTTGAACTTAATGAAACAATAATTTAATTAAAATATTATATAAATTCTATAAAAAATCACTAAATAACAAATGTTCGTTTTTTAGTATTACAATGTTTGCATTACAAAATTATGATTTTTAAAATTCTAAATATTTATAAATTATAATTTTAAAAATTTTTACAAATTTCTATAAATTATTTTTAAATCTTATTTTAAAATTTATTTTTTATATTAAAAATTTTTTATTTATAAAAGTTATTATTAGTCTAACAGAAGATTGCACAAAATTTTATTTAATATATTTTCATAATTTTTATATATTAAAAAATGTGCTATCCCCCCTACTCTACTGTTTTTACAAAATATAAAAGATTAGTTGTATTTCAAACTAATCTATAAATTATAATTTTTCGTAATTTACTTTTATTATTTAAAATTAAAAATCTGCAATTCGCACATCATACTTCATAGAACTATTTTCTTTTAATTTTGAAGAAATTAATTTTCTAATATCATTTTATTTTTCTTTATTATCTAATATATTTCTATAATATTTTTCCAACTTGCTTTAAACTTTCAATTAAATCTTCATATTTAATCTCTTTAGCATAAAAATTATCTTTTTTGTATCTTTCCCATTGTTTTTTCATAATATCACTATTATCAAGTTGTTCAATAATTTTTGACCAGTCTTTAATAATATTTATTGTGTTTCTATGTTCTGCAGTAGAATAAATAGCATCTTTTAAGGTATTAAAATTGATATTTTTAGTTTGAGTATTTAGTAACATATATACATCGTAATAATCTCTAATTCTTGTTCCTAAGATTCCGCGTTTTATAATTGATTCAAATTTTTCAGCAATAACTGTTTCGAGATTATATGACCAAATTTGAATTTTTCTATCTTCAAGCATTAAGTCAAAACAATACTTAATTTCTTTATATGTAATTTTATCTCCTGTAGTAACATCAATTTTCATAATAACAGGCATTGATTCCATATAGTTTGCTTTGAAAGTTATTCTATATCCACCATAATCATCATCTTCTCTAATTAACTCTATTTTCTGTACTTCAAATGTAACTCCATCATCAATTTTTATATTACAAATTTCATTAATTATATTTATAATATTTTCTTCTGTCAATTTAAAACCTTTGATTGTTGTATCAATATCCATAGTTGTTCTACTATCAATTCCAAGCATAGCAGAGATTAACATTCCACCTTTTAGAATAAAATTATCTTTATATTTCGAAATAGAAATTCTTTCAAGTAATCTTTCAAGCATATATGTTTGTAATACAGATTGTGCCGAAACTTTATTTTCTTTTGCAATGTTATTGATTATTGCTTTTAGACTCATTGCATTTCTTTTCATCCAAGCACCTCCATATATTGAGCCAATATTTTTTCTATTTTAAATTTTGTTGCATATTCTGATAATAAAATAAGGTTTTTATCTTTTCTTTTCATATATTCATTTATTGCTGTATTAAAGATTTGTAAGTCGATTTTATTCCTATCTCTAATAATATCACAAATGGTTCTTTCAACATTATAAATTCTTATTACAAAACCATCATCCAATTTTAATTCTGTTAAACCAACATCATGAAATTCTTTTTTTATATAATGAACATTTAATAAGTCATTTTTTATTCTGTTATTGCTAGGAAAAGTCATATCTAATTGTAATGGTGTACGATCCGTCATTCCATAAAAATATGAAGCTGTATTATGAGAATATATACCATTTTTATATTTTTCTCCCATTAACCAAAACTCATTTATATTCTTATCTGGCTTTGCATATATTCCATGAGCTATTCTTTTTAATAATTTTTTTTCAACTAATGAATTTAAATCATGTCTATTCATTCTATAATCTTCTAGTTTATGTGCATATATAATTCCATTATTTTTATCTATAATCTTTTCATAATTATCCATATTATACCTCCGACATTTCATATACATATTATAAGTCAAATGTATATAAAATGTCAATAATGTTATTGCATGAATATATATATATAAAATCAAAAAAATTATACATATTTTAAAAACATGTATAATTTTTGGTTTTTGAAAAATAATTATATATATTATATTAAAAACTAAATCGCCTTCTTTTTGCTAAATTATTAATATTATCTATAAATCTTGTCTAAAACTAAACTAACCTTTTCTAATGACGCACTTATATATTCTTCTAGCATATCCAAAGAAATTAAAATTAGATGTTCATTTCTTAAATCGAACAATTTAAAGTTTTCTTTGATTGTGCTTTTTAAATTTATGTCATCTGATATTGCTAGAAATTCTTTTTGCAATTTTTCTATGTTTAGGTCGGTTTTCTTTAAAAGATATCTATCCATAATTGTATAATCAGAATAGATATCATTTCTAAATTCATCATCAGTATGCACAGAATTATCCTTTTTATAAATAATAGTTTTTTTATCCTTTTCGATAGTCATTCTAGGTATATATATACTAAACCATAGCATATCTTCAATTAAATGTGCTAAATATCCTTGCATCATTTGGCTTTTAGGTAAAATTTCGGTATTTTCAATTATAAATCTTTCTATATCTGGATAATCTCCTTCTGAACCATATAAGATACCATGGCGTAAATAATGTGTCATTTCTCTCCTCTGAGCTGGTATTGCCTTATGTAGTATATCTGGTAAGATTGCACCATATAAAAATTCGTCTCCTAATTTATATTTTTCCTTTAGTATATTTGAAATGTATACATGACTAATTATTGAACTCATTGTTATTTCTCCTTTGTTTATTCTTTTTTTGGCTTTTCTGAAATTTCCTTTGGCATATTTTCATATAAAGGTATTATAAAATTCAATTTAGAATCTACTGTATTAGAACTTTCATACTGGTCTAATAAAATATCACTTTCTGATGTTGGCGCTAATAAATTTTGCATATATTGATTTGTATATAGTTCATTTTCCTTTATTACATCAAATTTTTGAAAATATAATGTATCTTGTCCTATATCCATATACTTAATATTAATAAAATTTACGCCTTCTATTAATGCTTTTTCTAAAGAAAACCATTCATGTGAATAGGCATATTCTGCTGCATTATTTATAATACTTGTTTGTGAATTTCCAGAAGCAGCAATATTAAATGGGTTATATACTGTTTGACCATTATATTCATATCCTCGTGATAATTTAGTACCATTTTTACCTTGTTCTTGTATTAATCTAGAAACAATAAAATATGGATCTATGTCATTCTTTTTACCAGCATCTAAAATTGCTTCTGCCAGACTTTCTCCTTCTAAAAAAGTATCTTCTGTTTTATCCATTATTCCTTCTTTAGTAACAGCATCTTCGTTAAAATTTAATTCCTTTAGCTGAAATATATCGGCTGAATTAAGCATGTTTCTAGGATCCATCTTATATGCAATAGCTTTTGTAGAAGCACACACCCAACTTCCATTATCATAAGTTTTACCATTATCTTCTTCACATTGCCACTCTCCAGAGTAGGTTTTAGAAGCTGGTATCAAATTTAATGGAGTCGTTCTAGTATTAGAATGACCTTCATTTTTAATAACTGAACTCCAATTTAATTTCGTATAAAATAATGTAAAAGTCCAATTTGGATGTTCTTCTTTTAATTTATCTAACAATTCTTTATATTGAGGATATTTATTTTCATTTAAATTATCACCCGTATAAATTACAGCTTTTTGTTTCGAAGCTTGTACAATAATTATAGTAATTATTGTAGATAATAAAATGATAATTATTAATACCAAAACAATAAATTTGGGTGGTAATTTTTTTATGTTTTTTATAATATTTTTAACTGAAATTCTTTTCATTTGATTATGTTTAATTATGAATGTGGATATACAAATATGATTTAACCACGTTATAATTAATTCCTTTCTAAATCCTTTTTAAAATTATATAATTCAAATATTATATTTTCAAGTAAATATTGTAAATTTTGTCTAACTTTACTATAAATTTAATATGATGGAATTTTTATCTCCATTCCAACTGATAAATTAGAATTTTTTAGCTTATTTACATATTTAATATCATTTATTACATATCTTATATCTTTGTCTTGATAATATTCATTGTTTTCTACTTCATATTTGGCTATTGACCATAATGTCTCCCCACTAGAAACATATTTTGTTATATAAGTTGATTCTTGTTTTGAATAACTAGACTTCGCAAAAATAATTATTAAAATAAAAATTATTAAAACTATCCCTCTTTTTACTTTCATAAATAACCTCCTTAGTAGTTGCAGAATATTTGTTCGTATTTAGATTATATAAGAACATTTGTTTTTATGCAATACTTTTTTAATTTTTTTCTAAAAAAAGAACACATATTTCTATGTGCTCTTTTTAATTATTCTGTAGCTGAATTGGTTTCTGTATTAGTGTTGGTATTTGTATTTTGGTTATGGCTAGCATTCGTATTTGTATTGCTATTTGCATTTTCATTTAAATTTGTATTGGTGTTTGTGTTTGAATTAATATTAGTATTTTCATTAGTGTCTGTATTAGTATGTGTATTTGTATTTGTGTTTCTATTAGAATTATTATTAGAGTTAGTATTGGTATTTGTATCTTCGCTTGGTTTATCCTCTGTCGTAACAACATTTGTATTCATTACAGGTTCCTCTGCATCGATGTCATTTTTAATTCCTTGTACAGTAGAATTTTCATCTTTCTTCTCAGTACTTGTATTAGAAGATTTTACTTCGCTTCCACTATGTTCATTACATAAATCTGGAGTAGTAAATCTTAAGAAATATTCAGTATATGTATTAGTACATCCTGTTCGTGCTTTTAAGCCTGTCTCTGCACAAACAGTAACAGCTTGAACCGAAGATGGCTTTTCGAAATATGCTGTTTTTAAACCAGTATGTATTCTTGACATTACATTTGCCCAAATCAAACCAGCAGGATTCCTTTTATTAAAGTTAACTGTCTCATTTTGATCATATCCATACCATGTAACACCTGTATAGTATGGAGTAAATCCACAAAGCCATCTATCATAGTTAGAATCTGTAGTACCTGTTTTAGCTGCAACATCAATTCCATTTATCTTACAATATGTAGCTGTTCCATTGCTTCCTTCTACTGGTTGGGTTAGCAAATCTTTTAATATAAATGCTGTTTCTTTAGAAAATACTCTTCTTGTATCTTGTTTTGGTGTTATTATAGTTTCACCAGAATGATTTTTTATGTTTTGGTAAAACACTGGTTCTATATATTGCCCATCATTTGCAATTGCAGCATATGCTGCGGCCATTTCTAGTGGACTTATTCCTTTTTGTAAACCTCCTAATGCTAAAGATAAGTTATTGTCTTCTTCTGTTAGAGTTGTTATTCCTAATCGTTCCAAATAATCCATCGAAACACTAGGTTTTAATTCTTGCATTATTTCTACAAAAGGAATATTCTGTGAAGATTCTATAGCTCTTCTAACAGTTATTTTGCCTAACGCCTTACTATAATCTACAGGGTGATATCCACCTGGAAAATCTTTTTCAGCATCATCATATATTGAAGATGCTGTTATTATTCTTTTCTGAATAGCTGGTCCAACAACAGCAATTGGTTTAATTGCAGATCCAGTTTGTCTTATACTTTGTGTTGCCCTGTTTAATGAACGTGGAGTTGTTTTTTCTCCTAATCCACCTACACATCCTAATACATATCCTGTTTTGTGGTCTATTATCACCATTGCTGCTTGTGAAGGGTCTCCACCAGTTTTTGACTGTAATACATATTTGCTTTTTTCCATTTCTGTTTCAATTTGATTTTGTATTTTTGTATCTTGCGTACTGGTTATTGTTAAGCCAGCCATGTAAATATAATTTGTCGCAAAATCGCTTGAAATATCATATTTTTCTGCAATGTCATTTGTAACATCAGTTATTAATGCATCAGTATGATATGAATATACTCCATCACTTGACTCTACAGATCCCTTCTTAAATTTTAAGCCTGCATCAACGTTTGCTGTTGCTTCATTATACTCTGTTTCGTCAATATATCCTAATTCCAACATTTTAGCTAATACTGTATTAGTTCTATTTTTTATTTTCTCTGAATTATCTTTTTCTCCAAAAGGGTTATAAGAATTAGGTGAATTATTTATTCCTGCTAAAAATGCGCATTCTTCTAATGTTAGATTTTTGCAAGATTTACTAAAGTAGTAATTACTTCCAGCTTCTACCCCATATATACTTGGACCTACATATATAATATTTAGGTATGTTTCTAGAATTTCATCTTTTTCAGTTATGCACTCTAGATTCCATGCTTGCCACCATTCTTTTACTTTTCTAAAAATACTGTCTGTATTGTCACCAGTCATATTCTTTACTAACTGTTGAGTAATTGTACTTCCTCCATATGACGAATTACCAAAATGAAAAATATAACTTAAGATAGCAGAACCAGTCCTTTTTATATCAACACCTTGATGCTTGTAAAATCTTTCATCTTCAATTGCCACATAAGCATTTTTTAAATTTACTGGTATTTCTGAAATACTAACCTTTTTTTGTTTTCTTTCGCTACCTAATTTAGCTATTTGATTTCCATTCGCATCAACAACTACAGAATTTTCGTTAATTAACATGTCTTCTGCTATATTTCTCCATTTAATTGCTGAAACTGCTAGTGTAATTCCAACTATAATTATGGCTATTAAAATGATAATAAGAATAATTTTCTTTAATTTTTTATTAGCTTTCTTTTTAGATTTTACATTTTTACGAGTTTTTTTAGTTGATACTTCTGTTTTATCAATAGATTTATTTTTTTTAAAGGCCTTTGGAACAAATTCTTCCTCTTCTTGGTCTTTTAATCTTCTACCTTTCATACATTAAGCTCCTTAGAAAAATAAGCTACTTTACTTATTTCAGAAAAACCAGAATAATTATATAAGTTCATAGCTTGCTCGTCATCAATATTGCAACTAGCTGTAAATTTTTCGCAACCTCTATCTTTTGCCCAATCTTCACATTTATTTAATAATTTTTTAGCAATTCCCTTATTTTGATAATTGCGTTTAATACTTATTTTTTCTAAATATCCAATTGGAGATATATTTTCGTCTTGTAATGAGCATTGTGCATATGCCACTGGAATCTCGTTTTCGTAATCTATAAATACTACTTTACTGTAATTTGTTAAAGCTTCTCTTATATTGTTTAATTGTTCATTTTCTAGTTTATTTTTGTTACTGTCTTCATCAATCTGTGCAATTATGTCATAATCACTTATCTTAGCTTCTTTAATCATATGTATCCCTTCCTTCTTATATTTAAATAAGTTTCCTATATCATAACAAAAAAATAATTTTTTTACAACAGCAAACTTTAAGTAAAAAATCGACACATTTCTATTTATATTCAAAAAAAAACAGACCCGAAGGTCTGCTCAAAGTGGACAAAGGATGAAGAATCCGACAAATTTATAATTATATCTTAGGCTGACTTCTGCCAACCTGGGATCTGTAATAGTTGCCCCATAAATATCTTTATCAGTAGGTTTTTTACCTCTAAATTTGTGTGACCAGCGCCTAGGCCTATCTTCTCTCATAAAGTGATAGTCGTATTCCTCTTTATTACCTGTATCTACTACGAAAAGACATATTTTCCATTCCCAATCGGATGGAGTCTCTTCGTACGAAGCTTCCCGAACATATATGTCTTCTTCTGTCATATCGGCAATCAATCTCTCAATTACCTCTTTTTTAGAAATGATGCCTTTGTCCTCATAGCCAGCGATTTGCCCAACATAGTCTTGTGGCTTATTAAGATTGCACGCATACGCATAACAATCTAACCGACGTTCTGTTGGGGTTAAGCCAATTGGCTTTTTAATACTTCTCAAATATTTGTACCTCCTTAGTCGTCACTATATATATGATACCCTATTTATAACATTATGTCAATTTATCTCTATTACAAAGCTTGTTCTATAATTCCTCCACCAACTACAATATCGTCTAAATAAAATACAGCAGACTGTCCAGGAGTTAAAGATTTCTCTGGCTCGTTAAAAATAATTTTAATCTTATTATTTTCTAAAGTATGTAATGTTGCTATAGATTCTTTTTTGCTGTAACGTGTTTTTACTCCAACTTTTAAATTGTCTATAGCAATATCTTTTATTAATATATTTATATTATTTATTATAGCTTCTTTCTTATATACCTCTTCTTTAGTTCCAACTATTACTTCATTTTTTAAAATATTAAAGCCTATAACAAATAAAGGTTCTTTATATGATATTCCCATACCCTTTCTTTGTCCAATTGTATAATTATATAAGCCTGTATGTTTTCCTAAAACTGTTCCATCAGTAAGAACTATATTGCCTGGTCTAGGTTTAATAGTTGAATTCTCCTCTAAAAACTTCTTATAATTGCCATCAGGAATAAAACAAATATCTTCACTATCTGGTTTATCTGCTACATTTACTAAATTATTTTCTTTTGCAATTTGTCTTATTTCATCTTTAGAACTAAAATTACCTAATGGAAATAAAACATTAGCTAATATTTCTTGTGGTAAAGTATATAACACATATGATTGATCTTTATTAGTATTTATACATTTTTCTAATACATATTGATTATATTCATCATTATATTCTATTTTAGCATAATGACCTGTTGCTAAGAAATCACAATTTAGCTCTTTTGCTTTTTTATACATCTCTCCAAATTTTAGCCTTCTATTGCATTCTATACAAGGATTAGGTGTAAGTGCATTCGCATAACAATCTATAAAATTATCTATTACATATTTTTTAAAACTTTCTTGCATATCTATAGAAATATGTTCTATTCCTAGTTTATTACATACCTCTTTAGCATCTTTAGCATCTGTATGGTTAGAAAGTGACAAAGTAACACCTATAACCTCATAACCTTCATTTTTTAATAGTAAAGCAGATACGCTACTATCTACTCCTCCACTCATTCCTAATAAAACTCTTCCTTTTTTCATATCATCTCTCCTATGTTCACATTGTACCATATATACCATAATTTAGCAAAACTATTGTTTAAACAACTAAAATATAGTATAATAATTATGTTAATCGTTGGGAGGACTACATATGTACTTTATGAATTTTAAATACGCTATTGATAAAGCTGAAGGAATGGTAGCTGATATTAAACCATTTAAATATAAAGAAATAAATACAGATATTGACAGAATATATAGATTTGTTCAAAGAGAAAAGGCTAACAATCCAAATATGGGAGATTTTAGCATCTATAATTTATTAAACACTTATAATTCAAGACTAAAAACAGTTTCTTTTTATAACGAACATACATTAAATCAAGTAACTGCATATAATGCTTGTCTTTATTTATTAAAAAATCCTAAAAAATATAATGAAATTACAGACCATATAGAAAAAAATAATTTATCCTCTGATAAGGACTTCTTTATGCATACAAATAGTTTTGACGAAAATTTAACTAATTTATTATTATTTATGAGACATCTATATCCTCAAGTAGAATCTGAAATAAGAAAAAATTATGGACCCATATTTGATAGCATATTAGATTTAGATAAATCTAGACAAGAAAAATATAATATGGCAGAAAAAATGTTAGCACGTTTGCCATTAATACAAAGAAAACGTTATCTTGATGCATTCGAATTACTTCTTGATGGAATACCCGCATATATGAGGACATACCTAGATTATACCGAATCAAGCATTAGAGAAGATTTAATACAATCAAATGCGGAACTAGTTAGTTTGTTTGCTTCAATGGGCTATTTAGATGAATGGTTAGAAACTGCCAACAATCAGTTTGATGAAATTGGTCTTTCAGAATTAAAGCAAGATAAAAGTGCTATAAAGACAGGCTTATCTCCAGAGGTTCAAAAAACTTTAAGTACAGTTGATTTGTTAGGAATCAATATAATGTATACAAATAGAGCATTACATATATTAAATTCATATTCTAGAGCAATGTATGCAATTTCAGAATTTAATTTAGAACCTCTTTTAGTAAATGGTTCCGAAGCCCCACAAATAGAAACTGAAGATTTAAAAAATATTCTTCTAAAAATGGAACTTTTCTACTATCCAACAGAAGCCTATTATACAGAAAATGAAACAAAAATAGAAGAATTAACTCGCAGTGGAGAATTGATATTAGATGATGATAATTCAGATAGAAGATATTATTCTATGACACCTTTAGAAGAAGAATTAAAAAAATCTTATGGAAAAGAGTATAAGGAATATTTTTCTAAACGTCTCCCTGCTTCTAAAAATGATGTTGGCGAAGACATGGTAAGATTTTCGCAATTCGCCAATGCAATTCATCGTTTAAAATCTTCTAAGAATCGTATTGCATTATCTCTTTATAGTTTTTTAGAACTAAACGACAATCAAAAAAGAAATTATGGAATCGTAGTAGATAGAGTTTCTGAAGATGGTACATTTGGAGAAGTAAAACACTTCGTGGACTTTGCGGTAGATATCAACTCTATGTTTCCAGTAAATGTTCATCTTCCTCAAAATATATTTGCTGATTTTGCAAAAGAATATTTTAAAAGTCCTATTGTTCCTATTTATGCCGGGTCAGATGATTGGGATATGCCAAATGGAAAAAGAGTAAAATCACATATAATGGTTCCATGGAGTAAAAAATCTAAGAAAACAATTAAACAAGTATCTAAAAATAATAAGGCTTATAGCCAAAAAGTAGTTAATCATTTTAGATTTTTGTCTGATGCAACCTGTGTACCAATGCATTTTAAAAAAGCACCTAAAGATAAGCAAATACACAAAACATATATTAATTTGGATACAAATTCTATCCTAGAAAGAACTAAAGAAGGAATATTTATAAAGGTATTACCACAAGGTCAAGGAGATGATGAACGATTTGATAGATAATAAATTATTAAAAGAAAATTTTAGAAATAAAAACTATATTTATTGTATAAACACACTTCAAAACGAAATAAAACAAAAATTAATTGCAAGAGTAAGAATATTTAAGCCAGAATATAAATATTGTAACTTGGCAGATTTAAAAACAAATTGTTATAGATATTTAAATGATAAAGAAAAATTATATGTCACTTTATTATGTAGGTATTCTGAAGAGGAATATCCCCCCAACACGTGAATTAAATACCTTATTAGATATTTATTCTTCATATAAATAATATATAAGCTACTAGATTAACATTAACTAGTAGCTTATTTTTACTATGATATTTCGTTCATTATATCTTGTTTTGTTCTTAAGCCAATCATTGTAGCTCTCACTTCTCCATTTTTAAAATAAATTAATGTTGGGATACTCTCTACATCATATTTTATGGCTAATTCTGATGCTTCATCTACATTTACTTTACAAACCTTTAATTCTAAGTTTTCTTCTGATATTTCATCAACTATTGGTCCCATCATTCTACATGGTCCACACCATGGAGCCCAAAAATCAACTAATACTGGTAACTCTGATTTTAAAACCTCTGATTCAAAATTATCTTCTGATATTTCAATTACTTTACTCATAATAAAAACCTCCTTATATATTTTTTAATTGTTTAGCAATACTTAAACCACATTTAGCACCTTCATATATTGCCTTACATATTTGAAGTAATCCACCTGTACAATCTCCTGCTGCATAAATACCAGGTACATTAGTTTCCATATCTTCATTTACTACGACATTGTTATTTTTTACTATAATACCAAGTTTTTTTGCAAAGTCACTACTTGATGCTATTCCCTCTGCTATAAATATTCCATCAACAGGTATACTTCTACTATCTTCTAAAACGATACTTTCTACTTTTTTCTCTCCTCTTATAGAATCAATTTTTCCTTCTATAATATTTTGTATTTCTACTGACCTGTTTTCTGGAAGCTGACTGCCATTTGTAAATATACTTACCTTATCTGTTACATTTCTTAATACTTCAGCTTCATGAAGTGCATACTCACCACTACCTATTACTGCAACATTTTTATTTTTAAAGAAAAAACCATCACATATTGCACAATAGCTTATTCCTTTTCCTTCGAATTCTTTTTCACCAGCTATATTAGAACTTTTTCTGCTCTTTCCTGTTGCGAGAATAATTGTTTTTGTTTCATACTCGCTATTTACAGTCTTAACAATATATGTTTCATTACCATATTCTATGTCTAAAACTTCATCTGTTTTTATTTCTATATTTTGCTCTTCTGCTTGCTTTATTCCTCTTCTAAAAAGTTCTTCACCTGATATTGGCTTCTCGAATCCATAGTAATTTTCGATAGTTTTAGCTTTTCTTAAAGCTGTTTCACTTTTGCCTATTACTAAACATTTTAAGTTAGACCTACTTATATAAATTGCAGCTGAAATTCCTGCAGGTCCTTTACCAATTATTATACAATCATACATAAATAATCTCCTAATCAGCTAATGTTCCCATTGGATCCCATGGCTCTAATTCCATATAATATTTATTTTCATTATATGCTTCTAGCTCTTCTGGTTTTAAATGTTTTTTATTAATTACAACTTGATATACATATGAATTAAACCAATCATCTGTTAAAAGATAAATACCTTTATTTCCTGTAGAATCTCCCCATGAATTTTCTACTTTCCAACGGTTACCTTTCCAATTTTCATCTAGATTGACACCTAAAAACATCATTGCATGAGTCATAGCACTTTCCCTATATTCAAGTTTTGTAGCTTTATCCATTGTATCTTTAATATTTATTATATCTTTGATATTATACAAATTACGAGATAATATTCCTAATTCTCTTGAAGATTCTTGTCCAACATCACTTCCAAAAAATACTGGTACTCCTTCTGAAAGTTGAGCGATTGCCATTTCTTTTAATCTTTCTATTGGCAAATTTAAATATGTAATTCTATTACCATCTGCAACGTTTCCAATATAATTTACTGTATACTTCTTATAAAATGGTCTATCTTCATTTGGTGCATTTATTATGCTTATGTAATCATCTAAGTTTAAATCTTTTATATACCTATCATGAAATTCTGTTGGTGTTATATCAGAATCTCTGTGAAATTCGTCATTTTTATCAGTATATTCAAAATCGAATTTTTCTGGTGGTCTACCAAATGCAGTACATAAAATCGCATAGATATTTTCTAACATATCTAATTTTTGATTTTCTATATCTTCTAAGTTCTTTTTCTTTTTATAACTTGTTCTTAATTCGTATGCATACATTCTTAATATGCGTCTTAAGATTTTATTTATTTCTGAAGTATTGGAAGAACTATAAGTTTCTGGCATAGCACTTTTTGGTACAATTCCATATTTTTTTATAATATTTAAGAACATATCCCATTGTCCACCATCATTTATAGGTGCATCTAAGAAAAATGTTACGTGCCTATCTGTTGTTGGCCTGTCTATTGTTTCTATTATATTATTTAAGAAATAGTTACATTTTTCTAATTTATCATAAAATGCAATATAGTTTTGTGATAACTCTATTGTACTTATATTTAATTTTTTAATTAAGAAATATCTAAGAAAATTTGTAGACGCAAAAATCCAACATCTTCCACTTTGTTTTTGGTTAGTTATATTACCTTGTTTTAAATTTACAGAAAATTCATATCTTGCATTTCTTATTTCATCATAATTCTCACAAGATTTAAAAAATCCATTCTTTGTAACTGCATTTGTAATTACTTTGTTCTCATTTTGATTAAAACTTCTTTCGTATTTTTTTAATTTGTCTTTTGAAATATTTTTCATATGTATCCTCCTTTATTTAACCGGGATTCGGAACATTCCTCGGGATTTGGGGACGTTCCCTCGGGATTTAGGGACGTTCCCTCGGGATTTAGGGACGTTCTTTAAATCCCGGTTTTAATTTAAACAATTAGTTCATTATGCAATTGCTCTAATATATTATCCCCTAGTTTATCCTTAAATATTATTCTTATTTTTGATTCATTTGTTTGAATATTTAAGACTTCTAGTGCATTTGTATCTAATATTTGCATCGTTTTTGTTATGATAGTTGCATCATTCATTATTCCATAGCCTATAATTGATATTTTACTAATATTTTTATAAGAACAATCTAATTTAGGATATTGGCTTGTTATTACATTTTCAAACTTATTAAATTCTGCTGATTTAATAGTAAACTGAATTTCTAAATTTGATGTACTCTTATTTATTATGTTATTAATAAATATGTTGTTATCTAATAATTTTCTATATATACGATTTATCATTCTAGGTGTATACATTTCTTGTTTTGCAGTTACTAAAATTATATTATCATTTTTTACGATACTTTTAACTTTCGTATCTTCTATCTTATCATTTATTACACTTCCTGGTCTATTATTAAATGTCGACTTTGTAATTATTGGAATATTAAATCTTTTTCCAATTTCTACACATCTATTATGCAAAACTTTTGCTCCTTCATTTGAAATGTCTTGCATTTCTTCATAAGAAAGCTCTGATATTTTTTTAGCATCTTGTATTTTATTTGGGTCGGTAGAATATACTCCATCAACATCTGAAAATATATAGCACTTATCTGCTTTTAATGCTGCGGCAACTGCTACTGCTGTAGTATCAGAACCGCCTCTTCCAAAAGTTGTTATATCTCCCTTTTCGTTTATTCCTTGGAAGCCCGCTATAATAACAATCTTTCTTTCTGCTAATTCTTTTTCTATCCTTGTTGTATCTATACTTTCTACAACTGCTGATTGATTTGTTTCGCTTGTAAATATTCCAGCTTGCCATCCTGTAAGTGAAATTGCTGGGTATCCTAACCTATTAAGTAAAATGCTTAATTTAGACATCGAAATTTGTTCGCCTGCGCTTAATAGTGTATCCAATTCTCTTTCATTTGGAACATTACTTAATTCGTGTGCTTCTCTTAATAGATTATCTGTAGTTTTTCCTTGAGCAGATACTACAACTACTACATTGTTTTCCTTGTAAAATTCTTTAATTTTATCAGCTACAATATTTAATTTAATATTGTCTGAAACTGAACTCCCTCCAAATTTTAATACTATTGTGTCCATATCTGACAACCTCTTTTTTTTAATGTAAGAAGCGAATTTAATTAAATATCACTTCTATATAATATATGAAAATAAATACTTTTTCGTAACTTTTTAAATGGTTACAAATATTTATTTTATAAACTTATCAAATTATATCATAAAATGTTTTATATTGTATTTATCTATTGAATTTTTTTAGATATTCTTCTATAAAATCATCAATTTGTCCATCCATAACAGCTTGTACATTACCAACTTCATAATTTGTTCTGTGGTCTTTTACTAATGTATATGGGCAAAATATATATGACCTAATCTGGCTTCCCCATGCAATGTCTTTTTGTTCTCCTTTTAAATCTGCTATATTTTTTTGCCTTTCTTTTTCTTTTAAGTCAAATAGTTTAGATTTTAACATCTTCATTGCTGTTTCCCTATTTTGTATTTGAGAACGTTCTGATTGGCAGGCTACAACCGTATTTGTAGGTATATGTGTTATTCTTACAGCAGAAGAGGTTTTATTTATATGTTGACCTCCTGCTCCTGATGCCCTGTATGTATCTATTCTTAAATCATCTGGATTTATTTCTATTTCTATATCTCCTTCGATTTCCGGTAATACTTCTACAGAAGCAAATGATGTATGCCTTCTGCCACCACTATCAAATGGGGAAATTCTGATTAATCTATGTACTCCCATCTCACCTTTTAAATAACCATATGCATATTCACCTTGTACTAAAAATGTAACACTTTTTATCCCAGCTTCATCGCCTTCTAGATAATCAAGCTCTTTAACTACAAAATTATGTTTTTCTGCCCATCTAGTATACATTCTGTATAACATTTCTACCCAGTCTTGTGATTCTGTACCACCTGCTCCCGGATGCATAGATACTATTGCATTATTTACATCGTATTGACCTGACAATAATGTTTTAATTTCTAATTCTTCAATATCTTTTTTTACATTTTTGGTATCTTCTAGTAATTCTTTTACAAGTTCTTGCTCCTCTTCTAATGTTAATAAATTATTCATCTCGATTAGATTTTTTAAACTTGTATCTATTTTAGTATATGAATTAATCTTATCTTTTAGAATTTTAATTTCTTGCAAAATTTTACTATTATTACTACTCCAAAAACCTTGTTTTAAAGTTTCTTTTTCTAAGTCAGCTAATCTAGATTTTAATTTATCAACTTCAAAGGGATTCACCGATTTCTTTAAGTTTTTCTGATAATGTTTGAAGTTCTTTTTGATTTTCTTCTAGCTCTATCATATCTTCACTCCAATCCTTTATTTGTGTCACAATCTTATCATAGGTATATATTTTTTTCAAGTCAGGATTCGGGAATAGGGATATGGGGACGTTCTTTTTTTCCCTTTTTAATAATTTAGGTAAAAATAGTAGCTCATCATAGCTATGACGAACTACTATTTTTATATAGGGATTTTAGGACCGTCCTAAAAATCCCTCCGTGGAAAGTCCGATCTATTTTGTTCCAAATATTCTATCTCCTGCATCTCCTAACCCAGGTAAGATATATCCATGCTCATTTAACTTTTCGTCTATTGCTGCTGTATATAGTTCTACATCAGGATATTCTTCATTTAGTCTTTTTATTCCTTCCGGAGCAGATATAATTGATAAAAATTTAATCTTTTTTACTCCATCTTCTTTTAGGCATTTGATTGCATCTGCAGCAGAGCCTCCAGTAGCTAACATTGGATCTAAAATTAATACTTCTCTATTACTAATATCTTTTGGCATCTTATAATAATATTTTACTGGCTCTAAAGTTTCTTCATTTCTATACAAGCCTATATGACCTATTTTAGCATTTGGTATTACTTGTAATAGCCCATCTAACATTCCTGTACCTGCTCTTAATATTGGTACAAATGCATAGTTATTTTCTTCTAATACTTTAGCTTTTGTCTTACATAATGGTGTCTCAATTTCTACTTCTTTTAATTTTGCATCTTTCATTGCTTCATAACATAAGAATATTGCAATCTCTGTTATTATTTCTCTGAATTCTTTTGTTCCTGTTTTCTTATTCCTTATAATAGATAATTTATGCTCTATTATTGGATTGTCTAATACTTTTATATTCATATTTTTTACTCCTATCTGTTCTTTTGCTGTAGTTTCTGCTATAACTTCTGTATTTTCCATTTTATCTTCACTCTTTTCTTCTTTTGTATCATTATTTTCTTCCTCTACTTTTTCAAGTTTATTTTCTTTTTCATCTGGTAATAATAGATTTAATAAGATACCAACTATTGCTGCTAAACTCATTCCAGAAATTGTAACAGATAAATCTCCAGATACTATTGATATTGCAGCTCCTCCTAAGCCTAATACAAGCATTGTAGAAGCAACAACTATATTTTTTGATTTTCCAAAATCTATATGATTTTCTATTAAAACTTTTAAACCATTTACAGATATAAAGCCATAAAGTAATAATGACACTCCTCCTAATACTGGATTAGGTATTGTAGAAATAATAGCTGTAAATTTACCTAAAAAAGCTAAACATATTGCAATTATTGCAGCTAATCCTATTACCCAAACTGATGCAACCTTTGTCATTCCCACTACTGAAGTATTTTCACCATATGTTGTATTTGCAGGTCCACCAAGCATTCCTGCTACAAATGTTGCTATACCATCTCCAAGTAAGGTCCTATCTAACCCAGGGTTTCTAAGTAAGTCTTTTCCAATTATTGAACTTAGTGCTGTATGATCTCCAATATGTTCTGCCATTGTAACTAATGCTATTGGTGCTATTGTAAGGATTGCAGAAAAACTTGGTATATAATTTACAAATGGTAATATAAAGTTTGGCATACTAAAGAATGCTGCTTCTGCAACTGGTGTAAAATCTACTAATCCTAGACATATAGATGCTATATAACCTACAACTATTCCAATTAAGAAAGGAACAATCTTTAAAAATCCTTTTCCTCTAACCATAACAATAGCTGTTGTTAAAAATGTTATTAATGCTACTATTATACCTTTCCATTCTATTTGTGTGTCTGTTCCTAATCCAATTTGAGATATTGCATTAGGAGCTAAACCTAATCCGATTATCATTATCATTGGTCCTATAACTACATGTGGTAGTAACTTATGTATCCAATCTTTGCCTATGAAGTGTATTAATGTAGCAAATATCACATAAATAAGACCTACTACCATAATTCCTGTCATTGCCCCAGAAATTCCACCTTTTAAATATGCAGCTGCAAGAGGTGCAATAAAAGCAAATGAACTTCCTAAATATACTGGTGATCTTCCTTTAGTACACAGTATATAAATTAAAGTTCCTATACATGATGTAGCTAGCGCTACAGGTATTGTTAGTACTTCTGTACCTGCTGAACTATTTACTAGTATTGGTACTAATATCGTTGCACCAAACATTGCAAAAACATGCTGTATTGCTAAAATAATCCATTTTCCTATTGTTGGTTTTTCGTTTACATCTAGAAGTAATTTTGTTTCTTCCATTTAAAGATTCCCCCTCTTTCTTATATATATTTTTTTGCTTAATTGATAAATTATTTTCGTAATAACTTATTAATTAGGCAAAAAAAATACTAATTCATAAATGAATTAGTAATACATAGATAAATATTTTGTTGGGTTGCCAAAAAAAGCAAATTTTGCCTTTAATTTTTCTGCTATATTCAATTTTGTTTCTTCGCCAAATTTTTGCATTTTTTCTCACCCTTTTGCATACTATATATCAAGATATAAAAAATTACAATATTAATTTATAATTTTTTATAAATTATTTTATATATAAAAGCAGTTATAAGGAATACAGCTATCTTCTAAATAGTGCCTTTATTTTGCTAAGGAATTTTTTAAAAATGCTATCCTTATATTCAACTACTGCTAACTCTTCTTTAGTTTTCTTTACTTTTTCCTGTTCTATATTTCTTCTTTTAAACACATTCTCTGGATCATATTTTTCTTTTATTTCATTTGCCATTTTTTCTCTTTGAGTATTATGGTAATTTATAATTTTATTTTTTTGTTTTTCTGTTGCCCAGTAATCTCTAAATAAAATAGCTAAAATTGCAGCTGTTTCATCTAGCATTGTCTTTCCATCAAAAGTTTCTTTAGTAATATTATATTCATAACTTTCATCCATGTTTTGTTTAATATAATCTAGTTTATATTTAGGTATTCTATCCACTAATTCTTTAGGAAAAATTTTTAAAATCTCATAAATTTCTTTATATGCACAACTAACTTTATCTTTCGTCTTTTCCATCTTCTACTCCTTTTTTCTCATTTTTAGTATTTTCTATATAGTCATTCCATTTATCAACCAATTTGTCTAGCTTTCCTATACCTTTATCGAAAAAATCATACATTTTTGTTTCTACATTTGCTATTTTTTGCTCAATATTTTTTATGGCTTCTTCGTTCATTCCACTCATTCTTAATGAATTTTCAAAACTTGCTTCTGCCATTTTATCCAATTTATCTTGAAGTCTTCCGTTTGCTTCTCTACCAGGTCTATCTGAAACATATGTAAATCCATTTTTATAGTTTTCGGCAACTTGCTTAGCAAAGTTTTTAATTTTATCTACCATATTTCTACCCGCTTTTAAAACGAAATGTTTTGGACTTAATTTTAAATTTTTTTTATTGTTCTCTTCTGTTTCCATACTATCCCCCTACTTAATTTTTATATCGGCTAATGGTCTTATTTTTAGCCAATCCTCGCTATTATTTAAAGCTTCAGTTTTAACTTTTTCTAAATCATACTTCCCCGTTTCCTTTATAAATGAAACTATATCGTCTGGAAATAACATTTTACAAGTTCCACCATTTTTATATTTTACTTTATCTTTTATCTTCTCTGGAACTACCACATTAAATATTGATTGTAGATAATAATTTGTTAAATCATATTCATTATGTAGTTCGTCTCTTCCATAGAAAACTTTTAAAAACTTATTATAAAAAAGATAGTCTGTAATTAAGTGCATACAATATCCTTTATTAAAATCTGTATCAATCTCTTTGTCTAAAAAAAAGTTTTTTAAATTTGTCATACTACTTTTAGGTCCATAATGTGTTTTTGATTTATCATAAGTTAAATCTGGATATATTACTCCATCTATGAATTTATCTTTATCTAATATTTCTGTTGGGTGATTCTTTATAAACTCATTTCCAACAGCTAAATGAATTATATAACCTGGCATTTTCTTCTCCCACCTTTTTTATAGATTGTATCATATTTAAAAAAAGAATAACAAGTAATTATTTAATATGTTATAATAATTTTATTCAAATAAAAGGGGAAAATTTATGTTAGAAAACATTACACTTGATAATATCTTTAGTAAAATTTCGAAATGGTTTACTAAAGATAGAAAAATTACTTTTATTGTAACTTTTATTATTGGGTTACTAGTACATTTTACATTATATTCAAATGAACTATTAGCATATGACGCTTATTGGCATTATGGCTCTTTTTTAGCTAAAGGTTGGGAAATTTCTCTTGGAAGATTTCTTATTCCTTTTTCTGATATGTTAAGAGGATCTGTTGTAGGTTCAATCTTAACTACGACTATTTCATTAATTACAATATCTTTTTCAGCTATATTCTTAAATGAAGCATTACATATAAAAAAGAACTATTTAAGGATTTTAACCAGTATATTAATTGTTGTAACACCAACATTATCACTTACTTTAATGTATCCTTATACAGCTAATGGATATACTTTTGCAATGTTATTTGCAGTTCTATCAATATATTTTATTAATAAAGACAAAAATTTCAAAAATATAATATTTACTTTAATTTGCATAATTGCTACACTTGCATTTTATCAGGCATATCTTTGTGTAATAACTGGATTATTACTCTTATCTTATATTTTTAAATTAATTGATGATAAACTAACATGTAAAGAAATATTGAAAAAACTATTTGTAGATATTGCAATTATAGCTGTAGGTATGATTTTATATTATGTTGGTTTAAACATAATAATCGCAATATTAGGGCTTAATATAACTTCTTACAGCAGTGGAAATACAATTTTTAGTTTGGAAACCATAAAAAATATTTTACCATCAATACAAAATGCATATACCACTTTTGCTAATTTTTATTTTTCAGATAATATCTTAAACAATACTGGATGGTACAGACATATTTTTTACGCAATACTTTTTATATTTATTTTAATAAATTTTATAATATTAATTATAAATAGAAAAATTTATAAAACACAAACTAAACTAATTTTACTATTATTAGGCATTTTACTATTCCCTATTTTTGCATGCTCTATAGAATTAATTGCTCAATCTAGGGACATAAATTTATTAATGGCTACATCACTTTATTTACCAATAGTAGTTTTAATAAAGCAAATAGAATTAATAAAAATAGTAAATTTAACAATATTATTCAAATTTTATCTTACTTTATTTCAGCACTAATTATATGGACATTTATATTATCTAATAATGCAACATATATAGCAACAAAATTATATAATGATCAAATGTTTGCTGTTGGCAATAGAATCTTATCTAGTATAGAAGATAATTCCGAAATTACAAATACAACACCTATTGTAATTCTAGGGCATTTAGATTTTAGTGTACAAAATGATAGCTTGTTAGATTTAACTAATTTTGACGTGTCTGACGTAAATATTTGGACTTGGCAAATATTCTTGCAAGATCATTTAGGTATCGGAAGAGATATTTGTACTATGGAAAGTTATAATGACATAATGAATTCAGAAGAATATATTAGTATGTCTATATATCCTAATGAAGGATGTATAAAAATAATTAATGGAACTGCTGTTGTTAAGCTAAACTATTAATTTAATATAAAAATAAGAAGCATAAATGGAATGCTTCTTATTATTTGAATAAGGTCAAATATTATTTTTCTATTAACTCTTCCGTATATTTTGTTCCATTGTAATTGTAATTTATATATAATTTTTTTGTAAAATCATTTATTCCGGCATCTATGCTTAATTTATATTCATATTTCTCTTGTGTTGTTCCACTATTACTTACTTTGTAAGTATTTCCTTCTTTATCAGTTATACTTAATATTTCCGAAATTTGCTTTTGAAAATTCTCTGCTTCCATGTCTATTCCACTTTTGACTATCTTATCATATTCTTTTGATTTAAATTTAATTGTCATACCTGTTTCTGATATTAAAATATTTTCAATATCTATTCCTGGAATGTTATTTTTTGTTGTAAGTTCTGTAGTATTTCGTTCATAAAATTTCTTAGGTACTTCTATTTCAAGATTCCATTTCGCTTTACTCAAATTAAAATCCTCAGAATTTTTTATTGTTAGCTCATTATTTTCATTTTCTATATCTGACATGGTATAACCTAAATCAAATATTTTAATATATATTGTTTTGCTTTGAGGAAACTTATCTTTAGCTCTAAGTGTTAAATTAAAATCTATAGTTCTGTTTGCTTCGCTAACGCCCGTAATTTGCTGTGTTGCTATATCACTAAACTGTTGTGCAGTTGCACTCTTTGTATCATAATTTAAGCCTAATTCTTTATATATAAAAGAAATTTTATTATTTTCCTTATTTTTAGAAAACAATCTTGGTTGTATGTTGTATATATTTTTGTTTTCATCATATACAGCATATCCAAATGAAAAGTTTTTAGAATCAACATTTATTTCTTCATTAAATTTAAATGTTATATCAAAATCTAAACAATCATCTGTAAGTAAAATTGAATTTATTTTTATTCCAATACCATCTTGCATTAGATAATCCATATTAATAACTTCTGCATAACCGTGTATCTTTTACCTCTTTTAATTTTCCCTTAGCCGATATACTTGGACTTTCTTTATATTCTTTAAATTCTATATTCCATTTGATTTTAGCATAAATCTGTCTAGACATCAGACCTGTTACTGCTATAACTAATAATGTTGCTACAAAGTTAAAAATCTTTTTAGAAAAAATATTTTTTTCTTTTGCAAGAATTTTTTCGTAATTCACAGCTGCATTAAATTCTTTTTCAACATAACTTTTAAATGCTTCATTAGTCATTTCTATCCACATCCTTTCCTAAATATCTTTTTAGCTCTTTAAGTGTTCTATATATTCTGTTTTTTATGTTTGATTCATTTAGCTCCAAATCTTTGGATATTTCGGTAATTTTTAAGTCAACTGCAAAATATAAGTAGAATATTTTTGCTGTAATTAAATCTTTCTGTTTTAGATATTTCCATACTTTTGCTACATTATTTTTAGTTATAATATTTGCTTCTAAATCAAATGAATCTTCTATGTCTTCTATTAAGTTACTATCATCTTGATAACAGTATACGATATTATCTTTTTTCTTTTTGTGATAATATCTTTTTAATATATTATTTGCTATTCCAAGTACATAACTTTCTATATTCTCTACCTCTAACATTTTTTTCTTTTTAAGTAACTTTAATAATTCTAAATATGTATCTTGAATTATGTCATTTACATCATCAAGATTTCTACATTTTATTACTGCAAATTTTAGTACTTTGCTATATGTTTCTTTATATATTTTATCAATTAATATATATTTGGTGTACATAATTTTGTAATTTTGCTTAAAATATGCTATAATTAAGCTATTAAATTTGAAAGGAGTGTTACTATGTCATACCTAATTGGTATTACCGAAAATGATTATCGGGAGTATCAGAAAAATTTTTCTAAAGTAGAATATAGTTTTGCCAGAAGAGGGGAAGTTTTCCCAGTACCCATGAAACAAATTCGTGAAGTAACAAACATTACAATTCTGAAGAAATGGGAATTTTTAGAAGTTATGAAAGACCCCAAATATGCTTTTTATTTTTATAAGAATGATGAGGGTGAAACAATCGGCATCGTTTTTCTTAAATTTACTGGAAAAACTTGTACCATCGCAGAATTTTCAGTTTTTGAACATTTAAAAGGGCTGGGAACAAAATTATATCAAGCAGTCGCAAATCTCTGCCGTGAGCGTGGTATTTACGAGCTGGAATTATGGTGTCCATTTAACGGTTCCAAAGAGTTCTGGAAAAAAATGGGCTTCTATGAAAAAAGCGATTCTTTCTTCTATAGTAGGATTTCAAAAATTTAATTAAGTAACACAAAATTTAAGCTTCTCATGTATAAGCTATTGCTTAATACATGGGAAGCTTCCCTCTTTTCGAACCTGTCGGAAATTTTGACAAGTTGATTCCTTATCTAATTCTTCTTCTGCATAAATATTATTTATATGTTCTATGATATTTGTTCTTGAAGTGCCAAATAATTCTGCCATTTGTTGTTGTGATAACCATACTGTTTCATTTTCGACTTTAACATCTATTTTTGTCAATCCGTCATCTGTTTGATATATTATAATATCTCCATTTGTATTATCCATTATGAATACCTCCAATTTTGTGTTTGCGAACATTTGTATTGTATCATGTAAGTATTAGTTATTCAATACTTATTAACCATTTTTTAATATAAAAAGAAGTGTCTCCATTTTATTCTTGGATACACTCCTTTAATAATATTAAGTTTATTGATTTCTTCCACAACAATTTTTATACTTTTTACCACTACCACATGGACAAAACCCATCAGTTCTTATCGTTCTTATTGTTTTTATTGTTCTTATTGTATTTAGCTAAATTTAGGCAAAATTCTTATTGTTCTTATTGTTTTTATTGTTCTTATTGTTCTTATTAAATTTTATTTTCCGTTGACAAATCGTTGACACTGTCAACATCATTATCTACTACATAACTTATACTATTTCTCTTGTCTTCTATCAAATGTATAACTATAAAAATTATACATTATTTTATATATAAAGTAAATATTATTATAAAATAAAAGGAGTTTTTTAATAATCAATAAAAAAAGAGGAATATTTTTTATTTATATGATGCAATCATATTTATTATATCTGAATTGATAATTTTATCAAATTTTTTACTTGCTTTATTTCTATTTTCATCAAGACTTGTTATGTAATAATTTTCAGTTGTTTCAATATTTTTATGTCCAAGCATATCTGCAACATCTCTTATTTCAACTCCTGAATTTAATATTTTAGTTGCATAACTACCTCTTAAATCATAAAATCTACATTTTTTTATATTTAGTTCATCATGTATTATTTTGAATGGATACCTTGTAATATCAGTTCCTACGTATACTCCGTTATTCTTTACAAAAACTAAATTCATATTATTTAATGATATTACATTTCCTTTATCTTCTACTATTCTATATTCAACAACTTTTCCATATTCATTCCTTACTTCTTCTTTGTGATATGTTTTATATTGATTTTTGAAAGTATTTTTGTATTCAGATTGTTTTTTCTTATAATTCTTTAACGCATATAATAGTGTATTACAAATATGAACATCTCTAATACCTGAAATTGTTTTTGTTTTTCCAATAAACCATCGCCCTTTTTCATCAGCAGGTTTATCATATACATTATGTTTTACATGAATTATTGCATTTTCTAAATCAATATCATCCCATGTTAATGCACATACTTCTCCTGTTCTCATACCTGTATAACAAGCTGTAAGAAATGCACATGTGAATGTTTCATCATAACTAAATCTATTTAAGATTGTATCAATTTCTTCTTGAGTATATATATGATTTGCTTCTTTTTTATCTTCTTCTATTCTCGGTAATCTCAATGTAATTGTAGGATTGTATCTCAAAAATCCAAACAAATCACAAGCATCTCTGAAAGTTCCTTTTAATACCTTTAATATCTTTGAGTAATAAGTTTTTGCATAATCTGTTTTCATACATAATTCAGACATATAGGAATTTAATTTTACACTTGTAATTGTGGATAATCTGTACTTTCCTAAATCAGGCTTTAGGAAGTTTTCAATTATTGCTTTATATGTTTGAATTGTTGAATACCTTAAATTAACTTTGCAATATTTTTCAAGCCAAAAATCTAAATAATCGCTATATGATATTTCACTTTCCTTAAAATTTAATCCTGTGGTTATATATTCGTTATATGCTTTTGTACCTTCCTCTTGAGCTTCAGCTTTTGTTTTGAAACCTGATTTTGTTACTTGTTTTCTTTTTCCTGCAATGGGAGCAACTTCAAATTGATATTGATAATATTTACCTCTCTTCCTTATATTTACTGAACCCATAAAGACCTATTGTTATTTCATTATTTTTGATAAATCTTTTCCTTCATTTTCTTTTAGAAATTGAATTAAAGATTCTTTTAATATTTTTGTACTATTTAATTTTATTGATGGTAAACATCCTTTATCAATTAATTTATATATATAAGATGGACTTGAATGCAAAATTTTGGCTACTTCGTGAACTGAAAATAATAATCTTTCTTCCATTTACATTTCCTCCTATTTATATAATCTCTATTTTATAAATAAAATCAGGTTTTGAATTAAATATTTTATTAAGATTATCATTAGTAGAATTTTCAATAATTTTCTTTACATCCTCTTTTGCTTTCTCCATACTCTCTTGCTCGTGATCCATCACAACTTCTTTTATCATTTTTACTTTAATTCTATATTTTTTTCTCATCATTACTAATCTCTTCCTTTCATAAAAACAAGAGCTTGTATTATAACAGGCTCTTGTAATAACTATCTATTCTTTTTATGCTTTTCAGCATATTCTTTTATGTATTTAATTTGTTCTTCATCTTCATATCTTTGTTCTTCTTCTGATTTATTCATGTTACCACCAATTATAATTAACATCATAAATACTGCGAACGAACCAAACACTATTATTAATGTAGCCATTGAAATAATATCTAACATTTTTTTATTCCTCCATATATTTCAGGGCTACCATTACAGATAGCCCTAAAAATTATTTATTCTATCGTTTCTTACTTCGTTAGACTGCTTTTATGTTACTAGCACATTGGAATTTCACCAATCGGAACACCGACTTGTACTCATTGCTTGGGACGGCTCATTATATAAATAATGGACTATCTATATAACTTCAACGCTCGAACTATGACTATACAAAAGTTTCATATATTACTTTCTCATACAAGTACCACACTTGCAGATTATCTAAATAGTTGCTAACCCACCTAGAATGTAATATTTGCTATGTTGTCTAACTGCCTATTTAATTTTCAATGTGCTTGTCCATAATTTTGAAAAGATTAGTACCCTTTCACTTGTTTCCTCACTTAAATGCAAAATGTTACCCCCTTAAATCAATTTTTTTAAAATTTTTTTCAAATTTTCTCTTGCACTTTTCAATGTTACACTGACATTCTTCACAGAAATAAATTCTTCTTTTGCAATTTCATATTCATCTTTATCATCAAAGTAATATTTTTTAATTCTTCGCTTTTGAATTTCTGGTAGCATTTCTATGGCTCTTTTTAGTTCTTCAAAAGTTGCCTTTTGTATAAATTCATCTTCCATGCTAATTGTCTTCTCTTTAGCTCGTATCACTAAATTGTCTTCATAAATCTCTGAATGTTCTATATGTCTATCAAATTCATTCATTTCTCTTTTATCTTGTAATTCAGATTTATCAAATATTGCATATACCTCTTTTGTCACTTTAATTTCCTGCAATATTCCTAAAGCATCTTTGAAACTAACTATGTATTCGTTCCCTACTTTTTTTATTGTATAAGGATCATCTTTTTTCTTTATTCTTTTAGGATTTTCATCCATATAAAAAACCTCCAATCAATACGAATTTCAAAAACTCGCATGATTGGAGGCGAACGACAATGAAATAATATTGTTTGATTATTCAAATATGTATGAATATAAAATGCTAAAAAAAAAGCCATTAAGCATACTAATGCCTAATGACTCAAATACAAGTCTGATAAAAATTATAATATATAAGATTATACAGAAAGATAATACCCTATTTTCCATAATACACCCTCCAAAGCAGAGCTATCCTCTGCATCAAAACTTATATATTCACTTAATTTTTCTTTAGGTAAATTAAGATACAAGCGAGTGTATTACTAGGATTTCTATACAACAAAAGAACACACTAATATATAAAAATTTAATACATTAGTATGTTCTTTAGTTTTTATTTAGATATAGACAATCCATTTTATCCCTCCCAAAAAGTTATTACATCATTTGTAAATCAATGGATTATCTTATGTATATCAACATAATAGCACCTTTTTTGTGCGAAACTTGTCGAACTTTGCGAAAAGCTCAAAAAACTTTATGAAATTTGTATTTTTAATCTTCATATAGTAAATAAGTGCTTTCATATAACATTTTCTTTACTTGTTACAAATTATATTATGATTTTTTATTTATGGAGAAAGTAGGCACTTGGGTGGTATATAGGTGGCACTTCGGCGAATTGAAAATTTCTTTCCTATTCTTTCCGTTTATCTCCACTTTTTTACACTTTTTTACCTTTTTATTGATTTCAAGCACCTTTCGTGCTATAATGATGGCAAATTCTATGATATTAGTAGGATTGAATTGAGTGAGGAATTAAAATGAAGTTAGTATTTGTTGCTTTTGATAGCGTTAGTCATCAACCAAAATCAACTAATATGATCTCAATGCTACAAGATAATCATATTTACTCAATAGATAGTGCTTATGTTGATGATATTAAAACATTAAATGAAATATATAATTCAGTTAGACCTGATGTGTTTCTAATTGATACAACTTTTAAGAAACAAGAAATTATGGAATTTTTGACTGAATTTCAGAAGAAAAACAACAATGAATGTAAAATCATTTTGACTTATAAAAACAAAAAAGATAAATATGATTTTGCTCAAACAAAAATACCTGCAAGATTTTTTCCTTGCAAAGTACCAAGTGATATACTTTCTGCCTCATTCAAAGAAATGTCTGAAGCACAAATTTTCTCTCATAACGAGAATATATATAATTTAATTTATGAATTAAAATTAGACTTATCATCTCCTGTAACAAGACAATTCAGAGATTGTCTTGAAATATTAACTGCTAATAATAGCAAATATTTATTATTTGGATATTTATATAATGCTTTCTATACTGCAAGTAAATTAGAAGATGTTAGTTTATATACAATAAGAAAGAGTGTCTATAAAGTTAAGAATATTATTGATAACAATATTTCGCCTACTTTAAGACACTCTATTTTTAGAGATAATAATATTAGAAATATGAATTTACCTGACTTTTTCGATTATATTGTTGAATATATTGAAGGATTAAAATAATTTTTGTTTCCATTTAATTACACTTTTTACCTTTTTATTGACATTCATGATATAATTTATTGTTGTAGATACTAAATGGGCTTTGCTCAATTTTTGGTGGATTTCGTTTATGTTTGCAGCATATACTTTTAGACCGTAGCAAATCATTGAATTTGCGATGATGGAATAATCTAATTGCAATGCGACTCATATTCTTACACTGCATTTCAAAGAGTGGTATCTACAACAAATATATCTTATAAATATTTAAGGGACAGTTTTTCATCTGTCCCTACTTTGTTTACAATACCAAAATCTTGTAAACATCTCTATATACTAATCTCTTTAACCTGCAATGTTTTTCTCTGCAACAAATTTTTTAACATCCTCAATATTGTATGTTATATTTGAAGTTGGAATGCACTCTAGTACTTTATTAAGATATCTTTCTATTCTAGAATCTAATATTGATACAATCCCTGTATCATCTTTTCCACGAATTAGTCTTCCTATTCCTTGTTTTAGTTTTATTTTCATTTCAGGAATAAGTACTTTTTCATTATCATCCACTACTGAACACTTATATTCTATAATAGGATCAGGAATTGGAAATGGTAATCTTACGATTATTACATTTGATAGGGATTTACCTTTTATATCAATTCCTTCCCAAAAAGAACCTGTGCTTAATAATACAGAATTAATATCATTCTTAAACTCTTCTTTAGTCAAATTTTGTGATGCTCCATCTTTTTGAATTAATAAATTATATGGTAAATTTTCCATTTTTAATTTATCATATACTAATTTCATATCTGCTTTTGATGTAAATAATATCAAAGTTTTTCCTTTTGTTGTATTTAGTAATTCTTTTATTTTTCTTGTAATATCATTTATATAGTTATCATGATCGCCATTTGGTGCAGTAATGTCTTTACAGCAATAACATATCATATTATTTTTATAATCAAAAGGAGACATTTTAGGTTCACTTAAAAATAATTCTTCATTTATATCTAGCCCAACATTTTTAGTATAATATTCATATAGTTGTTCATCTTTATTACTTGTATTTAATGTTGCTGAAGTAAGAATTTTTATTGAATCCTTATCATTAAATAAAACTTCTTTTATTTGTTCGCTAACATATTTAGAACATGTATTTAGAACAATTTTCCTTTTGTTATCAATCCAAAATATATTATTTGATTCTTCTTGTCTCAATTTTCCAAAAATATCTTCAAGTTTTTCTAAATCAGATATTAGATTCTCTACATCTTGTGAATAGCCATAATCAATTGATTGCAAATAAATATCCATATTTTGTATTGCTGAATAAAAACTTGCTGAATATTTTATAAGCTCTGGTGTATTATAAACTTTGCATATTTCCAAATCATTTTCTGCAATTATTCTATTATCTTGCATTGCCTCTTTAACTTGTCGTTCTACTTGTTTTTCTAAAATTTCAAATATTTTAGTAATAGAATTTTGTGCTATTTCAATATTCTCAGTATTATAATAATTAAATCTGCTTAAAATTCTTTGAGCAGTATTAATAATATCAATCGACTCTTGTAAAGTAACCTCTTCCTTAAAACTATTTCTACCTTTTTCTTCTAAATTATGAGCTTCATCAAGTACAATATATTTTGTCGGTGGTAACAATAATCTTCTATAATCATTCTTTCTTTTTTGATTTTCTAATAATAAATCATGATTACATATAATAGCTCCTTGAAATGTTCTTATTTTCTCTCTTAATTGTAAAAAACTACAAGAATTATAATACTTACATTCTCTGAATTCACACTTATTTATATTTATTTTATTCCATTCATAATCGTTAAGATTATCATAACAAATTCGATCTATTTTAGAAGGATTATCATCTATATCTTGTAATAGTTCTAAATCCGTTACTCTTTTCTTACATATATAATGTGTTCTTCCTTTTGCTATAATACTTGGCACATTCCAATTCATAATAGAATTTAATGTAGCTATATCTTTTTGCAGCTGTTCTTGTAATGCAATTGTAGATGTTGAAATTATAAATGGTCTATTTGTTTTATTATAATATAGTATTAATGGTATTAAATATGCATAAGATTTTCCAATACCAACACCGAGCCTCTGTAACAATATTTTGATTATCTTCTATAGCTTGAATAATATCCATAGTCATATTTTGTTGCTCTACTCTATCTTCATATCCCAATTCTTTTAGTTTGTCATACATTTCAAAAGTTTCCTTCATTATTTCTTCCCAAAATTCAAAATAACTACTATTTCTTTCTAAATGTATTTTTTTATCAAACACTTGCCTATCATGTTTTACAGCTATATAATTATTTATTTTTTCTAAATCTTCATCTTCTGCAAAATTCATAATATTAGGATTAATTTTTATTGCTTGCAGAACAAACTCTTTATCATTTTTAAGTTCATCACTTGCATACTTAAAACATAAACCATTTTTTTCAATAGCTTGTAGCATAAAGTCTCTATCACTCTTAAGCTCATCACTTGCAAAATAAATACAAAATCCATCTATTTCAATAGCTTGTAGCATAAAGTCTTCATCATTTTTTAGTTCATCACTTACAAAATTTAATTCAAATAGCCATTCTTTAATTACCTGCAATATAAATTCTTCATCATTTTTTAGTTCATCACTTGCAAAATATAATGCTGTACTCTCTACTTTTTTTGCTTTTTTAACAGCACATAGCATAAACTCCTTATCATTCTTAAGTTCATCACCTATATACTCTAATTGCTCAATATCTTCTTCTATAACTTTTAACATAAAGTCTTTATTATTTCTTAATTCATCACTTGCATATTGTAAAACAAGGCACTCATCATCTATAGCAGTTTTTACAGCTGTAAAAACAACTTCTTCATCATTTTTAAGTTCATCACTTACAAATAATAAACACTCTCCTTTTTCTCTAACCAATTGTAAAACAAAATCTTTATCATTCTTTAATGTTTCATTTACAAAAAATAATATATTAGAATCATGTTTTATAGCTTCTAAAATAAATTCTTTGTCATTTCTTATCTTTTCACTTGCTAAAGAAAAACATATGCTTTCTTTCTTAATAAGTTGTGCCATAAATCTTTTATTATTTTTTAGGGTATCACTTGCATATATTACAAATATAGGTTCTTTTTTTAATATTTGTAACATAAAGTCTTCATCACTTCTTAACTCTTCACTTGCATATCTTAATAGCTCATAGTCTTGTTTTATAACTTCTATTACTACTTCTCTATCATTTTTTAGTTTAATACTTGCATACTTAAAGCACCAACTACAATTATTATTTATTAATTTTAGTACAAATTCTTTATCACTTAATAGTTCTTCATTTATATATTGAAAGCACCAATTATTTTGTTTTATTGCTTTTAACATAAACTCTTTATCATTCTTAAGTTCATTACTTGCATACCTTAATATTTTTCCTACTTTATTGACAATATTATACATTATTGTCGTATTATTAACTATTTCATCTATGGATTGTTCAGAAATATTTTCTATCTTATTCAAAGCTAATAATATCCAATTTTTATCGTTCAATAATTCATCACTTACATATTGAAAACATATACTATTATTTTCAATAGCTTGTAACATAAAATCTTTGTCATTCTTAAGTTCATCACTTGCACTTAAAATACATGCCCCATCTAGTTTTATAGCTTTTAATATAAAATCTTTGTTAGATTTAAGTTCATCACTTGATTCATTCATACATAAACTATCTTTTTTGATAGCTTGCAACATGAATTCTTCATCATTTCTTTTTTTACTACTCGTAAACAAAAGATTGAAACTATTTATACCAATTATTTGTAATATAAAATCTTCATCCTTTCTTAATTCTACACTTGCATAAGCCATGCATTCGTTATGTTTCTTAATTGCTTGTAGCATAAATTCTTTATTATTTTTAAGTTCAGCACTTGCATATATAATACATAAACTACTTTTTTCAATAGCTTGTAGCATAAACTCTTGATTGTTTTTTAATTCTTCACTTGCATATTCTATGCTCACACTATTATTTTCAATAGCTTGTAGCATAAACTCTTTATCATTCTTAAGTTCTTCACTTACATATTGAAAGCAATATACTCCCATTCCAATTACTTTCAATAATAATTCCTTATTATCAGATAATTCTTCACTCTTAGATAGTGAGTAATAGCAATCTTGACAAATTGTCTTTAATGCAAAATCTGTATTTTCTTTTAGTTCATTTCCTCTATATTCAAAACATAAAGAACATTCTCCAACTGCATCTAACATAAATTCTTCATCATTTCTTAATTCTTCACTTGACCATGAAATGCAAAATCCATTTTTTTCAATAGCTTGTGTCATAAACTCTTTATCATTCTTAAGTTCATCACTTGCATATAAAAGACAAGTACAATTGTTTTCAATAGCTTTTAACATAAACTCTTTATCATTCTTAAGTTCATTACTTGCATACTTAAAACATAACATATCCATTTCAATAGCTTGTGACATAAAATCTCTATCATTTTTTAATTCATCACTTACATATATAATATTTAAACTATTACTCTTAATAGCTTGCAACATAAATTCTTTATCATTTAATAATTCTTTTTTCTCTATCATATTTCCACCATTTTTAATTATATTTTTTTACATCTTTATATAGTATATTATTCAATTCCTAATGCTTTAAATGCTGCATCTTCAGGATCTTTATAAAATGATATATTAAATTTTGAGAATAAGTCACTAGGAACTGATGAAATATCACTTGCAGATGACATTGGAAGTAAAATCTTTTTAGCTCCTGCATCAAAACATACTTGTAATGTGTTAGCAAGTTCTTCTACTTTTCCAATAGTTCCACCAATACTCATACTACCTAATATTACCAAGCTACCTTGCATTGGTTTCTTTAGGCTACTACTACACATTGCAACAAATGATGCCAACGATACATCTTTTGATGCTCCTACTCCCTGTAAATCTTCAATATGCAATAAGTAATCTACATCATTAATTTGAATACTTGCACTTATATTTTTTCTATTTGCTTTGAAATAGTTAAATGCAGTATTTAATGCCTCTTTTGTTTCTCTATCAGTTCCTATTCCTGATATTTGGAATTTGCCATGCCCATTAGGAGATTCAACTTCTATTTTATATACTCCTATCATTCCTGAATTTCCACGACCTATAAAATATGTATGTCCTGCCTTTAGCATTCCTTCAGGAATAAGTTTTCCTCCTCCACATTCAGGTACTGATATAAACTTCTCGTCCATTGTTTCTAAATCTATATATGAGAAATGAACATCATAAAATTCCATTCCACCTATTTTCTTTAATTGCTCTTTTACTCTTCTTCTTCCTACTAAAGCATAAGCCAGGATTTCTTCTAATTCTTCTTTGCTATATTCTCCATTTGGATATAATAATTTAACTAAACCTGATACTGTCTTTCTAACTGCAATAACATCTCTTTGATTTAGGTTATTACCTAATTTGAAATATTTGTCTAATGAGTCTGAAAATGTTCTTTTTCTCATTTCTCTAAAATATTCAGATAAATAATCAGTAATAAATCCATATTCATCTGTTATTAGTTCAGGTCTCATTTTTGGTATTTCCCAACCTGGCAAATAGAAATGCATTCTATCAAAGAAAGCAGAATCATTTGCCATTTCTTTTGGAAATGGTTCAAATAAATTCGATGTTTTTAATAATACTTCTACACTCTGATTAATATTTCCTACAAATACCATAGATGCATTAGCATTTTTTTCTTCTTTTCCTCTTGCAAATGAGCCTGATGCCATATAGTCTTTCATTATTTGAATCCCATCTTTATCTTTAAATGTTATTCCAGCTACCTCATCAAATGCAACACAATCCCACATTCCAACTAAACCAATTTTCTTTTGGCTCATATTGTAAAATAGATTTGCAACAGTGGTTTGTCCACCTGATACCAATATACTATTTGGAGATATTTCTTTATATATATGTGATTTACCTGTCCCTCTAGGACCTAATTCACACAGATTGTAATTGTTCTCCACTAAAGGTACGGCTCTTTCTATAAAGTGCCATTTTTGAATATCTGTAAGTTGAGATGGTTCTATACCCATAGAACGAATTAAAACATCCATCCATTCTTCTTTAGTAAAGTGCTTTCTGCCTTCAAATAAACCTGTTAAATCCATATTAGGTAATTGAATAGGATCTAAACTTGATGCAGTAAAAGGTATTTTATGCTTTTCGACATCATCAAAAGTATAGCTTACCTTTACAATACACCATATACCACCAACAAGTAATTTTTCGTATTTCTTTACTATATCTTCAGATATATAAGCATCTTTTATTCCTAAATTAGAAAATTCAGCTTGATAAATATCTTGTCTTTCATTTAATCTTACTGTTACTTTATCAATTATTGTATATATTCCTTGTTCCTTAATTTTAGATTTAATTTTTTCAGCCTCGTCAGGTCTAACAAAATTATCTGCTAATATTCTTTTTACGGTACTTACTCCATCATTAATTGCTTGTTCATCATTAGTTGCACAATACATACCTAAAAGATATTCAAGAACATATACTGGGACATTTGCACCCTCTTTTATTTTCTTGGTAAGGTCTTTTCTTACTACTTTACCTGCAAAATATTTATTTAATTTTTCATTTAATTCTTCCATTATAGGTACACTCCTTAAAATCCAAAGTTATTTATAATAGCAATATCTATAATAAATTTAATTCTCTGTCTTTCTATTCCTGTTTCTTCATCAATAATTACTAGGTAATAATTCTTTTCTTTATCATAATCTATATTCTTGAATACAAATTTTTCCTTGAAGAATCTATCTTTAACTTCAGTATTTGTATAATTTGCAACAATAGTACATTCATCTGAAACTCTATTACCATTTTCATCTTCAAAATGTAGTAAATACCTACATTCAAGATTATTTTCATCTACTTTATTATCTTGTAAGAACTCAAGATAAGTAATCGCATTTGTTATTTTTGTTGAAAGTCCACTATAAGTAATACCAACTTTTTTAGTTTCTTCAGAAGTTCTAGTAGATTTGAAATCTATTACAGGAATAATTATCTCTTGTGGTAGAATACCTCCATGTACATAGTTTATTCCACCACCTTGTCTTGAAAATACATTATGTCCTTTAGGAATATTTACATATCCACTATTTTCTCCAAAAATATAATCAAGATTTATTGAAATAACTCCTTCTTCATCTGACTTTTTATCAGTATAAGAATATCTAATTTTCTGTTTAGTAGCATTTGCATCTTTTGTTGTTTTTTGATGTTCTTCCACTTTTCCTCTTTTATAGAAAAATCCATGATCTGCTGTAATATAACAATTTACTCCACTAAAAGTAGTATGCAAATCTCTTACTAATCCTTCTAGTTGTTTTATTGCTTTTTCACAAGCTTCAAATACATTATTTTCATCATGTTCTCCTGCATTATCAACAACATCATGATATATATACACGACTTTCTTTCCTGAAAAAACTTTCTTCCATTCAGACTTTGTCATTGATACTAAGTCATCATATTGAATAGCTAGACTTTCAGGTACAACTTTTGTTAGTATTTTTCCTCTATTTTCAGTACCAACAGAACTCATATCATCAACAAATATACTATCGCTACCTTTATCTTTATAATTTGGATCTCTTGATAATTGTTTGTTAGGTAATAATGATGCCATTCCTAATTGTGTATATGATGGAACTAATCCTAACATATAGTTAATTTCTGACTTTGTTCCAAATACTTTTAATTTTTCATTCAATTCTTTAGCACATTCATATCTGAAAGCATCTGATATAATAACAATTGTTCTTCCATTTCTTGAACTTTCAGCTTGTGATTTTATGTACTTATCAAAGAACTTGTTTTGCATTACTAATTTATTAGAGTCATATCTATTTAAGTTTTCTATTGTATCACTCCATTTTAGTGATAATTCAAGCATGTATGTATTTATATAGTTATTTTCAACTTTATTCTTTAAGTTCATAAAATTGTCTTTATCACTTATGTTATCAAAATAATAATACATTTTTCTATATAGTGTATCTACAAGATATAATTCATTGGCATATAATTCGACAAATTTTTCAATCTCTAATGTTTTAATTAAGTTTTGAACTCTATTAACCAATTCAAAATATTGAGATACTACCTTTAAGAAGTTATATTCATTATTATATTTTTCATACCAATATTTACTTTCTCTTAATGTTATCAATTCATTATACTTATCAAATTCATTTATACTATTAAATAATTGGTCTATTAAATGTAAAATTATGTTTCTATCAATTACACTAAAAGCATCAGCATTTTTATAATCTTCAAGTTCTATTGTACTTATTAATTCTTCAATTCCAAATTCTTTTGCTACATCATTTGAAATCAATTCAAAATATTTCTTTGTAGTTTTATCTCTCATTAAACTATTTACGAATACTTGGCTATTTGTTACCCTTTTTTGTAATAAATATTTTCCATATCTATTTAATTTGTTTATATTAGAAATACTTGCTGCAAAATATGTAAATATTAATGATTTGAACACATACTCCATATCTTCTGAAGAAGTAATTTTGCTACCGAAGTAGCTGTTTATTAAATTCAATATAAATTCTTCATTTCCAAACTTAAATAATGCCTCATATTTCTTTTTATCATCATAATAAACTCTAATAATATTTTTTATAATATCATCAATATTTATAGACTTAATCCCTAAAAGTATGCTAGTAACAATATAATCAATATTATCGTTATCTTTTTCTATATCAAATTCTCTAAATTCGCTTTCTCTTGTTTTGTTATTAAAGAATCTATCATACTTCTTAATAACAGCTCTGCAATCATCACTTAACCCTAAATTTTTTAATCTCATAGTTGTAGAATCAGGATTGAATAATAAGTCTGAATTAGCCGTTTCTAAATCAAGTAAATCATTATTTATTCCTTTTTGTCTATCAAATGGGAAATATATAACTATATTCTTATTTAATTCTTCTTTTTCTATATGATATCTAATCCATAAACTATTATTATCATATTTAATAATTTCAGTATCTTCTAACTCCAATTCATCAAGTAATTCTTCATAATCTTTTTTGGCATCATACCAAAAGATTATTTTTCTATTTCTACTCTTTTCAGTTGTAGCTGAAAAACTTGAATTAAGCATTGAAATTAATAATTCTTTTACTTCTTCAAACATACTATTCTCTCCCTATTTTATTTTTGCTAAAATACTTTCATCTTTTCCTGTCTTTGGATTTTTCACACTAAATTTTGCATAATTAACCACAACACCATCATCTAAATCAATTTTGATTTTTTGATCTGCTATATGCGAAATCTTTTCATCATACTCATTTGTTTCCTGTAATTTAGCACTAATATCAGCTTGTCTTTTAGATAATTCTCTCTTGCTTGTTAAATCTACATCACCATTTAATTTGTCAGCAATTTCTTTTAATTCTTTTTCATAAGTATTTTGCATTCTATGTAAATAATCTAATCTAATTTTAGAAACAATACCTTCATTATATCTATGCATATAAATTAAGCATTTAAATCCATTTTTCTTTCCACTATCGAACAACCAATAAATTGGTCGTTTTTGATACATTTTTATATGGTCATTATAAAAGTCATTAATAAAGTATCTTCTAATAGTTTCTTCACTATTTTCTCCATTTTTCTTACCTAATGTTTCAGCAATAAACTCAAGATTATCATATAAAGTTTCTTTTCCATAAACAACCTCTATAAATTTCTTAAATCTTGAAACAACATCATCTCCAAAATAATTATTTTCAGTTATTGGAATTATATTATCTATATCTGGACTATATGAAAGTTCAATTTCTTTTTCTCCATCACTAATATATTTATAATCGGCTAGACTTACTCCTGCCCAACCACCATTATTTCCCGGTAATGGTTGTCCATTTTCATCAACTAAATTTTGTCCTTTGTATTTTTCAAATACGGATTCAAATCTTCCTCCTGCATAAACTAATCCATCTTTATTTAGTGAATATCTACCAAACATACACCCAACAGCGTAGCTAATTAATGATTTAATTTCCCTTTCTCTATCAGCTTTTTTTATTGTAACATCTTTATCTTCAACATTCTTACTTACTTCATTATCTAAGTTGTAAATATTTAAGAATACATCATTTAATTCTTCTTCATTTTTCTTTAATTTGTCAAATCTTTCATTTGCTACTATTTTCCAATTTTCAAAAACATTTGAAATCAGTTGATTATTTCCATTTTGTTTTTGTGAAATTAATGGATGACATTTGAAATCCCAACTTGTTTCATCAGTATCCCAATCTTCTTTAGAGACTTTCAAACACTCATTATATAGTTCTTTTATTTTTGGGACATATTCTTCATTCTTTATATATGGTAGTAATCTAATATCTTTTATTTGATAATTCATAGTAGGATTAATAATTTTCAAAAAGTTATCGGCTATGTTGGAATTGAAAAAACTTAATAAATACTCTTTATCAAATTCAGGAAATATAGAAGAACCACCAACATCAAATATAGAACCAACAGGAGAATATCTTGCTGCAAATCTTGAACCTATAAATGACCATGTTATTCCTTCTTTGAAATAATAATCTTGACTCTTTAATCTTACTGCAGTTCCTTGTGGTAATTTTGATGTATATTCTTTCAATTCCTCTCCATCATTAAACCAATTAACTACATATTCACGATTTCCATACCATTTTCTATAGTCTCCACCTTTATTATATGGAAACCACCTTTTTTTAGATTCTAATGCTCCTTTTTTGCTATCAGCATTGAATTCTATATTATTATTATTTACTTCATACCAAAGCCTTAAAAAAAGATTATTGTTTCCTGTTGTCATTCCTTGTTTAGCTTGGAATAAATCTCCAACTTTTTGGTTTTCGAATGCTTTTTGAATTTGTTCAGTAATCCAATAGGCTATAGGAGAACCTTCTATACATTCCATAGACTTTTGTTCAATATTGTAATAATTATTTTTATTAAATATTTCTTTTTGTTTTTCATCTCTTCTACTATAACAAAAATCAGATAATTTGATTGCAGTTAATTTATAACTTGGAATTTGATTTTTATTTACCCATGCAATTATTGGTAAATGTCCAATTTTCCCATCAAATAATTCTGTTCCAAAATCTACTATAGTGTCAAATTGCTTATTATGAACTATTCTTTTTCTAAATTCCTCAAAACTTTGTAGGTACATCCATGACTTTGTCGTTACAAAACTAATATAACCATTTTCTTTACACATATAGTTTATAGCCTTATCTATAAACACAACAGCTAGGTCAGATTTTGCATCTACATAATTTTCTTTTATATAATTAGAAAGTTTTGCATTCATTCTTCCAAATGATAAATATGGAGGATTTGTAACTATTATTTCATATTTATTAGATAATATAATAGCTTGTTTAATAATTGGAATAAATCTTTCTTCTACCTCTTTTATCATTTCTATTTCAAATATATTATTTTGCATATCCTTTATCTCATTGTATAATTCTATTACTTTTTCATAATTATGAGATTCAACCTTTAATATAGAACCATATTCTTTTGCTTCAAAAAATGTTTTATATAGATAATCAATTATCTCCTTTACACTCATTTTTTCATCATCTGAAAGTCCAGTTTTTTCATATAATATGTTAAGACTTTCTCTATTAATGTTTTTACAATCATAAATACTTTGTATATTTAATTCTTTTATTACTTTATTATTAAAGATATTTCTATCATATTCTCTTGCTTTTAATAATACTGATAAAATTGTTAATTGTCCTGCTCTATTGTCTATATCTAAACCATATATATTTTTTCTTAATATTAGTTCAGATATTTTTGATTTGTTATATCCACTTTGTTCATACATTTGATAAAATAATTCAAAAGCATAGATTAGCATATGTCCACTGCCTGATGAAGGATCTAAAAATTTTATATTCTCAACATTATTATTGTTACCTTTATTTTCAATTGTTGAAACATAATATTTCCAATTATTTTTCAATTTATTTCCTTGTTCAGAATGTTCTATCCAATATTTGCCTAAAGAATTTTCAATCATATAATTTACAACCCATTCTGGTGTAAAAAGCTGTGTTGCTGCCGGTAAATATTTTGCATCAATTTTCTTTTTTGTCATGTCTCCATCATATATTTGATTAAATATATCCGTATTGTAGTACTGATATAGCCATCCTATTATTTCAACTCTTTCAAAATTATCAACTGATACATCTACTAATAATTTTGTAATATATCCTGACTCATTTAACATATTTTCAGGAATTAAAATGTCAATATAATCTGTTATTCCATCAAATACTTGTGGTATAACTTTACCTAACTTTTTACAAATCAATAGCAATATATACTCAAACCTTTTATTATTATCTTGAATTGTTCCATAATATTCTTTATTAAATTCTATATCTAAATCAGGATTTATAAGATTAGATATTTTCATAATTTCAGGATCTGGAGTATTATCTTTTGAAGATAATACTCTTACTCCTAATGATTGATTGTCTTTAGTTAGAGGAAGATAATCATGTATTTCCATATATCTAATTGCAATAATTCTATTAAACCAAGTGTATGCAGCCTCTTCTATAACTTGTTCTAAAGTTATTTCTTTTATTCTTTTTACTAAAAGTTGTCTATTTTCATATTCATTTTTAGTAAGTCTCAAGGTATGTTTATCATTTACTAAAACATAAACCTCACCATTTTGATTGACATTAAATTCTTCATCAACAAAATATCTATTTATTTTATTTGCAACTTTTTCCATTAGTTCTTGTCTTGATTCTATTGCAAACTTTTTTAATACATTCTTATCCATATTTTCTCCCTTCACTATTTAATTGTTAAGTTGTTATTTTCCTCTAATTCTTTAATCAATTTATTTCTTAATTCTTCAATATACTTATCAATATCTTCTTTAGAATTAATTTCATAAGAACGATTCATAAGCATATCAGTTCTTACTATTTTTCTTGTTTTGATAATAACAGGTTCATTTGATTTTGTATTATCATCTTTAGGTTTACTCATTTCATATTTCTTTTTATCAAGAGCTATAATAAATGAGTCTTTCATTTGACCTAATCTTGTTTCTTGTGCATATATATCTTTTAATTCATTTGAATGTTGTAATGAATCTATAATTCCTTTACAATTATCTATATAACTCTTACCAAAATCATCAGAATTTATACCTGCATTATTTAGCTCATTTTCAATATACTCTATTGTTTTATTAGCCATCTCAATAATAGGTGCAGATTTCTTTTCATACATATCAACAAGAATTGATATAAGTTCAGATCTTAAAGTAGGCAATTCGTGAATACTACTATATGGTTCTTCTGCCTTTAATATATCTAATATTTTTCCAACAACATCTTTTAGTTCTTGTGTATTATCTACATAGTCCTTATTATTTTCATAAGTAATAATTGTATCTCTAACTTTATCAAATTGTTCCTTTTGACTACCTTTGAAAAATTCAGAAATTGTATCTATTTTAGGTGTAATTTCAGCTATTTCATCTTTTCTATTTGAAACTTCTTCAAATAGTTCGGATGTATCTCTTATATTTGCAATACTATTAAATAGTTTTAATGCATCCTCAATAACTTGTTTGCCCGGATATTGATAAGCTTTTATATTATTATAATTTCCTAAAATATCTCTTAATTTTTCAATAGTATGTCCTATACATCTTTCTTTGAAATCTCTAACCATTCCATCTTCATCATCGCTTAAACTAATTTCATTAAATGAGTTTCTAGCAACTGATTTTAAGTCATTAATGTATTTTACATCTATTTTCTTTCTCATTTTGATAAGAGTTCTATCATAATAATCTCTTTTTAATATTTTATTTAATGTTTCGTCAGATGTTACATTTTGTATTTCTCCACTATAATATAAAGCAACTACTTCGTTCTTTAATAATCTTGCTAATAAATATAAAATGTCATCATCTAAAAAGCCATAAGGAGCTATTGAAAAGTCTTGCAATAAAGTTCTTATTGTTATATTTTGACTAAATGCATTCTTTTCTTCAATATATTCTTGCATTGCCTCGTATGCTTTTTGATTTAAGAACTCTACTTCTTTAGATATAGCCATTTGCTTATTACCATTCCATAATTCTCTTATATCTTGAGTAGTATAATTCTTTTTAATATAAGCAAATTTTGTATAAATATTATTTATTAATATTTCAAGAGCCTCATTAATTCTTGCTTTTGCATCTTTTGTTGTAATATTTTGTCTATCTCCTGCAATTATAATTTCAGCCTCATTTAATTGTTCTTTAATATTTTCTCTTATTCTAACTTCTGCTGCCTCTACTTCTGCTTGTTTTGCTCTTAATATGCTTTCAACTTGACTTGTTTGTAATGATGTACTTTTTGCTCTTCTATAATCTGCTACTTGTAAGCAATTTTCTATTTCGCTATTTATTAAAGTAGAAAGTTCAAGTTTTACATATACATATTTATTCTCCATTCCTGATTGTATCTTTATGTTTGTATCATCTTGACCTGCTGATGCAGTAACCACTTTTATACCAATCTCATATTCTTGAGAACATTTCATATTATCAACATATTTTGTTAATTGGAATGGTTTATTCTTATATGTGAACTTGTTATCAGTATATATGTAACCATAAATAATCTTATTTAAGTAATCTGTAATTCTATTTTGATCTATTACTATTTGTTTTATTTCTCTATTTATTTCTTGCTCTTCATCAGTTAAGAATTTATATTCATCATTATTTCTTTGAATTAGAGTTTGATTCTCTAGTCTTCTTAACGAATCAGTTATTTCTTTCTTGATAGATATTTTGTCATCATTTATGTTTGAAACATATAAAGATGATAAATTTTCTACATTTGCAGGTATCTCTTTTATATTTTTCAACATAAATAACATTTTTAATACTTTTACATCAATTTCTTGTAATTCATTTGCTTTTACTGCATCTTCTGCTGTAGCAATGACATTTTTTACTTGATGCTCTAAAAATTCCTCAATAGTATCATAGAAAGCATAAAATGGTATTAATGTTCCTATTTCATAATCACTATATCTTTTAGCAGTACCTTGAAAAGCTCCAATAAGTGAACGTTCTCCACTTGATAAATGCTTTCCTGCAAATCCATGTTTTCTAATATCAGTAAAAACATTTTGTAATAGTCTAAATTGATATGGAATAAATGGATATGTTTCTGCAAAATCAATTCTATCCATGTATAACTTTTGGTATGCTGCATTTTTAAACAATAATAAGTTTTTAATTATTGACTCATCTTTATCGTAAATCAATTCTAAACTTTCCTTATATTCTTCTTTTTTAGCAAGTATTCTCTTTTTGATTACTTCATCAATATCTGAAGATGATAAGCTTAATTTTGTATCAAATCTACCTTGTATTTTTGAAAAATTATTTCCTATAACTTTTATAACATCATCAATCGCCTCTTGTGATGTAACAATAACCCATGCTTTGCCACCACATTCAATACCTAAATCTTCAACTATTGTTTGTAAATTTAACATTAAACTGCCATCTTCTCCAATATATTGTCCTATTTCATCAACTAGGAAGACAACATGATGATTATCGCCTTTTGATTTAATATAATCTCTTACTCTCTCTGCAAATTTTTCTATTGATAAATCATATCTTTCTTCTGCTTTATCAAACCAATTTTCAGCCTCTTCTTTTGATTTATTTAATGCTTTTGAGTAGCTATTTACAATTTCATCTCTTCTAAAATAGAAGTCATTTCTTGCATCTACCCAATTATCGCCACATTCTTCTTGAAAATAATTCTTAAATTCTTCGTATTTACCTTCTCTAATTAAAAATCTTTCTAGTTCTGCTACATGTGGTATTGTAGATAATCCCATTTTCTCATTAAATACTTTTTCAAAAACTGCTAATATTTTATCTTTACCATCAACTGAATCTAGTGATGCTTTAGAGTCAATATTAAATAAAATTACATCAGTTGATATATTTCCTGCTCTTTTAATATCAGCTAATAATTTTGCATCTTGTATTTTTCCATCAAAATAATCAACTGCTGCTTTTCCATCAACAATCTTGTTTTCTAATAAATAAGATACTATTTTTAAGAAATGTGATTTACCACTACCAAAGAAACCTGAAATCCATACTCCCATCTTTTCAGTATTTCCATTTATTCCTGCATTATAACTTTCAAAAAAGCTATTAAAGTGTTTTAATAATTCATCAGTTACAACATATTCTTCTAATTCTTGCTTGATATAATTCTCATCATCTACTTTGATTACTCCTTGAATTTCTCTTGCAATATCTTTCTCATATATTTCATTTAATTTTCCCATTTTATAATCCCCCCTATTTTCTACTTACCAATTGGAAAGCTCTATAATAATTATCATTATCTAATATCTTAAATAGTTTGAAACTTTGTCCATCATATATGCCTGGATACAACATTATGACAGGATTGTTAGTTATAACGCTATGTAAGTTATTTAGAATTGTATGTCCTCTTACTATTCCATAACATTTTCCCATACCTGTAATTATTACTATTTTATTTTCTTCTATATGTTCTCTGATGTATTTTACTATTAAATCACTATTTGAACTTATTGCTAAAGTCTTTTGTATAACAGAATTAACATATTTTGCACCTTTTTTCTTTTCGTACTCAAATGTCTTTTCTAAAAACCCTTTTTCTTTAAGAATATCAATAATTATGTCGTAAATATCAAATACAATAATGTTTTTATTCCTTACCAATAAGTAATTGTATAGATAATCTCTTACAACATATTCATCTTCAGGATCATAATCAAATACTCTAAAATTAATTTCGTTTCCTAGTCCTGAAGACTCAAGTACATTTCCTGAATTTATCTTTTCGGTCATTTCCTGTAGTCTATCATTAATACTTCTCATACTAATCCTCCAATCGCTTTAGCATATTCTATATCTCCATTTACATCTAATTGCCTTATATATTTTTCTTTTAATAATGGTCTTATTATCTTAAATCTATCTTTTTCCTTTACTACTAATCCTGAATCTTGTAATATCTTCATTATTACTTGCTTTAATTTTGCAGATGTTGATTCAGTTCTTTCTTTTAATGTTTGACTTAATATACACTTTTCTTCATACCAATTATCTATATCAAATTTTTCTATATATTCTTTTCTCATAAGAAGTTTATCTTTATAAACCTCTATTATAAAATCTCTAACAAGTCTATCAGTTTTCATTATTGCATATAGTAAAATAAATTTACTATTTTCAATATCCGAATGCACAAAATCATCTAGCAATTCTTCATTTAATACTGATAATCTTCTAAATATAGGAGAGTTTACTCTTTTTACACTTCCTATCTTTTTATGGTGTATCAAGTTTTCTTCTACATTTCTTTTTTTTAATTCGTTTGGTTCTTCTCCATTTAATAAATATTCAGCAATAATTTTAGTTTCATTATATAAGAAAGGTTCTGCTGTCAATTTTGCACTATAATCTTCCATCAAAATCTACTCCTTGCTCAATTTTATAATTCCACTATATTTTATCATAATTACAAAAAAAATACTACCTTTTTTACGAAATTTAATAAAAAAGTGCAAATCTTCGCAGACTTTTTACAAAAATCATACAAAAATTCGCACATTTGCTTTGTGTTTAGTAACTCATTTTCTAGCATATTCAATCCTTTCGTTAGTTACTATTTACACTTTCTTTTATTTATCTATCCCATTTTGTTTACAATACTTATCTTTAAATACTTCTTTTGAAAGACTTCTTAAATCTGATGGTGTTGAAAAATCAGAATAATAATTTTCAGAATAATCCCTTACAATATGAAATCTATAATTATGAGAATTTTCTCCTCCGAATGGTCTTATTTCATAGTCTAAATCTAAATACTCTCTTAACAAACTATTACATATATTGTCTAACGAATCCTTTTTAGTTTCATTGAAACTCGCATAACTTCCTTGTATTTCACTATATTGTTTTACTAATTCTTCTATTTGAGCAACTGTTATCTTGTTACCTTTAGAATTTATAATGAATTTATCACTATTATCATAGGTTGCTATTTGTTCTTTAGGTATTATTTCTCCTGTAAATTCATCATATTTTATATTATCACTTAAGCCTGTATATCCATATTGTTGATATTCTTTATCTACTTGTGGAGATACAATAAAATAAATTGCTACAAAAAAGATTATTCCTGCTAGAATTACCCATCTTAACTTATACAAGAGAAATGCTTCGCCTATTTGAGACAATAAATCTTTATTATTTGACATATTTTTAATTCCTTTCCTTTATAGCTACCATTAGTTGATTATCTTCTACTCTTAATTTTTCTCTATAAAAATACTCTTGTCCTGTTCTATATATTTGATAATTATTATTTTCTAATTTTGTGCTTACTAAATGAAGAAAATTATATGTTTCTTCAGAAGTTAAGTCTAGTTTCACTCTCAATTCATAAAAAGTAAAAATAACACAATTTTTATTCTGTTTTAGCTTGTTTTCTAGGTATATATCTATTTGCTGCAAATCCAATAATTTCACTCCATTCATAATTACTTTTTTACTAGATATATTATATAGCAAAACTAAAAAATTTCCAAGACCTGAAAGCTTACGAATTATTGTTCTCTATAAATTTTAGGCAAAAAAATAAAGACACTTACAGGAACATTCCCATAAGTGTCTATTTTTCTTCTTCTTTTATCTTTCTTATTGCTTTTTTGATTTCTTCAGCTTGTTCATCATTCACTCTATTATTATATTTTGCCATATTAACTAAACTAATAGCATTATCAAGAGTAAAACAATCATTTTTACCTGCATTTATTTTATCAAAATAATGTTGTACTTCATCCATTATATAATAAGGAGTATATTCTGGTAGTACCTTTATTGCATCTTTTATTGTTTCTTTTACTGCAACGTCCATTGCTATTCCCTCTTTTCTTTTTTTGAATGCTAGTTTATTTTAGCATAGATTTTATTTCAATGCAACAAACTACTTCGAGAAATTGAAAAAATTTTATATTTTTTCAACTCGCCAAAGTGGTTTTATCTTTCAATTTTATATAATTTTATAGAGAAAAGAGGTTGTTTTATTATGGAATTATCAAAAGCTATAAGAAAAAGAATAAAATACTATCTTGATAAAAATAATATGAATGTTTGGAATTTATGCAAGAATTCAGGTATTCCATGTTCTACTATTTCTACTTTTATGAGTGGTAAAACTGAACTTATCAAATTAGATACTCTTCTTCATATCTGTGATGGCTTTAATATTACACTTGGAGAATTTTTCACAGATGAACTTTTTAATAATACTTATCAAGAAACAAATAAAGACTAATAGTTTTTCAAGGCTATTAGTCTTCTTTATTTTCTAAATATTACTTGTTTTATATCATTTTCTGTAATTTCTTTAATTCCAAGTGATATTCCTTTGTTATTTACTTCTTCTACTTTTATACTAGATTTATCGTTTGTGATAATAGTAGCTTTATTTCCATTATTCAATTCTACTACATCAAACATATTATAATTTTTCATAGGCAACTCCTATTCTATATTTAGAGTTCTATAAATACTATCATATTCATTTTGTAATCTTCCAATACTGCCATCTTTTGAACTATGATTCATTATATACTCCGTTATATTATGTTCTATCCTTTTCAATTCTTCACTTGAGTAATCTTTATCTTCTAAATATACTCCTGCATTTTTCATTAGTTTTACTTCTTTATCAGTACATTTATTTAATAAATTCATTGTTGTAACTTCCTTTCAATTTTACAAATCGTTTTTATTATAACACAAATTATAAAAATTTTGTTAGATTTCGACAAAATTTATCATTCATATTTTGGAGAGCCATATCCCATAACTTGCACATCATCAAAAGAGTACATTCTTTCAGCACATTTATCACTTGTATTACCTTCAACAGTATAAATTGTTCTATTGGTTATGTCTGTTCTTGTTACTATACCAACATGATCCGATGTTCCATCTTGATTACCATTTTCGTCATACCAATCGAAAAAGATTATATCTCCAACAATAGGATAATAACTTTCTCCTCTGTCATGCCATTCGTTTTTTTCTTTAAACCATGCTATTCCATTTTCGCAACCTGAAAATTTGGGTATTATTCCTTTATCAATATAACCACATTCATTAGCACACCAACTTACATAACATGCACACCATGCAACCCTTTCATCGAAACCATACCATTTCCAAAATTTTTCTCCTCCTTCATTTCCTATTTGTGCTTTTCCTACTAAAACAATTTCACTATTTGGAATTTGCGAACTATCATAGTCCATATCTCCATCACTATTAAAAATTGCTGCTATAAATCCTGCAATTAAAACAATAACAAGAATGATTACTACTGCTACCCATCCTCCTGCTATAATTGCAGATACAAGAGCTTTAACTCCTGCTATAATTGCCTTTACTGCTTTTATAGTTGCTTGTACTGTTGCTTTAATTGTTTTTGCAGCAACTTTTGCAGCATGTTTTGTTATCTTAATTGCTCTTTGTGTTGCTTTAACACTTTCTTTTGCAACTTTCTGACTATTTTTAGCAACTTTTTCGGCAGTTTTTATACTTTTTCCTGTTAGTTTAGTAGAACTTTTTGCAGTTTTTATTGTTTTCTTTGTTCCACTTTTAATCGTTTTATTTGTACTATTAATAACATTTTTCAAATCCTTTGCTCTTTTTTCTTTAATTCTTGTTTTAAAAGCATTTACCTTCTGCTTTCCTTTTATAAAGTTTTCTTGTGTTTCTTTTAATGATTTTTTACCAATTTCATTGCCTTTTTCTAGTCCTTTTCTTGTGGTATAACTAATTTCATTTTGAACTTTTCTTCCTGCATATTCTTCTCCTGAATTATTATCATCATCAATGGTAATTTCATTTATCTTTTCTTTGGTAGTTATTAAATTGTTCTTAATCTTTTGTACTCCAACTATTCTTTTATCAATGTTTTTTATAGTTGATTGAGGTTTTACTTTTATTTTTATATCAGGCATAAAACTCCCTCCTGTTCTATATTTTCTTTGCTACGATTACCATTCTTCCATTTTTTTGAGAATACTCACAAGTAGATAAAGTTATTAGCTTATCTGTGTATTTTAAATCAATGCTCGTATTATAAAACTCCAAATTACGACATTCACTTACAAATGAATTAAATTCATCTTCATCATAAAAATTTGTGTAATTGTAATATTTAAATCCATTATCTGAATAAGCTATTGTTTTAAATGTTATTGCAATTTCATAAGTGTTTTTTATAGTTTGTCCATCTTTTAAAGTATAAAAATAAATGTACTTATGTTTTTTATAAAAACTATAATTCTTATAATTTACTAATTCAGAAAACATTGTATTATCTTTCATGTGATGTCCAAATATAATTAAATTATCACTTGTTCTTAAATTACAATATTCTGCTAGATATGGTGTGCCATGATTTGAATAATTTTTATAAATATTTTTATGAAGATAATAATTTTCATTTTGCATAATCGGATAATCTATGTTTGTTCCATCTATCTTGATCCAACCGATAACATCTGAATTGATTTTTGCTATATTCTCTAAATTATAAGTATTTTCAGACGATAAATTACTTTTCTCTTTTTCTAAAATGTCTGTAAATTGATTCTCGTTTGTCGTATTTTCAGGATTTTCGATAATTTCCTGCAAATCATCAAATATATCAGTTTCTTTCTTATTTTTTACTAACTCTTTAATAAAAAAATAGCTACTAATAGCTAATATAACTATTAGTAGCATTAAAATTGTTTTACTAACTTTATTCATTTACACTTTCTCCCGGCTTTGTTGTCATCAGCCTATAAAGTTCTGTATTCTTTGGAAATCTATTAACAAATGGTACATTTGCAGAACCAACTCTCATTAATCCCTCTCCTGCACCAACATTTGTTATAAAGCTCATTTGCTCATCAGATATGTTAAGTAATTTTCCTAACTCTAATCTATCAATATATGCTTGATTAAGCATTATAATAAATTCAGAGTTTGCAAGCATTGTTCTTGCAGTATGACTTTGTAATAAATCCTCAACATTTTGAGTTATACCTGTTGCATAAGCTCCATATTTTCTGACTCTCTTCCAAAGTGTAAATAAGAAATTGGCTGAATATTCGTATTGGAATAACAAATATATCTCATCAATGAATATATATGTGTTCTTACCTTTTGTTCTATTTGCAGTTATTCTATTAAGAATACTATCAAGTACAACTAACATTCCTATTGGAAGCAGTTGTTTTCCTAAATCTAATATATCATAGCAGATAAGTTTATTTGATGTATCAACATTAGTATTAAGTGCAAATGTATTTAAAGAACCATTTGTAAATAGCTCTATTGCAAGTGCAATCTCCTTTGCCTCAGGCTCTTCTTGTTTTAATAATTCTTCTCTAAAGTCTTGCAAAGTTGGTGGTATTCCTTGATAATTTCCTTGTTGGAAAATTCTATACACACTAGCAGTACATCTATCAATAATAGACTTTTGCTTTGGACCGAGATTGCCGCTTCCTATAAGTTGTTCACACAAAGACAAAATAAACTCTGACTTTAGAATTACAGGATTAGCTCCATCTCCGTATTCAGAGTTCATGTCCATAGCATTTATATGATTATCACTTGTTGCAGATATTTTAATTACTTCTCCTCCTAGTGCATTTACTAAAGGAGAATACTCCCTTTCAGGATCTACGATTATAATATCTGCATCAGGTTCTCTTAATTTGATAGATGTTATTTCCTGTTTAGCAGTAAATGATTTACCACTACCACTAACTCCAAGTATAAAACTATTACCATTTAATAATTGTTTTCTATCTATCATAATCATATTCTTGCTTATAGTATTTTGACCATAAAAAACACCATTCTCGTGCCTAATTTCTTGCACTTTGAATGGTATAAATACAGCTAAACTTTCAGTTGTAAGTGTTCTTAAAGCATTTATTTTTCTAACCCCAAATGGTAATACCGTTTCCAATCCATCTAATTGTTGGTATCTTAATGTACCCATCTGACACATATTCTTACCTGCTATTTGTTCTATTGCATCAGATAATACTTTTAATTTTTCTAATGAGTCTTCAGTTAAAACCATTGTTAGAACTGACAAGAACATTCTTTGGTCTCTTGTAATCAAGTCATCTAAAAACTCTTTACTTTCATTTCTTTGTTGTTCCATATCATATGGGATAATTGCTGAAAAGTTATTATTTGCATTTTGCTTTCTTTGCCAATTAGTTATATTAGTTTCTATTCCTAATCTTCTATTTTCTGCCTCTTTTACTGCCTCATCCATTGGTATAGGAATAATATCAATGGACAACATCATATTTTTATTAAGCTCTGTAAGTTCTGTTACCATTGAGTCCTTTATATAACTTGCATAAGATTTTAAGAATAATACTTTTCCATATCTATTACCTATTTGAAAATAATCACTTTTGAATTTTGCAGAGTCAGGACAAATCATATCTCTAAAATCATGTCCTAATTTCATTTGTTCATGAATATCAAATGTAAATGCAGTTTCTTCTCCTGTTCTATAAAAGTCATGTGCTATTCTTAATCTCTCTTTTGCATCAAGTTCTATACATTTTGAGCCTAACGCACTAAAGTGATTACTTAAATCAGCTCCAATTCTTGAAAAATAACTTCTTGCCTCTTCTTTTGTTTTCTTATATACGGATATTGTTAAAATCTTTTCTTGTACTATTTCATTTGCAGTTTTTGATTGAGAATTTAGCATTGCATTATATTCTTTTCTAAATTTATCTAAATTATCTCCTGCATCTTTCAATAGTATTGTTTTTTCAAAATCTAACTTATTTATTCTTCTATTGTTTATAGTTATTTTAGCAGTAGATCCTGTATCTAATGAATTAAGTAGTTCGGAATATTCTAAAAACATTGCCTCTTTATCTTCTCTACTTGCTACTGCATAATTTATATCTAAAAACTTATATGATTTTGAATACTTATTCTTTCCAACTAAAAAAAGCCCATCTTCGTAAATTGCCTTTACAGGAATTATATCTTGTACGATTTTTGGAACTTTTATCTTTTCTTTATCTTGCTTGAATATTGTTTTAAGTGTTTTCAGCATCTTCTTCAACCTCCCTCATTTTCTTTTTTAATTTTTTAATTTTAGGTTTCTTATTCTTTTTCTCTTTATGCTTTTTTTGTGGCTTTAATATTCCTTGCTTTAATTTCTTATCAATTATTCCCTTAAAATCTTGAGCATAGATATTTTGAGAATTAAAGGTTAAATGTCTAGGCATTAATATCTCTGACTTTATAAATGCAATAACAAATTCTTCAGCAGTCATTCCGTTATACTTTATAAAACCAAGTGCAGCAAAAGGTGCAGCACCTAAAATACATACCCAAGATAATGTTTCAATTCCAAAAAAAGGCTTTAATAAGAAATATAAAACTACTGCTACTAAACAAGCCAATATTGAAAAAATGAACTGCCTCATAGACAGTCCAAAAAATATACTTTCGCTAAAATCCCTTATGTCTTTATTTATCTTTACCTCCATAATTTATCTTGCCTCCTTATTTCGTTGTTTCTTTAATTCTTTTTTCTTTTGTAGTTTATCTGCATACCATTTCTCAAATTTTTCCCATTCTTCTTTATTCATAGCAACATCTTCAATGAAAATAGGTTTACATTTTTTATGTAATTTCTGCATTTCATCTTCCCATTTGTTTATATCCTTAATGTCTCTTAATTTTTTGACACCTTCATTATATTCTTTAATATTTCCAAAGGTTTCTACATATTCTTCTATTGCATCATATTTTTTATGTCCAATAATGTTTCGTAATTCTTCATAATCTTGCATTATACTCATAAATGTTCCTACCTTTCCTTAAATCTATTTTTGATTTTTTCTTTAATTCCAAATTGAGGATATGATCTATAACCTCTTGTGTAATAATTTTTGAAATAATCTTTGTTGTTTTCTGAATACATATACATCCAATCATCAGGATTTTTCATTCCTCTTTTGATTGCATTGTTAAAAGCATCTTCAGGATTTTCCCTCATTTTTATTCCCTCAAATATACTACCTTTTGGGTGTACTAAATACTTAATTCCATTTTCTTCTACATGAATAAAATCTAAACTCATTTATTTGCTCCCTTCATAATGTTATAGTCCCATCATTTCTCTTACTATCCTATCTGAAAGTCTTATTGTTCCCACTAATACCAACATATTAAATATCAGTTCTCCAATATATTTCCATACCATTGTTACGGTAGCTGCACCTGTATCAACAGATGGTGGACTTGCTGCAAAACTTGAGAATATAATACATGCCAATACTATTATTGCTCCCTCTAAACAAACTGCTACATAACTTTTCAAAAAGCTCTTACCAACATTTTGTGTAGGTTCTCCTGCAAAACTTGAAAGTGGTATTGGAGCTATAGCTGTGTACATATATAACTTAAAGAATCTTCCATAGACAGTTAATATTAAAATGAATGAGAGTACTGTTACAAATAATCCGCCAAGTAATGTTACTGCCCATAACGGAATGCTCTCAAAAAATCCACAATTATTGATTGCATCAATTACTGATTGTGGTAGAGATACTCCTGATGCTTGAAACGAACTTCTTGCCATTATAGTAGAAACAACACCTTGTATAATCTTAAATATCGCTAACATTAAATCCATTCCATAAGTTACAATCCCCTTTGCTATCGCAAATCTTATAAAAAGTTTTAATGCTTGTTCAGGTCTTTTTATTTCTGAAAAATTTCCCATTGTTTTTACTACACCCATAACAAAGAACAATACTAATAGTGCAAACCCTATTGCTTGTAATGCTTCATTTATATTTGTAATAATGTCCCATATTACTCCGCCTTTGAAATCAGCAGGGCTTTGTGTTACCAATGAATATATTTCAGACAATTTACCATTCCAAGTATCTAAAGCATTTTGTAAATTTCCTACAATCCAATTCAATATTTCTCACCTCTATTCTTAAAATTAATATAGGCAAATAACTTAATACCTGCCTATACTTTCTAAACTTTAGCCTCCTGTAATTATGCTTAATATTTCTTTTGCAAATGTAATAACAATTCCACCTGCAAGTGTCATAATTCCATTAGCTCTTTGTGTTGGGTCATGTGACTTTAAGCTCATACCTACTTGTACTACACCAAAGCCTAATATAATCATTCCAACTGCTCTAATTAAACCAAATATAAAATTAGATAAATTATTTACAACTGCTATTGGATCATCAGCTGCAAAAACATTAGATGCTTGTGCTACAAATAAAGCTATAACATAAGCAACTATAAATAATACCTTTCCTACAATTTTCTTATTCTTTTTTACATTTTTTTCTTCTTTCATAATCAAGTTCTCCTTTCTTTGCCTATTTTTAGGCACAAAAAAAGACCTAGAATTTATCGTTAAATAAACTCTAGGTCTTAATTGATATTGATATTGGCACTCTCAATATCTTCCTTAAATAAACTATCAATTTCTTCTTCAGATAATAATTCATAATCAGTTTCTTTTAATTCTAAATCAATTACTTTACTCATATTTATATTATCTTCAAAGTTAAATGATATTGTTCCTATTGCATTTGAAGTATCTCCATGTATATATGGCTTAATACTCTTATTTCCAATAGGTGTATTTATACTATTAAAATGTTCCTTTAGATTAAATTTGAAATCTTTTACAGGTCTTTCGCCTCTCACAAAAAGTAAAGCATATTGATTATCTAGCATTCTTACTTCGTCAGGAGTTAAAAGCTCTCTACCTGCAATTTGGTCATTCTTTGAATAATTACCATGTGAACCAAAAGTCCTTCCAAAAGTATTAGTATCTATTGTTTCTTTTCCAAGAAGTTCAGATACATACTTATGAGTTGATTGCTCATTTCCACCTAAATACAAGAATTCATCACAATTTCCTACTATACTTTCCCATTGTTTCTCAAATAAAGCTTTTAATTGTGCTAAATTTTGCAATATGATAGAAACTGAAACTTCTCTACTTCTCATAACTGACAATATCTTATCGAAATCATCAGGTAAGCTTACATTAGCGAACTCATCCATAACGAAATGAACATGTACAGGTAAACTACCACCATATTTATAATCTGCTAAATAAAATAATTGTTGGAATAGTTGTGTATAAAGCACACTTACTAGGAAATTAAAAGATGTATCATTATCAGGTATTATTGCAAATAATGCCACCTTTTTCTCTCCTAAACTTGGCAAGTCTAATTCATCAGTTTGTGTTAATTGTGCTACACTCTCTAAATTAAACTTTTCAAGTCTTGCAGCTAGTGTTACTTGTATTGATTTTAATGTTTTAGCAGAACCACTATGATATGCTCTATAATATTTTAATGAAATATGTTCAGGATTTGTTGTTTCTAATCTATTAAATAACATATCAAGTGGACTAACATAATCGTCATCATCTTCTTTTACATCTCCTGCTCTTAATAATTCCATAACCATAACAAAGTTTTGTTCTTCTTCAGGAGCTTCATATTTTAAGTAAAAGATTAAAGCTAAAAGTAACATACTTGCTGCCGTATCCCAAAATGGATCGTTTGTACTACTTCCCTTTGGAGTTGTAGATTTGAAAAGGTTTGTTACTAATTTTTGAACATCATTATCAGTTTTCAAATATACAAATGGATTATAGCAATGTGATTTTTCCATATTTATTAAATCTAAAACTCTTACCTCATATCCATTTTGTTCTAGTAAATGTCCTGTATCTCTAACAATTTCTCCTTTGGGATCTAGTACAACATAAGATGTATTGCATTGCATAACATTAGGTTTGCAATAACTATAAGTCTTTCCTGCACCACTACCTCCAACAACTAATACATTTACATTTCTTCTGTGTTTCTTTCCATTTAATCCAAGTGAAACATTTTTAGTTAGTATCTTATTATAATTATTAGGTTGTTTATATTTCTTGTTTAATTCTTTTGCCTCGCCCCATTTGGCAGAACCATTTTCTTCTCTTCTCCTGTAATTTTTTCTAGTAGACTCATAAACTAATATAGACATTATATATATTAGTAAAAAAATAAGAATAGTTTTTATACTACTCTCCATAAATGTAATATTGAAAGGATTACTTAAAGCATCACTTCCATTTTTTATTATTTCTATCAATCCACCATTTATATATGGAGCAACTAATAATGCTAACCATATTACAGGAATTATTCCAAGAATATATACAACTCTAGCAATTTTCTTATCATCGTTCAAAGGCAAAACTACCTTTTATTTTTCTTTTATCTATTGGGGCATCTAACAATTTCTTAATTAGTTCGTCAATAATTTCAGTATCAATATTTTCTGCTAACTTCTTATTTCTAAATTCATTAAGAGCATTTATTATTAGTTTATAATCGTATATATCTAATACAATAGTTCTTGTTTCTTCCAATTCCAATTCCCCCTTATCTATCAGTCTTTGTCTTTGCTTTTGGAGTTACAACTTTTACATTGCTTTTCTCTTTGGCTCTGATTTCTTCTCTTTTTTCTACTTCAACTTTTAATTTTGCAAGTTCTTTTCTAACAGAAGGCTTTTTCTCTCCTTTAGATACCCCTTCTTGCATCTTTGAAGTTGTTGAGGAAGGCTCTGACTGAGGGTTTTTTTCTGTCTTCGCCAAATTGAAATTTTCAGTTTTAGTTTCTTCTTTTTGTATTGGCTTATCTTGTAAAACTTCGTCTAACAATTCCTCTTTTGATTTTTTCTGAACACCTAGTTCTTTTCTTTGTGCCTCTCTATCTTCAATAGCTTTTGTAACTACAGTATCAATTTTTGCAGTATCTATTGTTGTTAGCTTAAATCTTTCTACAATTCTATTTATTCTTGAGGCATCTTCATCTTTTACCATAATGTCAGTCATTCCATCAAGATTTATATGTTTTCTATCAACTAATGCACTATAAAGTATTCCATACTTTTTAGCCTCGTACTTAAAAGTTTGTAAATCTTCATTCTTAATAGAAAAGATTTTTAATGGCTTTCCTGCTTTTAGCATATTATTTAATCTTGTCTTTCCTTTAGTTTGCTTCTTGTCTTTCATTATGGTATATAACATTGCAGCTACATTTTTAGCTCCACTACCTGTTAGTTTAGCAAGAACTTCAAATCCCTCTAAACTTAATCTTACAATTTGTTCTGATGCATCTCCACTTACACTCATAAAATTTACTCCTTTCCTTTTTTAGATTTTTCTTTATTCTTTTTATCTTTAGTTTCTTTTTCTAGTTCTTCTTGTTTATCAAGTTCTTCTAGATTTTCATCAATAACTCGTATTCTCTTTTTTATATCCTCACATTGTTCTACCTCCTTTCGCAATTTATCTATATTAGTTGTCAAAGTTGATATTTGCTCTGCATATTTCCTCATTTCTTCTTCATCCTTTGACAATTTTCTAATTGCCCATAATCTTTCTCTTTGGTTTGATAATTCATTTATCTTATATGTAACTTCATCTTTATAATTTAATAAATCATCTAATGTTTTAATATTATTTGTTGCTAATAATTTTGCTTGATTAGATAGTTCTTCCATTCTTGAAACATCTGCTCTTATACTTGCAGGTAATCTTTGTTGTGGTACATTATTGGGAAATACCTTTAATAAATAACAATAGTGATAATATAAAGCAATAAATCCTTTTGCTTTGGCTCGTTTGTGCCTCTTTGCAAAAGGATAATTTATTTTTCTACTATAAACATTTTCTATAAACGGAACACGAATTGCTTGTTCATCTATAATTCTTCGCTTTATATTTTCTATTGTATAATCTTCTCCAAATCTTCTTTCAATTCTAATATTCCTATTGTAATTCTTTTTTCTTATACTCAACTTTCCTGCTCTAACCATTACATCATAGTCTAATTTTTTCATTAAATATATAAAGTCATCATAAGAGTATGCTTGTCTAATTGCTAAATCAATTTCTCGTTTAGCAGTTTTAGAATAGTTATCATTATATAAAGATTTTTTATAATAATTACCAAAATTAATCTTACTTTTTTTGCATGGTTTTTCAGGTAATACACTTAACCTATGTTCTTTACAAATTTCATCTGATATATGTCTAAATTTTGCAGTATTATATCTGTTACTATAATACCTATATCCATCCACAAATGAAACTGAATTGATTACAAAGTGATTATGAATATGGTCAGTATTAAGATGTGTTGTTACTACAACTTGAAATCTATCTCCCCACATTTCTTTTGCTGATTGAATCCCAATTCGATGAGCCTCTTCAGGAGAAATGTTTTCTTTGAAAGATTGATAAGCATGAAATCCTAAAATGCCACCTTCATTTTGAAAATACATTTTAGTGTCCATCATTTCTTCATAGGCAGAATCAACTTCACAATTTATTCCTGTTGTATAATATTGCTTTTCAGTTTTATCTGAATTAGTTGCATAATCCAAAACATCTTTTAAATCATCAACTAAAACAATATAGTTTCCTTTTTCAACTACAAATTCAACTTTTTTTGTTTTCTTTTCGTCAGTTGCATAATCCATAACATGATCTAGTCTTTTTACAACTTTCCATATTTTTGTTGTTGCCATTTTTATTTCTCCTTTCATAAATATTTACTTTTAATTTGCCTAGATAACTCATTCCAATTTTTTGCCTCCTGATTATAGTGATCTTTATCAATAACATTTGTACTATTTGCTTTATGTGCTATTTGATTTAGATTAACTCCTATTTTAGAAAGTTGTTTCATAACTTCATAAAATTCATAATCAGGTTTTTCTTTTATTTCTTTTCCCATTATAATTTTTCTAATATAATCAGAAATATTTTCATTACTCCTGGTTGTATCATCTAGTAATTTTGCATACTCAATATCATTGAGTCTTACCTGTATTCTTATATTTCTTTTTCTCATCTTTACCTCCTTGATCTGCAAACTAATTTTGGGGATTGGGGCAAAGCCCCATTGTATAGAATTTCGGAAAGCCGATTTTTCGGTCTCCCAAATTCATTGCTTGCTAGGACAAGAAATCTAAAATAAGTGCTTTTTATCGTACCCCAATTTGTTCCTTATTTTCCTTTTTATATGTTTTATATAATTCAATTTCTTGTCTATTTTTTAATCCTAATTTGAAACATAAATAATCATTTATGTCTTTACCATAAGGAGCAGGAATATCATAAACATTGTACTTATCTAATGCAATTATCATTGCTTTTGTTGCTTGTCTTCCTGCTCTATCATTATCAAAATGTAACACTATATCTTGAACATCTTGATATTTATTTAAGTAATTTTGTATTGCTATTGGTACTTTACTTTGTTCTATATTAGAACTTGGTTGGTACACTCCTGCTAGTGCAATAAGATTATGATTTTTATAATCATATCCCTTTATTTTAAGCATTGTTGCATAAGATAACAGATCTATTGCACTTTCAAAAATATGTATAGTATTGTTTTTTATATTACTTAACATTCTAAAAGAAAACTCTTTTGAACTACCTCTTGCATCTCTCATTATTCTTTTATTGTTAGTACTTCTACACCCTGCATACTTAATATTTCCTTCATTATCATACCCTAAAAAAACAATATTCTTTGTTCTATCTTCTTGATATATTAACTTTTTATCTACACATTCTTGTATTATTTCTTCATCAATACCTCTATTTTTAAGATACTCCATAGCTTGTTTGTTTGTACTTGCTCTAATAGGAATAACAATTTTTTTATTTTCTTTTCGTTCTTCTTTTGGTACAACATATTCTACTATTTCTCTATTTAAAATGCTTTTAACCGCCTCTTGCAAAGTCATTTTTTCAACTTTCATAAGATAATCTAGTGCTGTTTTTCCACCCTCATTAGTTGAAAATCTATGCCATAAACCATTACTTATAATTACACTATCATGTGTTTTTAAGCAGTAAGTACCTACCCCTTTTTTTACTAATTCACTCGGATTATAGTTCATAAAGTAAGTCAATAAATCAACTTCTTTGGCTTTCTTTACTAACTCTTTTGGTACATATTTCGACATTTTATGCACCTCCTAACGAGCATCATTTTTTGTTTTTACTTTATCTTTTTTATACTCATCAGTAATTAAATTAAGGGATTTATCTACTGAATAATTGATATGTTCCCTCATATTTCCATCAAAGCTTAACCAATCATCATACAACTCATCAAGTACATTTTCTTTTGATAAAAGTGCTTTAATTTCTGTTTTTGATAGACTATGGTCAAACTGAATACTGTCTATTATTTCTTGTTTTGTAGTCAATTCATAAGCTCTATCTATTGCATAATCAACACCTTTCTCTTTCATTTCAGCTTTGAATTCTTTTAATTCGTCTTCTAATTTTTTATATAATTTATCTTCCATAAATGCTCCTTTCTAATCATTATATGGAACTATATTTTTCTTCATATAGCTCATATAAGAATCTTCTAAATTAGCATAAGTTTTCTCTTGAGTATAATATTCATTGTTAGGATCATTACAATATTTCTCTATTGTTCTTCTTTGCATTCTCCTAATTTCGTTATTATTTGTAACCTTTTTATTACTTTCAAGTTCAAGTTCTTGGAGTTTTAATTGTAGTCCAACTCTTTCATTTTTGTACTTTTTTAGCTCCAATCTTTTCTTTTTATACTCAAGTTCTAACTTTTCTAATTCTTTATTTGATGTTGTAATTTTTACATTTAATTTTCCTATTTGTTCTACTAATTCTTTCTTTTGCACAATATAAACACTTCCTTTCCAACAAAAAAAGAAGTAAATCTTTATCGACTTACTTCTTCCATTTGTTCTATTCAATTAAAAATTTAATATTTCATTTATGCCCATTTTGAAATATACTTTTACTTCTTCAGCTCTAACTCTTGCATCAAGTTCTTTCAATTCCATTAGTTGAACCATCTCTTCTTCGGTCAAAACAATAGGTGTAAAATCTTCGTGAACTTTCAAAACTCTTGGATATTTTTCTGCAATTACTTTAAGTTTATCTTTATATGATTGGTAGCTTTTTGTCTTATAAATTAAGTTTTCTTGCATATATTCATCAAGTTCTCCATCAATATAATCTAAAAATGTCTTTCCTTTTTTGATGTCAGAATTCTCATTTTTAAGCTCACATTTCAGCTTATACATGTCATTCATCCCTAATTTGTAATATGCTTTACTCCAAAAATCAACTTCTCCACTAAACTCAAGATCATAATTTTGTATCATTTCTTCTACCTTTTCAAAGTCTTTTTTATTAGGGATAACTTCTTTTAATACTGCAATTAATTTTTCATTATACTCGTAAACTTTATCCTCAATGTCTCGAATTTCGCTTTCATTTTCATAGATAGTTTGGTCGATGTCTTCCTTTCTAAAGTAAAACATCTGCTCTAAAATTGGCATATCAAAAATATTTTCCATATACATTACCTCCGTATTATCTTATACCATAATACTTCAATTAATTGAAATGTACAAATTTTTATTTTATACTTTTGACTCTTTTGAATATTATATTAATGGGTTGTTAAACCAATCAATGTTCCCTGTTTTACTTTTTTTATTAGTTTTATTTCTAACTTTATACTTATTCAAATCAAATTTATTTTTTTGGGCTATTTTAATAAGCTCTTCCGGAGATGCAGTTTGTACATTAACCATATCAATTATTGCAAACTTGGACACAATAAACATTGCAGATGTAAAATATTCATCTAAATCTTTTCTTAGTCTAACTAAATCTATATCATTAACATCCATATGACAAATCTCCAAAAGCTTCAAATTTTTCAAATCCAAATATTGAAACTATATCTTCATCATTTAAGTCAAATGGCAAATTGCAATCAGCTCTATAGAGTTCTGCAATCTCATACCAATGATTAAACCCATAACCAGTATATTTTTCATATTCAGCCTTACTAACTCTACATTGTTCAAACCAATAATATTTTTTTTCATCTAATGCATATTCATAAATAATATCTTTTAAAGAATAAAAATCATCTTCAATAAACTTTTCATTCGGAATATATTTTTCTAATGTACTATACCTATTTTTTTCTTCTTGTATAATAGTCTTTAAATATTCTAGAAAATTATCTGATTCATATATTTTTTCATACGAGAAATCTTTTAATTTTTCCAATTTCATACGTTCTCTAGCATATGTAACTTCATCACATAAATTATCTAATCCAAAATAATCTAAATTTTCATTATTATATTCATCATTAAATCGATTATAGATTTCAAACAACAATTTGGCTTCTTGCAAAGGAATGGAACACTTAATAACTGATAACTCTTGAGCCCATGTTCTAGTTTGATCGCCGCCTAAAATACAAATAATTGATCCTTTATTTAAACCTGTTTCAAGTTCTTCAAAATGTATCTGTAACTTAATTGTTAATAAGGATTTTTTACATTTTGAACTTCTTTTTGATAAAGGTTCAACATAAATGGCTTTAGAACTATCTATTATGGCAATCTTTTTATCTAATAAAGGACTTAAAACATTACAAACATCTACCGATAAATTACCTAATGATTCGTTATTATCGTTTAGTACAGATAAATTTAAATTATTATATTTATTATTTGGTTCTCTTTTAACTAAAACTTTATCATTTATCTTTATGTTTTCAATTCTAGGATTTCTTCCTTCATATTGTGTACCTTGAACTTCAGCCAAAAGTATCATTTTATTAGATGACTGATCATATTCATAAAATGGCATATTTATTTTGTCTTTTGTTTCCAAATAATACCATCCTTTATTAAATCCTTCACCTAGTTCAAATAAATCTTTTTTCAATTCTATTATAGACTTCATATGCAACTCCTATTTTATATTAAAAATTACTGTACCATCTTTTGCACTTTTACTAATTAATCCATCTTCTTCCAATGAAAATAAAATTTGATATATTCTTAATATACTTAAGTTTTTTATATTTGCTATCTCATCTTTTTCGATTGGATTGATTGTTTTTATATTCCTTATTAAATCATATATCGCTACTCTTGTTTTTGAATATGAATTATTTCTATTCTTATCAATTAATTCCTTATTTAAGTTACTATTTTTTGCTGAATACTCGCTATTACTGAATGATAAAATATTATTTTCATTCCCTACTGCAAAATATGATTTTTTATTATCTATAACTTTGACAACATACTTTGAATCTGTCATTTGCTTTAATAAAGCACTTATTTTTTGATTAGAACATTTCAATAATTCTTTGTTTGCGTTCATTAAATCAGGAATAGTAACTGGCTTATCAAGCTCAATGAGAGTCTCATAAATTATTTGCTTTATTTTATCATTTTCTTCTTGGACTTTCGACACATATCTTTCATTTTTAACTAAAGTTTGTCGAGGTGCAGATAATATATTAGAAAGTTTTTCTATAATGTTCTGAGGATTTAAAGGCATTTTAGTTATCTGCTCTAAATCTGTGATTTTTTTATTACATTCATTATCAATGCTTTTTATAATCTCATCCTTTTCTTTTTTATAATCAGCATTAGCATTTGTTATTTGATTATTATACTTTTCTATGTTTTGGCTATTAATATCTATTTCCGTCTTTAATCTATCTTTTTGAATAAATCTTAAAATGTTTAATTTAGCAAGTTCTTCCTCTTTTCTATTGTTTTCATTTTTTAACAATTCGACATTCTTTTTTAAATCAGCTATAATATTATCTTTATCTTTATTTAACTTATCTAATTGCTCATTTCTTAATGCATCATATTCTTCTTTAATTTTTTTCTTTTCTGCTTCCAACTCTTCTTGAATTTCTTTAGTTTCACGAACGAATATCTGTTGCTCCTCTTCTAGATTTTTTGATATATCAGATAAAAAGTTCTCTTTCTTTTCTTTTGCCTTTTGTATTTTTTCCTCTTGTTCTTTTCTTGATTGTTCCCTTCTTTTAACAACCTCAGGATTTTCATCATACTCTTTTTGCCACCAGTATTTAATGTCTTCCAATTCATCAGGAATATCATAATCAAATGTTCCCAAATCCATAAAAGCTGTCCCATGTGTACTAAATGATAAATGTAAATCTGAAAACGCATCAAATACATCACTTATGAGTTCATTTATCCCCTTTATGAATAAATAGTTTGCACCTTGTTTCAAAAGTTTCTTGCCTTCTCTATCTAGCTCGGTTAAAAAATCATCATACTTATGCCCATATGCCCTTGCTGCCTGTTTTATATTTTTAATTTCCCATTTCAATTCGTATTCAGATTGTATTGTTTTACTATTTAACCCATCAATGTATTCATTTTGAGTAAAGTCCCAATCTTGTCTAAGTCTTTTTAAATCTTTTTTTGCCTGCTTTAATAATTCATCACAACACTCAATTAATTCAATATTTTTTTGTTTACTATTTTCGGAATTATCGGCTTTTTCATTATAATCGTCATCATTATATTCCGATATTAATTTCATTATTTCATTATTAAATATTCGTTTTTCTACTTCATCTGCAAGATTGACTTTTTGAGTTATTGTAGAACCATCTTCAAGATTTATATTAAACTCTTTTAATTTCAATAATTGTTTAAAGCAATAATATATTGGTATTGTTAGTTCTCTAGATACTTTGATGTTTTTTAAATGATTGATAAAATTTTCTCCATTTTTAATGTGTTTCTCTATTATTAATGCATATTTTTCTAATTCGTCTCTAATTTCACTTTTAAATTTTACCAAATTAAAGGTATCCTTCAATTTCATTGCAGTTATCTTTAGTGATAATAACTTAGCAAATATTTGAAAATATTCATTTAGACTAATATGAATTCCTTTTATATTAGAAACCCACTCGTCAACTAAATTTTTACTAATAGTAGTTGTTAAAAAATGCTCATCATCTAATTCATAAAAATCATTCAGTTCCTCTTTTACCTGAAATTTATTCATTAACGCAATAGCTATTTTTTCTAACTCTTCCTTTGTACCATTAATTTCTTCTATAACTATTCTCATTTGTTTGAATCCATTTTTTAAGCAACATGTAAAATAAAAATTGTGAGCAGAATCAAACTTCATATAAATAACACCTGTTCTACCACTCTTTAAATCAATAGCTTTATATTCAGGTTTTCCTCCATATCGTTCAAATAGAATATACCCTCCATTCCAAAAGACAATATCATATAACATTCTTTTTGCTTCAGCAATTCTTTTTTTATTATCTGAAAAAGGAATTAATGTCGAAGAGTAAATAATTATATTTGCTCCCCCTTCTTCATAAGATAATTTTTGCGATAATTTTTCTTTGGGTAGATAAGCGACAAAATCTCTGCCATCTACATTAGGTAGGTATTCAAAAGAATCAGGTATTTCCATTTTGTAAGCATCATTTTCAAAGCAGATATTTTTATTGTATTCTAAATTTTTCGGTTCAAAATCCACAAAACCCATTTTGAACTTGTTCATTATTTCTACATCTTCTAAAATATTAGAATTTGTATTTATTCCAAGAGATTCATCTATTTTATTAAATATTCCCATATCATTTAGAGCTTGCTTGTTTCCCAAAGCTGAAAAAACTCTATTTATATTATTTATATTCTCTTGAGATGCATTTCTACCTTCACCATCTTCTGGATTAATTGAGTAATATGCTTTCCCTTCCTTCACTTTTCTATAAACAATACCCTGTCTATTCATTTCTGTTATTTTTTTTGTGATCTCTTGTTTAGATACATCTTTTATTTCTTTTACTATTTCACTTATTGGCATACTATGTTTCGTTGTTTCCAATATTTTATATATTTTTTCATCTAATTCTTCCATAATTACCTCCTACAGAACCTATTATTTATATCTATAACCAGTTCCTGCACATGAACTACATTGTGTTTCTTCTTTTCGATTCCAAATTCGATATTTTCCTTTACCATTACAACGTGGGCAAATAACTCTATTACTATTACTGTTACTGCTGCTATTACTATTTTGCTTTACTGCATCTTCTCCCAAAATGTTTTTTACTTCCCTATTGGCATCAGCTTCAGTTCTAGTAACAATTCCAGAATTTTTAATATCATCATAATCATCTGCATAATAATCAATATTATCATCATTTAAATCAATTATTATGGCAGGTCTAACCCCATTTTTGTCTGTAACCGATGAAACATTGTTGCTAAACCCACCTGATTCAACAACTACATCCATTGATACATCTGTATCTGCAAATCCGTGAAAGTATTTCCCTGCAAGCCACCATGAATATCCTGCATAATACGCTTTGTTAGGTTTTTGAGCCATAGCATAATCTGTCCATTTAGGAATATTATTGATAATTTTGCTATATTGTTTCATGTCTTCTCGATTTAATAGTCCTACATGGCTAATATTACCTCTTTCCTCATCATTAAATGTTTCATTTGCAAAGTCTTCCATTAGCCACTTTTTTAAAGTACTTCCATCTCCATTAGCAGTATTATATTGCATTGCATCAATTACATATTTGCTTACCATATATACTTTACTTTTATTGTTATATATGATAATCCATTCTAATTTTTCTTTACCATTTGAATTATTATTATCTTGTTCATATCTGCCAAAAGCAATTTCATCACCTTCTTTAGATATAAACATCTTTAGATATTCCCTGTTTTGCAATATCTCATCTTTTTGTTTTTGACTATCTTTATAATCTAATAATTCATTAAATAATATTAAAGCAGAAATATCGTCGTTTACTTTTAAATATTCATTTGCTCTTTCATATTTATTTTCTTTTAACTTGTTAAGTGCTTTTTGTCCTCCTAAATCTTCAAGTATTTTATATGCAGTTTCATATTCACCAATTTCTATCTCGTTCAAAGCCTCTTCATATTTATTATTTCTTGTGACAGTTATTAATACTATTATTGCTATTATTAGTATAGTAACAATGAAAATAATATATTTTTTATAAACACTTTTTTTAGTCATACTTGTTGCTTCTTTTGATAATTCAATTTTATATTTATCTTTATTCATTTCTTCACAACCTTTTAAATATTACTAATTTTTGAAAATATTATATAATAAAATTCTATTTTTTTCAATAAACTAAAGAATTATTTCATCTTAGTATATAACTAAAAACCTTCATTTTTTAACAACGTTCTGGAGAATTCTTATCTATGCTTTTATTTTCTTTTTCTTCTTGTTCATCTCCTAATATTTCGTGGTCATCATCATTAATTTTAAGCTCTGCATTGATACTATCAAGTTTTCTTTGCTTATCTTTTAATTCTTGTTCTTGTGGGAATTCCTTTTGACTTTCTACTTTAGCGTTTTCTAATTGTAGTTTAGTATTATCTAATTTTTCTCTTTCAAGTGGAATATCTCTGCTAATATTTTCTAAACAATTATTAATTCTTGTTATATTTCCATTTGCATCGACTCCTAAATCGATAGTATAGCTAAATTTATTCTTTAGCTTTAATTTTATATTTCTAGTTATAGAATCAAAGCTAATTTCCATTTTAAAGCCTCTATATTCTCCTATTTCTTTTACTTCCATACTCTTTAATAATTGAGTACACTCTAAAAGTTTCTTTCCTGCATCTGCTTTTTCAAAATATTCTTTACCATCAATTATCATCGGAGAAAATCCATCCATATTAGGTTTAGTATATTCTTGTAGTTTTATAGTATCTTCTTCCATCGCTGCAATTTTATTATTTAGTCTTGTGATTTCTTCAGGATAATGTTTTATAACCTTATCTTGTAAAGCATACTTTTGGTTCATAAAGTTTTGTCTTAATAATTTTAACTTTGATATTTCACTATCTAAATTGGTTTTCTCTAAAATTAAAGGATTACCTGTTGCTAATGCTTTTATTTCTCCATAAGAAAGAGCTTTTTCATCTATATCTTCCATTGTTCTTGCAGGAGTTTTACTTGTCATTATTTGAGATATAAACTTCTGCTTTTGCTCTACTAATTGATACATGTAAGCATCAAAAGTTTTTTCAGTAACATACGAATATACAAATACCTTTTCATTTTCATTTCCTTGTCTTATCATTCTACCATTTCTTTGAGTTAAATCTGAAGGTTTCCAAGCACAATCTAAATGGTGTAATGCTATAAGCTTATCTTGAACATTAGTACCTGCTCCCATTTTAGATGTAGAACCCATTAAAACTCTAACTTCTCCTTGTCTTACTTTGCTAAATAGTTCCTTTTTCTTTGTTTCGTTATCTGCCTCATGAATAAAAGCTATTTCATTTTCAGGTATTCCTTTTTGTATAAGTTTTGATTTTAATTCATTATATACATCAGTAAATTCATCTTTTTCATAACCTTTCATATCTTTCGGAGTAGATAAATCACAGAATACAAGTTGTGTTGATTTTTTATCAGAATTTTCACTCCATATTTTATAAACATTTTCACAGCAAGAATTTACTTTACTATTATTACTATCAGGCAATAATGGATTCATAAGTCTTTGCTCTAGTGCTAATTTTCTACCCTCATTTGTTATTTTAAGCATATTATCTACTGATGCATCTACTGAACCACTTCTAATACGATCTGCTCTTTCTCCTAGTTCTTTTACCATATCTTCTTGTATTTCACTAGGTTTTACAACTACATTGATATTTTCAAATTCAGGAGTTGGAAGATTTAAAGTTTCAGCAGTTTGTATATCAGCTACTTCTTTAAACATTGCCATAAGTTCAGGAAGATTATGAAACTTTGCAAATCTTGTTTTAGCTCTGTAACCTGTTCCTTCAGGTGCAAGTTCTATTGCAGTAACTGTTTCTCCAAATGTACTAGCCCAATTATCAAAATGCTCTAATTCATTTTTTCTTAATTCTCCATATTGTAAATATCTCTGCATTGTATATAATTCTGCCATTGAATTACTTACTGGAGTTCCTGTTGCAAAGACTGTACCTTTGCCTCCTGTTATTTCATCAAGATAACGACATTTCATAAACAAATCAGAACTTTTTTGTGCCTCTGTTTGTGCAAGTCCTCCTACATTTCTCATTTTTGTATATAAAAATAAGTTTTTATAATTATGAGCCTCATCTACAAACAATTTATCAACACCTAGTTCTTCAAAAGTTACTACATCATCTTTTCTTTCTTTTTTATTTAATTTTTCAAGTCTTGTTTCTAATGTTCTCTTTGTTTTTTCTAATTGTTTTATAGTATAATTTTCTCCCCTACTTGCTTTTACATCTGCAATACCTCTTGTTATATCATCGATTTGTTCTCTTAATATTTCTTCTTGTCTTTCAATAGACATTGGTATTCTTTCAAATTGAGAATGTCCTATAATTACTGCATCAAAATCTCCTGTTGCTATTCTTGAACAAAACTTCTTTCTATTTTTAGTTTCAAAGTCTTTTTTAGTTGCAACAAGAATATTAGCAGATGGATATAATTGCAAAAATTCACTAGCAAATTGCTCTATTATGTGATTAGGGACAACAAATAAAGACTTGTTACATAGTCCAAGTCTTTTACTTTCCATTGCTGCTGCAACCATCTCAAATGTTTTTCCTGCTCCAACTTCATGTGCTAGTAAAACATTATTACCATATAAAACATGTGCAATAGCATTTAATTGATGAGGTCGCAATTTTATTTCAGGATTCATTCCTACAAAATCTATATGTGAGCCATCATACTCACGAGGTCTTATTGAATTAAATTTATCATTATAAATTCTTACAAGTTTATTTCTTCTTTCAGGATCTTCCCATACCCAATTTAAAAATTCCTCTTTGATAGTATCTTGTTTGCTACTGGCAATAGCTGTTTCCTTTCTATTAAGAACTCTTTGTTTTCTACCATCTTCATCAATAATAGTATCAAATATTTTTACATCTTTTAGATTTAATGTTTGTTCTATTATTTTATATGCATTTATTCTTGGTGTTCCATATACTGAGTATGCTTTTACATTTTCTCTATCAGAGCTTTTATTTTCTATATACCACTCTGCATTTATATTAGAATACTTTACTTTAATATCCCATTGCTTATATCTTGGAGTATCTAATAATTCAAAAATAAATTGTCTTATTACTTCAGGAGGTATCCATGTTGCACCTAATTTAATTCCTATTTCACTAGCAGTTAAATCTTTAGGTATAACCTCTTTTAAATTATCTACATTTATTTGATATTCAGGATATTCAGCTAATTGACTTTCTGCGATTTTTAATTTTTCTCTAACATTTCCTGATAAATATTCATCAGCAGTTACATATTTTTCTTCTATTGGAACTTTGAATATTACTCCTTTTAGTTCGTTTATAATTGTATCTTTATCTTTTCCAGTTAATTCAGACATATAATCTAAATCTACTTTTGCTTTTTCTTGAATAGATAGAATTAGAGCCTCATCTGAAGTATCAACTTCTTTTATTTCTTTTTTAGCTTTGATAGTTCTTTTTGTGAACATATCTGCTTTTCCAATAAATTTGCCCTCTCCGTCTAGTTTTTCAAGTGAGCATAATAAGAAATAGCTACTATCATTTGAAAAAGCATTCTCGTTTGCTCTAGAGTTAATTAAACCATATTCTTTAGTAAACTTATCATATAATTGATTAAGTTTTGCTTGTGCTAAATAAATATCTCCATCAGAATAATCATTCATTTGGAAATCTATAAGTTCTCTTACTTGCTCTCTTAATGATATTAAACCTCTAATTCTATTTTGATTAGTAAGAGGTAAATCATCTTGCAATAGCATTCTTGAATTTTCTCTAAAGTATAATTTATTATCTACTATCGCATAAGAGAAGTTCTTTACATCAGGAGTTGCAGGAATAGATGTATCTTCTGTTTCTATCTCATTTTCAATAGATGTTGCTTGTATTTTTCCATGAATATTGTTAATTGCTTCATTTAATCTATCTTCTAAATTCTCTCCATCTATTGCTTTACAACTAGAATCAAAGCCATATTGTGTACTTTCTATTTCCATTTTTCCTAAAATCATATTAGGATTATCAACAAAATATTTATTCATTGTGATATTATTTTCATCTTGATCTAAATACACCCAGTCTGGAATTATATCAGTTAAGTTTTCTCTCTTTTCTAAAAAGATAATATCTGAAGTTACTTTCGTTCCTGCATTTTTAGTAAATGTATTATCAGGTAATCTAATTGCTCCAAGTAAGTCTGCTCTTTGTGCTATATACTTTCTAACATCAGGATTTGCTTTATCCATTGTCCCCTTTGATGTTATAAATGCAATTACTCCTCCTGGTCTTACTTTATCTAATGTTTTTGCAAAGAAATAATCATGTATTAAAAAATTATTTTTATCATATCTCTTATCATTTACTTTGAAATCTCCAAATGGCACATTTCCTATTGCAACATCATAAAAAGAATCAGGTAAATCAGCTTTTTCATACCCCTGTACTTTAATATTAGCATTTTGATATAATTGCTTTGCTATTCTTCCACTTATGCTATCTAATTCAACACCATATAATTTTGACTTTTGCATTTCCTGTGGTAACATTCCTAAAAAGTTTCCAGTTCCACAACTTGGTTCTAATATGTTTACTTCTTCAGCTCCCATATTTTGAATTGTCTTATAAATAGCGTTTATAACAATGGGTGGAGTATAAAAAGCAGTTAATGTACTAGCTCTTGCTGAATTATATTCTTCAGGTGTTAATAATGATTTTAATTCATTATATTCTTGCGACCAATTATCTTTTTTCTCATCAAATACATCAGGAAGTCCACCCCAACCCACATATTGAGAAAGTATTTCCTGTTCTTCTTGATTTGCAAGTCTTTTATCATCTTCTAATTCTCTTAATAATTTTATTGCCTCTATGTTTCTTCTGACTTTTTCTTTTGGAGTTCCTTCTCCTAAAGAATTATTATCAATATGATAATTTATCTTATCTTGCTTAATTTTAGGTTCATTTTCTGCAATAGTTTCTTCTTCTATTACTTCTTCTGCAAAATTTCTTGGATTATTATTATATAAATTTAATGCTCGTAAATAACTTTCATTTCTTGTCATTGGATAATGAGCTTGTTCATACATTGTCATATCCATTAAAACTATTTGGTCGTATTCCCTATTGTATGCCTCCACCCTATATTTTCTATCATTTTCTAAATATATGATTTGTCCAATTTCAAATTCTGGTTTATATTCTTTTAGTTCGTTTACTGCCTCTATTGCATTATTTTTAACAACCTGCTTAACTTCTTCTGCAACATCTTCTGCTTTTTGACCACTTGTAATATAATCCATATCTTCTTGTGATATTTCTTCAAGTTTTTCATCTGCAAGTTCTTCAATATCAGTAAAATCAGCAAGTCTTTTTCTAATACTCATTAATGTTTCATTTTGTTCATTATCAGAATACTCTAATAAGCCACCATCTTGCTCAAATCCAAATTGGTCATATATTTCATAATAGTAGCCTTCCTCATTTGTGTGAAAATGAAAGTAATTGCCATTTCTTAATTTATAGTTTCTATCTATGTTTTGAATGTCTATTTCTTCAGTATCATTTGATTTATCATCATCAAATACTCTATCAAACATCCACTTTTCATTTTCGTAATCATTATCTAGCCATTGTTGATATTTTTCTTTTTCATCATCAACAAAATATCTATCTAATGAGATAAGTTCTCCAATTCTTTTTTCTATGCTATTCCAATTAACTTGCATTGTATCTTCAACATTTCTTTTAGAAAGTTTCAATCCTTTACTTGGGCTATATTCTGCCCATATTCCATCAAGACCTTTTAGTCCATTAGTTCCAAAATAATTAAACTCTTTCTTTAGAAATGCCTGTCTTTCTTTAGACGAATAGGTTTCTTGATAAAGTCTATATACTCTAAACTTACCATTTTGTGTTCCAGTTCCATCTTGCAGAGCTGTATCTACCATTTCTTGTGTAAAAGAAAAAGCAGGAGTATTTTCTACTTCTGCTTGTGTTTCTATATTTTCAATTTGTTGTTCTACACTAGGTAATTCCTTAATTGGTGGTACATAACTATCAGAGAATAAGTCTAATTGTAAATTAGTTCCTGCATTACTATTTCCTCTGCTTGAGCTTTGATTGAATTCATTTGCCCTACCCATTCCATTTGATTGTTCGCTTTCATTTCCTCGTTCACTTTGAACTTCTCTGCTAATTGTTTTATTATTTGTTTCACTCTCGTTTGAGATGTCTGTTCTATTTCTCCTAAATGTTCTTCCATTTTGCCATCCATCATCAGCTCTGTGTAAAGTCCTTTTTTGTGTTCTTTCAGAAATGCTAACCTCATTCTTGAATATTTCCCTTGTGGTAGGTTCTTCGTTTTTGGTAATGCTACCTGTGGTACTTGATAATCTCCCATTTGTTTGTATGTTACTTCTATCATAATCTTCACTTCTCCTTTCTTTACTTTCATGATACTCTCTATTATTATTTTTAACAAATGTGTAATTTTTATTTTTTATAGATTTTTCTATATTTATAACAGTAGAATAAATTTCTCGTAATTCTTGTTCTGCTATATCACTTATTGCTGCACCTAGTCTTGAAATAACTTGTCTTGTATCAAAACTTGTTATTTGATTAAATGATTCTACATTAAATTCTTCAGACGGATTTAGTCCACATCTTTTCATTACCATGTATGTAATTGAATTAGTAAGTAAAGTTATAAAAGCACCATCAACTTCGTTTTCTTCTAAATTTTTTAATGAACTATATTTTACAACTTCTTTAAGTTCTTTCAAATAGTCATTAAGATTATCTTCCACTAGGTTTTGTGTTGCTGAATAAATTGCCTCGCCTAAATTATTCTTTATTACTAAATCTCCGAAGTTGTTTTCTAATGTTTCAATGAGTCCATTATGATATGTTTCTTGGACTTCCCATAGTTTTAATTCTTTATTTATTCCACTATAAGTATCTGATATATCAAAAACATGTCTTATTATATTTCTACCATCTTGTAAAGAAATAAGAGCAATACCTTTTGCACCTTTAGTAACCCATCTTTTCAGTCTTTTATTCCAAACTTCAATTTCTGCACAGGCAGTTGCATCAGGTTTTTGTGCATAAATCAAAACTTGTTCATTAAAATCATATTTATAATTACTACTTGCAGTATCAAGAAATTTTACCCATTTTTCAGGTTCTGATGTAATATCTTTTAATGTTTCTCTTGCCATCTCATTGATTAATTGATATTTATTAGGCATTAAGTTTCCTCCTCTCTTTTTGTGTTTTCCATTTCATTAAAATATCCAAAAGTATTATGCTTTTCTATACACTCTTGTAAGTAAATTAGATTTAGAATGTGTGGATCATTTGTAATAGCTTTTAATTCTTTAATCTTCATATTCATTATTTCTTTTTCCGTTGTTTTTCCTGCTCTTATCAATCTATCATAGGTTTCTCTCCTAGAATTATTACTCTTTTTTGGCATTTTACCACCTCCATTTTAAGCAAAAAAGGTTAGATATGTTTTTTATTTATCTAACCCTTTTATAGTTTTAGTCTTGTTTTTTCTTATTATGGTTATGAATAATAATATAAGCAATTCCTGATATTGATAGAATTAGTATTCCACCAATAAGTTTTATACTACTTTCATCTCCTGTCTTTGGAACTTCTATTTTTTTGTTTTCAAAAGAAAATTCTATTGTATTCTCTTTTTCTTCTACTTGTGTATCATCAACAAAAATTCCTTTGTCATTAATTTCTACTTTAACAATTCTAGTAGATAATTCATAATCTTTTGGAGCTTTTGTTTCTTTAATATAGTAAGTACCATATCTTAATTCTTCAAATAAAGCTGTTCCATCTTCTTTATTTGATTTTACTTCTTTAATTAGTTTAGTGCATTCAGGATCTTCGTATATAGCAAATGTAAATTTATCTTTAATAGTTTCTTTTGTTTCAGAATCCACTTTAATTACTTTTACATTTTTAAATATTGGCATATCTTTCATTTCTACTTTTTGAGTTTCTTTATCAGTTGTAACAACAAATTTTATTTCTTCTGTTATTTCATAACCATAAGGAGACGTTGTTTCTTTTAAAATGTATGTTTTTCCCTCTTCTAAACCTTTTACTTGGTGTGGTTCTTTTGTAGAAGTCCATGAGTCAATCACATTTCCTTCTTCGTCAGTAACTTCTAATTCTGCACCCTCTAATTCTTCGCCATTAGTTATGTCTGTTTTTGTTATTTCCACTAATTTATCAATCATAGTTATTTTTTGAGTTTCTTTATCAGTTGTAACCTTAAATTCTATATTAGTTGCTTTAACAAAATTTCCTATTGCTACTTCTTCATGTAATTTATATGTTTTATTTTCTTCAAGACCTTTAACTTTGTGAGCCTCTTTTTCAGAAGTCCATTCATCTATTACATTTCCATCAGTATCAATAACTTGTAATTTTGCTCCTTCAATTTCTTTTCCTGATATATCTTCTTTTGATATTTCAACTATTTTGTCTACAAGTTCAATATGTTCATTTTCTTTTTTATCTGAAACTTTGAACTCAACATCAGTTGCTTTAACAAATCCATCAGGAGCTACTTCTTCATGTAGTCTATATGTTTCATTTTCTTTTAAATTCTTAATTTTGTGTTCTTCTTTAGTAGAAGTCCATTCATCTACTAGATTATCATCTTTATCAAATACTTGAATTTTAGCACCCTCTATTTCTTCTCCTCCAATATCTACTTTAGACATTGATACTATTTTATCTTTCATATTTACTATTTGAATTTCATTAGTATCTTTAATAATGAATTTGATTTCACTAGCTATAACATAACCCTCTGGAGCAATTTCTTCTTTTAGTTTGTATTCTTTTCCTATTTTTAGTCCCTCAATTTTGTAAGTTTTTTCAGTAGAAATCCACTCATCAATTACATTATCTTCAGAATCTAAAACTTGTAATTTTGCTCCTGCAAGTTCTTTATCTCCTGTAATATCTGTTTTTGAAAAATCTACTAATATTGTATCATTGATAACATCTAATTTTTCATCATAAACTTTTGTAGTTAAGTCTTTTTGTTCAAATTTAACCTCATATTTATTTCTATTTAATACAAGTCCATCTAAAGTTTTAGTTTCTTCAATTTCATAAGTTCCCATTGGTAATTCTGAAATTATTAGTTTTCCATCTTTAGTTAGATTATATTTATTTATTTCTTGACCTTTATTATAAATTTTGCTACCATCAGCCATATCAATAATATCTTCTTTTGCAGTTAATTTAAATTCAATACCTGATAAATTAGATATATCTATAAAAGATGTATCCACATCTTCTTTTAATGCTATTTCTTTATCTAATTCTATAGTTCCTGTTGGTTGTTCATTTTTTACTACTACTTCTTTAATAAAATCTCCATCTTTATCAGTATCATAATCTTTAATATTCTTTATTTCAAAAGTAACAGGTTTATCTAATTGTAAAAATCCATTAGGTACTTTTATTTCAGTAATTTCGTAACTACCTACAGGTAATTTTAATGGAGTTGTAACTTCTGCTTTATTATCATTATTAGTATTAAATGAATTATCAGGAACTACTATATTGTCTGCATTCGTTGTAAATGAGGTATATGTTGTATTACCTATTTTTTGAGAAATTTCCTCTCCCTTTTTGAACAATATCTTTTTAGTAGCACGATCATATATATCTTTCGTTGCTTTTATTTCAAATGTTGTAGAATTTAATGTAACATTTTTTCCTGTTTTTAAGTCTTTCTTTACTATTTTTATATAAGACTCTAATTGTTCATTATTAACTACAATATGTTTTGTTTTCTTTGGAATTTCTTTTATTTCAGTTTCATCATCAGTAATTGAAAATGTGAAATCAACTGCTGTTTCATAGTCTGTTGGTGTTTTAGTTTCTTTTACAATAAATTTACCATAAGGTAAGTTCTTTTGAGTATAAGCATTTCCATCTTTATCAGTTTTAATAACTTCGTAAGTTGGAGCAATAACTTGAGCTTGAGAAACTCTATTAGCATTTACATTTACTTTATTACCTTCTTCATCAATACCATTCCATACTTCTGCATAAGTATAACCTTGCTCGTATGCTTTTTCTACTGCTGAATTTAATTTTATAGTAAATTCTGCACCCTCTAATCCTGGTGTTTCTCCTGAATTTTCCTTTATACCAGATTTAAAAATGTGAACTCCCATTTCTTTTACTTTTTCTATACTCGTTGTAGTATTAGAAATAACTTTTGTATTTTGGTCTTTATAAACTAAATTAACCTCATATTCTTTTGTATCTATCATATATCCCAAAGATGCTGTTTCTTCTTTAACTACATATTTTCCTAAAGGTAAATTAGTGATATCTTCTGTAGTTCCTTTTTCATTCATTGTTCTAGTAGCTACTAAATCGCCATTAGAATAAAATTTTTTAGTTCTAGCTTTATTGTATATATCTTCTTTTGCATATACTTTATATACTGCTCCTGTAAGCATTGCATCTCCCTGTGGAATTGAACCAGTTTTAGAATCTTTCTTTATAATTGTTATAGTACCTGTTGGTTCATTATCTATAACATTGTTTATATCTAAATAAATAACTTTTGTATTTTGATCTTTATACTTTAATTCTGCATCAAATTCTTTTGTATTTAATAAATATCCCTCTGGTGCATTTGTTTCTTTAACATAGTATTTACCTAAATATAAATCAGAAAATTTAACCATTCCCTCATCATTTGTAATAGCTTTTGTAATTAAATCTCCTTTTTTGTACCAAGTTTTAGTTCCTGCTACATTTTTTATATCTTCTCTTGCATAAAGTGATATTTCTGCATCTTTTAGTTTGTTATTATAATCATCTGTTTTATATACTTTTATTTCTCCTGTTGGAGTAGTATCAATTTTTTCAAAACTTTCTAATACTATTTTTTGTGTTTGTCCTTTATAAGATAAAGTAACATTATGCTTTGTAGAATCTAATAAATACCCTGTTGTTGCTTTTGTTTCTTCTACTATATATTTTCCAAGTGGAAGATTAGTTATTTCTGCTAGTCCGTTACTATCTGTTGTAATATTAGCAATTACTTGTCCTTCTGTATAATATTTTTTAGTTCCTGCTACATTTTTTATATTTTCATTTGCTATAACTTTAAATATTGTCCCCTTAATTAAGTCGCCTTGTTCACTTTTTTTAATTACTTGAATTGTTCCCGTTGGCTCATTATTAACTATTGCTTGAGTTGCAGTTTGATTTACTTTCACTTCAACATTATAAGCCTGTGTATTTAATAAATAACCATTAGGAGCTGATTTTTCAGTAATCGTATATATTCCTTTTCTTAATTTATCTATAGTTATTTTTCCATTAGTAACAGTTATATCTTGATTATATCCATTTGGTCCTGTAACATTAAATATTGCACCATTTACTAAATCTCCATTTGTATTTAATTTTTGTAATTCTAATTTACCAAATGTTTCAATTGCTAAAGAAAAATTTAATGTTACTGGATCATTGTAACTCATACAATATAATTGATTTTGCACACCTGCTGCAAATTCAAAATAAACCATTGTATCATTATCTTCTGTTCCGTTTTTTATCATTCCCCACTCTCTAAAAGTATTGTCTGAAATTCTGTAATTCTCTAAATTTGTATTTTCATCTACTGAAATAGTCATTAAATTACTACCATTCTGATGAACAAATCTAATTCCATCTTTTGTATTATCTATTGTTCCATATTCTGCAAGAACCCCATTAGAGTCGTTTATTGTTTTTGTTTCTCCTGCTTGAATTGTGATTGTATTTCCATTAAAGCTAGGTCTTCTTTCAATACTTGCAATTTCGTTATTTATTCTATTTTTAAAATCTACATACCCTTGTTGCTCATCTGCATTAATAAATGTTGCATTACTTTGTCCTAGTATTTCCCAAATATATTGTTGAGTAAATACATAGTCCCATTTTACCCATTTCATATCACTTGCTAAAATACCACCATCTACTGTATAGCCTCCATTGTTTTTATACCATCCTAAATAAGCAACTTTACAAGCCTTTCTAATATTAGAATTAGTTGGAGTATAATAAACTCCATTATATGATGCTCCTGTCTTAAAATCTATTCCATGCTCTGCACAGAATACTGTTCTTCTTTCTCCTGTATTTAAGTTGTTTAATCTTCTTATTAGTACACCTGTTGTTCCACCTGCATTATCTGTTGTTTTCATTCCAGAGGCATATTGACCTCCAGACCAAGTTCCACTTCCAGATGCTGCAAAAACAGGTTGAATTACACTAAATAATATTAAAAATAGCATTATGACAGATACTATTTTATTAACTTTTTTAATTTTCATATAATTTTACCTCCTATTTTCATAAAAAAAGAACAAGTAATACTATACTTGCTCTATCCAATTTTAATATTTTATTTAATTATAATAAAAGTTTATTGTCCATTTTTCACATAATGGACATGACCAAGTTTCATATCCATAAGGGCAATTTTTTTGATATGTTTCATCATCAATCTCAAATTTTTCCCATTTGTCACCCCAAGTTTTTATTATGCTTTGATAGTGATTTATAGCCTCTTGTTTTGAATTAAACCATTTATTTGAATTACCAACATCAATGTAATGATTAGATTCACTACATTTTGGAATAACTGGTTCATGTTCTTTTATAGATTCAGGCTTTGTTTCAACAGTTTTAATTTCTTCCTTTGGTTGTGAAACTTGTATTGGTTCTTCTACTTTTTGAATTTTTTGAACTTCTTGTACCTTAGGTTGTTCAATTATTTTTTCTTCTTTTGGTGTAGAGACAATTATTTTATTCTTTTCTACACAAGTTTGTTCTTCTATTACACTATTTTCATTAATTTTCTGTGTTTTATTTTCTTCAGCCATTATTATATTTTCAGGAGTTTTATCCACTATTTCCACAATATTTTCTATATACTCATTTTTATTTTTTTCTTTATTGTTGCTATAAATATTTTCTCCCATAAAAGTTGTGAGCATTAATATTATAATTATTATTATTTTTTTCATTATTACCATCCCCTTTAACTTAATTATAGGAGCATATAAATATAATAACAAATGTGTAAATTATTTATATAATATTACTCTTTTAGTTTGTATATAGCATGTAATTTATAAGGGTTTGTAAGGGAAAACTTTGTAATGTGGACACACAAAAGTCAGACACAATTATCTTGCATCTCTTTCCTGTTTTAATCTTTCTCTCTTGTTATGTTCTTGGACACACATAATTATAAAGTCTTCCACATTTCCTGTTTCTTTAATCTTTGTTGGTATATACCTATCAATTTTTTCATTATGTATTTTTATAAATTCCTTTTGATTAGGCTTTTCTTTATCAAGCAGTTCTTCTATTTTTTCTTCTGTAATAGTTCCTTCTTGTTGCATTTTTTTAAGAACTATTGCTTGACTTAAACTTGGAGATATATCATCATATTCAAGTTTATTTAATACTACATATTGATTTTCATCTGATAAATATGAAAGTTCGACAGCAGGTCTAAAAGCAATTCGCTTATTATCTACTTCTTCTAATAATTCAGGTATTAGTTCAGTAAGTCTTATATATCTTCTTATATTTTCTCTGCTTTCTCCTACTTCTTCTCCTAATATTTCATCAGTTCTCAACTTTGCCACCACTGGTGTCGAAGTTTCTTCTTCATCAATATCTATTTTCTTTCCTTGATGTTTCATAGCATTTAGCTTCATTTTATAAGCAAATGCCTTTTCACTTGGTAGTATTTCTTCTCTTTGAATATTGCTATCTACCATTAAAATAGTTGCCTCATCATCAGATAAATTCTTTACAATACATCTTATTTGTTTTACTCCTGCAAGTTCACAAGCTCTTTTTCTCCTATGTCCACTTATCATTTCATAAGTTCCATTTTCTTTTGGTCTAACAATAACAGGAAGTATTACTCCATATTCTTTTACACTCTTGACCATTTCTTTCATTTTATCATCATCATTAACCTTAAATGGATGTTCAGGAAAATCAGAAATATCACTTATATTTATTTCTTGGACTTTTTCTGCTACTGCATAATCTCGTTCTTCTTGAGTAGTAAATAAATCATCTAACTTTGGAAGTTTCATGTCTTGCTTTTGTTCTTTCATTGTCTAGTACCTCCTTTGCTAAATTCTTATAAGAATCAGCCACAGGGCTATTTTTATCGAACTCGAATATACTTTTACCTGTTGAACTTGATTTTGCCGTATTTATAGCTTTTGGAATTTCAGTATCATATATCTTTACATATTGTCCATAATTTTCTTCTAATGTATCTCTTACTTGTTTCGACAAATTAGTTCTTTTATCGACAAGAGTAAGTAATACCCCTCCTATTTTTAAGTTAGGATTTATTTGTTTATGAACTTTTGAAACAGTCTTCAATAAATGTCCCATTCCTTTTGCTGCTAAATACTCGCCTTGAACAGGAATTATAACTTTATCACAACAAGCTAGTGCATTTATTGTTATCATTCCTAAACTTGGCATACAATCAATTAAAATATAATCGTATTTATCTCTTACACTACTTATAGAATTCTTTAATGTAAATTCTCGACTCATTGCATTTACTAATGACATTTCTAATGCAGACAAATCTAAATTAGAAGGAATTAAATCTATTCCTTCCTTATGATGAAGTATTGCTTCTTCAGTATTTATTTCTTTGTCTTGTATTGTATCAGTCATTAGTGTTCCTATTGTATTCTGCAATTCATCTTGATTATAATAACCCATACAAGTAGTTAAATCTCCCTGTGGATCTGCATCAATAAGTAAAACCTTTTTGCCCTCTTTTGCAAGAGCTACACCTAAAGAAAAAGTGGTAGTTGTTTTTCCAACTCCACCTTTTTGATTGGCTATGGCTATAATTTTACTCATCTTTTTCCTCCTGTTCTTCTTCAGATTCATCAGTTTCTTTTAATACAATATCTATAAAATCATCATCTGCATATAATTCTTTATAATCATATCCACTATCAACACAATCAATATATTCTTTCATAGCATAATCTAATTCAAAGAATATATCTCCCATATCAAGTTTATCTCTTTTATGTGTTTCTAAACCTTTTATAAATTCATTTACAAATATCATATCTTCAGGTTCAAATTTATGCCATTTCTCATAACTTGGTAGTTCAATTCTAAATAAATCAATGTTATAACTATCACATAAAATAGTTTCTACAAGATTCATCAAATTTAATACTGCCCAAAATCTTGTTTTAGTTGCACCTTCAATTTGATAATCTGAATCCTTAAAGTATTTTTTTATGTCTTTTTCTTTCTTATATTGTTTTGCATACTTATTTATAAGTCTTCTTGATTTTTTACATTGCTTTTCCAAATTTCTTAAATATTGATTGCAATCTAACACTCTGTTTACACATAACCTTAATTGCTCAACAATATTATCTTTATTTGATACTCTATCTAATTTTTTCATTATCTTTATATAAGATAATAAATCTTCTTTTGTGTACTCTAAATCTTCTTTTTCATTCATTTTTACCTCTCTTTCTTGGAGGCATAAAAAAGAAGATAATTTATTACTAAACTATCTTCTACATGTTAGATATTATTTCAATAACTACATTTCTAATGCAGCAATCTCTTCAAATTTATCAACTGCATCATTTTTCATTTTTTCTGTAACCCTTACATATATTTCATATGTTGTTCTAATTGTACTATGTCCAAGTCTTTTAGATACTGCTTTTACATCTGCTCCTGCCTCAATTAATCTAGTTGCATGTGTATCTCTGAAATCATGGAATCTACAATTAATTCCTAGCTCATAATGAATAACTTTGAAAGGATATTTACAACTATCAGTACCTTCAAATACTCCGTTATTTTTAACAAATACTAAATTTACTTCAGGAAGTGCAACTTCAATTTCTTTATATGCATTTATAATTTTCGTTTCATCTTGATTAGTATAAGTGTTTTTTACAATTTTTGCATAATGTTTCATATAATAATCGCCATATTCTAATTTGTTTTCTTCTTGTTCTTTCTTATATTCTTTTAAAGCATTTACTAATGTATCTCCTATATCTATCGTTCTATAACTTGATTTTGTTTTACAAGTTCCAAAGAACCACATTGTCGTTGCTTTCCCACTTATATGTCTTCCATGTGTTGCTCCTGCTTGATTCTTTTTTAATATATTTTTATTTACAGTTAATTTTTTATTTTCTAAATCAATATCATCCCAAGTTAAGCCAAATACTTCTGAAACTCGTAATCCTGTATAGTATGCCGTTAAGAAAGCATAATATACACAATGATTTTTCTTAAATCTTTCCAAGATAATTTTTATTTCTTCTTTACTAAATATATGTGCAGGATCACTATCAGGAATATCATATCTAGGTAATTTAACTTTTAGTGCAGGATTTTCTTTTATAAATCCAACAACATCTGCTGCATAATTAAGCGAAGTTTTTAATACTTTTAATATATTTTTCATAAAGTTTTTAGAAAATCCATATTCAACATATGTATTATTAACAAATTCTTGTAAAGTTGCAGTTGTTATTTGTGATAATCTATAAAATCCTACTCTTGGTTTAATATGATTTTTAATTATATTCTTATATGCCTCAATTGTATGATATTTTAAATTAATCTCACAATGCTCTTTTAACCAATAATCTAAATAATCTGAATACGAAATTGTAGATGGCTTAAATGAGTGACCTGTTTGGTCATATTCATTATATGCTTTTATTCCTGCTTTTTCTGCTTCAGCCTTAGTTTTGAAACCTGATTTTGTTACTTGCTTTCTTTTACCATTAATAGGTGCAACCTCAAATTGATACTGATAAAAATTACCTCTTTTTCTTACATTAACCATTTTATTACCTCCAAAATTCATTTTGTAGATAATAAAAAGAGCTAACACTATAATGTGTTAACTCTAATGATTTGCCTTTTATAATCAAAAAATAAAATTTTAATATTTCCGTTGACAATCCGTTGACAGTTGACAATTTTTCATTGTATTCAAAACTGCAAATGCCATATTTATGCGTTTTTGCCACAACAATTTTTGTATTTCTTACCAGAACCACATGGGCAAGGGTCATTTCTACCAATCTTTGGTCCATCATTTACTATAGTTTGTTGTACATGGTTTTTATCTGATTGTGATAATTTACCATCTACTAAGCTGATTGCTGATTCATCAAATCCTTCGTTTGTTACTTTAACATTTGATGTTCTCATAACATTTCCTACTTTTTCAACATGAGAAAGAATTTTTACTACATCTAATCTGATATTTTCATTCATTTCATCAAACATATCTGTTCCTTCAATTCTATATTGAACAACAGGATCTTTTTGACCATAAGCACGAAGACCAATACCATTTTTTAATTCTTCCATGTTATCAATGTGATCCATCCATTTTTGATCAACAACTTTTAGTACAACAACTCTTTCAAGTTCTCTTATTTCTTTTTCACCAAAGTCTTTTTCTTTAGCTTCATATTTTTCATGAACTTTGTTAGCTAATTCTTCAGAAACTTCTACTACATCTGGAGTTTCTTTTTTCATACTATCTAATTCTGTAATACCAAATACATCTATAATATCTTGCATTAAAGCTTCTTTATTAACTTTTTCATCTTCTGCTACATTAAAGTGTGTTGATACTACACCATCAACTATAGAGCTAAACATTTTCTCGATATTATCTTTTAGATCTTTACCATCAAGAACTTCCCTTCTTTGTTTATATATAAGTTCTCTTTGTGCATTCATAACATCGTCATATTTTAATACATTCTTTCTTATACTAAAGTTTCTACCTTCAACTCTCTTTTGAGCGTTTTCAACTGCATTTGTTATTATTTTAGATTCTATAGGTAAGTCTTCTGAAGCGTTTAATTTATCATATACTTTTGTAATAGCTGCTCCACCGAATATTTTCATTAGATTGTCATCTAGACCAATATAGAATCTAGAGCATCCTGGATCTCCTTGACGACCACTACGTCCACGTAATTGGTTATCAATTCTTCTTGATTCATGTCTTTCTGTACCAATTATTTTTAATCCACCAGCTTCGATAACTTTTTGCTTTTCTTCTTCTATTTCTTTATCGTATTTTTTGACTAATTCTCTAAATGTTGTTCTTGCATTTATAATATCTTGGTCATCTGTTTCATTAAATGCTGTAGCTTGCTCTATCATTTCTGGAGCATATTTCCTACGTTTCATTTCTTGTTTTGCTAAATATTCACTGTTACCACCAAGCATAATATCTGTACCACGACCAGCCATATTTGTTGCTATTGTAACAGCACCATATTTACCAGCTTGTGCAATTATTTCTGCTTCTCTTTCATGAGCTTTAGCATTTAATACTTGGTGTCTAATTCCTTCTTTTGTTAGTATTTTACTTAGCTTTTCAGATTTCTCGATTGAAACTGTACCAATTAATACTGGTTGTCCTTTTGAATAGCTTTCTTTTACATCTCTAACAACTGCTCTAAATTTAGCATTTTCGTTTTTATATATAATATCTGATAAGTCTTTTCTTATCATAGGTTTATTTGTTGGTATAGAAACAACATCTAAATGATAAATTTCTTGGAATTCTGATTCTTCTGTCATTGCAGTACCAGTCATACCAGATAATTTATCATACATTCTAAAATAGTTTTGGAATGTGATTGTTGCTAATGTTTTAGATTCGTCTGCAATTTTAACATGTTCTTTTGCTTCGATTGCTTGATGTAATCCATTATTGTATCTTCTACCATACATTATACGTCCAGTAAATTCATCAACTATTAAAACTTCTCCATCTTTTACGATATAGTCTATATCTTTTTTCATAACACCATGTGCACGTAATGCTTGGTTAACATTATGAACTATTTCAGAGTTCTCTAAATCGTTAAAGTTATCTAGTTTGAAGTATTCCTCTGCTTTCTTAATACCTTTTTGTGTTAATGATGCAGATTTAGCTTTTAAGTCTACGATATAATCGTATTTTTCGTTATCTTCGGCTTGGTCATAGTCTTTTACATCTTCTTCAACTATAACTTTGGCTTCTAGAGTTCTTACAAAACTATCTGCTTTCTTATATAATTCTGATGATTTATTAGCTCTACCAGATATAATAAGAGGTGTACGAGCCTCATCAATTAAGATACTATCTATTTCGTCTACTATTGCATAGTTTAATTCTCTTTGTACAAGCTGTTCTTTATATAACACCATGTTATCTCTTAAGTAGTCAAAACCAAACTCATTGTTTGTTCCGTATGTTATGTCTGCAGCATATGCTTTTCTTCTTTGGTCTGGTTCTAAACCATTAACAACAAGTCCTACTGAAAGTCCTAAAAATTTATATAATTTACCCATCCATTCGCTATCTCTTCTAGCTAGGTAATCATTTACTGTTATAATATGAACTCCCTTACCTGTTAAAGCATTTAGGTATGCTGGAAGTGTTGCAACTAAAGTTTTACCTTCACCTGTTTTCATTTCTGAAATTCTACCTTGGTGTAATATAATACCACCAATTAATTGAACGTCAAAATGTCTCATACCTAGTACCCTTTTAGATGCTTCTCTAACAACTGCAAAAGCCTCTGGTAATATATCATCTAATGTCTTACCTTCTTCTAACTGCTTTTTAAAGTATTCTGTTTTCCCAGTTAATTCTTTATCTGTTAATTTTTCCATCTCTGGTTCTAGTTTGTTAATCTGCTCTACTATTGGCATTATTCTTTTTACTTCTTTTTCACTGTATGATTTAAAGATTTTCTTTAATACTCCCATTCGTCTTTTGCCTCCTAAAAAATAAATATCATGTGTACTATATCACTAAAATGATTTTTTCGCAATATTTTACCTAAAAAAAACATATATAAGAAACTTTTTTCATAATATTTATAAATGGAGGTGCGATTGTTTTGTTTATATATAATGTTAAAGTTAGTGGAAGTATGTTATTTAAAATCTTTTTTGTTATCGTTACAATTATAATTCTTACTGTTTTTTCCATATGCTGTTATAATTTGTTTGTCGATGCTAAGAATAATGTTAATGTAGCTGATAATTCTTCAGCAGTAATAGAAATAGATCCCAAGAATTATACTAATATATTAAAAGATTCCCATGAACACATTGATAATTATGTTGGTAAATCATATAAGTTCTCTGGTTATATTTATAGAGCATATGACTTTACCGATGAACAATTTGTGCTTGCTCGTGACATGGTAATTAGTTCCGACTATCAGACTCTTATTGTTGGATTTCTTTCCGAATATAAAGATATCAAAAACTATGCAGATGATACTTGGGTAGAAGTTACAGGTACCATAAAAAAAGTAGATTATCATGGTGACATGCCAGAGTTACAAATTACATCTTTAAAAGAAATAGATAAACCAAATGATGAATATGTATATCCACCAGATGAATCTTATATTCCAACAGTATAATATTAATCCACCAGCGAAATTGCAATTTTCGACGGTGGATTAATTTGTTTACTTATAACTTTATTTTTCTAATATTGCCTTTACTACTCCTTTATCTATTAAAGTGCTAAATATATTTTTTAGAATAATAAGTATTATTGGTCCTAATACCATTCCCCAAACTCCTATAAATTTAAACCCAGTATACATAGCAATTAGAGTAAATATTGGATGAATTCCTAATTTATTACTTACTAATTTAGGTTCTAAAAACTGTCTTACAACAGACATTATTCCCCATAATACTAAAAGACCTACTGCAAGTTCTATATTTCCATCTGCTGCACTTATTACTGCCCATGGTAGCATTATAGTTCCAGAGCCTAAAATTGGTAGTGCATCTACAAATGCGATTCCTAAAGCTATTAATAGCGGATAGCTTATTTCTATCCCTATAATATTTAATACATAAAAGCCTATTAAAGAAATAAGAAAGGAAACTAATACCAATATAAATTCAGCTTTTAGATAATTTCCAACCGAGGTTATTATTTCATGTATATGAGTACCTAACTTTTTTACCCATTTGGTTGGTAGATGATGCTCTATTTCATCTATCATATATACCTTGTCTACACACATAAAATACAATGCCACTAATGTTATAGATGTATAAATTGCAATTGTTGGAATTTGCATTAAAAAATCTAAAAGTTTTGATAAACTATTTTTCACCCAAGTTGTTATATTGTTTAAAAAATCATCATTCGAAGTTTCTATTACTTTTTCTACCTGTTCAGGCAAATGTAATCTCTTTATATCAAGTTGTGAACTAATACTTTCTATTTGAGTGTATGCTTTATCAATATAAGTATTTAATCCTTGCATTAGATTAGATGCCTCAGAAACTAATGTAGATATTCCCCAAACAAGTAGACCTGTAATTATTGCGATTGCAATTAAAAATATTATTATACTACTTGTCCTTCTTTTGAACCCAAATTTTTTCATAAAAAATCTTATTGGATGTTCTAATGTTAATGCTAGTATAAATGCTACTAGAAATGGCATGTAAAAAACACTAAGTTTAAACAAAAGTATTAAAACAATAACACTTATAGCAATTATTCCTATTCTTTTTAGAACTTTTGTAAAATAACCCAACTCTACAACCATTTCTTCCTCCTATATTTATTATATGTATATTTAGGTTATTTATGACTTGCATTAATTATTATTTTTAGAAGAGGGATTTTAGGATCGTCCCCGAATCCCTGCCAGACCATCCCAAAATCCCTACTCCCCAACTCCCTAAAAAAGAGAATTTCCAATTATGAAAATTCTCTTTTAACCTAGTTAACCTATAAATTTTTTAATCTAATGCATCAGATATTTCTGAAAAAATTATTCTGCGTTTTTATTTGTATTAGTACAACAAATATCTTCTAATGTAGCACATACTCCATCTGTATTAATTTCTTTATTTTTAGCTAAATCTCCTAATGTAATCATTCCTATAACTTTGTTATTATCAACTATCGGAATTCTTCTAATTTTATTTTCCGCCATTTTATTTTCTACAGTTTTAATATCATCATTTGAAGTACAGCTATAAACATTACAAGTCATTATATCGCTAACTTTAGTTGTATTGCAATCTTTATTAGATGCTATACATCTTAAAGTTATATCTCTATCTGTTACTAACCCTACTAAATTTTTTCCTTCATCACATACTGGAATACACCCTACATGTTTTTCATTCATAAGTTTAGCGCAATCTGTAACAGTAGAATTTGGCAAGCAATAGTAAATATTATTACACATACAATCTTTAACTTTCATTTAATATACCTTCCTTGCTCTTAAGTTTAAACAAATAAGTTACTGGTATACTATTATGATGTCCTCTTATGAAAAAATAATTCTTACATTTTTATCCATTTAAAAATTTACATATGGATTATATCCTCTCATTCCTCTATTTAAATACATATTTTTATTTTGAATTTCTGATTGTCTTTCTGCTACTTTTTCTTTTATTATTAAAATTTTTAATAAATCGATTATAAGCTTTTTCATGTCCTTTGTATTTTCTTTTATTTTTAGTTCTTTATAAAGATTTTGGGCTATTTCATCAAAATTATTTTGGCAAGTTTGTATGTCTATTTGTTTTATTTTTTCACTTAAATCTTTATAAATATCAGGGTAATTTTTTTCTAAATCATACGAAAAATTATCATAATCATAATTACAATATGTATTCTCCTGATTTATATTATATCCCAAAACCGTACTCATATATTCTTCATAATTTTTATCGTACATTTTTATAACCTCCTTATTTTATTTTATAAAAAAAAGACACATAATGTGCCTCTTTTATTATAATTCATTAACTAATTTTTTAAATTGATTTCCCCTATCTGCAAAGTTTTTGAACATATCAAAACTTGCACTAGCAGGTGAAAATAATACAACTTGGTTTTCTTTTGCGACTTGCTTTGCTGCTTTTACAGCATCTTCCAATGTTTGACAAAAACAAATTGGAAGTTCTACTCCTTGTTTTTCCATTTCTTTTGTAGTCGCATCTAGTATTTTCTTAGCTGTATTGCCAATTAAAACTAATGCTTTTACTTTTTTTACAATATATTTTCCTAAAATATCATAGTCTAAATTTTTATCATATCCACCAGCAATTAAAACTATTTCCTCGTCATATGCATTTAAACCTGCAATTGTACGTGATGGGCTCGAACTTGCAGAATCATTGTACCATTTTACTCCATTAATTTCTCTTACAAATTCTAACCTATGTTCTACTGAATTAAATTCTTTTATTGCTTCTACAGCTGTTTTTTCATCTACTAATTCTCTTGTCGCTGCAAGTGCCGCACAAATGTTTTCAAAATTATGAGTTCCTCTTAGTTTAATCTCTTTGGTATTTAAAATATGCTTTCTTAATTTGTTTTCACATTCTTTTATGATATTTCCATCTACTATATATCCATCATTTAATTTTTCTTTACTGCTAAAATATATTACCTTAGAATTTGCTTCTGGCTTACATTTTCTTGTAATTTCATTATCATAATTTAATATTAGTGTATCAGCTTGTGTTTGATATTTAAATATTGTTTTTTTAGCTTCTATATATTCTTCATATGAACTATGAATGTTCAAATGATTTGGTGTTATATTTGTAATTACAGAAATATTTGGACTTACTTCCATTTCCATTAATTGAAAACTACTTAATTCTAAAACAACTATATCATCTGGTAAAATTTCTGAAAGTTTCGTAAATAATGGTGTACCAATATTTCCACCAAGATAAGTATTATATCCTGCATGTTTTAATATCGCATATATTAAACTTGTAGTAGTTGTTTTACCTTCACTTCCAGTAACACCAATTATTTTACAAGGACACATTTTCATAAGCATTTCTATCTCTGTAGTAACTATTGCACCTTTCTCTTCCTCAGCTCTTAATTCTGGTCTAGTTGGTAAACAGCTTGGCGATCTAAATATTAAGTTAAATCCGTTGAGATTTTTTAAATTATCTTTTCCTAAAAAATATGGAATAGCATGTGCTGTTAATTTATTTACTATTTCTCCAGGAAGTTCATCTATTGTTCTATCATCAAACACTGTTACATTAGCTTTTTTCTCGTATAAATAATCTAATAAAGGAATATTACTTACACCTAACCCAATAATTGCTACTTTTTTCTGATAAATATAATTTTCAAATTCTTGTAATTTTTCGTTTATGTAATCCACTATAATACACCTCTCCATAGAGCTTTAGGATAGTCCAGGATTTAAGGACATTCCTTTTTTCCCTATTTATTTTTAATTATTATTTTTTATAAATTCCATTATTTTATTTGTTTCATCTTCTACTGTCTTACATGCTGTTACATCTATAACTTTTGTAATTGGATGAATTTTATAATAGCCTGATTGTTTTTGGAGTTCATCTCTTTTTTGTATATGTTCTTTTAATTCATCTGCTGTTATTTCACCTTTGTATTGATTCATTTTCCTTCTAACTCTTTCATCTATATCAGCAACAAGAAGAAAATGATAATCAACTTTTGGATACATATTTACTATATCTCTTGAAGATAATATAACATTATAATTTTGTTTTAAACTTTCTATTATATTTCTTCCAAAGTCATATAATTTATCATTATTTGCATAACTACTTATTTTAGAAGTTGCAATAGATGTTTCTAATGATTGTAAATCTTTTTCTTCAATTTTTTTGTCGTGAATGTATACAACACTTTCTCTATCTTCTATCTCTATTTTTAATTTAAGTTTATCCATTATATTTTTTATATTTAAACTACTTAATTTATTATTGTCTTCTTTAACATTTATTAATCCTGTTTTTAATATACCATATGTAATTGCCCTGTATATGTTTCCACCATGCAACAATACAGAATTTGGTATCTTATCTAATAATTTTCTACAAACAGAAGTCTTTCCTGTTCCTACATACCCTTCAATTCCAATAACTATATTTTCCATAATATACCTCCTATATTTGGCTTTCGTAATTATATAACATTATATTTATTTTTTCAAATAATTTAAATTTTCAATAAAATAAATGTATTTTGCGTATACATTGCATAATATTATATAATTAATTTATGAATATTTTTGTTCTTTATGTAAAAACTAAATATATATTTATTGGTAATACCAATAATAATAACTGTGGCACTAAATTAATGACCACAATCTATTATGGAGGTGCTTAAATAATGGCTAAAAATAAAGAAAAGAAAAATAAAAAGCAAGGAACTAATGCTGAAAAACATAAACCAGTTAATAACGAAACTTTAAACGACCAAAAATAGGTTATCAATACTACAAAAGAGAGGCACTTGTCTAATACAAGTCCTCTCTTTCGCTGTAATGTTAACCATTACAAATCCAATATATATGTTTTTACTCTTCCAAATACTTCTTCAAAAATTTACCAGTATAAGACCTATCATTTTTACAAATTTGCTCTGGTGTTCCGACAGCTACTATTTCTCCTCCGCCATCTCCACCTTCTGGTCCTAAATCTATAATATAATCTGCTGTTTTTATTAAATCTAAATTATGTTCAATAACAATTATTGTATTGCCAGTATCTACAAGTCTTTGTAGTATATTTACTAATCTATGAACATCTGCTATGTGTAGTCCCGTAGTCGGCTCATCTAAAATATATAATGTTTTACCTGTTGCTCTTTTAGAAAGTTCTGTTGCAAGTTTAACTCTTTGTGCTTCCCCTCCAGATAAAGTTGTAGAAGGTTGTCCTAATTTTATATAGCCAAGACCTACATCATATAATGTTTGAATTTTTTGCTTAATTTTTGGAATATTACTAAAGAAGTCTAACGCTTCTTCTACAGTCATATCTAGTACATCTGCAATAGTTTTACCTTTATATTTAACTTCTAATGTTTCATGATTATATCTTTTACCCTTACATACTTCACAAGGTACATAAATATCTGGCAAGAAATGCATTTCTATTTTTATTAATCCATCACCATTACAAGCTTCGCACCTACCTCCTTGTACATTAAAGCTAAATCTTCCTTTTTGGTACCCACGCAATTTTGCTTCATTAGTATTGGCAAAAATCTCTCTTATTGTATCAAATACTCCTGTATATGTCGCTGGATTTGACCTTGGTGTTCTACCAATTGGTGATTGGTCAATATTTATTATTTTATCTATCTTATCGATTCCAACTACTTCTTTGCATTTACCAGGTTTTTCATTAGAACCATTTAATTGTTTTGTAATTGTTTTATATAATATTTCATTTACTAATGTACTCTTTCCAGACCCAGAAACACCTGTTACACAGTTAAATACTCCAAGTGGAAATTTAACACTAATATTTTTTAAGTTATGTTCTGTCGCACCTTTAACTTCTATGGATTTGCCTTTTACAGTTTTTCTTCTCTTTTTTGGTACAGGAATCTTTTTTCTTCCACTTAAATATTGTCCTGTTATAGAGTTTTCTACTCTTTTAATTTCTTCTGCTGTTCCTTGTGCCATTACATTACCACCATGTACGCCAGCGCCTGGTCCTATATCTATTATTTGGTCTGCTGCATACATAGTATCTTCATCATGCTCAACAACAAGAAGAGTATTTCCTAAATCCCTTAGTTTTTTTAGAGTTGCTAATAATTTATCATTATCCCTTTGGTGTAGTCCAATACTAGGCTCATCTAAAATATATAATACACCTGTTAAGCCTGAACCAATCTGAGTAGCTAAACGTATACGTTGTGATTCTCCTCCAGATAGTGTACCTGCTGATCTTGATAATGTTAAATATTCCAACCCAACATCTATTAAGAAACTTAACCTCTTATCTATTTCTTTAAAAATCTGTTCACCTATTAATTTTTCTTGATTTGTTAATTCTAGATTTTTTAGATAATCTCTAATTTTATTTATAGGCATATCTGTTAATTCATTAATATTTTTATCTCCCACTTTTATAGAAAGAATTTCTTTTCTTAATCTTGCACCATGGCAAGCATGACAAGGACTCTCGCTCATATACATTTCATAGAATTCTCTCATACCCTGTGATTTCGTTTCATTATGTCTTCTTTCTAATGTCGGAATAACACCCTCAAATGGTGCAGTAAATTTTCTTATTCCAAATGGTGATTCATGTTCAAAATCTATACATTCATCACCTGTTCCATATAATATCTTATCTAAAAAATCTCTTGGCAATTTTTTTATTGGAACTTTTATATCTACACCATAATGTTTACCAATGGCTTCAAAATACATTTTAGCCATTGTTTCTCCTTTTTTCATTGTACTTGAGCCAAAAGCTTTAACCCCATCGTATAAAGTTTTATTTTTATCTGGTATAATTAGGTCTTCGTCCATTTTCATTAGATAACCAATACCTGTACATTCTGGGCAAGCTCCTTGTGGATTATTAAAAGAAAACATTCTAGGTGTTAATTCTGGAAAGCTAAAACCACAATCTGGACAAGCATAATTTTGGCTATATAAAGTTTCTCCTTTGCTGGGAACATCTATCATAACTATGTTATCTGCATGTTTTAAAGCGATCTCTACAGATTCTGTTAATCTACTCCTTATTTCCGGTTTAATTACAAGTCTATCAACTATTAAATCTATATTATGTTTTTTCTTTCTATCTATCTGGATATCATCTGATAGCTCTACGTTTTCCCCATCAATTCTTGCTCTTATAAAACCTTCTTTTAGCAAGTCTTGGATTAATTTTGTATATTCACCTTTTCTTCCACGGACTATTGGAGCTATAACTTGTATTTTAGTTCCTTCATCTAATTTCATTATATTATCTATAATTTGGTCTATTGTTTGCTTTTCGATTTTCTTCCCACAAATTGGACAATATGGTACACCAATTCTTGCATATAACAAACGAATATAATCATAGATTTCTGTTACAGTTCCAACTGTTGACCTAGGATTCTTTGATGTTGTCTTTTGATCTATAGATATTGCAGGTGACAAACCTTCTATTGATTCTACATCTGGCTTTTCCATTAAGCCTAAAAATTGTCTTGCATATGAAGAAAGGCTCTCTACATATCTTCTTTGACCTTCTGCATATAATGTATCAAAAGCCAATGATGATTTTCCGGAACCAGAAAGACCTGTTACAACAACTAATTTGTCTCTTGGTATTTCTAAATTTATATTTTTTAAATTATGTTCTTTTGCACCTTTTATAATTATCTTATCATTCATAAAATGCCCCCAATAAGTTCAGTTTACATACTTAGTCGGGAAAAAAGGAATGTCCCCAAATCCCGCTTACATTATATTATATTTAATTTATAAAAACAATAGTTTGGTATAATTTTCTAAAAATACACAAAAATAAGGAAGTTTCCTTCCTTATTTTTTATATTTATCTTCCTTCTCCATATCCAAAATATGTTGGACCTGGTCTTGTTTGGGAATTATATAGTTCCAAATTTAATGAGTTTAAATAATTTCTAGAACTATTACATCCAAGTAATATTTTATATCCCTCTATTGTTTTTTTCAAAAATCCAATATGTCTGCTTCCTAATTCTCCTCTATCTATATATTGCCCTACATTTCTTTCCGAGAACAAAGATCTAAAAGTAAAGTTTAATCTGTCATCATCATTTTTCAAAATACTATTCATTTCTTCGTCTGTTAGCTCAAATGCGATACTTTTTTTGCTTGCTAAATTTTGAACATCATCACTATTTCTTTTAGCTGTATATTTTGCAATATATAAATTGGATATTTGGTCATCTGCCCTATGGACAATCGTTTTTACCTTAACAATTCCATCCAAATATATAATTTTTCCTGTGTCTGGATCTGTAAAATAGATAGAATCTTTACCTGGTGCAACACGAATGTTATTATCATTTATTCTGTTTTCTTGTTCTTGCTTTTCTCGTTTTTCAAAATTCTCTTCGTCTATAAGGGCTTGTTCATACATCTCATCAACCATTTTCTTATTAGCTTGTTTTCTTAATTTAACTTGTTCTTTTCTATCTCTATTAATTTGTTCTACCCAATCTTTGGTAAGTTTTTTATCTGCATAAGCTAGTGCTTCTGGACTATTATTTCCTATAGCCACATATGTTTGCATACTACTGTCTGTTGACATATCAGCTTTTCCTACTGGTGTTACTTCATAATAATTTAAACGATTTAAGTCCACTCTTCCAGATTGAACTAATTGATACAATCCATCATTAGATAAAAACTCCTCTAATGAATAATAAGTTGGTATCTCGAAACATATTTTTCTTAAATTCTGAGGTTCTAATCCTTCCTGGTTATAACTTTGATTTAAATCTGCAACAATTAATTTAGTAGTTTGCCCATTTCCATCTTTTATTAATCCTAATTCCTTAATCCTTTGAAAGCTATACATATCTAAACCATTCATACTTACAGTTCCATAAAACACTTCTTCTCCAGCATTGTTTATAGCATTAATAACATCGGAATGCCTTGAATAAAACACCTGATTAGAATAATATTCGCCTAATTCTTCTTGTTTATTTCTTCTAAAAAATGAAGCAATTCTAGAAAAAATATTTTCTTTTTTAAGAACCAAAGCCATTGTATCTTCTTCTTTTTTTCTTTTGAATCCAAACATTAAATTATCCCCTTTTATTCGACAAATATTCTTACAATATTATTTTATATTTATTAAAATTAAATGTCAATCGTTATACTAAATCTTGCAATTCCTTAATTTTATCCCTTAATTCCGCGGCCTTTTCAAACTCCATTTTAGAAGCGCATTTAAGCATTTCATCTGTTAGTTTAGTAATTATTTCCTCTATATTTTCATCTTTCTTTATATCGTATTCTGATGATACATCCTCTAATACTGTAGCTTTAATTGTATCTCTAACAGATTTATTTATCGTCTTTGGAGTAATACCATGTTCCTCATTATATTTCAGCTGAATCTCGCGTCTTCTATTTGTTTCACTTATTGCTTTTTCCATAGACTCGGTTAATTCGTCCGCATACATTATTACTTTTCCATTAGTATTTCTAGCAGCACGTCCTATAGTTTGAATAAGTGAACGTTCTGAACGTAAAAATCCTTCTTTATCCGCATCTAAAATTGCAACTAGTGAAACTTCTGGAATATCTAATCCTTCTCTTAATAAATTTATTCCTACTAAAACATCAAACTCTCCTAAACGAAGATTTCTTATTATTTCCATTCTCTCTAATGCTTTAATATCTGAATGCATATAATTTACTTTTATGTCTACATTTTTTAAATAATCTGTTAAATCTTCTGCCATTTTTTTAGTTAAAGTAGTAACCAATACTCTTTCATTTCTTTCTGTTCTTTCTCTTATTTGCTCTATTAAATCATCAATTTGATTTTCGATTGGTTTTACTTCTATTTTTGGATCAAGTAAACCAGTTGGTCTTATAATTTGTTCTACCACATTATCTTTACTATGTTCCTTTTCATATTCTGCTGGTGTCGCACTTACAAATACTACTTGATTTATTCTCTCTTCAAATTCTTTAAATGTTAATGGTCTATTGTCATATGCTGATGGTAATCTAAACCCATAATTTACTAAAGAATCTTTTCTAGCTTTATCCCCATTATACATTGCTCTTACTTGTGGAATCGTAGCATGTGACTCATCTATTAATAGCAAGAAGTCTTTTGGAAAATAATCAAATAATGTAAATGGTGGGCTTCCTGGTTCTCTTCCACTAATATGTCTAGAATAGTTTTCTATCCCTTGGCAAAATCCAGTCTCTTTCATCATTTCTATATCAAAATTAGTTCTTTCTTCTATTCTTTGTGCTTCTATTAATTTACCTTGACCTTTAAAAAATTTAATTCTTTCTTCTAATTCCTCTTCAATAGTTCCTATTGCTCTATCCATCTTCTCTTTAGTTGTGACATAATGCGAATTTGGGAAAATCATTACGTGGGCTCTTGTACCTATCGCCTTACCTGTTAATGGATTAATTTCTGAAATTTTCTCTATTTCATCGCCCCAAAATTCTACTCTAATTGCACTTTCACTCTGATCTGATGGGTATATTTCTACGATATCTCCTTTTGCTCTAAAAGTTCCTCTTTTAAAATCCAATTCATTTCTTGTATACTGCATTTTTACTAACTTTTTTAATACTTCATCTCTAGATTTCTGCATTCCTGGTCTTAAAGATATAATCATATTTTCATAATCGATTGGGTCACCTAAACCATAGATACAAGATACGGACGAAACAATTATTACATCTTTGCTTTCGAACAAACTAGCTGTTGCAGAATGGCGTAATTTATCTATTTCATCATTTATAGATGCATCTTTTTCTATATATGTATCAGAACTTGGAATATAGCTTTCTGGCTGATAGTAATCATAGTAACTTACAAAATACTCAACATGATTTTCTGGAAAGAATTCTTTAAATTCTGAATATAATTGCCCCGCTAATGTTTTATTATGTGCTAAAACCAAAGTTGGTTTTTGTACATTCTGTATTATATTTGCCATTGTAAATGTTTTTCCAGAACCGGTAACTCCTAATAATGTCTGAAATTTCTTACCTTGTTTAATTCCATTACTTAAATATTCAATTGCCCCAGGCTGGTCACCTGTTGGTTTATATTCTGAATGTAATTTAAACATATTTGCCTCCTTATATATTCCTTTTTCTTCGAAAATTATAACACACAATATCATATAAAAACAATAGAACTAAAAAGAGTCATATTTTTAATAAATTTTTTACTATGCGCATATACTATTTTACAAGGAGATGATAAAATGATAGATAATTACCCAACAATTCCATATTTAGGGTTTAAAGATGAAAATTTAAAGACACCAATTACCTATCCTGCTCAGCAACAAAAATATCAACCAGGAATGGAATATGAAATGAATCCAAAACCTATTTTTGAAAATCCTAATTATGTTCCTAGTAAAAAACTTGAAAATAAAGTCGCGATAATTTCTGGTGGAGACAGTGGTATTGGACGTGCTATTAGCCTTCTTTTTGCTAAAGAAGGAGCAGATATAGTAATTAGTTATTTAAACGAAAATGAAGATGCAAATTACACAAAAAAATTAATAGAAAATTATGGTAGAAAATGTGTGCTTGTTCCTGGTGATTTGCGTGATGAAAAGCTTTCTACCTATATAGTAGATACTGCAATAAAAAATTTTGGAAAAATTAATATTTTAGTGAATAACTGTGGTGTACAATTTCCTCAAAATAGTATTTTAGACATTACAAGTGCACAATTAAGAGCAACTTTTGAAACTAATATATTTACATTTTTTTATTTAACAAAGGCTGTTCTCCCTCATTTAGATGTACATAGTAGTATAATTAACACAACTTCTATTACTGCATTTGCGGGTAAAAAGAATTTAATTGATTACTCTTCTACAAAAGGAGCAATTACTGTATTTACAAAATCACTTGCATTATCACTTGCAGATCAAAAAATACGAGTTAATGCTGTTGCACCTGGCCCTATTTGGACACCTTTAATTCCTTCATCTTTTAACGAACAAGAAGTTGAAATCTTTGGTACAGACACACCATTAAAACGAGCTGGTCAACCATTTGAACTTGCCCCAGCTTATCTATATTTAGCAAGTGACGATTCTAGATATGTTACTGGTCAAATAATTCATGTAAATGGTGGTACCATAGTATAAAAATTTTTTAAGCTGTCAAGTTTCGACAGCTTTTACATTTTTATTAATATATAATTTTTTTAAAATTATTATATCTAATTTACTACATAATATAAATTTTTATACAAAAGGAGGACTATATGTACAGTAAACATTTATATTGCTTTGTAATGAATGCAAAATCAAAAATAGTCGATATAAGACTAGATAGCGAGGAGGTTGCTTTTTTAAAAAAGAACGAAATTAAATGTATAGAAAAACCAGATAAAATTGGAAATCTATTTTCTGTAGACTGTGCTCAACTTAAAGAGAAATTTTGTAACTGTTAATTAACATTATTTATGTAGTAAATGAATAATTTTTACGCTGTACTAATTAAACCGCCATAAGACGGGAAATTAAGCAACTAACAAAAACTGCATTTAGCTTAAGCCAGATGCAGTTTTTTGTTTATTTTACTTATTTTTCTCCTTCATAATAATGTTATCATTTTTTTGATAACATTATTAATCTCTTGTTCTTCTGTAATTATATTAAATTCTTCTGTATTATAAGTATATTTCATCAAAAGCATTTCTGTATTGTTATTTACTAACTGTCCTGATAAATTTAACAATAAAAAATATTCTGCGTTATTCGATAACATATTTCTACATATGTAATATTCATCACCATTACTTAGTTTTATGTGTTTACCGGTTTCAAGATTTCTCATTTAGCTCACTCCCTAAAAAAATCAAAAAATTTATTTGGATTGACTTCTTTATCAAATTGTTTATTTATCTCATCTATATTTTTTCCCTTTTCTATACCCTCTCTATATGTAGGCATATACCTTTGAAAATCATCTGATTTAAAGTCTGCCTTATAGCCTTTTACATATTCTGTATAGTTATTAAATACTTGTTCAAATTCTTCTAATTTATCTATATCTGTACTTTGTATTCCTGTAGCATATGCATTAAAATATTCATCAAAGTCTTGTATCTTAGTTAAATCTAAATTTTTAAAATGAGCTAACATTTGATTATTCCTTGCAATATCAGCTTGCATATCTTGTGCACTTTCCTGTAAGATTTGTCCTAAAGCATCATTTCCTTTTAATTCTTTACTATGAGCTTCTTTACTGTATCCAGCATCAGAATGTTCTTGTATTAGTCCACTTTGTATATCTTTTGCATCAAGCAGTATCTGTAATTTTTCATTTTTAAAATTTAATGCCTTACTTTTTATGTCTAATTGCTCTAATGTATATGCAAGTTTATCTTCGTTCGTTGGTTCTTTAATTAAAGAATATTTAACTATTGCATTATCTCTTTGTGTTCTTAGCTCATTAACTTCATCACTGTAACTTATAGCAGTTGTTTCTGACTCTACTCTTTCATCTTCCGAAAAAGTTTTACCTACTCTATCGGCTTCATCTCTAATATCCGAATTTGTTCCTTTTATAAGATCGGTTAAAATTGCATTTTCATCAATTAAATCATCAGAACTTTGTTCTAAGTCTGCAAGTGCATCAAGTGTATTTTCTGCAGAATCATATTCTATTGTTATATTATTATTATCTATAATAGTATCTGCTCTTGAAGCAATCGCTGCTCCTATAGCACCTCCTATTAGTGTTGCCATAGCTATTGGAAGTATAATTTTTCTTTTTTTAGGTTGTTCTTTATTAGTTGTTTGTTCTTGCTCATTTTGTTGTGTTTCAACAGTAACTGGTATTGGTGGTGGAATTGCAATCCCTTTATGTTTTTTGGCTGAATCTAATATAAGTTTTGTAACATTTTGAACGTTTTCTTCTGTATTGTGTAAGTATTTTCCCTCTATCTCTTTTTTACTATTTTTCCCTAGAATAGCTCCACCTATATTTTTTCCAAACATTTTTAGAGTAAAGAAATTAGTTTTTTTATCGTTCTTGGTTATTTCACCTTCTGAATATTGTTCTAATGCACTAGTTACAGCTTGTTCTACACCTTCTTCTGTAATAACATATTCCTGTTCGTTTTTATCTTTTTTTGCCATTTGCTCACCTTCTTCTAACTTCTTACTAAATCATCATTTCTATTTAATAATGTATCTATTGCAATTGTTCTCTCGTAATCGCTTTTTGGTTTCTGCATTAAATTATCAATTTTTCTTGCTAATTCAGCTTCTTGTTCCAGTGGAACTCCTATTGCTTGATGATTTCTTATTATTATATTTTCAATAATTTTTTCTGCATCATTTTCACTTATTTTTAGTTTTTTAGCTGTTCTTTGTATTCCAGTAATTCCATTACTAGCATATGCAGCAATAAAGTGTTCATCTAAGCTCATCCTTATTCCTAGTATTTCTGTGGCTTGTTCTAATGCAGATATATTATTTCCATTGTCTTGAAGTTCTGTATCTAAATTTGCTATATTTGCTCTCGGTATTGTTCCATCTAAGCCAATACCATATATAATGTTTCCCTTTAATGATTCTCTCATTATCTTTCTTTGAAGTAATGGTGTAATGTTATTCCATTTACTCTCTTTATCATGTGTTACAATATAGTATTTTTCATTATTTTCATCTAGTCTTCTTATAATTGCTTTATTTTCTATTCCATAATCAGAACAGAACCATAATCTTTGCTTATCCTTTGTACTCATGGCTACCTCCACTATCTGCTATTTTTTTCCTCTAAAAGTTTTACTTTTTTATTTCTTAAAAATAACATTCTTATAAATTTAGGAATTCTGTTTAACATTTCTTTTAATGAATTACATTCTTGCTCTAATTTTTTTATTTCTTCATCCTTATTGGAAATTACCTTTTGATATCCATAAATTAATTCTTTGGCTTTTGGTAATTTTTGATTTTCTTTTTGCAATTTTGAAACATCTTTGTTCAAATTAATATTATCTACTCTTGCCTTATATCCTTCATTTTGCTCATTAGCCAAATTAAGATATTGGGCAATATCTTTCTTATACTCTTCATAAAATTCCCTATCACTAACATCATCTGCAATCTTTTGTAAAAATTCCCATGTCTGTGGGTCTATATCTTGTTCTTCTAGTGAAATTTCTGGATTAATTACAATATTAGAGTCAACTTTCATATTATCTTCTATGTATTTTAAAGTTTCTTTTGGAATTGAATCATAGTCTTTTTTTGGAAAACAATCGATTATTAATTTTGCTTGATATAAATATTGTGGTTTTGATAACATAAACTTCTCCTTTTCTGCTTTTGTAAAATTTATCTCTATTATTTTTATACTATTATAATTAATATCACAACAAATTAGTTTATTCAATAAAATTTCATAAAAAGTCTTTAAATTGGAAACCACAAAGGGTGTTAAATATTAAATCCCCTTGTGGTTTTTAGTTAATGAATCAAAATATGTTTAAATTTGTATTCAAACTTATCTAAGCATATTCTATTTGGAAAAGTAAGAACCATAGTTGCATAGCCATCAGCTTCACATTTTACTGGCTTTTGCAACCCAACATTATTTTCTGAAGCATATTTTAAGGCAGTCGCTATATTTTTATACATCTGCTTAATGCTTCCTGTTGACTTGCTTGCTATTGAAGAAAAAAATTCTTGTTCCTGATCGATGTCCTCAAACGACGGAAAATATCTATTTGATTCTGGAATCAAAAATTTGTATTCTACTATGTATTGGCTTACAAGTATAAGTCCCTCATACATGTGCGTATCCCCCTCAATTAAAACTTGCTCTTATAAATGCTTATAACAGCGTTAAGCTGGTTTTCTATCATTTTGTATGAATTCTTTTCTTTACCTATTCTTGATATTAAAATCACTTCCTCTTCTGTTAGACCTGCTAACACTGTATATTCTGTATTTAACCTTAAAATTATTAATTGCTTATGCTGTACAGCATCTGCAACTTCTTTCCAAAGATTATCAGATTTTAATGTAGAATAAATAAAGCTACCTCTTTTAGAGGTTGAAGCATCAACGATATCGGTAATAAATTTTTCTGGTCCCTTCTCTTTATAGTTGAATGACAAGTATATTTCCGTTAATTCCCTTGTATTTAATACAATATTTGTATCAAAATAAAGCATGAAAAATCTTACCACCCATATTGCAGATTCCAAAAGAGAGGCTCCATCCTCTATCGTTTCTATCTTTACCTTATATACATCTTCTAGATGCATTGGTAATTCAAATGGAGGGTTTACATATCCATCTCGTAAGTTTCTTTGTAATTTTTCTTTCTCCCCTTCTGTAATATAAGAAGTATCATTTAGCCGATTTAGCATTTTTAATACTCCTTTTAATTCATCAAGTTCCTTTTTCATTCTCATTCCCCTTTCTGCCAAATTCTGGCATTAATTTTTTCTATAGTGCGACTTATTAATTATACTACTTTTTACCAATAATTTCAATTTCTTAAGCTTAGTTTTTATTACTTTTTAAATATTTATAAGTAAAAATACACCTAAACTACAATAGCTTAGGTGTTTATAATTTAATCTTATTCGATATCAATATATTTTTTATCTGGAAGTTGTTTTGGTTCATCTTTCTTATTTACTTCTAGTGTTAATGTTCCGTTTTTGAATTTTGCTTTAATATCCTCTTCTGTTACATCTTCTCCAACGTAAAAGCTTCTAGAACATTCACCATAATATCTTTCTTTACGTACATACTTACCTTCTTCTTTGTCTGTTTCTGCTTTATTTGCTTTAGCATGAACTGTTAAATAACCATCTTGAATCTCAATTTTTATATCTTCTTTTTCGTATCCTGGTAAGTCCATATCAATTACATATTTGTCCTTTTTCTCCTTGATATCAGTTTTCATTACCCTACTTTCTGAGCCTGTAAAAAATGGATCACTAAACATGTCATCAAATAAATCAAAATCATTTCTTCTTGGTATCATCATCATAATAATCGTCTCCTCTTTCTTATTTATTTTATGTGTTGACACCCTTTTGCTTAGGTAGCACATATGTAAAAGTCTTTTAACTTTTTACAATTATATTATATATCCAATTTTAGCAAAGTCAATAGTAGAGTGCTAAAATTTACAAAACTTTCACATTTTCCTTAAAATACTTGATATTACTATAATTTAAGTTCATAACTTTATTAATGATATTCCTTAAAAATTGATTAGTTACAAAAAGATATAAATTAGTTTTAGTTCTAAAATTAAATACCCAAAAATAGGGAAAAAAGGAACGTCCCCAAATCCCTAAATCTCTATGCTTCTATTTCTATTTTGCTACCATCATTTGTTTTAGTAACTATTATCTTTTTATCTATTCTTTCTTTTAATTCGGTAACGTGACTTATTATTCCAATCAATTTATTATTATCAATTAACAAACTTAAAGTATTTATTGCTTGTTCCCTAGATTCTGTATCAAGTGATCCAAATCCTTCATCTATAAATAAAGTATCAATTACAACTCCTCCAGAATAACTCTGAATTACATCAGATAATCCTAATGCCAATGATAGTGCAGCTTTAAAAGCTTCACCTCCAGACAATGATTTTACATCTCTTCTTTTTCCATTATAATTATCTATTACTTCTAAATCTAATCCTACTTTATCTGAGAGTTTTTCTGGTTCTTCTTTTCTTACTAGTTGATATCTATTTTCTGTCATTTTTTCCAATCTCTTATTTGCCTCTATTATCACCATGTCAAAATATGTCGCTTGAACATATTGTTCAAATTCGATTCTTTTTTTACCAGGTAAAGTTCCATTTGCTGTTCTACTTAATTCATCATATATAATAAAGTCTTTTATTTTTTTCTTAAGTTCTTTACTATTTTCAGTTAACAATTTATATATTCTAGTATTATTATCTAATTTTCCTTTAATTCGAATATGAGTTTTTCTTTCTCCTTCCAAACTTTCTTTTTCTACTTTTAACTTATATTCTTCATCTGTTAATTCCATTTTTGGCTTTCCGGTAACTTCTTTTTCTAGCTCTAATAATTTTGTATTATTTATTGTTACATTAGTATTAAAAATATCTATACGTTGTTGTAATGTTTCTATCTCTTTATCAGAAATTAATGCTTCTCTATATTCTTCTTCTGTTTTAAATCCTAGATTTAATAGACCTTTTAAATAATCTTCAGTATATTCTTTTAATTTTGCTTTTCCTTCACTTAATTGCTTACTTTTTTCTTCTTGCAAAGTTTTGTCTTTTACTAATACGTTTTTTTCTAGGTTTATACCAGCTATTACCTGATCTTTAAATTTTTCATAATCAAAGCTATCTAGTTCTAACTTTTCTCTCGATATATTTATATATTCTGATGATAGTTCTCGTTCATCCGTCGTTAATTTCGCTTTATTTTTATCAAATTCTTCCCTTACTGTTCTTTTTAAGTCTGCTAGTTTAACTTCTTTGCCCAAGTTTTCTTTAAATTCTTGCATTAAAGTATTTATTTGTGAATTAGTATTAATACACTCTTCTTGTTGCTTCTGTTTTTCTTTTTGCTTATCTTCTAATTTTTTCTTTAATTGGTCTAATACTTGTTTCGTAAGTACACTTAAACTTTTTTGGGCAATTTTAGGATGTTCCACACTTCCACATACAGGACAAGGTTTATTATCCTCTAACTTTTCTGCAATAATTCCAGCTTGCTCTTTAAAAAATTCATCTTCTTTTTCCAAATAGTCATTATTCATTACCTTATATTCGTTTTCTAATTTAGTATATTTTTCTAGCTGAGCCATTTTTTTATTTTCTAACTCTTCTATTTTTTTTATTCGATTACCCTTTTCTAATAACTCTTGTTTTACATTTTTGCACTCACTATATTCTCTATATAATTCTCCTATTTTATTAACTGATTGTATTTTCTTCTCGTGTTCTTTCTCTTTTTCTTCTCCTTTTACAATATTTACATTTAAATTATCTAAGTCTTTTTCTAATTTTACTATTATTTCTTTTTGATTTTTTACCTTATCTTCTGTTGGTTTTATCGCTTCTTTTATTTTTTGATTTTTACCAATCTTAATTTTTAACTCTTCTATCTGGTTTTGTTGTTTTTTATATTCTATTTGCTTCTTCAATAATTCATTATAATTATCTATCTTTTTATTTAATTCTTCTTGCTTTTTTATTTTTTCTTCAAACAATTTTATGTTTTGCTCTTTTTTAGTTATTTGCTCTTCTATTTTAGAATTTTCTAATTCATTCTTTTTTAATTCTTTTTTTAGGTCTTGCAAAACATTTTCGATATCTACTTCATTTAAATCTTTTGCAGAGATATCTATTTTTCTTTCTTCGTCCCACAAAATGTTAGCTGTATTCGTTATAAATGAATTTTTTAGTTCCTTTAAATTATCTTCATTTTCTTTTAATTTTTCCTTTAATTTTTTTGAAATTAAATTATATATATTAGTATCAAAAATTCTTCTAAAGATTTCTGTTCTATCTTTACTCTCTGCAAATAATATTTTTAAAAACTCTCCCTGTGCAAGCATTGCTATCTGTTTAAATTGTTTAGCATTAATTCCTAAAATTTCTTCTATTTTAGTATCTACATTTTTTATTCCAGCTACTACATTATCATCAAATTCTAATGATGCATCAGCAGGTTTTTTAGTAAAACCTTCTCCCTTCTTTTTAAGCTTTTCATAAGATGGATTTCTTAAAATTCTATATATTTTATTTTTGTGTATAAATTCTAATTCTACAAAAGTTTCTGTGTCAGAATCTGCAAAATCACTTCTAATCGACTGAATTGGTTTGTTTGACCCACTTACTTCGCCAAAAATTGCAAAAGAAATTGCATCAAAAATACTTGTTTTACCAGCACCTGTATCTCCAGTTATTAAAAATATTCCATTTTCTCCTAATTTTGTAAAATCTATTACTACTTTATCCTTATATGGACCAAAAGCACTAATTGTTAAATTAATCGGTTTCATGTTTCACCTCCGAAATTATATTATTAATAATTTCTGTTTCATTTGCATCTAAATCTATATTATTTTGAGATTTATAAAAATCGCAAAATAGTTCTAATTCACTTTTCTTTTTTATATTTTCCAGATTTAAAGCTTGTTGTTCTGTACTACCTGCTGTTTTACTATTTTTTATTTCTAGCTTTAACGTATTAGGATATATTCTTCGTATTTGCCCAATAGCATCATAAACAGGCTCTTCGTTAGTAATTACAGCTTTAATATAATCATTTAAATTGCCAGATTCATAATTTTCCTTTTTTATCAGTTCCTCTATCGGTCCTTTTATTTCCCTCATATCACGCAATGGTTCTAATTCAATTAAATTTATGCTAATATTTCCTTTTTCTTTTATCTCTATAACCGGAATAGTTTTCTTGTGGTTAATCTCTGAAAATGAGTATTTTAGCATTGTACCTGCATACCTAGCAGTATCTCTTCCTATTTTTTGTGGTCTATGTACATGACCTATTGCAACATAATCAAAGCATTCGAAATTAGATACATCAACATTCTCTATTCCACCTAATGATAATACTTCTGATTCTGTTCTTTCTGGTTCTACAGTTCCTGCAGTTACAAATTGATGAACAAGTATAATATTTCTTTCTCCTACATTAATTTTTTCTTTTGCTATTATTTTATTTATCGCTGTATTATAGTTATTTTCTAGTTCTTCCTTAAAAAATTGCTTTACCTCTATTGGCTTTACAAATGGCAACATATAAATATTCAATTTTCCATATTCGTCCTGCAACTCTACTTTTCTTAAATTACCATTATATTTACTTTCTATATATAATCCTTCATCTTCGAAAATTTTGCTTCCAAAAGCTAACCTATCCTTTGAATCATGATTTCCAGCTATTATAAATACTTTTATCTTTAGCTCTTTTATAAGTGTTCTTAAGAAGCTGTCTAGTAAATTAACAGCTTCTGCAGGTGGCACACTTCTATCGTATACATCTCCTGATATTAAGACTGTTTCTATATTTTCTCTTTCAATTGTTCCTATAATTTGCTTTAACATATATTCTTGGTCTTCTATTAAAGATTGCTCTTGTAATATCTTTCCCAAATGTAAATCTGCTAAATGTAAAAATTTCATTTTGTCCCTCCTATGCAATAAGAATATCATATTTTATATAAAAAACAAAAGGGCAAAATTATAAATTTTACCCCCACAAAGACTATTTATTTAATTTTAATTTATTTAGCACAATACCAACTGTATGTACAATTTTAGTTGCATTTTTATTTGCAACTCCTTTTCCTAATGCTTTACCCCCAACTGTTAAAGCAGAAACTAATGCACTTATCATAAATTGTATATCAAATCTTATACCGAATTGATCTGTAATTTTTACAGCAATTAATGCACTTATGGCACCACTTAATACACCACAAATATCTCCTATTACGTCTGCACAAATATTTGCAACTTTTGGTGCATTTCTTATTAATTGTATAGATGCTTTAGAACCTTTTACTTTTTTAGTTGCTTTTGCATGAAATTCATTTTCATTTGCAACAGTTACTGCAACACCCACTATATCAAAAAATATACCTACTAAAATAACTAATACTAATATTAAAACAGCTGGTAATAAACTAAAGTTTGATACTCCATTAGCTGATATGTACGAAAATAACATAGATAATACAAAAGTCATTATAAATACTTTTATAAACCATTTAATTTCCGAGTTGTCTTTTTTAGCTTTCATTTTATTTTTGCATAAAATAAAATTATGCATTTCTCCTTTCTTTATAAAAAAATTAAATTGCTGACAAAATTTTTTATTTTTGCAACAGCAATATAACAAAAAATATCAAATAAGGCAGATATCTCTGCCTTTTTAATTGTTTTTAATGGTAAAAGCTTAAGTAAATTTTACAGTTTAGGTCTGGTTGAATTTCTCTATCCTTCGCTTAACATTACTGTTAGAACCGTTTCCGTTTAAGAAGAACATCTATATATTGCAATAGACACCAGATCACCACTTAAATCTGTACCTTAATCCTTAAACTCCCTTGCTTTTATGTAAAGCAAACATTCTAGAAGTTTTCCTTAACATACAAATACTCTTTACTAGTCTTTTTTGCAAATACAATTTCATAATATAAAATAAATTCATTTGGCCAAACAAATTTATTCTTTTTGTATTAATCCCAGTATATTCACTCAAGACAAGCTACACTATGTATTTTGTGTCTTGGCACTCAACATAGGTTATACTTAAATATTGCTTGATAAATATATAATATAGATTTTGTATTCCTACATTAATATTTATTTTTGCTTTATTTAAGCCTCCACGAAATCAGGGAGTTTCATATATGCCATTATATAATACCCTAATTTCTTTACTCCCTAGCACCACACAAAACTGGCATTTCGCGCAATGCTAAGAAACTTCAACGATGTGCTCTTTAGTGGATTTTTAGCCCCACCCTCGTAAAGTTTGTATGACTAGAATAATGCACCATTGGTATATATTATACTGGCATTGGTTTTTTTTGCCAAATTCGAATAATACTCAATTTTGTCTACTTTAGCTTTCTTTTAAATTTGATTTTTAATAATTCCATCGTTTTTTATTATTTTAAAGAATCTCTTCATTTTTCTTGCATTTTTAAATCTTAATTTATGCTTTATGTAATATAAAAGTAATATTTATAATTATTGACTAATCAATTTTTTTCAAATAGAATCATATTATAAAAAAATTATTAAAGGGGGACTTTTTATGGCAGAAAATAATGCTAAAAAATCCATAAGTGTGTCAACAGTAGTTATTATAATTCTTGCTGTTGTAATAGTACTTATGCTTATTTTTGGAACAGTTATATTCTTTATGATGAAATCTAATAAAGAAGAAAATCCGGCAACAGTCGCTAATACCAATTCTCAAGTAGTTGCTGAAAATGAAACAAAGGAAAATAATTCGGTTACTAATGAAAGTACAGATACTACTAGTACAACTAACACTCAACCAGTTGCTTCTGGTAATATATCTGATGATTGGAAGGATTGTGAGTTTATATTAAACAACAAAGCTTATAAATTATATTTTCCTTATTCAGATTTAAAAAATGATGGATGGACATTTGATTTAGCAGATTATGGATATGCAAATGGATATGTTATGAATCCAGGTAATAAAGTTACAGGTACAATTAATTTAGAAAATCCTAATTTTGATTCTACTGTAAGAATTGGATTTATAAATGATTCTAATTCTGTTAAAGATATAACAGAATGTAATATCTGGTCTTTTGAAGTAGATAATGCTTTTGTAGATGATGATGAAACTCCAGTATCTTTTACATTACCAAAAGGTATCCACAATGGTAGTTCTTTACAAGATGTAATAAATGCATATGGTGAACCAAAAGATTCTTATCGTGCAGATAGCTTAGGCTATTGGAATTATACTTATCAAGATGAATATTCAAAATATTTTAGATTAACAATATATGATGATAAAGGTGTTACAGCTTTTTCATATGATATGTATTAATATAATTTGAAAAACCGAAGGATTAGCAACCCTTCGGTTTTTCGTTAAAGAAAATAACCATATATGGTCCATACTGTTTTGCGACAATTGCTGGACCATCAAACTCTTCGACCACCCATATTGGTCTTGCACTACCAATATAGTTTTCATATAGCTCCACCAAATCTTCTTTTTTGATTTTAGATTTTTTTAATACATAAAAAATATTTCTATACGTATATCCACTTAGAATTCGATTTGGTAGTTCTGCTATTTCATATAATCTTTCAAATAGCTCCTCACTTCCATCTACTTCTGTTGGATTGTTTAGAAAAATTTTCTCTTTCTGTGAAACTATGTCCTCCAAAAAACTCGTTTTGTATGAAGGATACTGTTTAAGCACCTTCACAATTTCTTCTACTGATGCGTTATCACTATACCATGATGTCTTCATTCTTTGTCCTCCTTTCGCATCATGCACTAGAACAAAATCTACATGAAATATTTTCATTATATATTTGTTCCTTTCCTACCTCTAGTGCGCTAAATATTGTAACACATTTGTGTTAATTTGGCAACTATTAAATGAAACGTTCTTATTATTGATATAATAACAAAAAGCGAATAGAGACTCTAAGCCCCTATTCGTCTTTGTGTATACTCTTTTACTGCTGCAATAAATATTAGCAAACTTGCTAACGCTATTACTGCATACAAATATTTAAGAGTATCTATTTCTGAAATCTTATCTATTATTTGGCAGTCAGGTGTCATTTCGCAAATGACTTCTTCCCCTTTGATTCCTGTCACAGTCAAGATAAGATTTCCGTAGATATCCGTTCTGACGTCATATTGCTTGATCGTCTCCGGATCTGGTGATATTGGATGTCCTGCTTTCTGTACTTCATAGCAAAACTCCTTTACATCACCATAGTTTAGTGTTGCTTGCCTATTAAATAACACTGATGAGATAAAAAATATTATTACCATCCCAATCAATATGATAGGCACCCGCTTTTTCATAGAATCACTCCTCCTCGCAATTCTTGGGTAGAAAGCTTTTAATAAAACATCGCTTTCTGTAGTTTACGGAGTAACAACTAGATTATATCATATATTGTCAATCTTGTATACATAATATTTTCGCTATTTTTTGAGAATTTTTTACAATATAGTACTAATAAAACAAAAAAGCAGCTATAAAGTACATACTTTTAAGCTGCTTTTTGTTCTAAATATATGATGTTTCAACTTTTATGACTGCAAAGTATTTTTTATCTTTTTCATGAATTTTTTGTTGAACATTTTTTATAATTTCTTCTTTATCATATTCTTTATCTCTTGGAACTACCAAATCAAAAATTAAATTCACTCTTTTTCCTCCATCTGTCATTCTAAAATCATGTATAGAAAATTCTGAATTTAATTCTTTTACTATTTTTTCTGTAAAATCCCTCATATCATTTATTTCTTTATTATCAACAACTATTGGATCCATATGTATTGTTGTAATACAATTAAATTTTTCAAATAAATCTTGTTCCATTTGATCAATTATATCATGAACTTTGCAGATATCTCCATCTGCTGGAACTTCTGCATGGAAAGAAACAATTTTCCTTCCTGGCCCATAATCGTGAACCATAATATCATGTATTCCAGAAATCATTTCATATTTTTTAGCTTCATCTTCTATATCTTTTATAAACTCTGGATCTGGTTTCATTCCCAATAATAAGTCTACTGTTTCTTTAATTGCTTTATATCCTGTAAATAGAATAAATACAGAAACGATTAAACTTGCATAACCATCTATTGATACTCCACATAATTTAGCAACCACTGCTGATATTAAAACAACTAATGTTGATATAGAATCTGAAATACTATCATATGCATTTCCTTTAATAGCATTAGAATCTATCATTTTTGCAATCTTTTTATAAAATAAAAATAGCCATAATTTCGTAAGAACTGCTATAACTAATATTATAATTGTAACATTATTTACAGCTGGAAGGTCTGGATGTATTATCTTATCTATTGAACTTTTTAATAATTCAAACCCAACCATTAAAATAATTATATCAACTATAAATGCTGTTATATATTCCATTCTACCATGTCCCCATGGATGATCTTTATCTATTTTCTTTTGCGATATTTTAAATCCTATCATTGTTACTACTGAAGATCCAACATCTGTAATATTATTTAGCGCATCAGATATAATAGAAATTGAATTTGCAATTACTCCTATAACCATTTTTACTATAGATAATAATATATTTACAACTATCCCTGTTGCACTAGAAAGTATTCCATATTTACCCCTAGTTTCTGGATTGTTTACGTCTTTCTCTTTAATAAATAATTTTATTAATAAATTTGTCATTTTTATCCCTCCCAAAAGTTGCTAACTAGTTATACCACATTTTATTTTTTTATACAAGTTGTTGTGATTCGACTTCTGTACTAGATCGTTCTTTGGTCTCTGTAGATTCCACCTTTTTTCTTTGTGCTGAAACGATAGTTATTAGGAAAGGATTCAATTTTCCTGAGAGTATATCTGATATTTTTTGTTTCCAATTTTTAGTATGATATATTCTAACAGGTCTTCTTTGCTCTGTTCTTTTAACTAATTGTTTTCTAGTTGTTTTCCCAATTTCTACATATTTTACAGGTCTTGCTTTTTTTCCTGATGGTGCTTTTAGTTCTCTTGCTAGCGGAATATTTTCTAGTTTTTCTTTACTTTTCAAAAATTCTTCTAATTGTTCTATAGGCACAATAACTGTTGCATTACCATATGAATATCTCTTTACCCCATCTTTATCTTTATTATAAAAACATTCTAAAATTGCAAAAGCTTTTCTAGGGTAAATAAAAATTGCATGTCCCTCATATGCTTTTCCTTTTGTTCCCCTATATGCTATTGGTTGTTCATCATAACTATAAAATATTGCTTTCTTTTCTTCTGGTGATACAAAATTTATCTTGTATTTTGCTAATTTATCAATTTGTGGAGTATCTTCTTGGTCTATTAATTCGTCTGGCTTTCTTACTTTTTCAAATAATTTTTTAACGGTTAAGTCCCCTTCTTTAAATTCCTCTAATACATCGTCCTTAACTTTAAAATTATTTGGAAGAACTAGCTTTCTAAGTCGTGCAACATCTGAACTTAATTCCTTCGCTGAATATGAAACATATTTATATTTACCATCTTCTTTTGTTTCTAATTTTCCCTTGAATTTTATTTTTCTAGAATCACCTAATAAATCTGATACTTCACTTAAATGATTAAAGACTACTTCTATACTTTGTAATTCAGTTTCAGAAACTTCTCCATTTGTAAGATTTTCCTGTATATAATGTTTTAATCTATATCCAGCTATTAACAACAAATTATCAATATTTAATTTATCTTTAAATCTACTTATATCTTCCATTAATTCTGATACGCTGCTCATTCTAAATTCGATATTATTATCAGGATTATTATCTAAATCAACATCTGGAGTATTTCTAATTGCATTAGTAAGTGCTTTATATTCTACTATTTCTGCCAAGCGATTAGGTAATATTTTCCTTAAATCTGAAGTCATTAAAATTCCTACTAAATTCATAAATAAATTTTCATCATCAAAAATTTTATCATATTTTGGAGTTCCTAGTTTCACTTCTTTTTTTTCAGGTATCAATCCTTTTGAAGAAGAATATTCTACAACTTTTGATACACCATTTTCTTGAGCTAACATATATATAGTTGTATTAGGTCTATCTTTTAATAGCTCTTTTATTATCGAAATATATTTTTGTAATTCCTGCTCTTCCAAAGGCATATCTTTATAACAAGCTAATTGATAAGTTAAATATTTATTCATATCTATATATTTTTCATTTTTTTTAATAAAGTCCCTGTATACTTGTGAATTATTTTCTACAATTTCTGTCATTCCTGATTCTACTGCTAATTCACTTAAATCAACTCTTCCGTTGCTTATTACATTTAAGTTTTCAACACCACATATTACTTGAGGGAATAGTCTTAATAAATCTTTTATTTTTATATCACTCATCTTCTTTTCCTCCATTAATACTATAGTTGATTATACCATAATTTTCTTATTTTGCAAATTTATGTAAACATTATTGCTTATTGTATATTTCCGTAATAATGCAAAAGCAGAAACTCATATGGTTCCTGCCTACACATAATCTTTATAAATTATATTTCTTTCTATTTTCTTTCGTAGCAAAACCATCTTTATCTGTAACTCTTTTGGCACCCACTACTATAATTCTTTTGTTAATACCAATTTTGGGTGCAGAGATTCCTAGACCAATTCCATCAATAAGAGTTGTTTTTAAATCTTCTATAATATCTAAAATATCATTATTTATATTTATTATATCAACTTCTTCTGACATTTTATTAAGTACTAGCTCTCCTACTTCTCTTATTTTTATTATTTTTCCCATAGTTATCCTCCAGATTATAATTTCAAATCGATTATATCACTAAGTAATTAAACATGCAAAAGAGCGAGGTTGATATTCCTCGCCCAATTTGCTTAATATAGATGTCCTTTTACCGAATCTCCTTCAAGCATCCATACAAAGTGAGGATGCATAAAAAGTTCTGCATCTTTAAAATGCTTATTATAGAACTCTTCAAAGTTATCTCCAGTGTCAATATCAGAGATAATCCATCTCTTATCCTTATCCAATCTCATCTTCCGCAATACCGGTCCAGCAGGATTTGGAAATGCAGTAGGATTTAAAAACCAAAATCCTTCTTTTCCTACTAAAAGTTCCGGTTTATTTAGTAATTCTTTAAGTGTCACAGTTGGTGCACTTAAAATTGCTTCAACTTTCTCTGTTTTCATGTTTTTCCTCCTGTATTATTATGAAAACATTGTATTTCTAGTTACATTTACAATTATAGTCACTTTTATAGATTATGTAAAATACAAATAAGTAATGCAGATATAACCAACTGTTATACCTGCAAAAATTCATTTTTCATTATTTTAATTAAATCTTTTAATTCTTTAAACTTATTTTCTTTATTTATATATATACCAAATTCCATTGGTTCAAACTCAAAATCTGTTTTTAATATAGCTAATTTATTTCCTTCTAATTCGTCTTTTATATATTCTTTTGTTATAATTCCTATACTATCTTCTGTTTTTAGAATTCCAAGCATTGTTGTATATGTAATGTTCTTAATATTTTCTGTATCAGCTGTTAGCTTTAATTCTTTCATTAAGTTTATGCTAGTTAACGAAGTTTTCTTTGGAGCATATATTTTTTCTTGTGCAAGTTTTTCTTTACTAAAAACTATATCTTTATATCTAGAATTCGTATTAATAACAAATATATCATGTAATAATCCTAATTTTATAAATTCAATCTTGTTTGTATTATATACACTTTCATCTACTTTTTTAGAAAGCACAATATCAAGCTTTTGATTTTCTAACATATTTAACATATCATTAAATGTTTCATTTGTTACTTCTATTTGACTATTTGGATTTAGTTCATAATAATCTGCTATACATTTTCCAAACATCCTACTAAGCATTGTAACATGTGAACCTAAATGTATATTTCTGTTACTTCTAACTCGTTCTTCCGCTTTATAAATTTTTAATATTGACTCACTCACTTCTTTATATAATTCTCTACCTTTATCTGTTAGCTCCATCCCATATTTGTTTCTTTTAAATAAAGTAACACCTAATTGTTCTTCCAAATTCTTTATATGCTTTGTTACTGCTGGTTGAGATATATTTAGTTTTTCACTTGCTTTAGTTATATTTCCTTCTTTTGCCACAAAAACAAATATTTTATATAATTCTAAATTAATCATATCAAATCCCCACACTTTAATTTTTTTACTCGCTTAAATAAATCTTTTTCTTTCTTTGTTATTGTTTTCTCTTCTATATTTCCATTGTTGCATAATTTAACTTTTATAAAGCCACTAGAAATGTTAGGATGTCTTAATATTCTAGCACCACTATTATCTATTTTCTCTCTCGAAATTGCTATATAAGAAAATTTTTCGTCTTCATATGGTACATCTGCATCTTTTACAAATTTATGAACTTTACTTCGTTCTACTCTAACAATAGAATGGCACCAATCATCTGCTGGCAAATTACATTCTGCTTGACAAGTACATGGTGCTATTATATTCAAGTTGCTTTCTAGCGCTAATCTTTGTACTCTTCTTATATTGTTAAACCCTTCAGGAGTTCCTGGTTCTATAAATATAGCTAACTTATTAAAAGTTTCTAAGATATCCTTTATTACTTTTTCTTTACTTGCTTCTTGAAGCTCATTTATCATATAAGAAGTTATTACTAAATCCGCTTTATCAGTAATATTGCTATGAACTATATCTTGATTTTTCCAATTTATATTGTTATGACCTTGCAATAATTTTTTAGCCATATTCTCCATTTCTTTTTCACGCTCTATACAAATGATTTCTTCTACATTTATATTGCTAAGTACAGCCCATTCACCCGCTCCAGTTCCTGAACCTATATCTAATACTGTTTTTATAGTAGGATTATATATATCTAAAGTTTCTTCTAGTGCTTTATTTATTGCCCCAAAAGTAGCAGGCATCCTAATAATAGAATAAGCCAGAACCTCTAAATTTTTATTCAATAAACTTTGTCCTGTTCTTTTAGCATTCATATATCTATCACTTAAAATTCTTGCAGTATCTCTTAATTCTGTTAGACTTATATTCTTTATTTCCTTTTCTATTTTTTCTTCTAATTCATTCGGTATTCTCATTATTCCTCCAATTTTTGAACTTTAGTAATGGAGCTTAAAGTTCATTTTTTATGTTACCTTTTTGAACTTTTAGGACCATCCCCTAAGTTCAAACTTGATAGAATAAATTTTATTACATCATCATCTTTTGCATCTTTATTTTTGTATTCATCTTTTTCTTCTCTAGTTAAATCCACAAAATATTTGCCCGTATCTGGCAATATGCTTATAGAATCTAAAGGATATCCCTCATTTAAAATTGGTGATGGCTTGCCTACAAAATAAAAATCCCCCTTTGACCATGTAAAAGTTTTCACATCTTTTCCATCATATATTGCCATTCCATAAACCCATTTAGCTTTTAAATTCTTACCATATTTTTTTACTAACCCAGTATAGTATTCTATCATTTCTTCATCTGATAATCGTTTTCCATGTACTCTTCTTACATGTGTTCCTGGTTGATATACTTCATCTATATCTTCTATAAAAAGGCTATTGTCCATACCAATTGTTGGTACTTTTACAAATTCATAATATCCTTTAGCTTTTATTATGGCATTTTCTATGGAATTTTTTCCATTTTCTTCTACATTATCTGGTACTTTTAAATCTAATAAAGTTTTCAATTCAATTCCGTTTTGTTCTAATTTATCAGCATATATTTTAATTTTAGCTGGATTGTTTGTCGCAAATAATACTTCCATTTTTTCCTCCTTCGGGATTTGGGAACATTCCTCCTATTTAGTACGTTCCTCGGGATTTGGGGACGTTCCTTTTTCCCTTTTTAATTTTATTCTAATATTTTCACATTTAATAATTCCAAATTCCTAAATGTCCTTTTGCTTGTATTGGTTCTATTTTTCTCATATCTTTTAATACCCAAGCATATCTGCCAACATCATATTCCCCACATTTATATTCTGTTGGATTTTCTGTTTTTATTTTATTTATAAATTCTTCATTCATATAAATACAATCTACTAACTTACATTTTGCAATTATATATCCATATTTTATATCTTTATCTTTTAATAAATTAACTAGTTCTTGTATCCTTTTGTCATTTTTAGGAATCTTTTTTAAACTAGTATGAATATACAAGTCTCCTCTATAATTTGTCTTCCAGCTCCTTGTTTCAATATATTTAACTTTTTCTTTAATTAGGCTTCCCCATGGTTCCATTAACGATAAAACTTTCATTTTCATCTACTCCTAATTTATATATCTGCAGGGATTTAAGGACCGTCCTCGAATCACCCTCTAGCTAAGAACACCTTCAAAATCCCTAATAATTTGTAGTTCTTGTTAAATGATATGGTCTTTTTGGTAATTCCTTATTCTTTGACATAAGCCAAATATAATCATTTAATTCTATTGCACTTACTTTATTATTCAATAATCTTTTTATTTCATCTATTACATATATAACTGTTGCTCTAATTTCTACTTCATATGCTGAATTTTCTTGTATTTCTACTTTATTATCAACTATATCTGCTAATTCTTTATTGTATTTTACTAATTTTAGTGCTCGTAAGCCCTGTGGTATTTTATAATCACTGCAACCAACTAAATGTGAGCAGTCTACTTTTATATTTTCTTTTTTTTCCCTTATATGCAAAATATCTGATGTTAATAATTGTGCCAATTTATAAAAATATATTGTTTTACCTTCATATGTCCTTATATCTTTAAAATCTTCAAAATTATCTATTATAAATTTAAATAATTCTTCATCATTTGTTAGCTTATATATTGCATTGTAAAAATCTCCACCGAATCTTTCGTTTACAACTTTATTAACATTTTTTATAATTTTAAATCTTTCTTCAAAAAGTGGAATCTCTACATTACCTTTTAGATATTCTTTAAAGTTTTCTTTTGTTAAATTATCAAATGATTTATTTTCTCTTATATATCTTAGCATTGCATACATAAGTGCCATAGAGCCATCTTCTTTTCCGTTACTTGTTTCTATTTGCCATTTTGGACTTCCCCAAAAAGAAAAGTCTATTGCCTCAAAATATAGTAAAAAAGTAATTATTGTTTCTACATTTTCATTAAATAAATTATATGGGGAATTGTATAACCAATTTTTTATATTTATTTCTTGTATTTCATTTGCAAACTTTTTTATTTCATCCTTATTTATTTGAATATATTTTGCATTTTCTATTACATACTTATTTGATTCTATTATTTCATTAAACATCTCATTTTCTCCTTTTGTAGCCTAATTATACAACATGCATAATTAAATATCAATTAGATTAAATATTACTCATTTATAACAAAAGAAAAAACTTATATAAATAAATATATAAGTTTTAACCAATTATTTTTTCTATATTTTTTACTCTTGCATCTACAATATTATTATTTTTACCTGTTCCTATCTCGATATTTGGATGAACGTTTGGTCCATGAAAATCACTACCTACAGTTATAATTAAATTATAGCTATTAGCAATTTTTTCATATTCTTCCATTTGCTCTTTAGTTTGTCTAGAATGAAAACATTCCATTCCCTCAAGTCCATAACTGATAAATTCTTCTATTTTTCTTATAAGATTTTCTTCCTCTAATTCTAAAGTGTATGGATGTGCTAATACTGCTGTTCCTCCAAATCTCTTGATTGTCTCAATTACTTCTTTAGGACTCATTTCACCTTTTTCCCTTTTTATACTTTTAAACGGTTCTTGGTTTAAATATTTTGTATATGCTTCTTCTTCATCTGCAATATAACCCTTTTCTAGCAAAGCCTTTGCAAATTCTGGTTTACGAATATTTACATTTTTAGCATATTTTTTTACATCTTCTAATGTTATATTAATTCCTAATTCATTAAATTTTTGTATAAATTCATTATTTCTCCTATTTCTATCATCAGTATAACTTTTATATATTGCAATAAAGTCAGGATTTCTATAATCCAAATTATATCCTAGTATGTGTACTTTTTTAGCTTCATTATCTTTAGCTGAAAATTCAATTCCTGGAATTAAACGTAGGCCTTGTCTATTTGCTTCTTCTAACGCCTCATCTACACCACTTGTAGTATCATGATCTGTTATTGCAAATATCTCTAGTCCCTTTTCTTTTACCATTTTTACAACTTCTGTTGGTGAATATTCTCCATCTGAGGCTGTTGTATGCATATGTAAATCTATTTTCATATATTTCCTCCTATCTCTTTAGATAATATATTATACCTTAAAAATATCTAGTTTGCAACGTATTCGTTGACATAATTTGTGGTTTGACTTATAATTAATTTATCTTAATAAGGAGGGCTGAATTATGGATAAAGAATTTTTATTCCAGAAATATGACGTTTCTAAGAAAGGAGCACGAAGTTCAGAATTTCGGAATGCTTTTGCAAAAATAAAAGACTCAGTTTTTGCTAATGTCAAGGCAAGCAATAATCCTGTTTTTGTTTTTGCAACCGGTCCATCCGGTGCTGGAAAAACAGGGTTAGAAGTCAAAATTGAATGCGATTTTCCAGAGCAGGAATTTATTACCCTTGATATTGACGAGTTTAGGGTTTATCACCCTGATATCAAAGAAATTTTGTCCGATTATTGGACAATCTCGGCAGACCTTACAACAAGCTTTGCTAAAGATATTCGGGATGAGCTTTTAAATCTTGCTCTTAAGCAAGGTTATAGTGTTATCTTTTCTGCATCAATCAATCGAGTTGAAAAGGCTGAAAAAATTATTGCAGATATTCCAAAATCATATCAAATTGGTTTATATGCAGTCATAACTCATCCTTTGGAATACAGATTGACTGCAGAAGAAAGATATGAACGTGAGGTTTTCAGAAAAGACTTTGTTCCAAGATGTCCGGATGAAAATTACATGAAAAAATGCGATAATTTCGTGAAAATTTTACCGGAACTTGTGAAACTCGTTGATTTCTTTAAAGTTTATAGAAGAATGCCATCACTTAATTACTTGCCACTTGAGTTCGTATGTGATGATTATTCTTCTGAACTTTCGTCTCAATTAGAAACACCTCGTCCAGATTATGATGAGTATTTTAGCAGATTAGTTTTACTGCTAAATAAACGCACTAATAGAGCAAATGTTACAGAAGAAGAGATACAAAGAATTTTTTCTCTTTATGATATGTACTTTTCGTTCTAACTTGTTCGTAATTCTGGCAAAAATGGGACCACAAATAGTTAAATCTATTGTGATCCCATTTTTAATTTTTACTTATTTAATAAAGGCACAAATTTCATTTCTTTTTCGATGAATTTTTGCTTATTATCAAGTAAATCTTGCATCTCTGATAAATAATCAGTATACTTTTTGTCTGGATAATACATTTTCGCATATCCATCTTTACCAAACTTCTTAGTCAATTTTTTAAAAGAATATTCGATAATCTGTTCTACTGATGGATTTTCGTCAGCGTGCTTATCTGCTTGGTATAAGAAAGAACGTTTTAACATATTCTCTACAGAAGTTTCTCTATCAGCAGAAGATACCAACTTACCATATTCGCTTCTTGCCTCGTATTCTAGGCTTGCTCTATGGTCAACGATTGCTTCTGCAGTAATTTGAACTTCTTCTGGCTCAAGGAATTTTTGGATTTCCTTATCTGCCAAGAACATCTCGCTTGAAACTTGCTCATGATTGTCTGGATCTTTTTTGTATCCAATATCATGATAAGCAGCAGTTATTAGAACAATCTTTGGATTCAATTTCAATTTAAACTCTGACATTATCTCAAAAGCTCTTAGTATTACTGTTACTATATGCTCTCTGCCATGACCTCCAATATTAGTATCATATAGAGGTAACACCTTGTCCTCTACATAAGCTATTTCATTCTCTATTCCATATACCTCATTTCCAATATACTTAGAAATTTCTTGCATCAACTCTCTCATTCCTTATACCTCCTTAAAATATTCTTTTAATTTTTGTACAGTGTTTAAACATTGCTGTATGTCTTCATCACTTGTGTTTTATCACAAGTTAATCAGAAATGCAATAATCTTTTTTAGCTTCGTCTACATGTCAATATAGCAAAAGAAACACAATAATCGCATTATCATGTTTCTTTTGTTTAGCTCTTCAGTTATTCACACCATGCTGGACCGGAATAGTATCCTCAGTAATTGCTGAAAACACATATCCATTCTCTTTGGCATAGTCTATAATTCCCTGCAGAGCATCTGCTGTTGGTTGATGTCCATATCCATCATGCATTAGTACAACATTTTCGCGCTTTGGTGCAATTCCTGCTACAAAATTGTTGTAAATTTTATCTGCTGTTCTTGCACTCCCAGCATCATCTACATCGACATTCCAATCGTAATATGTAAAGCCTTCTTGCTCTACTTTATTAGTTGCCTCTGTCATTATTCCTTCGCAATAATTTTTGCTGATGGTATTAGATGCTCCTCCAGGGAATCTTATGTATATTGCATTATAATCGAAATCATTCAATATTTCTTCCTTCAATCCAATAAAATTCTCTGTAATCGCATCTACTGACGAATAAATCTTAGCATAATCATGAGATAACCCATGTAATCCAAGAGTATGACCTTCATTTATAATTCTTTGAATCTTACTCTTATCTTCTTCTGAATAATCTACAATAAAAAATGTCGCTTTTACATCATTCTCTTTAAGAATATCCAGAATTTCTGGAGTAACATCTGATGGTCCATCATCAAATGTTAAATATATTACTCCTGTTGCTTTCAAAATCCTTCGTTTTGCTATAGCAATGTTTCCTGATGAATCTGTTGCAGTATACACGAATTCATATTCAGAATCACTAATCTTATGTCTTTCGCGTTTTGCTTTAACATCTTCATCATAGTTGTCAGTTACTATAACTCCTGGGTCTAGACTTTCCAGATTATTAAAATCTTCAACATACAGTGTGCTACCACCCTGCATATCAATAACTGGTGCAGTAGTATCTACTACATTTATAGTTCTTGTAGCAGATTTTAATCCCCATTTGTAGGTTATTTTATATTCGCCTACTTTAGAGGTATCAACATTACCAGTAATTTTAACATCTTTAGAAACGTTAAAACCAAGGTATTTTATTGTAGGTTCATCATTAAATTCTGTTCCAACTTCAACTTCGATAGTTTTATCTTCCATTGACAGTGGCGAAAATAATAATGTTATTGCTAATAATGCAATAATTCCTCCTACAACCCGTCCGAATCTTATAGACTTTCTCCTCCGTCTTCTTCCTTTAGACATCGCCATATTTATGCTCCCTTTCTGCTGAAAATTATAACGTAAGTAACTACTATCCTCCTCCATAAAAATTATTTTACAGAATTTATCAGCTTTTTCTGTAGGAATTATATTTTACCACCATATTTTTTTAAAGTAAATATTTTTTATTAAACTGTATTGATAACATATATAAAAATCCGAACTTTAGTATACTAACCAAAGTTCGGATAAAAAGTCTTTTAGTTTATATTGTTTCTCCAAATACTATTCCCTGTTTATTTATAATCTCAAACTTGCCATTATTATATTTAAGTTCTGTAATAGCTAAATCATCTATTTGCTCTAGTTTCTTATCTACTCTAAGAATATTTTTATAAATACTTCTATATACACCACCATGTGTTACAATAGCTATAGTATTTAATTCTTTACTTTTACTTATAATTTCTGTTATGCCCTCTTCTACACGTTTGTCAAATTCATTTATATTTTCTCCACCTAAAAAACTTGTACCTAAATAGTAACCCGTATTTTTATATTTTGGCATATCAAAAACATAACTAAATATTGTTTTAGCTTTTTCTTTATTTACCCCAGATAAAATCCCATAAGAATTGCATTCTCTTATATTATCTATAATATCTAAATCTACATTTATCTTTTTATTTAATATTTTAGCAGTTTGATATGCTCTTTTATATGGACTAATAATATTCTCCTTAAAATAATAAATCTAAAATTTCTTCTACACATAATCTAGTCTCTTCACCTAGCATTTCAACTTTTTTTATTTTTAACTCTTCTAATTTTTAATTCTGTATCAATTCTTTTTAATAGTCCTGCTGTTGTCTCCCCAGGAATTCCAAGACCATATATATTTTCTACTTGATTATTTTCTTTTAAATCTTCCCTTAATCTATTTACATATCCGTGTTTTTCTTCATCCCACGCACCATAGACAATACTATCTCCTAAAATGCATATATTTCCTTTTAAATTAAACATTTTCTCTCCTTTAAAAAAACATTTATCTTTTATCGGGATTATAGGAACGTCCCTAAATCCCGATTGGTCCTTATTAATCTCTATGCCATTGCTCTATAATATCTTTAGTAATTTGTAAACTTCCTCTTCCTATACCTATTTCTATATCTGGTTTTGGTTCCCCGTGATAATCACTTCCACCACTAATATATAAATTATTTTTATTGGCATATTTCTTTAAAATATTTATTCTATTTTCTTCTTCTGCTGATGGATGATAACATTCTATTCCGTCTAATTCTCTTATTTTCCTTATTTCATCTATAAATTGTATTGTGTTTTCAAACTTGTATTCAAATGGATGTGCTAAAAATGCTTTTCCACCAGCATTGTGAATATTATCTATTATTTCTTCATAAGAAGGATAATCTAACTCATAGTTCATATAATATGAACTTTCTGAATTTGTTAATTCCTTTCTAAAAAATAGTCCAAATTTATTAGCATATTCACCTAATTTTTTACGATTGTCTTTATATTTTATAATTTCCATATATATTGGACGTTCCACAAAAGCTGTAGGATTTTCAGAAAAAACTATATTGTCTCTATTATATCTTAAACCATTCTTGTCACATATTTTATAAAATCTTTCCTTTTGGTTATTTCGTCTTTCTCTTGCTTTTTCTTCTGAAAAGTGTTTTTGTATCCATGTATTTAAAATATCAATATCATAATCATATGCTAATACTTCAATATTTTTATTTAATACATGACCTTGTAATTCTGCTCCTTTTATAACTTTTCCCGAAAAAATATTTTTACTAAAAGCTTCATCTTTGTACTGCATACAATTATTATGATCTGTAATTGATATATATTCTAAATGTTTTTCTTCACATTGTTTTAATATTTCTTCAACAGTTTTATCTCCATCCGAATAAACTGTATGCATATGTAAGTCTATCATATTATCTACTCCTTTTTCTATTGTATATAAATTAGAAGTTTTTACTGAATTGCTCTATTTATATTTTTTAAGACTATCTCTTTTTATCTTTCTTCCTCTTCTAATGATTTCTCCCATAATTTAATTCCATCTTCTACATTTATCCAATATAATTGAATTATACAATTATGATTATCTTCATCAAAATATTCACTTTCATATCTTGGACTAAATCTTAGAATTGTTTTTTTAGAAGGAAGGTTGTCTTTATCTACAGTTAATAAAACATCTTTTATTCCATATTCTTTACATTTTTTTAGTCCTAAATATAGATTTATATTATTATATCCCTTTCCTCTTTCTGTTGGCCTTATACTATATCCTATATTACCATTTATTTTTTTAAATTTTTCATTTAAAGCTAGACGAATATTAATCATTCCAACTATTTTATCATCTTCTTCCCTTACCAAGAAGAAAGTTTCTGCTGGTACTCTTTCCTCTGTTACAGGTTGTTTTTTATCATTTTCTAGTTTTTCTAGCCAACCTTCATAATCATCTAAATATCTGTATAAGCCTCCTACTCCGTTTATATCTGATTTATACTCATAAAATTCGTTTATAAAATCTATTGCTTTTTCTTTGTATTCTAGTGTTGGTGAAACTAGTTTGAACATAATTTTTTCTCCTTTCGTGTTTATTTTTGTGCTACATAATCCCTATCTATCTAATATATTTATTAATTCCCTATAATTTTGTACTTTATAATCAGCTAGTTTGTATATTTCTTCTCTATCTGCATCTGCATATTTGTCATACATATTAATAACTTCTAGGCCTGCATTTTTAGCTGATTGTATGCCAATTAATGCATCTTCTATAACTATGCATTCCTCTGGTTTAATATCTAATTTTTCTATTATCTTTTTATATATTTCTGGATCTGGCTTTTTATGTATAACATCTTCTTTGGTTAAAATAATAGAGAATATTTCATCAATATTTACCTTCTTTAATTTTTTTCTATATAAATCTAGTCTTGCTTTTGGCGTTGTTGTAGCTAGTGCTAAAGTGTATCCGTTTTGTTTTAATTTTTTTAGTAAAACATCTGCATCTTCCTTGTAATCCACTTCTTTTTGTAATAATTCATTTGCAAAGTCCCATCTTACTTTTAAAATTTCTTCTGCTGGCATATTTGTGTTAAATCTTTCTTTTAACCATGCACAATATTGTACATAAATATCTTCACTTTTAAATTCTGCAAGCAACCTATCTCTTAATTGTCCTATATCCTTTGCATTTATATTATTATCATTAAAAAATTCTTCTACTGTTTTATTAGTAAATTTTTTAATTAAACTTTCATCTGCCCTATTCCATATTCCCATAGAATCTATAAGTGTTCCGTCTAAATCGAATATAACAACTTTTTTATTTTTAAACATATGTTACTCCTTAACAACCTTTATATTTTTAATATCAATTATATCTGCTAAAATATCTGCTCTTCTTTCTTCATCTGGCAAGTAGCCTAAACTTATTATTTGATCTTGGCTTACAAAGTCTTCGAAAATGCATTTTTCTTCGATACCCGTGCCAAATTCTATATTTTTAATAAATTGATTTCCATCTCCAACTTTAACAAATAAATTTTCGTTATAAAATAAAACACTTTCTTCTGGCCTTCTAAATTTTAAATTTTCAATTTCTTTACCTATATATATCAAATCATCATCTGGAATTATAACCAATGTATCTCCTGTATTTAGAATACATTTATAATAATAAGCGTCTTCATCTTCTTCGATACCATATAAAGTCTTAGTTTTTACAATATAATCTTTTCCATTTATATTTATCTTTACATTTTCTTTAATATTATTAATTAATTCTTCCATATTTTCTCCATTCTGTCGCTTCGCTCAGCACAAAAGTGCCACGAAAAATCGCGACAATTTCATTCTCTCCTATTTTAAAACTTCATCTTTGTATATCTCTACATGTTTTAACATATGTCCTATATTTCCTTCTCCTGCGTATTTTTCAACATCAAAGAAGTTATCATTTTTATCTATCCAAAATAATTTGTTTATTTCTTCTACTAATTTTACTTCTTTATTTAATTTTCCTACATAAACTTCTAACTCCATGTCTTGAAGTTTATACTCAAAATTCATCAAACTAGTTAATATAATGTCATTTTTAGAAATTCCTGTTTCTTCTTCTAATTCTCTATATGCAGCATGTAATTCATCTTCGCCTTTTTCTACTTTGCCACCTACTAAATTTAGCTTTCCCTTGTATGGCTCTTTGGTTCTTTTACACGTTAAAATTTTATCTTCTTCGTTATCAAAAACTATTATTACATTTAATTTTCTCATAATTACTTCTCCATTTTTTATATCAAAATATCATCAAAATTTATAAACTTTTTATTAAATTATCTAATGCTTGTTTTATATCTTCTTCAAAACATGTCCCTTCAGCCATTTTTAGATACCACTCTTCTGTCTCTTTTATGTATTTCTTCTTAAATAAAATATTTGTCATCGTACTTTCACTTAGATTATGATATCTATCTGCTAATTTTACCATTTTAGCCATATCATTATTTTTTATTCTATTATAATAATCTTGCATTTTGTATCCTTTTTCTTTTGTTAGTAACACTACTGTGTCTAAAACTCCTTTATTGCTCAATTTCAAGATTTCTTCTTTTGTTGCATTTGTATCTTCTAATGTATCATGTAATAATCCTGCAGCTTGGTAATCATCATTAAATCCCTTTTCTTTTAATATATCTGCAACCGCAAATGGATGCAAATAGTATGGTGTTCCTTGTTTTCTTTTTTGTCCTTCATGTTTAATTTTTACATATTCTTTTAAAATTTCTATATTCATTTTATTACTCCCTTTACTTCCATATTTTTTATTACTGCAGAACTATATTAAATTGTCAAACTAATTATTTTTTAGTAGCATTAGTTGCTCTTTATCATTTGTAAATTGATATGCCTCCTTAAAACCATATTTTTCATGTAATTTTAGTGATGGTATATTATCTTTTGCAATACAACTATATATTTTATATCCTTTAAATTTTTCCAACACATATTGCATAAGTTTACTTGCAATTCCTTTTCCCATATAATTTTTGTCTGTTACTATTTCCCATATATATGCTACATTTTCTTCTTTTCCTATTTTATCTGGGAAATTTTCTAATTTACAAAAATCATCTTTAGTATATACTGCAATATATCCAGCTGGCACATTATTTTCTAAATACACTATTTTTAATATATCATCATTATTTATTAACATTTCATTACTTTCTTCAGTAATATATCCGCTATTGTTTTCCTTCCAAATTCTTTTTATATCTTCCAAATATTTATTTTCAACTATCATAAGGACTCCTTTTATAGTATTGCTACATTAAATTTAAAACTCAACATATAAGTTTACCTTAATAGGGATTTTAGGATCGTCCCCCCAATCCCTATATTTCTAAAGAATTAGCTACTTGTTCTATTTGTGTCATAGCATATCTTATTTCGTAATTTAAATAATTTATTTGTTCTTCTGCTAATTCTATTTCTTCTTTCCTATATGTACTTTCTATACATAGTGACCTTTTTAAATTATATTCTAACCATTCTATTGCTTCCCATAAATTAGCATATATAAGTTTTTTCATATCTTCTTTTTTATAATTCTTTACATTTTGTAAATAACTGTTTACAATTATTCCAAACTTTTCAAACTCGAACTTTCCGACATCTCCATTTGCCCAATTCCAGCATACTTGAACTAATTCTACTGTTGGATTTACATAGCCACTAGATTCCCAATCTATAACTGTCGGTTTATTTTCATTCCACAAGATATTCTTTTTTATTAAATCTCTATGACTTATTATTAAATTACTCTTTGCATATTCTAAAGCTTCATTCGTCTTCTTATTTATTTCATAAAGTATTTCTATATTTTCTACTAAATCTTTGTAATAATATTTCTTTTGCTCTTTCGCTAGCTTTACCAAAGAATTCCAATCTATTGTTCTTATTGGCATTTCTTTGGATTTTTCTGCTTTGATATTCGAAAAATCTAAATTATGTATTGTAGCTAGCAACTTTCCAACTATGCCACATGTTTCATCTGTAATATCTTCTGGTTCTAAATGTTTTCCATAATTCCAATTAAATGCCATGTAATAATCCCCATCAATTTCATGTATTATTTTATTTTCAAATTCCAATGCTCTTACTACAGATATTCCATTTTCTTCTGCTATTTTTGATACTTTTTCTGCAAAATTAATTCTTTCGAATTCTTCTTTATTTTGCATTAATGTTTTATTTAATTTTTTTATAGCATATTCAGCTTTGTCTGTCTCTACTCTATACATCCTATTAGATAGCCCACCATGAATTTGTGTTGCCTTAATAATTTTACTGCCCAAATCAAATTTTCTAACTAATTTTTCCAGTTTTTTAGTGTTGCTTTTTCTTAATAGCAAATTATATTGATAAGTTCTTCCTTTTACAGTTTCTTCGCCTCTATCTATTATTTCTGTAAAGTCAAATTTCTCATATATATGCTTTGCATTTTCATTGTTATCGTTCTCCACTCCAACAGTAAATTCTGTTACACCTTTGTTTTCTAATCTAATATTACATATTTAAGTAATTTTTGTCCTAACCCTTGATTTTGATAATCGTTATGAACTCTAAAAGCACTTAAATATACTCGTATATTTGGAATAGTTTCATTTGGTGAATCAGACTTATATGTTACTGTTATTTCTCCAATTAAATTTTTATTTTCCTCTATAACAAAAATATTTTTTATTCCATTTGATATATCATTTATAATTAACTTCTTAAATTCTTCAAAGTTCTCATAAGCATAAAGATTCTTTAATTTATCTAATTCTTCTAAACTGATCTTTCTATATTCCATAAAAACTCCTTTACCAACAAATTTTATTAAATAAGTCATCTAAATTATGTGATGTTAATTTAAATGTTTTGTCTTGTATTCTTTCTATTACATAAGGTTCACAATTTTCTATCTTTAAATTAAAAATTTTTTCCTTTGGCTCAAATTTAAGTAAATTATAAAAGATACATCTTATGCAATGCATATGTGCAAATATACCTATAGTAATATCCTCTTCCATATTTAGCGAATTTATAAAGTCATCTGTTCTTGTTATTACATCTGTATAACTTTCTCCGTTTGGAGCTTTTTGAATAAAATCTCTTCTAAATTTTTTATACTTTTCATCTGTAAAGTATTTTTTATAGCATTCATTATCTTCTAAATCTTCTGGATATTTCCCTTCGAAATCGCCTAAACTTCTCTCTCTTAAACGTTTATCTATATTAAGTTCATAACCTGGTTTTGCAAGTCTGGCTGTATCTATAGCTCTTTTTAAGTCTGAACAATAAACCTTCGAAATCTCCTTAATAATTGGATTATCTTTTAATTTTTTAGCTGCTTCTATCCCTTTTTCGGTTAAATCTGTACATCTGTTATTTAGTGCACCTGTAAATAGGTTAATTCCTTGCTCATTTAAAATATTCCCCTGGGTTTGTCCATGTCTTATTAATATTAACTTCATAAAATCACTCCTATCTAATTTGGTGCAATTTGGTATATTAACATAAAAGAGGAACTAAATAGTTCCTCTTTTGTAAATATATAACTCGAGATATATGCCTAAGAACTATAATTTGACACAAAAAATCTTTTAATATTTGATCACATATTACATTAATCTTCTGGTTTAAATAATTTTATCCATCCTAAATTTATAAAATTATTTAACTCATTATAACTTGCAACTTCTTTGGATGGCTCATTTAAAATCCAAATAGTTTTATTCTTATGCTGTAATATATTTTGTACTATTATATAGCTCATTTCTGCATAAACTTGTGGACCAACATATCCTTTTATGCCATTTTTTTCTTCGTTTAATACAAATAAATAATCTGCTTCTTCTAAGGCTTTATAAAAATTAATATATACATCTTTATATATTAATTCGTTTGATTGATCTATTTTTCTTGGATATTTGATTACATCATAATTATGTTCTTTAAAATATTCTACCCATTTTTTTATTTCTTTTTCAAATTTTGCACTTCCTGATATTACTAACTTTTTCATACATTCTCCCTTTTTTCAAGTTTATATTATCATATAAAAAAATGATATGCAATAGAAAAAACTATTACTCATTCGTAATAGTTTTTAAGTTAATTATTTTTTTCTTCTAACAGCTTAATTTTCTTTCTCTTTTTATAATTATATATTAATATAAATATTACTACTATAAATATGATAATAGAAATTAATTGTGATATCCTTATATTTCCAGCCATCAAACTGTCTGTCCTTAGCCCTTCTATTATTGTTCTAATTGCAGAATATAATAATAAATATATAATAGTTAATTGCCCTGCATATTTTCTATATTTTTTAAGATACATTAATATAAAAAATATAATTAAAGTACATATGGATTCATATAAAAACGTTGGATGTACTTCCATATATATACCATCTTCTATGATTCCCATTCTAAAAATACTATTAGTTGTTGTTCCATGTGCTTCGCCATTAATAAAATTCCCCCATCTTCCAATTGCTTGTCCTAAGCTTAAGTATGGAATTATCATATCAAACATATCTAATATCTTTATTTTTTTAATTTTGCAAAAAATAATAGTTGTTATGGCTCCACCTATTATTCCACCATAGATTGCAAGCCCACCATTTCTTATATTTATGATTTCACTAGGATTATTTAAATAATATTGCATATTAAAAATAACATAGTACAATCTAGCACATACAATTGCTATTGGTATTATAAGTATCATTAATTCTAATATATCATTGTATTCTATATTGTATTTTTTACAGTCTTTTTTTAAAGCCAATATTGCAATCAAAATAGCCATGGCTATAAAAATAGCATACCAGTATATATGTATACCACCAATTGTAAATGCTGTTCTAGAAATGCTTAAGTTTATATTAAAAGCTGGAAATGTAATATTAGTCATTAATTTTCTCCCTTATATAATCTATTCTATATCAAAGATTTTATTTAGTTCATATGCTACTCCAGCTTCGTTGTTTGTTTTTGTAACTACATCTGCTAATTCTTTTATTTTATCTGCAGCATTTCCCATTGCTACTTTGTAACCTCCAACATTAAACATTTCTATGTCATTTAAGCCATCACCAAATACAACCGTTTGAACTATTTCTATACCTAAATATTTGCATAGTTCTTCTATAGCTTTCGCCTTGCTTATCCCTTTTGGCATAATATCCATTACATATGGAAGCTTATAATTATTTTCTGCTTTTCTATATTTCTTAGGAATCATAAATTCATCAACTTCTGTTGCATCAATATTAAATCTATCTAATACTAATTTTCTAACTTTTTGAAGATTTTCTTTTTTATCATCCATAAGACTGAATTTTATAACTGGTGCATCATTTGTTTTTAAGTATTCTTCCAAAGAATTCACTAGTACAAGTTCGTTTCTATTTTCTCTTGTCATGCTAAATTGTTCATCTTCTACAAGCAAATTGCCAGAAATAGTAACTGTAAAATATATGTTGTTTTCTTTTATTAGTTTAGCTATTTCTAATGCATTCTCTTTTTCTATATTGGTGCTAAATATTTTCTTATCTTCTACAAAATTTGCCACAATACCTCCATTAGAACCAATAATGTATGGTATAGCTCCTACCTGAGTACTGTATTTTTCAATACTATGATATGGTCTGCCAGATGCTAATACTACTTCTATTCCATTCTTCTTTAAAGTTTGTATCATCTTTATATTTTCTTCTGGCACTATTTTTTCATCATTAACTAATGTCCCGTCTATATCTATAAAAACGATTTTATACTTATTATTCATTGTAAATCCTCCCTGATTATATTATTGGCCTTTTTTCGTACTTTAGTCAAGAAAAATCACTTTATTATTTCACAATTTTCGTCAACCTTTTTCTTGCCATGGACTTTATAATATATTTCAAATATATTATTTAAAATTTCTTTTTCATCATATGTTAGATTATTATTTAATTTTAAATAGTATATAGATAAAAACAGACTATTAAACCATTTTAAATCAACATTTAATTTATTAAATTCTAATCTTTCATAAAATTTTGCTCTTTTTTCTCTTATTTCATTTTCTGCTGTATTTGCTCCATAACCTAATTTCTCAATCTCTACAAATATAGCATCATAATTTTGAACTACTTTTTCCAATTCTTTAATTGCTTTAGTTCCATATCCTTTATTTTGATATTCTGGTAAAATTGCGAAGTAATCCAATTGCATATATCTATTATTCTTTATAGAATTCATTATAAAAAAGCCTATTAATTCATTTTCTTCATCAATTTTTATAAATTTAGTTATATTTTTGTTATAGTTTTTTTCCATTGCTTCTAAAGTTTTTCTTTCTTCTTCTGGAAATATCTCTATATATTTTTGATATATTTCTGCTTTAAATTCTTTATAATCAATATTTATAAGTTCCATAAATTACCCCTTTTTTATCTTTTATCATGAAAACATACAATTATTTCTATTAATTAAATTTATTTCTTATTTTTTAATTCAAGAACAGAAACACATTCTATTCCATTTGTATAAGGAAACATATCTACTGGTTTAATCTTTTTTATTTCATATTTATTTTCTAATTTTGCTAAATCCCTAACTAATGTAGCTGGATTACAACTAATATATACTAATTTCTTAGGTAATACTTTTTTTATGTTTTCTATGCTTGTATTATCTAGACCTCTTCTTGGTGGATCTACCATGATAATATCTGGAATAATTTGTTTTACATTTACTAGTTTATCTAAAACTTTTTCTACATCGCCAGCAATAAATTCTGTATTATTCACATTGTTTATTTTTGCATTTTCTTTTGCTGCAACAATTGCCTCTTCTACAATTTCTACTCCGTAAACTTTTTTTGCAAACTTACTCATAAATAATGAAATTGTACCAATTCCACAGTACAAATCGAATACAACATCTTCCTTTGTTATATCTGCAAACTTAACTCCAAGCTCATATAATTTCTCAGCTTGAATTGGATTTACCTGGTAAAATGACATTGGAGATATTTTAAAAGTATAATCACCTAGCTTATCTGTAATATATCCATCTCCATATAAATTGATATTCTCGTTTCCTAATATAACATTTGTGTTTTTTGTATTTATATTTTTTACAATAGTTTTTATATTACTAAATTTGCTAGTTAGTTCTGATATCATTTTAGTTTCATTAGGTATTTCTCGTCCATTTATTACAATAATACACATTATCTCATTAGTTCTTATGCCTATTTTAGTAACAATATGTCTAACTAATCCTTTTTGAGTTTTCTCGTTATAAAAACTAGCATTATTATCTACTAAAAATTTAAATATATATTTTGCAATTTCTTCAGTTTGCTTATTCTGAATAAAACAAGTATCTATTGCTATAATTTCATGTGTTCTATTAGCAAACACACCAATTACTGGTTTTCCATCTTTATTTAGACCAACTGGATATTGTGCTTTATTCCTGTAGTGATAAGTATTTTCCATACCTAATGTTTCTTCTACTTTAATTTTATTATTTAAAGTTTTGTTTACTAAACTTTGAACTGCATTTTGCTTCATCTTTAATGTCTCTTTATATTTTATATGTCTTAATGAACAACCTCCACATCTTTTATAGGTTGTACAATCACTTGTTACTCTATTTTCTGATTGTTTAATTATTTCTATAATTTTACCAAAAGCATGTGATGTTAACACTTTTACGATTAACACCTTTATTTTTTCTCCTTTTATAGCATTTGGTATAAAAATTGTAAGTCCATCTATTTTGGCAATCCCTTCTCCTTGAAATCCATTATCTATTATATCTACAATGTATTCTTTATTCTTTTCTACTTGCATATGTTCTCCTTTATTTTAATTTATGGTTGTATTATAACATAAAAAATAGACTGTTAGAATACTCTAAAAGTCTATTTTGATACTAAATTATTTTATAAAGCTTGTTGGTCATTATCATCTGGCTCTTCCTTATTTGGATTTAATCTTTTTTCTAGTAATTTATTAATATTTGCTATACCTTCTGTAAGTCCTTGTAAATCTGTTTTCCTTCCAACCAATTTTGTTCTAGCTTTAGCTTCATGTCTGCTATTATCAGGGCAAACAACAAAACCACCTTTTTTAGAATTAACGTAATCCATTGATGCTAAATCGTTCATTCCATTACCACAATATATAATCATTTTTACATCATATCTCTCCTGCGCCATAGATGTCCATCCTTTAACATAATTAAGCTTACCAAAACCTGCTGGGTTTTTATCGTCAGGATTGCTAGGTCTTTTTAAAGCCACTATTCTTGAATCCATTTTCTTAACAAATCTATTAAATGTAAAATCTTGTTGTGGTCCGGTTACAAATTCATCCTTTGATGATGCAGCTGCTCCTTCTATATATTTTAACTTCTTAATCGGCTCTTTTTGAAGTCTATTAAAACCAGTAAAACTTTTGTCTAATTTCTCCAAAATATCTGTCATTTGATTTTGGCTAATTGGTGAAACTATATGCATTCTTACTTTTGCATCCATTAATTCTTGCAATCTAGATAATTGTTTAAGAAAATTATACATATCTGTATCATCATACTCACTATCTGATTCCCTTAATATTGTACCTTCTAAATCTGAATATAATAAAATTATTTTTTCCATAAAAACTCTCCTTAATTTAAAACTATTATAATTTTACCACATTATGTAAAATAGTGCAATCCTTTTATAGTATCCTTATCTCTAATTTTTGTGTTATAATAATTTATATGTACAAGTTGAAAAAAATTCTTGTACTTTGTATCTATTAATAATTTATAATACAAATAGGAGGAAAAGTATATGAGCAAGTTTAATTTTTTCGGGAACATTTCAGGTCAAAATGTCAGTATTAATGGAGAGGACATTATTATTAACGGTAAACATGTTAATAATACCGATAGCAATGGTGAACAGATTGACGAAGTCAGAAAAGCCCCTACAAAAATTAAAAAACTATATGTTTCAAGTAACGTACGGGTAAATATCTCCGAAGGTCATGAAGACGTAATTGTTGCCAGATTACATGGTATCGCTTCTAGTAAAGACTTTCAATTTGATGTAGTGCCCAATAGTGACTCATTAAGAGTCACTGCAAATATTGAAGGAGCTTCTTCAGGAGGAGTAACCATTATAAATGGTACTGTCATTAGTAACTCTTTCAATAGTTTACAGCTGGATATCATGCTTCCCCTGAGTTCCGTGGAAATTATAAGCATTCAATCAAAAAGTGCAAGTATTTCTGTTGGCAGCATCAAAGCACCAACCATTGACGCAATTTCTACAAATGGTAGCATCAAATTGGAGGATGCAATTTTTAAAAAATTACAACTTGAATGCAAGAATGGAAGCATCCGGGTAAACTCATATCTTCATTCGGATGTTGAGTTAGATATTACCAACCATAATGGTAGTATCGATTGTAAACTCAACAATCTTGGTATGTCTAACGTGGATGTGTACTCAAAAAATGGAAGTTGTCACAACTATCCCGTTTTGTCTGGTAAATATACTGCTTCTGGTAGTATCATCAGTAAAAATGGTAATGTAAAATTTCATTAAATATCCGATAATTTAAACTCTTGATCCCCATGCTTTTATCTACAAAAGCGTGGGGCTTTTCTTTCTTTTAATACCTCCTCTATTTTCCATAATATTGCATAAAATGCTAAAAAATGATATGATTGTTATATATTATGTTTACAAGGAGAAGTAAATGAAGAAGAAATTAAATGGTCCAAATGGAATATCAATTAGAGTTATCACTTCAAAAATAAGAAAAGAGTTAACTAATAATGATTCAAAAGTGTCAAAACATAGAAATTTAAAAAACTCTTCAAAATCTGGAACTATCCAAACATCAGATTTGAAAAATCTTAGTCTAGGACTTCAAATAGTAGAACGAATAATGCATGAAGGCTTTCAGCGATATAACGAATCTCTTCAACTGGGTAAGAAAGATATATCTAAAAGCAAAAAAAATATTATCGCTTATAAAAGCTTGATGCAAGATTTTATATATAGGTTATCCGCAGCCTCAAAAACTGAGTTTTTCTTAAAAGAAAGACTTGATTCCTTAGCTGATTATTCACAAATAGCTCAAGCTGCTAGAGATGGAATAATTTTAAAACAGGAAAAAGGAAAAAAATTACACGATGGAAAAGAATATATGTATGATACTAGTATGTCTGTTAATGAGGTTCTATCTGCCTTTGATGATTACGAGAGGCAATCTTCTAGACTTACATATAAAAAGTTAGAAAATTATTTAGGGATTGGACTTGGTTTAGTTGCTACTTTAGGTTCAATTTCTAAGAGCGCTAAAGAGGAAAATAATAATAAAAGTAAAAGCGCATCATTAATAACAATTGGTACTATTACTATTAGTGGATTAAAATTATTATATGGACTACGTAAAACTGATTATAAAGAGAACCTTTGGAATTTAAGGAATGAGGAATCTAGAACTCGTCATGATTTATTACATAATGAACAAGTAAGCTCTACTGCAGAGAAATTAGCTATTCAAAATATAGAATCAATAATATCTGATGAAAGGAAATTAGAGCATAAGTTAGAAAATGACAGATTTGCATATAGTATCTGTTTAGATTTAGCTACAGCGATAATATCTGGTGCATATATTAATAAAAAAGTTAGAGAAACTCCAACTGGTAAAATTGACGGTAAATCTTTGGCAGAAGCTTTACTTAGTCTCCAAGCAGCCAAAAGTATTGGTAAAGATTTTATAGATGCTGCCCAAGGAATATTTTATAGTCGTAGAGATGAAGAAGAATTTCAAAAAACTTGTCAAAAAGTTAATCAAATATTAAAACAGATGGATGAAAAGGTTTACCCGTTAAAAGGTGCTACACATTCATTTAACTCTATCTCTATACATGATTTTAATGGCAATTTTTATCCTAAAAAGAATTATGATACTGGAGAAATCAATTATTCTATGACTTTAAATATTCCTGAATTTAGTATAAAACGTGGCGATGTCGTTTTGTTATCTGGTGAATCTGGCTCTGGGAAAAGTACATTCTTAAGATTTTTAAAAAGAGGCGATATAAATAATAGAAATACTATACAATTAGATAATGGCGAAATGGTTGATAATTTAGGAAGTGAATTTATCTCTTTTAGACCAAGTATAGAGCTAGGCAATGAAACTAATGTATTATTCCAAATTACAGGCAAGAAAAATCTTTCTGAGCTTTCTCCAGTTGAACAAACAAAATTGAATAAAATGTTACAAGAATTAAAATTCGACTCTCCTAATTTTTTAGAACAATTATCATCTAAAAAGTTTATGGAATTTTCTACTGGTCAACAAAGAAGACTCGCTTTATCTAAGATGTTATATAGTATAGATGATAATACATCAATAGTTATTGTTGACGAACCTGTTGGTAATGTAGAAAATAGTCTTATTAGAGAACAATTAAAAATGATTACTCGCTATGCGGAAGAAAAAAATGTTATGCTATTACTTACTACTCACAGATTAGAATTAGCAGAAGACTTGGCTACCAAAAGATATAATATTACCAAAGATGGAACATTGGAACAAATTCCTATAAAACATAAAGAACAATATGAAGAATTTTCTAAATAACAAAAAACACCTTTTGGTGTTTTTTTTGTTGTATATTCAATTACATTTCATAAAACAAAATTCATAATATTTTTATTCAATAATTAACTTGATGAATCTATAAATATTTTATAAGTATATTAGCTAATATTCCTATCAAAATTAAAACTACTACTATAATTATTTTTATTTTTTTACTTATTTTTTTACTTAATATTACTCCCAATCCTATAAAAAATAAAATAATTGGAAGCACTAATTTAGTTATTACAGAAAATTTTTCCGCAATAGTTGGTTCAAACGTTCCATATTTTACTTCTACAAATTGGTCTGGTATTTCATATCCAGCAGCAAATACTTTTGACTTTATACTTACTAAAAATATTCCTAAACTTCCTAATAGCTTCTTTATTTTTTTCATTTGTTATCCCCTCTTTTTTCTAAAATTTTATTTAGACATAATTTAGGTTTTTTATTTTCAAAATTCCAAGTGTCTAATGAATCGCCTAAACAATATTTCCAATCTTTACAATTTTCGCATTCTTCACATTTAAATTTATCTAAATCTCTAAACCATTTAAATTTGTTTTCCCAAACATCTACAAAATCATCATTCCTAATATTTCCTTGTATAAGCTCTTTTCTTCTTTCTACACTAGGACATACATAAATATCTCCATTATATAGAATACTTCCTATGGTAAAGCCTGTTGTACAAACAAACATATTTCTTCGTACTTCTTTTTCAAATTTCATTCCTAAAAAATGAGTACATCCATATGTTATATCAAATTTAGATTTTTTTCTTTTTTCTTTAATAAAATTCAACAAATATTTATAATCATCATTGCTAAGTGCTAAATTTTTATTGTCCTCTGCTCTACCTATTGGATCCATATTTACAATTCGCCATGAATTAATTTCAAGTTCTTTCATTTTTATATACATTTCTTCTAGTTCGTTTATATTTAATTTATTTACAACAGTAGTGATTTGTAAATAATTTAAGAAATTAGCTTTTTTTAGTTTTTTTATATTTTCTATTATCCTACTATATGAACCTTTAACACCTCTAAATTCATCATGTGATTTTTCCATACCATCTAAGCTTATTGATATCGTAGTCATCCCTGCTTTTTTCATTTTAAGTATAATTTCATCATTTATTAATATTCCATTTGTCGTCATTCCCCATGGATATCCTAAACAATTTGCAAATTCCATTACCTCAAACAAATCTTTTCGTATTAATGGTTCTCCTCCAGTAACATTTATTAATATTTCACTTGCATTATATTTATTAGCAATACTCTGCAATGCTGTTTTTATTTCTTCTGTAGTTAATTCATCTTTTAAATTAATATTCTCTCCTGCTCTACTACCACAATGTTTACATTTTGCGTTACACCTTAATGTTGTTTCCCAAAATAATTGCTTTAATTTAGGCTTTTCCGCTAATCTTTTTTTCATTTCATAAGTAGCCTCTGCTTCTCCATATTTCATAATTGTTTTAAGTATTTTATTTTTTCTCCTTGAAATCCATTATCTATTCTATTACACCTACAATATACTATTAATTTGTGACTTTATTATAAATCCCTTATTAATTATTATTTTTTTGAATTATATCATTAAAATATTACTTACACAATAAAAAGAGACACAGAAATGTTAATTTCGTGTCCTAATTGGTGGAGATGAGGAGAATCGAACTCCTGTCCACTAACCCTTCCATATAAATTTCTCCGAGTGCAGTTTATTATTTAACCTTCCCATATAAATTGATTAATAAACAAAACAATATATATAGTATCTCTTAATTACCCACTATTCCAGAGAACTAATAGCTTCGTTTCCTACTTTAAGTTGGCGCCCAAATTATAACAGTAGGCTTTATAATTTAGACGACGTTGCAACTAGGCAGCGTAAGCTAATTCTTCGTTATTAGCGTTTATATTTAATTTTGCTTTTTTTAAGTGGCCAAAGCAACCATCCACTACTCGCTTTTTATACTTCTAGATTAATGTCGAAACCATTACATCCCCAAGTACATATATTATTTTATCATATTTTAAAATTTATCACAATAATTTTCAAAAAACTCTTGCATATATTTTTTCAGTATGATACTATATTATTGCTTATTTTTTAGGGGTATAGTGTTAATGGTAGCACATCGGTCTCCAAAACCGCCTGTGAGGGTTCGAATCCTTCTACCC